>Ga0068855_100004083_pt1 | contig 17807 bp, 10 predicted proteins | sample KBSCornC52_FD_66592 | JGI IMG/M metagenome (GOLD analysis project Ga0068855, IMG submission 66592) | Corn rhizosphere microbial communities from Kellogg Biological Station, Michigan, USA - KBS Corn C5-2 | ecosystem: Host-associated > Plants > Roots > Rhizosphere > Soil ...
GAGCAAGCCGCGCGAAGGGCGATAGACCCCGCTGCCCAGACCTAATGCCTATGCAGCCTTCCTCCCGTCATGGGCTGCTTGACCCCCGTGGTGGTGGGCAGCGACAGAGGCAATCCTTTTTTCGCGCGCATCGCCAGATAAGCAAATCCATCCGCTTCCATCGCGTCGCCATTCCAGCCTGCGTCTTCGGCTGACAGGACGGGCACGTTTACCCGCGCCTTAAGCTGATCCATCAAGAATGCGTTGTGCCGGCCGCCGCCGGAGATGATCCAGATCGCGGCAGGCTCAGGAAAATGCTCGCGCGCCCGCGCCAGGGACGCGGCGGTGAAGGCCGTCAGGGTAGCCGCTCCGTCTTCCGGTGACAGGCCTTCCACCGCCTCACTGCCGAAATCCAGCCGGTCCAGCGATTTGGGCGGGGGCCGGTCGAAAAATTGATTGTCCAACATCTTGGCCAAGGCCGTGTCGTTCACCTTTCCGCTGCGGGCAAAAGCGCCATCCTCATCGACGGGCTTGCCGCTGTGCCGCTGCATCCAGTCATCGATGGGCGCATTGCCGGGACCGGTATCGAACGCGATCACCGTGTCGCCGGATATATAAGTGACTTGCGCGACCCCGCCGATATTGCTGAGGACCAGCGGCGTGGGCAGGCCCGAGCGCCGGGCCAGAACCGCATGGTAGAGCGGCATCAAGGGCGCCCCCTGCCCGCCCGCTTTGACGTCGGCCGTGCGAAAATCATTGATCACATCGATGCCGGTCATCCGGGCCAGCGCGGTCCCATCGCCGATCTGCCAGGTCCAGTGTCGCTCCGGCCGGTGGAGGATTGTCTGACCGTGAAAACCCACCAGCGCCACTTCATCGGCCGCCAGGCCTGCTTTTTTCAAAAGCGCCTTGACCGCTTCGGCATGCGCCTCGGTCAGGCGCTGCTCGGCATCGCGGATGGCATAGGGCACTGGTGCCCCCTGCTCAACGCCCCGCGCCTCCTCCAGCGCCGCCCGCAGCAAGGCCCGGGTCTGGGGGTCATAGGGAATGGTCAGGCCGGCCAATGGGCGGGCGACATCCACCCCGTCGGTCTCGATCAGGGCGGCATCGACGCCATCCAGCGACGTTCCGCTCATCAACCCAATGACTTTCGATATTTCCGGCATTTGTGCTATGGCCGTCATTTGAGACACCCCATCTGTCTTCTTCGGGACGAGCCCTCAGAAGACATCTTCCCCGTCAAAGGCGTCGCCTTACGGGGAAGAAATTCAGAGTTTATACAATGCCCGCTGCGCCGCAATTCCAGTCTGAATTCCTTAAGACCTTCACCGCGCGCGGCGCTTATTACGATTGTTCGGCTCCTGCCGATCTGGATGTTTTGTTCGGGCGCGAGCGCGTCACCGCCTATATCGGTTTCGACTGCACGGCCGACAGCCTGCATATCGGCCACATGATCCAGCTGATGACCTTGCGGCGGCTGCAGCAAGCGGGTCACAAGCCGATCCTGCTGATGGGTGGCGGCACCACCAAGGTGGGCGATCCGTCCGGCAAGGATGAAACCCGTCAGCTTCTCACGCCGTCGCAGATCGAAGACAACAAGCAGAAAATCCTGGCCAGCATCCGTCATCTGCTGAAATTCGGCGATGGGCCATCAGATGCCATCATGGTGGACAATGCCGAATGGCTGGACCGGCTGGAATATATCCCCTTCCTGCGCGAGGTGGGTCGGCATTTCTCCGTCAACCGCATGCTGACCATGGACAGCGTCAAGCTGCGCCTGGAACGCGAGCAACCATTGTCGTTCCTGGAGTTCAATTATTCCATCATGCAGGCCTACGACTTTGTGGAGCTGTACAAGCGTTATGGCTGCCGCCTGCAATCCTCCGGCTCCGATCAATGGGGCAACATCGTATCCGGCATCGATCTGGGCCGGCGCATGGAAAATGCGCAGCTTTTCGCGCTCACCACGCCGCTGATCACCACCGCATCGGGTGCCAAGATGGGCAAGACCGCGGCGGGCGCGGTGTGGCTGAGCGCCCAACGCGTCAGTCCTTATGATTACTGGCAATTCTGGCGCAACACCGAGGACGGTGATGTGGGCCGCTTCCTGCGCCTGTTCACCGACATGCCGGAAGCCGAAATCGTCCGGCTGGAAAAACTCCAAGGCGCGGAATTGAACGAAGCCAAAAAGACCCTCGCCACGGAAGCCACCGCCATCCTGCATGGACGCGAGGCAGCAGTACAAGCGGCAGAGACCGCGCGCAAAGCTTTTGAGGAAGGCGTATCGGCAGAAGGCCTGCCGACGATCACCGCAAAATTACCGGACGGGATCCTCAACCTCGCAGTCGCCAGCGGCCTGGCGGTCTCCAACTCCGAGGCGCGAAAGCTGATCGCCAATAACGGTCTCAAGCTGAACGATGCGGCCGTCAGCGATCCACGGCTGATCGTGGATACTTATGCGCTCAACAGCGATGGCGTGCTGAAACTGTCGAGCGGCAAAAAGCGCCACGTCCTGGTAAAGCCCGCCTAGTTCGGTGCCGGGTTCGGCGGCTGTTGCGCGCCGGGCGCATTGGACGGCGCGTTCGCGGCGGTCGGAATATGACCTTCGAAGATCCGGCGCAGAATTCCCGGTGTCAGCACCGACAAGGGATTGACATCGATCTTGGGCTGTTCGGCATTGCCGGTGGCCGAATAGGTGACGCCGAACACGCCCTCACCTTTCTTCGACACCAGGACATCCCCCAAAAGGGGAATATTGCCCAGCACCGAATTCAGCCCATAGGCCGGCACCAACGATCCTTTCAGCGCGATCATACTTTTCGGCCGATCGATATAGCCGTCAGCCGTGGCGCCCACCGCACGCCCCCGCACGCGCGCATCATGCACGCTGACCACATTGTTCTTGGAGGAAAAAGGCACGTTCATATTCTCGACCGATATGCCCTCGCCACCCATCAGGTCGCCAATGCCGGTGAGCGATCCGGCGGAAAACAGCCGCGCCAGGAAAGGCTGATTCACCACCTGGAAGTCGTCGATATCCAGCACGCCTTGATAGTCGGGAGCCGCCAGGCCGAGATCGGGATCGACGGCGCGGCCGGGAAGACTGGCCGATAGTTTGAGCTTTCCGCCCTTGATGCTTTGGAAATTGAACAGCCCCTGAATCAGCGCGCCCGCATCGCCCGCCTGAATCGACAATTTGCGACCGGTCAGCGAGGTTTCGATATTTCCGCTGATCGAGCCCTTGCCGATGCCGCCGGACAGCGTCAAAGCCGAAGGCTTATTGCCAACTCCAGCCAGATCGAGATTGAATGGCGCAATCGAAACGCCGTCGCGCATCGCCAGCCGGTCGAGCTTGGCATCGATATGGAACGGTCCCGCGGGTGTATCGTCCCTGGGGCGTTGGCTGCCCGAACCACCCGCCCCATTGGTCTCACCCGCATTGCGGCCGACCATCGAGCCATCCAGCGAACGGCCCCTCAGCACATAATCATCACCCGTGGCCGAGCGCGTCAGCGTGAAAGACAGATCATTCAAGGCGCCCATCTTCACCGAGGCGAAGTTCAGCACCGACAAGGATCCGGTAGTACGATCGAAGGTCGCCGTCCCATTGGCGGTGACATTGGGGCCGGTCACGCGGATGACTTCATCCTTGATGAGGTCGCCGGGCAGGAAATTGACCGTGACATGGCCGGCCGCCGCCATTCCGGCCTGCTTGCCCAAATGCAGGATGGGAATTTGCAGCGCCGAACCGGTGAGATCCATCGCCACTTCGGCGGTGGTGAGCTGGCCTCGCCTGCCCTGCATGTCGGCATTCACCGGCACAGGGCCGGTGAGAATGTTCTGCAGGCCGATATTCAAACTTTGCCGGGCGGCGTCGGTGATGGTCCCCTTGGCGTTGATACGGGTGGTGACAGGCTGAGCGGTCTTGAAGTCCTCCAGCCAATCAATGGTGAGGCGCGCATCCGCCAGATTGACCGCCCCTGTTTGGTGCAGGCGCGAATTGTCGATATCGAAATTGACCGCGCCGTTGGTGAGCTTGAGCCGACCCAGGGTCACGGCGAAATCATTCACTTGCGACTTGACGGAAATCCCCACCGCCTCCACCGCCAGATCCTGCAGCATCGGCACATCGAAGGCCAGATCGGTGCTCGCCGTGCCTCTGGTCTGTTTCGGATCGATGCCGAAACGCGTGGGATAGCCCAAAGGCTGCATGTCGATCAGGGTCATGATTTCCGGCATCTGGCCATCCACATGCGCCGTGAACCGGCCCACCGTGCCGTGAATATGCAAATCGGGGATCGATGCATGGCCATTGCGAACCATCAGATTGCCCACCCGCCCGCCATCGAAATCCGCCGTGAAGCTGTCGCCCAGCATGGTGGCGGTGCCCGACACGCCGGTCAGATGCGTCAGGCCTTTGACATAACTTCCTTCCACATCCTTCATCGCGAAGGTGAGCTTCATGGAATCGTCCGGCAGGACGTCCTGGTCCAGCATCCCGACGGGGAAATGCGTTTCGAAATCCAATGGCCCCAGTGTGCCGGCAAAAATATTGGCTGCGATCCATTCGCGCGCGCCCGCGGCGACGGGAAGCGGCCAGTAATGCAGCAATGTGCGCACCGGCAAAGGCGCCAGCTTGCCGGTCAGGGCAAGGCCCGGAGCCTCACCCTTCTCGCCCAGCGTGATGGCGCCATCGACCGCCAAAGCAAAGGATGGCGCGGTCAGGCTGGCATGCTTGATGTCGAAGCTGCGGGACGCGACCTGATAGTCCCCACTCAGCTGCAGCGATTGGAATCCGACCGGCTGAGCAAAAATCCCGGGCATGTTGAGCGCGATCCGGGTCGAGGCGATGCTGGTGCTGACATTGGCGAGCTTGCCGCCGTCATAGCGAAAGTCCGCGCCGCCCTTCAGACGCACAATGCCTTCGCGGGTGTCGATCGAGGCCTGATCAAGCGCAAGGTGGTTCCTGTCGCCGTCGTAAGCGCCGTTCAGGTGCAGCTGGCGCACGTGCAGGATGCCGCCCTTCAGGTCAGTCAGGGGCAGTTCTCCGGCTGCCGTCATATCGAAATCGGCCGCCGCGATGCGCGCGCCTGGCGCCACCGTGAAGCTGGTCGCCAGGTTGACCGACAGAGCGATACCCTTCAACGGCGCAAACATCGGCGCATTCATGGCGAGCGCGCGCGGGTCAAGGCCGGTGATCAGCGCGTTGCCTTTCACCGGCCCTTTGCCGGACGGCAAGGCGAGATCAGCTTTGACATGCGCGATCCGGCCCGAGATCGACACATCGGTATCGGCATGCAAGGCGATGGCATTGGCCTTGGCCGACATCACCAGGCTGGCGCGCGGCGCGACCAAGTTCAGACCGGTGACTTCGTCGAACAAAGTGAGATGGGCGTTGCGGACCGCGAAACTCTGCAGGCTGGAGGCTGTGGATCCCTTGGCTTCGATCACGTCATTGAGGCGCGCCAGAACGTCATTGCCATTCTTGTCGCCTTTCGCGCCCAGGCGGATGCCTCCCTCCTTCATATGCACCAGGGAAAGCTGGACACCTACCAGGGTGATGCGCTGCACCTTGATCTGGCCCGAAAGCAAGGGTGTGGCGGCGAGATCGATATCGGCCTTGGGCGCTTCGGCGACGATTTGGTTCCGGCTGTCGAAAATCTTCGCGCCCAGCACGACCAGATTGATCCGCCCTTCGTCGCGGCTCCATTCGATTCCGGCCTGGTCGTAAGCGAGGGTGATACCGGGCAAGGCCTGCTGGATCGCCCCCGACAGGGTTCCCGCAAAAGGCCCCAGCGACACCGGTCCCATGAGCAGGCGAATGCCCGCGCCCACCACGAAAAATACCATGGCGGCGACCAGCCCACCGACGCAGACCGCAGCCCCGCTAATGTGGTGGGCCTTGATGTAATTGGCGAAAGGCAGTCTCAAGCGAGCCGGTCCGGACTGGAAAGTGGGTACAGTATCGCACCTGTTGGGCCTAAAAAGGGCAGACAACCCATTATCTTGTAAAGATATTTACGGGTTGCGCTCAGCTCTTCCGGCCTCTTAAGTTAACACCCGACGGCATTTTTAGGGCTGACGGCGGATGGCTTTGGCAGCGGGCGGCTTATCCGCCGGGGATCGTGCCCCCAACTTCAAGCTTGCGACCGATGGGGGCGAGGAGGTTTCGCGCGCCGCCCTCAAGGGGAGGCCGTTCGTGCTCTATTTCTACCCCAAGGACGACACTGCCGGATGCACCCGGGAGGCCGTGGATTTCTCCGCCGCCGCCGGGAAATTCGCCAAGCTGGAAATTCCCGTGATCGGCATCTCCAAGGACAGCGTCGCCTCGCACGAAAAGTTCCGCAAAAAACACAAGCTGAAAATCACGCTGGCGTCGGATACCGATATCAAGACGGCTCAAGACTGGGGCGTGTGGGTCGAAAAAAGCCTTTATGGCCGCAAATATATGGGCATGGAGCGGGCCACCTTCCTGGTCGATGCCAAGGGCGTGATCGTAGAGGCCTGGCACAAAGTCAAAGTCCCTGGACATGTGGAGGCCGTGCTCGCCGCGGCCCGCGCATTATGACGTCGGGCAAGCGCTTCGGTCCGCGCCTGACATCGCGATCTTTTTTCTGGCAGCGGACCGGGAAAAAGCGCGAAGCCAAGGCCTTGCCGAAGGAGAATATCTCCCATGGCAATCCGGCGATGGCGGCCACCCTGATGGAGCGCGCCTGGGTCTGGATTCATGAAACCTTTCCCGAGCGCCAAATCTATATCCGCAGCGACGGGCGTGTGCAGTTCTTCACCTTCGGGCCTTCGCTTCAGGCCACCCTGGCGGGGCTGACGCTGATCTTCCTGGGCTGGGTGGCCTTCGCCACCGTCAATGTGGTCTTCAAGGATCGCATCATCACCGCCAAGGATCACCGCTTTCAGGAAATGCAGGCGGCCTATGAGAACCGCCTCGCCGATCTGCAGATATCCTATGACGAACTCAACGGCGCCCTTGTCGGGGCCCAGGACAAGTTCAAGGCCACCGCCGACGAGCTTCAGACCAAGCAGAACACCATCGCCAATTTTCTCAATCGCAAGGCGCAAATCGAAGCATCGATCGGCCACAACACGGCATCGCCTTCCATGCCGAATATTCCGACTTTCACCGGGCCGGCTTATGACGCGCCGGCCAGCGACAGCCTGGATATCGGCGCACCGCTTCAAAGCGGCGTCGATTCCGATGGCGGCAGCACGCTTTCTGTCCTGCCCGGTCCGGCCGCGCCGCAACCGCGCACCGCCAAGCCCGTCCGCGCCAGCCTGCTGAACGATACGCTCGGGAAATTGCGCAAGATGGCGGCCGCGATCTTCAGCCGCGCGCCCCGGGATGCCGCCGCACTTTCCGCGGTCTATGCCCAGCATCCGGGCTTGCGCGCCCTTGCCGCTGACACGGCGCGTGTGGCGGGAATGGGAAAATCCGAAAGCCAGTTGATGGACAAGGCCCACCAGGTCCTGTCGAGCGACATGGTGGCGCTGCGCGAGATCGTCCGGCGCACCGGCATCAATCCCGACCAGTTCCAGCATAAGATCGCGAACAGCGAAGGCGTCGGCGGTCCGGAAATTCCGCTCGATCGCGTGCAGGTCAATGGCATCAAGGATGCGGCCTTCAACGCCACCTATCTGCGGGCCAGCGCGGTACTGGGCCAGCTGAGCGATCTGTCGTTCGAAATGAGCCACATACCGCTCGCGGTTCCGGTCACCGGCGCCGGCGTCGAGCCGACCAGCGGATTCGGGGCGCGGGTGGATCCTTTTACCCGCCGCTATGCGTTTCATTCCGGAATAGACTTCGCCGGCCCCTGGGGCGCGCAGGTGCGGGCCACTGCACCCGGGATCGTGACCTTTGTCGGCAACCGCGGCGGATATGGCAACATGATCGAAATCGATCACGGCATGGGGATCCATACACGCTATGGTCACCTTTCCACGATCACAGTACGCCCCGGAGCGAAAGTGGAAAAAGACACAGCGATCGGGCGATTGGGTTCCACCGGCCGCAGCACCGGACCGCATGTTCACTACGAAGTCTGGTATGAGGACAAGGTCCGCAATCCCGTCAATTTCATAGAGGCCGGACGGCATGTTCTCTAGCAAAAGCAAAACCGATGCCGGAATGCCGCTGAATATCGGCCCGGCGCCGATCCCGCCCAAGCGCGCGGACACGCGGAGCGGTTCGGTGCCCTCGATCGTGAGCGCCGATCTGACGGTGACCGGCACGCTCAACACCAGCGGCGACATGCAGATCGACGGAATCCTGGAAGGTGATGTCCGAAGTTGTGGCCTTGTGATCGGCGAGCGCGCCGAAGTCCATGGCCAGATCTGGGCCGAGGATGTGACGATCCGGGGACGCGTCATCGGGCGCATCCATGCCCGCAAGGCGCTTCTTTGCGCCACCAGCCATGTCGAGGGCGATATCGTTGCGGAAGCCTTCGCGGTCGAGGCGGGGGCCTTTTTCGAAGGCAATTGCAAGCATTCCGACAACCCCCTGGAGGATGGAGCCCAGCAGGCTGTGCTGCAACCGATACCGGCCGGACGGACCAATCTGGCGACCTTGCAGACCACGGGCTCTTAAGCGCCCGAAACCAGCGGCTATTCCAGGTCCTCGATTTTTTCCTTGGGCTTGCCGCCGACTTCCTGGGCCAGCGCGGCCGCCATGAAGGGATCCAGATCGCCATCGAGAACATCTTGAGGCATGCGGCTTTCCACGCCCGTGCGCAGGTCCTTCACCAGCTGATAGGGCTGCAGCACATAAGACCGGATCTGATGGCCCCAGCCGATATCGGATTTCTCACCGACAAAGGCGCCGGTCTCGGCTTTCTTTTTTTCGAGCTCGATTTCGTAAAGCCGCGACTTCAGCATGTCCCAGCAGATCGCCCGGTTCTGGTGCTGGCTGCGCTCGGACTGGCTGGCCACCGCGATACCGGTGGGAATATGGGTAATGCGGACGGCGCTTTCGGTCTTGTTGACATGTTGACCACCCGCGCCGCTGGCGCGATAGACATCGATGCGCACATCCTTTTCCGGAATGTCGATTTCGATCGACTGGTCGATCACGGGATAGACGGTGACGGATGAGAATGACGTGTGCCGGCGGGCGTTGGAATCGAATGGCGAAATGCGCACCAGCCGATGCACGCCGGCCTCGGTCTTCAGCCAGCCATAGGCGTTCTCGCCCTTGACCAGCAGAGTGGCCGATTTCAGCCCGGCGCCCTCGCCTTCGCTTTCCTCGATCAGTTGCAATTTATAACCGTGCCGCTCGGCCCAGCGCATATACATGCGGAACAGCATCGAGGCCCAATCCTGGCTCTCGGTGCCACCGGCTCCCGCGTGGATTTCCAGATAGGTATCGTTGCCGTCGGCCTCGCCGGACAGCATCGATTGCAGCCGGAGCTGCTCGGCCCGCTTTTGCAGCGCGACCACGGCGCCCTCGGCATCCGCCACCATCGCCGCATCGCCTTCGGCTTCCGCCATCTCGATCAGCCCGGTGGCGTCGGCCAGTTCATTCTGCACCTGACGGACCGCCGACAGCGCGGTGTCGAGCTTCTGCCGCTCGCGCATCAGCTTTTGCGCGGTCGTCGGGTCATTCCACAGGCTGGGGTCTTCGGCGCGGGCGTTCAGTTCGTCCAGGCGGCGCAGCGATTTGTCCCAGTCAAAGATGCCTCCTCAGCAGGGCAATGGCCTGCTGGATATCTTCGATGCTGCGTTCGGTCTCGGGGCGCATGAGCGGGATATAGGGCGCGCTGGTGCGGGCGTAAAGGCCTAAAATCAGCGTGCAGGCGTCTTGCTGTTGGGCAAGGGTCCGATGGAGAAGAGGTCGCGCTGGCCCAGCTCCGCCGACCGCATCCGCTCCAATTCGGCGGAATAGCGCTTCAGCGCGTAAGCCTCGGTCATGTAGCCGACCACTGTCCGCTGACTGCTCGACAGCAGCACCGGCAGGGTTTCGATCTGCAAGGTATCAAAGCGCGTGAGAGCGCTGCGGATATTTTCCGACGGCAACAGGAATTGGTCCGCCCCTTCGGCCAGATCGCCTGCCACTGCTCCGTCCAAGGCGTCATCGATCTCCGCATCATGCAAATCGGCGGTATCGATGCTGCCGATATAATGGCCGCCGCCATCCACCACATAGAGCCGCTTGGCGCCGCCCACCGGATAGGCGGTCCGAAGCGCCCTCAGTCCCAGATTTTCCGGCACGGTCTTGGCATCGTTGCGCATCAGCCGGCCCACGCTCATGTCGCTGATCCAGCCCACATCATGGGCGCCGCGGATGGAAAGACCCCGCAAATGAAATCGCCAAGTGGCGAAGGAATAGCCGAACAGGATGCGCACGATGGTGGAGGCCACGGTGACCGCGATCACCACGGCGATAGTGACCTGAAAATCGCCCGTCGCTTCCAGCACCAGAAAAACCATGGTGAGCGGCGCGCCGATGACGGCGGCGGCCACCGCGCCCATGCCCGCCAGCATGAAGACATTGTGCTCGGCTTCCAGGCCGGGCGAGAAATAAGCCGCGCCCTGGGCGAAGACGGCGCCGAACAGCGTGCCCAGAAAGAGCGCCGAGCTGAAAAGTCCGCCACGGAACCCTGAGCCCACCGAAATGGCGGACGCCACAAGCTTCATTGCCAGCAGCGCCGCCAAGGCCCAGAAGCCCCAGCGGATGTCGAAATGAAACTGGACCGCACCATGACCGCTTCCCAGGACCTGAGGCGCGATCAGTGCCAACGCCGACAGCAGGGCGCCGCCCAATGTGGGCCGAAGCCAGTCCGGCAATCCCGTCGCGCGCAGGCCGCGTTCGGTCCAGGTGACCGCCTGCATCGCCGCTACGGCAACTGCCGCCGCGCCCACGCCCAGTACTGCGAACAGAACATAGTTGGCCGACGTGACGTTGAAATTTCCCGTCACATCGAACAGCGCCTTCATATGCGACATGGCGCGTTGGGTGAGAGCCGCGCAGACGCTCGCCACCACTACGGGCGCCAGCGCCTTGGTGGTGTAGCTCCCAAGGATCAACTCATAGCCATAGAAGGCGCCGGCCAGCGGCGCGTTGAAGGCGGCGGCGATCGCGGCGCCCGCGCCGGCGGTGACGAAAACGCGCAGGTCGGCGCGGCGCAGCCGGAACCAGCGCCCCAGCCAGGAATAAAGCCCGGCACCCAACTGGCTGTAGCCCGCTTCCATGCCCAAGGATGCGCCGGCGCCGTTGGAAATCACGGTGGTGAAAGTGAGCCAGAGCGAATCCCGAAGGCTCATGCGCCCGCCATGCAGCGCATTGGCTTCGATCGGGTCCACGATCTCGTTGAGGCGTTTTGCCCTGACCGCCCGCGCCGCCAGGCCTAAAACCAATCCACCCAGTAGCGGCACGAACAATAGGCGCGTTGGCGACACGCCCAGCCCTTCGCTGAGATAATGATCGGAGGGAATGCCGAAATCGAAAACATGAAGCCAGGCCACGCCTTCGCGCAGCAAATCCACCACTGCGCCGATGAAGCAGCCCATCGCGGCACACAGAAGAATTTGCCCGGGTTCGGCATCGCGCAGATCGCGTTGAACCGCGGTCAGGATCGCGCGGGCGCGGCGTAGCCATCTTTCCAGGCGCACCGGCTCTGCCATGAGAGCCATGTCGCCTCGCTAACGAGCTGCCGCGCCGTTGGCTTTATCGATCCCCCAGATCAATACAAACCTCCGGTGCCCTCGCTGATATCGCCAACCGTGCCGCGCGACGGCGTGGTCTGACCGGGCGTGCCGCTCACCGGCGCCCCCACATCGCCGGCGGTAACGGTCGCCAGCGAGGCCGCATTGGCTTCGCCGGGGGCGGTACCGGCCTTGAAAGCTTCAATGATGGCGCCCGGCGTGCCCGGCTCGTCCAGATTGCCGCTCTTCCAGTCGATGGGAATTTCTTCGATGCCCGGCGCGACGCGGAAGGGCGTGGGCGGCGCATCGGCCAGCGCACCCTTCATGAAATCGCGAAAAATCGGCGCCGCCGCGGTGGCGCCCTGTTCATGCCCGCCCAGGGTGCGCGGATTGTCGAAACCCACAAACACGCCGGCGGCCAGATCGGGCGAGAAGCCGATGAACCAGGTGTCCCGCGCCTCGGAGGACGTGCCGGTCTTGCCCGCGAGCGGCTTGCCCACCGCGCGCACCGAAACGCCGGTGCCGCGCTGGACCACGCCTTCCAGCATGGAGACGATCTGATAGGCCGTGCGTGGATCGATAACCTGCTCGCGCGTGTCGGCCAGAAGCGGCTCCTGCTGGCCGCTCCAATCATTGTTGTCGCAGCCTTCGCAATTGCGCTCATCGTGCCGCCAGATGGTTTTGCCGTTGCGATCCTGGATACGGTCGATCAATGAGGCCTGAATTTTCTTGCCGCCATTGGCGAACTCCGAATAGCCGGTGACCAGCCGGAGCAAGGTTGTCTCGTAAGCGCCCAGCGCGTTGGCCAGAAGTGGCGGCAGCTTGTCATAGACGCCGAAGCGGATGGGATATGGCACGACCTTGTCCATGCCCAGCGTATAGGCCAGCCGCACCGTCATCACATTGCGAGACAGTTCGAGGCCGCGCCGCAAGGTGGTGTCACCCAGAAAGTCATGCTCAAAATTATCCGGCTGCCACAGGCCCTGCCCCGGCCCCATGTCCATCACAAAGGGCGCATCCAGCACTTTGGAGACCGGCGTATAGCCATTGTCCAGCGCCGCGGCATAGACGAAGGGCTTGAAAGAAGAGCCGGGCTGGCGCATCGCCTGCATGGCGCGGTCGAACTGCGAAGAGGCATAGGAGAAACCGCCCGACAGCGCCAACACGCGGCCGGTATGGGGATCCATCGCCACGATGGCGCCGTTGATTTCCGGAATCTGCCGCAGGCCAAATTCGCCGGGCTTGCCTTCCGGTTCGACATACAAAAGGTCTCCCGGCTTGGCGACATCCTGGGGCTTCTGGGGCGGCGCGCCGACATTGGCGTTCTTCAGCTCGCGCCGGGCCCATTTGTAATTCTCATACGGGATGGTGCCGGTGGTGCCGTCGGCGAAACCGATCTGGATCGCTTTCTGGTCGAAGCCTAGCGCAACCGAAAGCTTCCAGGTCTCGACGCCGGATTGGTTGGGCAGCTTCAGCAGCCGGGCGCGCCAGTCGCCGTTGATATCGATATGGCTCTTGGCGCCGCGCCAGCCGTGACGCCGGTCATAGCGCACCAGGCCTGAGCGCAATGCGCTGACGGCATAATTCTGCAGCCGCGTGTCCAGCGAGGCCCGCACCTGCAGGCCGCCGTCATAAAGCGCCTTCTCGCCATATTTGGAATAAAGCTGGCGGCGCACTTCCTCAACATAATAGTCCACGTCGGCGGCCTGGCTGCCCAGCGCGCGCATCTGCGCCACCAGCGGCTCGGCCTTGGCGGCCGCAGCCTGCGCATCTGTGATGTAATTATTCTCGGCCATCTGGCCGATCACCCAATTGCGGCGATCCACTGCCGCGGCATGATTGAAGCGCGGATCGTAATTGGCGGGGCCTTTGGGCAGCGCCGCCAGGAACGCCACCTCGGCGATATCCAGATCGTCCAGCGACTTGCCGAAATAATTCAGCGCCGCAGCGCCCACGCCGTAGCTGTGCTCGCCCAGATAGATTTCGTTGAGATACAGTTCCAGGACCTTGGATTTGGGATAGGTCGCATCGATGCGGATCGCCAGAATGGCTTCGCGGATCTTGCGGCTGAATTTCACGTCCGAATTGAGCAGGAAGTTGCGCGCCACCTGCTGGGTGATGGTCGAAGCGCCCTGAGGGCGCCTGCCCTCCAGCACCAGGCCGACATCCTTGAGCGCAGCGCGCAGGATGCCGGACGGATCGATGCCGGGATGGCTGTAGAAGTTGCGGTCCTCGGCGCTGGTGAAGGCTTCGGCCACCAGCTTGGGAATGAAGGCCGACGGCACGAAAATGCGGGATTCGCGGGCATATTCGCCCAGGACCGTGCCATTGCCGGCATAGACGCGGGTGGTGACGGGCGGGCTGTAATTCTTCAGCGCTTCGACGCTGGGAAGATCGCGGGTGACGCTATAAATGTAGAAAACGCCCGCCAGCAAACCCAGGACGGCAAGCGCGGCAACTCCAAGACCGGCATAGACAAGAAAACGGCGAACCATTGAGCCTCTTACTAAATCTCGGCGGCCTCGTTGCTCTTCGCTCACTTATAGTACCCCTTTTGGGTTGAAAAGAGGCGCAGATTCCGTCCGATTTTTCATGAAATTCCGTCGCTTACGGCGTAGTTCCCGCCAAGTTGCCGCCGAAATGGCGATCCACCGCATTGGCGATCGTGCGCGCCACCCGCTCGCGCCAGGCATCAGTGTTCATCTGGGCCGCGTCCGACCGGTTGGACAGATATCCCAGTTCGATCAGCACCGACGGCACGTCGGGTGCCACCAGCACGGCAAGGCTTGCGGCGCGATGGGGGCTGCGGGCCAGGATATCAGTAACCCCATGCAGATGGCTCAGCGCCGTTTCGGCAAAGCGTGAAGAGCGGTTCATGGTGTCGCGCTGCGCCAGATCGATCAGGATCGGCGCCACCGGGCTGTTGGCGTTGGACAGATCCACGCCCGCGATGATGTCCGATTGATTTTCCCGCTTGGCCAGCGCCGCCGCCTCGCGGTCGGAGCGGCCGTCATTCAAAGTGTAGATGGACAGCCCGTTCACGTCCGAATCGGGATTGGAATCGGCATGCAGCGAGATCATCAGATCGGCCTTGAGCTTGCGGGCGACGGCGACGCGCTCCGGCAAAGGAACGAAGGCATCGCTGTCGCGGGTCATGTGGACGACATAGCCCAGCGCCTTGAGCGCCTTCGCCAGCTTGAGCCCTTCGGCCAGCACCAGATCCTTTTCCAACAGGTCGTTGACGCCGTTGGCGCCGGAATCCAGGCCCCCATGGCCCGGATCGATCACGATCACCCGGCGACCGGCCGGGCGCGGGGCTTCGGCGATCATTGCCCGGAGGCGCTCCGCATCGGTCTCCCGCGCCTTGAGGTCGGCGGGCCATCCCGCTTCAGTATTGAACTTGGTGCGCTGGGTGGGGAAAAGATCGATCACCACCCGATAGCCGAAACCATTGGCGGGCGGGATCACCAGGGGATCGGACACTGTCACCGGCCGGCTGAGGTCGATCACCATGCGCGAATAGCCCTTGCGGAACACGCCATAGCGGTAGGACTTCACGGAACCCAGCCCCGAAGGGCGCGGTGGCGCGTTCAGTCGCCAGGACACTTCGGGCATGTCCACCACCACCCGGTCGGGATTTGTGAGGGTGAAAGTGCGCAAATTCACTGGATCGCTGAGCTCGATCACAAAGCGAGTGCGGTCGTCATGCTCGCCGATGCGGGCACTGAGCACGACGGGCGGATTGCCGCCCGCATTCCCCCCAGGCGAAGGCCCCGCCCCCTTGGGCGGCGGCGCTTTGGCGGGTGCGACCGGCAAATGGGTGGCGGACGGAGGGGCGCCGGGCGCCGTCTGATCCTGGCGCAGGACCCGGGCAATGGGGTCGTCAGCCGGCTGGGCCGCAGCCACCAGACTCAGGCCCGCCAAAACGACCGCTATGGCCATGATTCGAAACAATTTTCAGCCTTTGCCCAGGTGAGGAACACTAAAATCACCCGAAAATCTTTACGCTTCGTTAGCCGCGCGGCCCCAATCTGGCCCCGTACAAGCCCTTGCCGGGAGGCACCCCGCCCCCTACAAGTGATTCCCATGCTGCTCTGCCCGGCGTTGGCCGGAAGATGCAGTGGTTCGGATGCCTCCGCCGTCTCCCCAAATACCTTTCCCGAGACGGTGCCGGAAGCCCTCCATTGCAGATAGCAGCGCCTCTCCGCCTCCGGGCGGCCCGAATTTAAGTGTTATTCATGACCGGCATTTTGCGACCCAACCCGATCTGCTCCGCGGCCCCGCCGCTGGGTTCCGGCGGTCGCTTGCCCCCAACAATATGGCCCGCCGCCCCCGCTCTCGCGTTATCACGCGATCGGCAAGCGCGCGCGCGCCTCGGAGATATCCATGTCCAAGCGCATGCTCATAGACGCCAACCACCCGGAAGAAACCCGCGTGGTGGTTCTCGACGGTTCCAAAGTCGAGGAATTTGATTTCGAGGCCGCCAGCAAGCGGCCGCTTAAAGGCAATATCTATCTCGCCAAGGTGACGCGCGTGGAGCCCTCGCTCCAGGCCGCGTTCGTGGAGTATGGCGGCAACCGCCAGGGCTTCCTCGCCTTCTCGGAAATCCATCCCGATTATTACCAGATTCCGGTCGCCGACCGGCAGGCTCTGCTGGCCGAACAGGAAGCCGAAGCCCGCCGCCGCCAGGAAGACGATATCGAAAGCTTCGAGATGGGTTCGGGCGCCAAGCCCGAAGGCGAGGACGAAGAGGAAGAAGACGCAGCCGAAGACACGACCGAGGATGGCGACGACACGGCGCTCGTCCCCCTCGACGCCGCCAGCATCGAAATGCCGCGCGAGAGCGAGCCGGATGCCGATGACGCTGCCCGCGAAGCGGCGGAAGCCGCATCCCACAGCGACGATGACGACCACGCCGATGTTTTCGTCAATCATGGCGGGGCGGCGGTCGAGCACGATACTGACGAGGACGAAGACGAGGTTGCCACCAAATCCGAAGCCGCCCATGCCGCCGAGGCCGATTATGGCCTTGACCCGCAAATCGTCGAAGCCGAAGCCGCCGAGGAAAATGAAGGCGAGATCGAGCCGGTGTCGGTCGCTGACGCGGCCCCCGATAGCGACATCGCGGCCGCCGAAGCCGCGGAAGAGGATGAAGGCGCCATCGAGCCGGTGGATGCCGAAGCCGGCGAACCTGGGAACGGTGAAGGCGGCGAGAAGAAATTGCAGATGCAGCGCCCGCCCCAGAAATGGATGCGCCGTCGCCATTACAAGATCCAGGAAGTTATCAAGCGCCGCCAGATCATCCTGGTCCAGGTGGTCAAGGAAGAACGGGGCAACAAGGGCGCTGCGCTGACCACGTACCTGTCGCTGGCGGGCCGCTATTGCGTCCTGATGCCCAACACGCCGCGCGGCGGCGGCATTTCGCGCAAGATCACCAACGCGGCCGACCGCAAGCGGCTGAAATCCGCCGCTCAGGGGTTGGAGCTGCCCGAAGGCATGGGGCTGATCATCCGCACCGCGGGCGAGAACCGCACCAAACTGGAGATCCGCCGCGACTATGAATATCTGATGCGGCTGTGGGACACGATCCGGGAAAAGACCCTCTCCTCCAACGCGCCCGCCTGCGTCTATGAGGAAGGCGACCTGATCAAGCGCGTCATACGCGATCTCTTCACCAAGGATGTGAAGGACGTGGTGGTGGAAGGCGAAGCGGGCTTCCGCAACGCCAAGGACTTCATGCGCATGCTGATGCCGGCCCAGGCCCGCAATGTGCACCAGTATAAGGACACGGTGCCGCTGTTCCAGCGCATGCATATCGAGCAGCAGCTCGATGCTATGTTCTCGTCCACCGTCACGCTCAAGTCCGGCGGCTATATCGTCATCAACCAGACCGAAGCCCTGGTCTCGATCGACGTCAATTCCGGCCGCGCCACCCGCGAGCATTCCATCGAGGAAACCGCCCGCAAGACCAATCTGGAGGCTGCCGACGAAGTGGGCCGCCAGCTTCGCCTGCGCGACCTGGCCGGCCTGATCGTGATCGACTTCATCGACATGGAAGAAAGCCGCAACGACCGTGAAGTCGAAAAGCGGCTGCGCGATGCGGTGAAGAATGACCGCGCCCGGGTCCAGATCGGCAAGATCAGCCAGTTCGGCCTGATGGAAATGTCGCGCCAGCG
>Ga0068855_100004085_pt1 | contig 17803 bp, 14 predicted proteins | sample KBSCornC52_FD_66592 | JGI IMG/M metagenome (GOLD analysis project Ga0068855, IMG submission 66592) | Corn rhizosphere microbial communities from Kellogg Biological Station, Michigan, USA - KBS Corn C5-2 | ecosystem: Host-associated > Plants > Roots > Rhizosphere > Soil ...
AAAATAGCCAGCAGGTGAGGCGAGAGGGGCGCAGCAGGAGGGCGAGCAAGCCGAGCGGTGCGACGGCGAAGATCCACGGCAGCGGCCACGGACAACGATCCGCGGCGAAGATGCCGAGCATGGCGGCAACCACCAGGCCGAGGAATGGTAGCCGCGGTTGCGGTGCCCAGAGCTTCATGCCCCGGGAGCTTCCAGCTGAATGCGGAAGGTGCCAAGCCCCAAGCGTAGGGGATCGGAACGTTTCTTACTTTGTCCCCGACACCTCTTGCTGCTGCAGGAAGCGGCCGGTTTTGTACTCGGGGTAGCGGCTCTTGAGCTTGTTCAACGTCTTGTCGGCCTCGGCCGGTTTGCCGGCAGCGCGCCAGGCGACCACGGCCTTTTCCAAGGCACGCGGGGTGATTTCCGGATCGTCGAGAATCACGGCGACGCTTTCGTAAACCTTCGCCGCATCGTCGAAATTTTTGCGGGCCATCTGGATGTCGCCACCCACGATGCGCGCATTGCCGCTCCATTCGCCCTCGGGCTGCAGGGTAAGCGCTTCATCCACGGACTTCTGCGCTTCGTCGAGCGCGCTCAAGCCGATCTGGGCTTGGGCGAGAAGGAGCAATCCCTTGCAGCGCGGGATGGGCAGCTTGGTCGATTTGAGATAAGTGTGCAGGGAATCCGCAGCCTGCTGATTTTGTGGAATCTCCAACTCGGCTTGCGCGAGGAGCAGGAAATCGTTGGGCATGACCTCTTCACGCGGGGTCAGCAGTTTGAAATATTTCTCCGAGTTTTTCAGGTCGAGCAGGCGATCCGCGTTGTCCTGCGTGGCGTGACTCGCCTCGTAAAATTTCGTTCCCAGCCAGCGCAGGATTTCCGGCGGCACCTTGGTTTTGCCTTCCTTGGCATAACGGTCGACCTCGCGCGCGGTGGCGACGCGGTCCTCGAGATAGTATGGGCAGAGCAGCAGGCGGATTCCGGCTTTCTCGCCCCACTGCTCTTTGTCGAGCTTGCGCGCTTCTTCCAGGGCGGGGATGGCTTCCTTGTAATTCTTCGCCTCGAATGCGGCCCAACCGATCCAATAGTTGGCCTGCGCGCGCGCGGCGGTTTCGGGGAATTCCTTCAGCAATTGCTTGAAGCTCAACGCCATGGCGGAGTTGTTGCCTTCCTGGCCTTCGATGAGCGCTTTTTGCTGGAGCGCGAGCTCGCGTTGCGGCGCCTTCGGATAGCTCTTGATGATTTGCTCGTAATCCTTGAGCGCGCCGGTGAGATTTTTCAACGCCTGCTCGGCAAGACCACGCTGGAGCAGCGCATAGGGGACGAGCTTCTGCGTGGGGTAGGCGTTGATGAACGACGTGAAGGTCTTGATGGCGGCTTCCGTGTTCTTGGCCTGCAACTGGCACCAGCCGAGGCGAAAGAGCGCTTCCGCCTTGCGATTGCCGGTGAGCTGATGCGAGAGCTCGAGTGTGGAGTAGATGGCCATCGCGCCTTCCCAATCCTCCTTTTTGAAGAGAATCTCCGCCTTCATGAGCAGCGCTTCGTCGCGCTTGTCGGCATCGGGATTGGCCGCCAGATATTTGTCGATCTCCCCAACAAGCGAGGCGTCGTTGGCCGCGTAGAGGGTGCGCAGCCGTTCGTACTGCGCTTCTTTGTCGTAGACGCTGCCCGGAAATTCCCTGGAAACTTGGGCGAAGAGATTCAACGCCTCGGCCATCTTATTCAATTGCCGCGAGGCATTGGCCGCGAGCAGGAGGAGCTGAGGTTTGACGTCGGGCGAGACGTCCTTGTCCATCCTGTCGTAGGCCTCGAGCACCTGCTGGGCTTTGCCCGCATCGGAGAGAATGCGGATCTGGCCGAGCTGTGCGAGTTCCTTCCATGAGCTCTTGCCGGGAAGGGCGAGCGCAGCTTTGAAATCGGCCTCGGCTTGCGCGGTCTGCGGCGGTTCGAGCTCCAGCGACCAGAGGCCGGACTGCACGCTGGCCTGGAGTTTCAGGTCCGGATTGGTGGTCTGCTTGGCCAGCGCCTGCATCTGCTTGATCGCCTCCGGATTGCGGCCGCTTTCCTTCAGCAGCAGGCCGAGCGAGAGGCGGCTGGCGTCGTAAAAGGGATTGTCTTTCGGCGAGGAAACGAGGTCCTCGTAGGTGCCACGCGCTTCCATCTTCTGCCCGAGCGCTTCGAGGCAGCGGCCGGTGAAGAATTTCGCCGCGTTTGCCACGGCCGGTTCGCGCAGCCGCACCGAGGCCTTGCGGTAGAGCGTGAGCGCATCGCGATACTGCTTCTCCGCGTAATAGAGATCGGCCAGTCGATAAGAAGCCGGGCCGATGAATTCCCCGCTGGCAAATTGCGCGAGCAGCGTTTCGTAGGCGTTCTTCGCGGAATTGACGTTGCCGATGTGGCGGTAGCATTCGCCCAGCCGGAAGAGCGCGGTCGCGGTGTCGGGGGCGTTCTTGTAGAGGCCGAGATACTTCTCGTACTCCGGCGCGGCGTTCTCGTACTGCTTTTTCTCGTAATAGCTGTCGGCGACGCTGAGCTGCAGGGCGTCGGGCGTGCCCTTGGCCTGTGGGGTGATGGTGATGTCGCCCGGCTCGGGCACGGCCATCGGCTTGGGCGCGGGCACGCTATCCGGCGCGGGTGCCGGCGTGGCCTTTTGCACAGGGATGGCCCGCGGAATGGGCTTGACCGGGATGGCGCGCGGGATCGGCCTGTCATCCTCGTTCAGCCGGAAAGGCTTGCGTACGTCCGGCGTATCCTGGGCAGCGAGGGGAAATTGCGCCAGGCCGAGCGCGACGAGCATCCAACCCGCGATAGGGCGACGTTTCATTCCGCTTTGGAGGAGGTAGCGAAGGCGACGTTCCAGATATTGGCTGCGCGGCAGGTATCGAGCACGCCCGAGATAAAGCGATAGGGCACGCGCTCATCGCCTCGAATGATGATCGCGTAGTCCGGATAGATATCCGCCAGTTCCTTGAGCCGCTTGGTGAGCTCAGGTAGCGGGACGGTCTTCTGGTTCCAGACCACTGCGCCATCGGCCCGCACGTTGATGACCGTCTGGTTCAGGACGGGATTGGTTTCCTTGGCGTGTTCCGCGGCGGGCACCTTCACGTCGAGCTCATTCTCCTTCCGCGCGAAACTCCACGTGACGATGAAAAAGCAGAGCAGCACGAGGAGGATGTCCACCATCGGTGCGATCTGGAAGCCGAGAACATTGGGCTCGGCGCGTCGGCGGAGTTTCATGGGAAAAGAGGCCTAAAATTCCTCGTCGACCGCGACGCGGGACTGTTCGCGCTTCTTGTTAAAGTTCAGCGCGATCAAACCAAGGATGTGTGCGGAGGCGATCTCGAGATCGGAGATGAGGCTCTGCACGCGATTGCGGAAGAGCGAGTAGAAGAACATCGCGGTGATACCGAGAACGAGGCCCGAGGCGGTGGCGACGAGCGCCTGGGAAACGCCGCCCGCGAGGAGCATGTCGCGCGATTGACTCACGTCTTTGTGCGCCAGATCACCGAAAGAGCTGATGATGCCGATGACGGTGCCGAGCAGGCCGATCATCGGAGCGAGCATGCCGATATCCGCGAGGTAAACTGTGCGGTGCTGGAGCGAGGCCGCCTGGCTGGCCGCTTCGGTCTCGGCGATTTCGCGGACGACTTCATAGGACGCCGTGGGATTCTTCGTCGCAAAATCGAGGGTCCGTTGCACCACGCGGGCCACGGCTTCACCGTGACGGCTGGAGATCGCCAGCAGGCCGAGGTAGTCCCGCTTCTTTAGCAGGACGTCCGCGGTATTCATATAGTGCGGGGTGAGAATGGCCCCACGGCGCAGGGTAAAGAGATAGGTGAAGACGAGCATGACCGTGACCACGGAAAGAAACCCGATGGCCACCATGACCCAGCCGCCGGATTCGATGAGCTTCCACAGGGTCACGGGATTGAATCCGCCGGAGGTGGACGGGATGGCATAGGTGCCGCCGGAGCGTCCGCCCGAGCCGGACGAGGAATCACCCGAGGAATTGGCCGCCGGGGCAGGAGCCTTGTCGCGGGCGCCGCGATCGTTGATCGAAGTGATCGCGTTCTCTTTGCCAGCGGCCGAGGCTTGCGCCAAAAGGACGCCGTTTTCCACGGGAGCAGGGGAAACGGCTTCCTGACCGAACAGGGTGGCGGCGCCGAACATCAGGGCCAGGAAAGGTGCGGTGAAGTTCATGAAATTAGTCAGCCATTCTAGCGGGTGGGCAGGAGGATGCAACCTCCGGCCCAACGCCAGAGTAAATTCTTAGGTGCTTTTGCCCAGACGGCGAAGGGTTTTTGCCCCGTCGGGCGTCCTAATGACCCGGATGGGGCCATTGTTTTATTCGCGTGACGGGTGGGATTTGCGGGCCAAATGGCTTCGTGTGACATATTGCCGAGTTGCCGTTAGATACTGTTCGCCGATGCCCGTTCAACCCACGAAGCCCGATTTTAAGGCCAAACTGCACGATGTCCCTCATAAACCGGGGGTCTACCTGATGCGCGATCGCTTCCATCGGGTCATCTATGTGGGCAAGGCGCGTAACCTTCGGAAACGGGTGGGCCAGTATTTCACCCCGAGCCGCGCGATGCGCGCGGATCTGAAGACTCGGGCGCTGCTCGACGCAATCTGGGATTTCGAATGGCACCTCGTGGGCAGCGAGCCCGAGGCGCTGCTGCTCGAAGGGCGGCTCATCAAGGAATTCCGGCCGCGCTACAATATCAGCTTCCGCGACGACAAACGCTTCCTGCTGGTGAAGGTAGACCTGAAGGAGGAGTGGCCGCGTTTCCGGCTCACCCGGATGAAGAACGACGAGAGCGCCAAGTATTTCGGACCCTTTGCCCATGCCGGGGCGCTGCGGCAGACGCTGGCCTTCATGCGGAAGAAGTTCGGTGTGCTGACGTTTGGGCGGGGCAACCCGAGTGAGCGCGAACTGAAGTCGTCGACGTATCAAGTGCCGATGAAGCTGGCGGATACCACGGTCGAGCAGTATCGCGAGCGCGTCGATCGGGCGTGCGAATTCCTCGCCGGGCAATCGAAAGAACTCCTCGAGGCGTTGGAACAAGAGATGAAGAAAGCGGCTGCGGCGCTGGATTTTGAACGCGCCGCCGAGCTGCGCAACATGCTCGACGATCTGCGCAAGACGACCAAGCCGATGGCCCGCTACACGCGCGACATGCGGCATCGTCTCGGCGTGACCAGCACCGTGGATCCCGTGGCCGATCTCGCCGCGCTCGGCGATGCGCTCGGCCTCGGCGGGCCGCCGCGCCGGATGGAGTGCTTCGATATTTCCAACATCAGCACCACGCACATCGTGGCCAGCATGGTGTGTTTCGTCGATGGCCGGCCGGCGAACTATCTTTACCGGAGGTTCCGCATCAAAACAGTGGAAGGGCAGGACGACTTTGCCAGCATGAGCGAGGTGGTGCGGCGGCGTTACACGCGCGTGTTGCACGAGGCCGCGGTCGGCGCCTCGCGCGCTCCGTCGTCGAAAGCGGAGAGTGAAGAGCACATCGATTACGCTCCGGAATTTTCGCAGGAAAAGTTGCGCGACGCCGTAGCCCGCGTGGGCGATGAGCCGGAGACACCGGGGGTGCCGCGCCTGCCGAACCTCATCATCGTGGACGGTGGCAAGGGTCAGCTCAGCGCGGCCTGCCGTGAGTTACAGCGGCTGCGTCTGGAGGAAGTGCCGATCATCGGCCTGGCCAAGGAATTCGAGGAGATCTATCGCCCCGGGCGGCCGCAGCCCTTGCAACTCCCGCACGACAGCGGCGCGCTCCAACTCCTTCAGCGCATCCGCGACGAAGCGCATCGTTTTGCGAATGGCTACCACCAGTTGCTCATGAAGCGCCGCATCGCCGAGAGCCTCCTCGACGATTGCCCCGGCGTCTCGCAGCACCGCAAACAATTGTTGCTGCAGAAATTCGGCAGCGTGGCGCGCTTGCGTCGCGCCACCGCCGAGCAGATCGCCGGAACCGAAGGCATCGGCCGCAAGCTGGCGGAGCAGGTGGTGCAGTATCTCGCCGAGCGGGCGTAGCGGTTTCGAACGTAGCCGCCCCGCTCTGCCGGGGCGTGGGAGAGATCTCGATTCGCAGCCCCAATCCCGGACGGCGGCGGAACGCCGTGACTATCACTGCGCGCTCGCGTCGAATGTCCTCGCCCTTACTTCCTCTCCTTCGCCTTCAACCACTTCGAGAGGTGCTGGCAAATCGCGGGCTTGTCCGCGAAATGCACCGGCTTGGTGTGCGGTTCGAGAAATCCGAAGCCGCCGCCGTAGGCCGCGCCATTCATCACACATGCATCGGTGTGACTTTCGGTGAGCTGACGGATCGACGCGGCCAGCACATCGGCGCGGCTGCCCACGAGCTCGTATTTCCAGCCGACAATGCAGCTCTTCGGAAACAACTCCCGGAGCTTGTGGATGAGTTTCAGGTACGGCGCGAGCGTGATCGTCAGTTCGCCGGCGCGGCTGGGAATTTTCGAGGCCGCGACCGTGGTGCCAGTGGCGGTGTGCACACTCTTCACCCGGTAGTCCACCAACGCCGCGGCATGAAAAACGGCGGCGACAGTTTCACGCTCGGGCAAGACCTCGAGTTCGGATTGCAAATGCTGATTGGTGCCGAACGGCACCACGCGCGCACCGGTGACTCGCTCCGTGGTTGTGGCGCCGACGCCGCGATAGCACACGACCTCGCAACCGGCTTTCGCCAGGTGATTCGCGAGAAGCGTCCCCAGTTCCCCGGTGGAAAAATTGGTGATCCTCCGCACCTCATCGATTGGCTCGTAACTTGGCCCGCACGTAACTACAACTCGCATAAACTTCGCACTGATTTCACGTGCGCCTAGGCTTGCGCTCCGCAGATGGAACCGCAACCTTTTCTTCATGGAACGTGCAGATGCCATCACCCAAATTCGCGCCGCGTGCCTGCAAATCGCCACGGGCGTGACGAATATTCACCCGCTGCTCCCCGCGCTCGCCGATGAACCGACGAAAGCAGAGATCGTGAAAGCGCTCTTCGAGCTTACGAAAAACGTGGAGGTTGTGAAAAAGCAGGTGATGCGTCTGGAAAAACGCGATGACAGTTCGCTCACGTAAGTAGTTCTCTGCAGATGTCAGATTCACCCACGCGCAATGCCGCGACCCGCCCCAGCCCGCCGACGGTCCAAATCTGGGGATAAAGGCGTTCGTAGTACCACAGCTTGGCAAAATAGAAACCGATCGGTGCGGGTTCGCGCCACGTGCCGCCTTCGATTTGTTCGGTCAACCACGCTGCGCCGCGGTCGGTGACCCTGACGTGTTCGGTGCCGGCCAGGGCCTCGATCGCAAGAGCCGTTTCTTCGATGGAAACCGGGCCACCTTTTGCGCCGCTCCAGCCGCCGGAGATGTCCTGTCGTTCCACGAGCCAGCGCAGCGCTCGCTCGAGGACGCCATTTGGTAGTGTGAAATCGCGGTTCAACAACTCGCGCAATGCGATCACCACCTTGGCCGTGCCATAGAGTGGATTTTCGTCGTCGGGTGCGTGCTCGTTCCCGAACCACAGCGGCAGCCAGGAGCCGTCGGCGCGCTGCCGTGTGGCCAGGAAATGGATCGCTTTCGTGACGGCGCGAAGGGTGCGTCGCTTGAGCGATTCATCGAGCTGCGGCAGCCAGGCCGTCCATGCGCGCAAGGTGTGGGCGGTGAGATCGGGTGAGCTGCGATCGAAAGGTAATGCGCCCCAACCGCGGCAGAAAGTAGGAATGCCGCCGTCGCGATTTTGCAGGTCGAGGAGCCAGCGCACGCCCAGCTGACCGGCCTGGCGAGTGGGAGCATCGACGACGCCGAGATGCAGCAACGCGAGGAGTGCGCCGGGCGTGTCGTCCGCGTCGGGTACGCCGCCGGGAAGATCGGTCCACGCCCAGCCGCCAGGTGCCGCGTGGGTATAAGGATGCTCCACGCGGTATTGCTGGCCGAGCAGCCATTCGCGGAGGGTCAAAGCGCGTTCCGGCGAGAGAGCGCCCGGCTGATGCGCAAGCGCCTTGACCGACAGGGTCGTCACCCACGTGGCCAGATTCGTGTCGATCGCCCAACTGCCGTCGCCTTGCACGCTGGCTTGGAGAAAGCTCACTCCACGACGCGCCACGGGATGATGTGCTTCGCCTGCGGAAGCCAGGGCCATGGTGACGAAGCTGGTCAGCGGCGTCGCTTCGAGGAAACCCCCGTTCTGTGGTTGGATCGATTCGAGCACCTGCAGCGTGCGAGCACGCGCGCTCTTGCGGAGCCCGTTCAAGAGCGGATTCGTCGGCGGCGCATGATGATGAATGGCCTGTCCGATGGCGATGAGCGCCGGCAGTGCGTAGCTCACCACCGGGAGCTGAAGCGCCCCGAAAAGTTGATGCGGCAGCGCCGCCAATTCGAAGGGCAACGCCGGAATCTGTGACCAGCTCACCCGGCCGCAGATCGCCAGATGCATGAGGATCGGTACGGAGAACGTGCGGTCCTTGCCGTAGCGAGCTTCGATGGCCGGCACGAGTTGCGCCATCGATCCAGCCGCACGCGTGAGCCACGCTTCGGCCTTCGTCGCGCTCTCCGCATGCGCAGTCGAGGTGCTCATCATCGCCCAGCAAAGGGCCGTCGTGCTGATGTTGCTGCGGCTCTTCACCGTGTCGCCCCAACCCCCGTCGGCATTCTGATGCTCCGCCAGCCAGCGCTGGCCACCGGCGATCAACTCGCGATGCTGCTCCCGATCGACCGCGCCGAGTGCGACAACCGCCGTCGCGGTCGAAAGCGCGCTGCTGGAAAGTTCACCGCTCCAATGACCGGCGGGATTCAACTCCGCAAGCAGCGCCTGCGTGGCCTTGGCCAGCGCTGCGTCGAGCCGGGAACGCGAAAGAGTTTCCAAACGACTAAGCCAGCTTGTCCTGTTCGCGTTTCTTGGCCGGCAGAATGGCGCAGGCGTCCTTGCAGCCGAAGACGCGGCTGAGGAGAAGGCGATTTCGGCTCACCCACTGGTAGACGATTTCCGCGATGAGGATCACCCCGGGAATCCACAGAAACAGCGCCACCGGCACGAGTAACGGCAATCGCATGCCGACAAAACGAATCGCCCGCGCGCCGCGATAAATGCGACCCAGCGGGGTGACGCAATGAATGGCCTCCAGCAAATCTTCGCGCGTCAGTTGCGGCGCCACTTCCTGGGCCCGCGGATCGCTGAGCGGCACCAGCGCGAGCACGCCAAACCAATCCAGCCAGCTCAGCATTTTCATCTGGAAGACACACATCGGACAATCGCCGTCGTAGAGGATGATGTGCTGGGCCATAAAGTAAAACTAACGCGAAATCACGATAGACCAAGTATAGAGGTGGAATTTAACCGCGAATGGACGCGAATAAACGCGAATAATAGAAATGGTAACCCTTCATGATCGCTGTGGTGGAGCACGGAAATCGGCTTGCTCTGATGCGCGTTGATTCGTGTTCATTCGCGGTTTCTTCTCTTTTCTTTTTACCAGCCATCAAGGAAGCGAGAGATGCCCGAGCGCCAGCAGGCCGTAGAAGGTGTATTCGGCGTCGAGATGGTCGTCGGCCCAGTGGCCGTGGAAGCCGCCTCCGGCGTTCCATAAGGTGTCGATGAAATCGAGACAGCGTTCGCGGGCGGAGGATGGCAGTTCGCGTTCGAGACAGGAGAGCGCGTGGAGGGTGGTGGCGGTGGAGAGCAGGTCGGGCATCGGCGCCTGCGGCATGGCGAGGAAGCCGCCTTCGGGATGCAATTGCGCGAGGAGCCAATCGCCGACCCTCTGGTTTATCGGGATGCGGAGCTGGTGGAGCAGGGTGACTGCGGCGGCGGTGGCGTTCGTGGAACCGATTTTCAGTGCACGCGCGTTGGCCCAGGCGCCGTCGGGGGTTTCGAGGAACTTGAGGCACTGCACCATGCGCAGAGGCTCCGGCAATTCGCGACCGAGGTCTTGATACGCGCCAAGGGCGACGAAACAGCCGTAGGCGTTGCCGTGTTCGGCGTGGATGTCCGATTCGTAACCACCGTCGCGGGATCGATGTTTTTCAATGCGCGTGAGGACCGCCTCCGCGAGGCCGGCGGGCGCATGATCGAGACCGATCGCCGCCCAGCAACGGGCTAGGGCGCTGAGGTGGACGAAATCGAGATTCGCCCCATCGGCGAAGGTACGGAGCCACTGGCAGATGGCGGATCGCCGATGGTCGATTTCCGCATCCGCCTGCATCGCCTGCAAACCGGCCAGCGCGAAGATCGTGTAATAGAGATCGGGCTTTCCTCCGCGATCCATCGCGCCACCTTCGGGTGAAAATTGTTTCGCCAGAAACGCGCGCACGAGATCCGCGGAATCCCCGAGCACCTTCGGCGCGACGCGCGCGATTTGCAGCATTTGCAGACGAAGGCTCACGAAACCCGGACTCGATTTTCCCGGAGAAAGGCAGCGAAGCCTGGCTTGTCGATCACATCGGTCACCAGTTTGGACATGTGGTCGAACATCGCTTCCTCACTGGTCTCGATCCTAAATCCGTTGACTCGGAGAAAACCGAGCGCGGCCTGAAGGCCGACACGTTTGTTGCCGTCGCGAAACGCGTGGTTCTTGGAGAGATGAAAGGCGTAGGCAGCGGCGAGGTCGAAAGATCTGCGGCCGGATTGTAGCACCAAGTCGTTTGCGGCTGGCCTAGCGCGGAGTCCAGCAATCCCTCATCGATGATGCCGTGAGCGCCGCCAAATAGCTCAATTTGTTGATGATGATAGGCCAGAATCTGCCCCTTGCTCAGGAACAGCGGCGCGTCGCCGCCGTAACTCATTCGGCAAGGCGGCGAAAGGTTTCCGGATACTCCGCCGCCACAGCGTTACCGGCCACACGGGCCTGCTCATCCGTGGCGTAACGAATGACCGGTACAGAATCTTCCACTGCAGGTAAGCTGTGTAAGAAACGCGATACCTCACGCTGCTCTTTCGGCGGCAGGGCCTTGATCTGTTCGATGATTTCGGCGGCGGACATTTACCTGAAGCTTACTTGCGAAGCGGCTTCTCAGCAAGCTTGTGCGGCCCGGCTTACGCCGAGGCCAGAGCCACGCCGCCGAGGTTCTTTTGTTCGAATTCCTTGCACCAGCCTTTGATTTCCGCGTCGTTGAAAATCTTGCCGATGACGCGGCGGAGGAGGCCTTTGAGGTTGGCGCTCTCGACGTCGCGCAGGGAGCGGATGGCTTCTTCCTTGTAGCTTTCGAGCAAGGTACGGCAGCGTTCGTCGGCGCGGAGTTCGAGATAAAGTGCTTCGATTTCCGCCGGAGTGGCGGTGGACAGGCGGCGCCAGTGGGCTTCGAGGGCGAGCTTTTGTTCGGCACGCTTTTCGGCGAGCGATTTGTCGGCGCCGCTGGCTTCGAGGTTCGCGCGCTCGAAGGCGACGGCGAGGAGCAGGCTGGGACGCAAGCCGGCGATGTCATTTGTCTCGCCGCTGGCCCCGAGATCACTGAGATCGTCGCGGATCTGGTAGGCGATGCCCAGCGCTTCGCTGTAGGCCTGGAGCACTTCCTCGTGCTCCTCGAGCTGGCCGGCGTAGACGGCGCCAAGTTGCAACGCCACGCCGAAGGCGGGCGCGGTTTTCTTGCGGAAAATATCGAGCACCTCGGTCGAGGCGAGCGGCCGCGGCTGGCGAGCCCAGACGAGCTCCGCGCCCTGGCCACGGCACAGTTCGCGCTGGCCCTCGGCGGCAATGCGCAGCATAGCGGTCTTTTGCTCGGGGCTGGCGTTGCAGGCCGCGAGCAGGCGGTAGCCTTCACCGATCAGCAGGTCGCCGACATTGAGCGCGACGGCGATGCCGTGTTCCTCATGCAGTGTGGGTTCGCCGTAACGCTTCGCGTCGTTGTCCTCGATATCATCGTGGATGAGCGAGGCCTTGTGGAAGCATTCGACCGCCACGGCGACCTTACGCAGGTCATCGGGAATCGGCGCACCGGGCGTGGTCCGGAGCGCCTGATAGGAGGCCACCGTGAGGAACGGCCGCCAGCGTTTGCCGGCGCGGCCGAGCCATTGGCGCGAAATCTTTTCCGTCTCGCCTTCGGCCGGGCCCATGATGGAGTCGAGGTTCAGCGGGGTGAACCAGAAATCGATGTCGTCGCGGAGCTGGCTGAGGTCGAGGCGGCGCGTCTGGTCGTCGCTCGTGAGATGAATGTAGTCCCACACCCAATCGAGGTCGACGTTGGTATCGATGCAATCGTCCTGCAGCAGCGGTACCGCGACACCGGGGATGGCCGCCGCTTCCATATAAGGAAACGCACGTTCCAACACGCTGAGGCAGCTGACCCCGACGATGGCCTCGATCTTGCCCGTCTGGATGAGCGACATGACGATCGCACTGCCCTCGGCGACCAGTACCGCATAGCCGAGCCGCTCGGCTTCGCTTTGCAAATCCTGGATGGTGCAGAGCCCGCATTGCTTGCAGAGCAGGCCAAATTCATCAAAAGGCGCCGGGCAACGGTCTTCCACACGCAAACATTTCGGCAAAAGCAGGAGGCGGCGCTCGAAGGGGACGGCGGCCAATTGCTCGCGCCACATCTCGTTATTTAGCAAAACGCCGATGTAATCCCGGTAAATCGGGTCGCATTGGAACTGTGCGACCAGCTTATCCGCATGGACCTTGATATCATCCGCCGGTAGCGGCGGAACGGGCTTGTATTCAGCCACATACGCGCGAACCTGCTCCAGGATGTACTGCCGCTGGATGGGGGTCTGGGGAATGTTCTTTTTGGGGGAACGGAGCTTCTGCTGCGGCACCGGACGCGGCAGCGTAAAGGCGACAGGGGGGGCGACGGGCACGTTGGACGACATCGGGCGGAGTATCTTTCACCCGCGCCAATCCGGCAACCGGCAAGTTTATTAGCGGGGCTGCTCAGCGCTTTTCGGCAGGCGCGTCAGCTCCACCCTGAGTGCCACGGCTTCTTTTCCTTTCGGAAAGCGCGAACCGAACAGGCTTTCGGCCTGGACGACGGGCCTTACAGCTTCCTATGCAAACGATCCAACGCTTCCCGCACCCGTTTCTGGCGATACGCCATAATGTTCGGCTGCCAGGTCGGATCGAGTTTGGCGACTTCGCCAAGCTTTCGGTTCGCCAATTCCATCTGCCGAATGGCTTCCGCAATGTTGCCTGTTTCCTCCAGCTTTTCGCTTTTGTGGACCATCAGGTAGGCATCGACAAAAAGGTCGGCCGGGTCGGATTTAGAGACAGCGGCAGGACCGACCGTAGTTGCCGGAGGCGGGTTGGCGGGGGCCGAGGCCAAACCCTCTTTTGGCGGGGTCGTGCTCGCAGAGTTCACGGGGCCGAGGACGATCGCATCCTTCTCGGCCCTCATCTGCAGACCCGCCAGTTCCGCGACATAATGCAGCGCTTCGATCAACGGTATATTTGTCAGGGATATCGTGAGGTGCACGTCGGCACCCGCTCCGGGCTTCAGCACGATATTGAGACCGGTTTTGTCCGGATCGAGCTCCCTGGCTTTCACTCGTAGAAAATCCACCGCTTCGTCGAGTGTGGCGTCGCGGAATTCGACCTTTGGGATAATGATCTCTCCCGCCTTTTTCAGCGCGGGACTTTCGGCCGGGGCCGCAGTTTTCGCCGGGGCTGACACCGCGCCCACTCCGGGCGGTGGTGGCGGGGCCGCATCGAGTACGGAAATCGGTTGCGGAGTCCCACCGGCTCTCGGGGCGCCGCCATTCAACGGTTGAATCACCAGCGCATCTGGCGTGACCGTAAGTCCCACTTCAGCCAGGCCGGTAATGTACTTCGCGGCTTCGATGAGAGGAATGTTCGTGAGGGACAACGTGATCCTCATATCATTCGCCTCGAGTCCAGGTTTGACGCTGATTTTTATCCCCGTCTTGTCCGGGTCGAATTCCACGGCCTTTTTCCGCAGAAATTCGACTGCCTCACCGAGCGTGGCTTCGCGCATCTCGATCTTCGGGATGATGATCTTTTCCGCCTTGGTCAGCGCAGGACTCCCGGCGGCCGCGGCAGCATGAGCGCCGCCGCCGCCAGTGGGCGACGCCGCTGGATGCGTTTCGCTCTGCACGGCACTGACGAGGCGATCGACGAGGTCCAGTTGAGCCTGCGTGTTGCGCACGACCAACCGCAGGGGCTGCGGAACGGAAGCTGCCGCCGCGCCTTCGAAAACAACTCCGCGGGAGATCAACCAATCCCGGGCATTCTCCGGGCCGCTGCCGTCCGGTTTCATTGGGATCAGATTCGCGGGGATCTTCCATTCCCGTGTAAGGAGCTCACTCTTTGTGGCCGCGATCGTGCTCGCCAGACGATTCTTCAAGACCTCCAGCTTTTCGTTTTCCAGGCGCACCTTCTCGCCCTGCACTTTTTGCAAGGCCGCGAACTGGTTGAGGAGCATCTTCCCGTAAGCTTCGATTTGTGCGTCCAGGGCCTTCACCCGCGGGTTGTCGGTGTCCAGTCCCAGGCCTGACAATCGGGCCCTCTCCACCATGGCGTCCTGCAAAAGAGGCAAATTTCTGGTGACCGTGGGATCTTCGATCTTCAGTGCGCGCAACGCCTCTACGATTTGCTCCCGCTGCAAACCGTCGATGACCTGGGGCTGACTTTCGGAATGCTTCAACCCACGTTCCTGGTCTTGGATTTCCTGTGCCACTGGAGCTGTCCGGGTCGCTCGTGAAGCCCCGCGGTCGATCGTCAATTGATCGATCACCGCCTTGCGTTTCTCAGCAGAAGGCCTGGGGTCATCGAGGAAGGCGCGCACCTCATCAGGAGTCGGCTGCTGGCCGGTGATGACGAGGTAGATGTGACGCAGGAAATCGGCGTCGGTGCTGGTGGCCGTCAGCTTATCAATGAGCTCCCGGCGCTTCTCGGCGGAAGGTCGAGAACTATCGAGGAAGGCATGTAATTCCTCGATCGAGGGCCGCCGGTTCTCGATGTCGAGGTAGACTCGCTCCAGAAACGCGGCGTCCTGCGCATTGACGCTGAGGATTTCGTGGAAAAGCGCCGTGCGCTCTTTTTCAGGCAACTCCGGAGCATCGAGGACCACGCTCGGACCATCGGGAAAGCTCGCCTTCAGCGATTGCAGCCGGGCCTTGAGGACCTCGAGAGTCATGTGCTCGCCGTCCAGTTTCAAGTTGCCCGCTTTATCCACACTCACCTCCACGGTGGTGTCACCGGGCGCCGGCGTGGCGTCCGCCTTCGCGGGCGCCGGGGTGAAGAGTCGCGCGGAAACGAAGACGACAATCCGATTACGCGGTCTGTCTTTCTCAAAGGGTTTGGTATCCGCGGTTTCCGGCAGGTCGGCGATTTGGAAAGTCTCGCCGGGTTTCAAGATGACGGTGCTCTCTTTTTTGCGCTCCGAGTAGATTCCTTTGGAGCGATGGCCGGGGACGACGGGCGGGGCCTGCACATAGCCATCCGGCAACGCTTTGGGCGCGGGAATGGTCTTGCCGGTGTCCAGATCGAGGAATCCGAGAAATTCCACCCTGCTCGAAACGACGTGCAATTCGACAGCTCCATCCGCAGCCAGGCGCGGAGTCGAATCCAATTTTTCTCCGAGATATTTCGTTTCGAATTTTGTCGGCGTCCAAATATCGCCCTCCTTTTTCCAATCGGTGGGGGTGCGCATTTCAATGAGGCTTTCGATCTCGGCGCGTTGGGTCAGGTGCGTGGTGATGCGTGGACTCGAGCTTATCTCCACGTCCTTCTTTTGATTCAGCGCCCGCATGATTAGCTGGAACTGCGGCTCCGTGAAAATCGTCGGTTTATCGGTTCCCGGATCAGGGCCGCCGATTTGCACATCGGAGCTTACGGCCACAGGTGAGTTGATCTTGACGAACTTCGCCTCGATCTCGACCAGCGGCGTTTCTGGAAAGAGCGTGGCTTGCGCCTCCTTGGTCTCGGCGACCGGTTTTTGTTCATCGCTGCGCAATTGCGCCGCCGTGCTGAGACCGAGCAAGCAGGCTATCACGAGGGAGCCGCACGCGGTGGCGAGACGGCTGAGCGGACGGCGATCACGGCGGCCATCGACGATGGCGCGGACGCGATCTTCAAGGGTGGAAGGGCAGGCCATGGCCACCGCCTGGCGAACAAAAAAGCCGTGCGTGGTGATCTCGCGAGCAGCCTCGACGAGCTGCGAGGCGTATTCATCCGCCGGCGTGCCGGCGCGCAGTACCAGATCGTCGGCGGCGAGCTCCTGCGCGACTCGCAAGGAGCGCGCGAGCAGCCACACCAGCGGATTCGGCCAGTAAAGGGCGCAAGCCATCTGGGCAAACCGACGGGTCAGGTAATCAGACCGACGGATATGCGCCGCCTCGTGCCTCAGCGCCGCGAGCACCCACGTGTCACTCCATTGCAATGCGGCTTTTGGCAGGAGCAGGACCGGACGCACGCTGCCCCAGGTAATGGGCACGCGGCATTCCTCGGAGATCCGAATTTCCGGGCGGCGATGGAGCTGAAGTTCGCTGAGCACGCGACTGAGAAGAAGGCGGATACGAGGATCATCGACAGAAGCGCTGCGGCGCAGGAGCCGATGCAGGTGCCAGCTTCCAGACAAGCGGTAACCAAGCAAAAGCGCGGCGCCGCCCAACCAGGCGCCGAGGAGGATTTTTCGCCAATCGACCGAAGCGTGCGTGGGCGGAGGCGCGATCGGAAGTTCCATTGGCGCGGCCATCTCGACCGGATCGATCGGGATGACCGACGGCTCCGCTTTGACGACGAGCGCCGGTTTCGCTGCGTTGAGCGGGATCCGCCAGAACGGTGTGACCAGTCGGGTCAACGGCAGCATCATGACCGTGACCAACGCCACCAACCACATGAGATGTCGCTGAGCAGCAGTGGCTCCCCGCCAGGCGCGGGCGAGCAGAGCTGCGGCGAGGGTGATGAGGGCGCTCTTGGCGAGGAGTTCACACAGGAAAGGGAGAACGGAATCGGTGTTCATGGCGCGGAGTTATTTGGATTTGCTTTTCGCGGCGCGGATGATGGCTTCGATGCGTTCGAGCTCCTCCGCGGAGAGCTTGCCGCCTTCGGCATCGACGAGCGCGGCGACCGCACTCGAGAGCGAGCCTTCAAAGAAAGTTTGCACGACCCGTTGCAACGCGGAGCGGCTGGCTTTGCCGCGCGGCTCGGTCGGGAGATAGATATAGCGAGCACCTTCCTCGCGGTGCTTGAGGTGGCCCTTGTCTTCGAGGATGCGCAGGAGCGCGCGGACGGCGGAATAGCTGGGAGCATCGGGAAGCGCCTCGTGGACTTCGGCCGCCGCCGCTTCACCGCGGGCGTAAATGATGTCCATGATTTGCCGTTCCCGCCGGGAGAGAGAATTCGCGGATCGATCAGGCATGCTAACTTTTTAGCACACGGTTCCGCGCCGCCAAGAAAAATGTGCTAAAAATTTAGCATAGGCCCAAACACAAAAAACCGGCACCCAGTTTCCCGGGTGCCGGTGAAAGATTTCTGTGGCTAACGGATTATTTCTTGTCCGTCTTGGCCGCCTTCTTCTCCAGCGGGCCGAACTTGGTGATCTTGACCACTTCCCATTCGGTGTCGCTCTTCTTGATGCGCAGGCCGCTCACCCAATCGCCGACCTTGATGTCTTCAAACTTCGCGTCGGCCTTGCCTTGCTTCACCTCGGTCTTGTCGGTGAGGACGAATTTCACTTCCTTGCCGTCCGCATTCTTGTGGGTGAAGGACTTGCCGGCCGCGTCGATGGTCGTGACCTGCGAGTGCATCGGGATCGGCTTGGCGACCGCCGGAGTTGCGGCCGGGGACGGAGTCGCCGCGGCGGGCGCGGTGGCAGGCGCGGATTTCTTCGCAGCCAACGTGACCGACGGGACGCCGG
>Ga0068855_100004086_pt1 | contig 17800 bp, 19 predicted proteins | sample KBSCornC52_FD_66592 | JGI IMG/M metagenome (GOLD analysis project Ga0068855, IMG submission 66592) | Corn rhizosphere microbial communities from Kellogg Biological Station, Michigan, USA - KBS Corn C5-2 | ecosystem: Host-associated > Plants > Roots > Rhizosphere > Soil ...
CGATCCAGTACCTTCACCGCGACGCGGCGCCGGCCGTCCTTCGCGAGGTACACCGTTGCGAAACCGCCCGAGCCCAGCACGGCCGTCAGGCGGTAGCGGCCGAGGGACGAGGTCGTCATCTCAGGATCAGCCAGACGACCACGGCGGACGCCACCGTCGCGAGCAGGAAGGAGAGGGCGAACGTCCAGACGACCGGCCGGGATCGCGGCCGGTACACCGGCGAGGTAGCCGGCGGCAGGGCGGTGACCGGTCGGCCCGGCGGCGTCGCGTCGGACGGCGCGGTCGCCGCGTCGACGGTCTCGTCCGGGACGTCAGGCGAGCCCATGAGCGATCCCGTACCGCACGAGCTCGGGTCGACGGCGGGCTCCGGTCTTGTCCCGGATGCGATCGAGGTGGCTGTGCACCGTCTTGATGCTGACGAACAGTTCGTCCGCTATCTGCTGATCGCTACGTCCGGCGCAGATAAGGCGGAGCACCTCGACCTCGCGGCGGGACAGGCCGGTCTCAGCGGCGCTGCGAGCGCCATCGGCCGCACGGGTCTCCAACTGTTCGTCCTCGCTGGAGCGCAGCACGACGACGTACTCGCCGATGAGCATCCGATCGGCCGGGTTCACGTGCGCCGGTGCGGTGAGCCGCGCGCCGTTCAAGTACGTCCCGTTGCGGCTGCCGAGGTCCTCGAGCAGCCACCCGCCGCCGTCCGCGCGCAAGACGGCATGCTTCCGTGACACCGTTGCATCGCCGGGCAGCACGAGTTCGCACTCGTCGTCGCGGCCGATCCTGATGACGTCGGCGTGCACGTCGACGGTGCGTCGGCGATCGCCGTCATGGACGTCGAGGCTCACCATCATCGATACCCCCCGACCGCAGCACGAGCCTACGCCGCGGTGCGCGGTCGGAGGTCCCGACCGCGACCGAGGGCAGATTCAGATCAGGCGGGGAAGTCGATGTACTGCAACCCGTACACGCCGGAGGCCGGCGAAACGACGCGGCGGTCGACGAGGCCCGGGCCCACGTAGTTCATCTCCGTGATCGCGATGGCGTTGCGGGACGGATATACCTCGGTCACCCAGGCGACGTGTCCGTAGGCGCCGGCGCCGGCCACTCCGGGCTGGAAGACGGCAACCGAGCCGATGCGCGGAGTGCCGTCGACGTGCCAACGGTTGGCGCTTGCGTTGGCGGCCCAGTAGCGCGCATCGCCGCCGATGCGGGGGAATACGCCGGTGTACTTCGCCGCCTGCTGTTCGGCCCACCAGGTGCACTGCCCGGACGGGTAGTAGTTGCCCGCGCTGATGTTGCCGCGCGACCAGAGCGGGCCGGACATGGTGGCCCACAGCGCGGTGTTGCTCGCGGAGTAGATGACGACGTTGCCGTCGCCCTGCATGCACAGCCGGTCGCCGGCCGCGCTGCCGGGGTAGGCGGCCCACAGCGCGTGACCGGTCGCCGAGTACACGACCAGATTCCCGTCGCTCGCCTGCAGCACGGCGGATGCGCCCGGGTTGCCCGCGGTCTGGGTATCCCACAACGGATGGCCCGCGGTGTCGTACTCGACCAGGTTGCCATCGCCCTGCATGACCAGGTGGAACGACGGCGCGCTCAGGTACTGCCCGGCGACGATGCTCGTGCCGGCGGAGACGCAGGACGGCAAGGCGGTGGTTGCCGACGCGGGCGCAGTGCCGGCAGCGAGGGCGGCGCCGATCGTGGCGAGGAACGCGGCGGCGATGCGGATGCGATGAGTGAGAGACATGGCCTTCTCCTTGCGACGTGGGGACCGGACCTCCGCAAGGCTCGTCCGCCAGGGCCGCTCCGCGCTGTCGGGAGACACACCCCAATTCGGTGGGTAGCGGGTACTGCCCTGCGCTACCCACACCGCTTGGGTCGCCCTACCGATACCGCCGCGCCCCGCGCCCGCCGACCATGAATCCCGCATCGCACCGCAGGCCCTCCCGAGGAAGGACAACGACATGATCGAGCAGTCGAGGTCGATGACTGTGGCGGGAGCGCTCGCGATCGCGCTGGTTGCCGCCGGTTGTAGCAGCGGGAACGGTTTCGTCGCTGCCGCCACCGGCCCGCGTGCCGATCGCGCCGAGCCGACCAGGGTCGGGACGTTCCCCCTCGCGAGTCCCTGTGCCGGCACGTGCGCAGCCGGCGACGACGGGATGCAGTACCGCGTCACGTCCACGCGGCGATTCACCGGGCCGAGCGGCATTTCCGTCGTCGCCGTCGGCTTCACGATGATCAACAGGACCGACACCGGTCACGACTTCGACGCGACGGGCGGCGGCTTCTCCGCGGTCCTCATGTCCGGCGGAGTCGTCCAGCTGCAGAACGAGCTCAGCGCAACGGCGGCCGGTGACCCGTCCTGCTACACCAACCCGGTGGTCAACGGGGGCGGAACGGACCCCAACCTCGTCCACGTCGACCCCCGTACCACCTTCGCCTTCCCGAAGCAGATCTGCATGAACGTCGACCCAAGCGACCGGGTGACCGAGATCGAGTTCGCCGACCAGGACGCGAGCGCCAACGCGACGGTCGTGCTTCCGACGCCGATCTGACCGGGCTGACCGTTCACCGGAACCCGCGCAGTCGAGCAGGCGTGGCTCAGCTGGTGGCTCCCGGCCGCCACATGGTCGTGACGACGTGCCCGCAAGGCACGACGAACGTGCCGGAGGGCTCGAACCCGAAGCGGCGGTAGAGCGGGTCGTTGACCGGGTTGCACGACTCGAGGTGCACGGGCCGGCGCTGCTCGTCGACCCGGGCCAGGCCGTCGGCGAGCAGCGCCGTGCCGAGGCCACGCCCGCGGTGGTCGGCGTGCGTGCCGAGCAGGCTCAGGTAGAAGTGCGGCTCGGACGGATGGGCGTGCTCGAACGCGGCGAAGATCGCGAGCACCTCGGCGGCGACGTCCGGGCCGGCCGCCTCGGTGAGGTACGCCGCGAGGCCGTCTTGCTCCTCGGGCGTGAGCTCGGCGCCGCCGGGCGGGATCCACACCGCGGCCGCCTCGACGTCGTCGGTGACCCACACCCAGTCGTACCGCTGCGCCGATCGGGCGAGCAGCCGCCACAGTGCCGCTGCCTGGCGCGGCCGGGCCGTGCGGTCGGGGAAGGCCGGCCCCCACAGCGGGTCGTCGAGGAACGCGGTGGTGAGGACGTCCACGATCGAATCGAGATCGGCCGGGACGGAGACGCGGAAGCGCACGCCTCAGGCTAGGGACGGCGGCGAAGCCGTTTGCCGGGCGTCGTCGCCCGCGGAGTACTGGCCGGCGGAGCCCATGATCTCGGCCAGGATGTGCTCGACCGGCTGGGTCGCGTCGATGACGCGGTCGGCAACCGCGCGCAGGGCGTCGTCCCGCCGGGCGAACATCCCGGCGATCGTCGAGCGGACGTCACCGTGCAGCCAGGGTCTAGGCGCATCGGAGGTCACGCGGCGAACCAGCGTCTCGCTGTCGCACCGCAGGTAGAGCAGTTCCCCGGAGTGTCGCAACATGCGCAACTCCTCGCTCCGCTCGGCCGCGCTGGCCGGGACGCCGGCGACGAGCGGGGCCGGCAATGTCCGGAGGTAGTGGGCGTACCGCGATTCCCAGTCGTGCAGATGGGTACCGCCCGCGCCGGCGAGCGCAACCGTGCTGTGCCCGCTCAACTCGGCGATCGTCTCGTCGTTGTCCACGTACCGGCAGGACAGTTGGTCGGCCAACCGCCGGCCGACCGTCGACTTGCCGCTACCCATTAGGCCGACCAGGTACGTGCGGGCCGCGTCAGCCGGAGACACCGGAGAGCGCTTCGATGATCTGGACGACGCCGCTGTGGTCGTCGTCGCCGTGGCCGGTCCAGCGCATCGCGCCGAACAGCTGGTCGACGACCGCGGTCACCGGCAGGGCGCACCCGGCCGCGCGCGCCGCCTCCAGTGCGAAACCGAGATCCTTGTGCTGGAAGGCGGCCGATCCGCCCGGGACGAACGAGTGCGTAACCAGGGCCTCGCGCTTCACCTCGAGCAGGCGGCTGTTGGCCAGCCCGCCGCCGAGCACGCCGAGCAGCTCGCCGACATCCAGGCCGCCGCGGGCACCGAGGGCGACCGCCTCGCCGAGCGCCGCCAGGGTGGTGGCGACCACGATCTGGTTGCAGGCTTTGGCCAGCTGGCCGGCCCCGAGCGGGCCGAGATGCCGGACGACCCCACCCATCGCGGCGAAGACGTCGCGCAGGCGGGCGACGTCGGTCTCGTCCCCACCGGTCATGATCGACAACGTCGCGTCCCGCGCGCCGACGTCGCCGCCGGAGACCGGTGCGTCGACGACCCGGAAACCGGACGGAGCGACCTCGGCGGCCCACTCGCGAACGGCGACTGGCGAGACCGTGCCCATCACGACGACCACGGCGCCGGGCGCCGCGGTGGCCAGGGCGCCGTCGGGGCCCGCGCACACCGCCCGCACCTCGCCGATGTCCGGGAGCATCGTGATCACGACGTCGCAGTCGCGGGCGGCGCCGCCCGGCGACGAGGCAACGCGGTAGTCGCCCACGACCGGGTCGGCGGGTTCTCGGTGGGTGCGGTTCCACGCCCGCACGGCGAACCCGGCCGCCGCCAGGTTCCGGGACATCGGGCGGCCCATGCGGCCGAGGCCGAGAAACGCGACCACCGGTGGCGCGGTCACGACGCCTCCTCACGGCGCAGCCGTTTGAGCCGGTCGTGTCGGAGCACGTCCCGGTTGGCGAGGTACGCCGGTGCCCGCCCGTCCCGCACCGCGAGGATCGAGCGGATCGCGCTGCGTCCGTTGCCGAGAGCCATCTCGTCCGTCCACGCCAGCGAGTGGGGTGCGAGCGTGACGTTCGGGAGGCCGAGCAGCGGGTGCCCGGACGGCAGCGGTTCGGGGTCGGTCACGTCCAACCCGGCGGCGCCGAGACGACCGTGGGCGAGGGCATGGACGAGGGCGTCCGTGTCGACGATCGCGCCGCGGGCGACGTTGATCAGCACCGTCCCCGGGGAGACGAGCTCGAGCATGGCGGCGTCGACGGCGTGTCGGGTCTGCGGCGTGAGCGCGGCGGTGATCACGACGACGTCGCTCTGTGCCATCAGCTCGGGCAGGCTGACCAGCCGCACACCGAGTTCGGCTGCCTGCTCGGCCGTGCGCAGCGGGTCGGTGGCGAGGTGCTCGGTCCCGAACGGCGCCAGCAGCCCGAACAGTTCGATCGCGACGTTGCCCAGCCCGAAGACCCCGACGCGGCGGCCGGCGAGACCGCGTCCCATGAGCCGGGCCCGCTCCGCCCACCGGCCTTCCCGGACGATCCGGTCCTTGGCGAGCAGGTTGTGCGAGGCGGCGAGGATCAGCGCGAGCGCCGCCGCCGCGACCGGCCGGCGGGCGCCGTCCGGCGTGATCGTGACGCCCACGCCGGCCTGCGTGCACGCGTCGAGGTCAACCTCGTCCAGCCCGACGCCGAAGCGCGCGAGCAGCAGGGGCGGGTGGGCGCCGCTGACCGTGCGGGCGGTGACCGCCGGCGCGCCGAACAGCACCGCGTCGTAGCCGTTCAGCACCTCGGGGTCGAGCTCGCCGTGGTCGGGCGGCAGGAAGTTCCAGCGCACGCCGGCCGCGGTCAGCTCGCCGAGGCCGATGTCGCCCCAGGACGTCGCGCCGTCGGCGGCGACGAAGTCGTGCGAGAGGCCGACGGTGAACTCGGCCGGCATCAGAGCACCGCGATCGGATTCACCGGGGAGCCGGTGCCGCGGGGCACGACCAGCGGGGCGACCACCAGGAGGAACTCGAAGCGGCCCTGCTCGGCGCAGGCACCGGACAGCTCCTCGAGGTCGAGGTTGTCCAGCAACGGCATGCCGAGGGCCGTCAGCGCGAGTGCGTGGATCGGTGAGTGGACGCCGGCCACGGGGGAGGGGCGCACGTCGCTGTCGCCGTCGCCGCCCAGCAGCGCCACGCCCCGCTCGGCGAGCAGCGGCATGGCGTCGACGTGCAGCCCGGCACTCGCGTTGTCCGAGTTCCACGCGCCGTGCACGGCTCGGCGCGCGCCGTGCCCGGAGCGCAGCAGCACGGCGTCGCCGGGCCCGATGCGGAAGCCCAGGGCATCCTCGGCGTCGCGCAGCTCCGCCGCCCGGACGGCCGTCCCCGGCTCGAGCCAGTCGATGCCCAGTACCCGCGGAATGTCGACCAGGACGCCCCGCAACAGCAGCCCGCCGGCGAGGTTCGTGACGGCGGCCCAGTCGGAGCCGAGGGAGGAGAACGCGGCCGCGCTGGGCACCCCGCCGTAGAGCTCCCCCCGGTAGCCGATGTGGCACACCGCGTCGAGGTGTGTCACCGCCTTGCCGTGATAGTCCAGGCCGAGGAAGTCCTTGTGCGCGCTGGGTTCGGGCGCCTCGACGTCGCCGAGGTCGACCATGTGGTGGAGGGCGGGGCGGGCGTTGTCGGGGCCGGTGGTCCGGTTGATCGGCAACGCGAGGCTCACGGTACGGCCCTGCCGCGGAGTGCTCAGCGCCGCCAGGACCGTCGCCGGGGTGAGCCCGGCGACCGTGCCCCGTTCGTCGGCCGGCCGGTCGTGGGCCCAGCGTCGCAACCGGTCGAACAGCTCGTCGAACTCGGCGCGATCCAGCGCAGGGCCGTTCAGTGGCGTCCCGATCGACGCTTCGCCGCCGCGCGGCGAGGCCTGTTCCACCATTACGTCTCCTGCTTCTAGAGTCGCCTCGACGGCGTGCTGCGGGGTGCGGAAGTGGGACCCCGGCGCCCACGGCCTCTTGGCCGCGGACCACGCGACGGCGGGTAGAGCTTGCGCGGTGGCTGGGAACGTAGCACCATTTTGGACGGCAGCCAATATGCTGGACACGGCCGCCGGGGTCTTCACTGGAGGGACGCGCCTGATGGCTGACGGGACGAACGAGCCGAGCCCGGTCCCGGCCGTGGCGCGCGCCGGGGCGATCCTTACCGCGCTCGCCGAGGCGAGCGGCCGGCCGTTGACCGTGAGCGACCTGGCCCGTCAGCTGGGCCTGCCGAAGTCCTCGACCGCCAACCTGTGCCTCGCGCTCGAGGGTGAGCGACTGATTTCGCGCGTGGAGTCCGGTTTCCAGCTCGGGCGGCGCCTGGTCGAACTCGGGGGCGCCTACCTGTCGACCATGGACCAGATCCAGGAGTTCTACGCCGCCTGTCGCCGGCAGCCGAACATCTCGCGGCAGACGGCCCGAGTGGCGGTGCTGGACGGGCTCGACGTCCTCTATCTCGCGCGCTACGACGGCACTCAGCCGCTGCGCCTCACCGCGAACATCGGTGACCGCTTCCCCGCCCACTGCACCGCCACGGGCAAGGCGTTGCTGGCGATGCTCGACCCGCGCGCGCTCGACGAGCGGCTGCGCGGCCGGCAACGGCTCGTCGCGCTGACCGACCGCTCGATCACGGATCCGGCCGCGCTGCGGGCCGAGTTGGACACCGTGCGCGAACGCGGATACGCGGTCGACGACGAGGAGACCACTCCCGGCGTCACGTGCCTCGCGCTGGCCGTGGCCGGATTCCGGACGGACAGCGACCCCTTCGCCCTCAGCGTGACGTCGGTCAGCACCGCCCTGGACGACGTGTTGCGCGCCAAGCTGCTCGCGGAGTTGCGCGACGTCGCCTCTTCGCTGAGCAACCCGCTGCTGGTGGCCGACGCCTGACCGGGCCCCGCGCCCCGCCTCCTGCGCCCCGTCGCGGGCCGGCTCGCCGATCCCCGACGTCGGCCGCACGCCCGCCCGTCCGTCCCGCCCCGCCTGCCCCGCCCGGCCGCACCGTTCCGGTCTTTCCGGGCATTGCCGACCGACCTCTTGCCAACCTGTTGGACGTCGTCCATCATCTTGGACACATGCGGGCCGGCCCTGAGCGCTTCCCCGCCCGCCCTCGCCCGGATCGGGAGACGAGAGTCATGGACGCAGACACCGCGAGCCGGGTCGAGGACGCCGCCCGACCCGACCCGGTGATCACCGTCCGCGGCGCGGGCAAGCGCTTCGGCGCGACCCAGGCACTGGTGGACGTCGACCTCGACATCCACCCGGGCGAGGTCCTCGCGTTGCTCGGGCAGAACGGCGCCGGCAAGTCGACGCTCATCAAGGTGCTGGCCGGCGTGTACGACCTCGACGCCGGCTCCGCGCTGGTCGGCGGCCACGCGGTCGGCAGCCCGGCCGCCGCCGGCCTCATCGCGTTCGTCCACCAGGATCTCGCGCTCGTGCCGGGCCTCTCGGTCGCCGAGAACATCGCGCTCGGCGCCGGCTACCCGCGGCGGCACCGGCTCATCGCCTGGGGCGCGGCGCGCACGCGGGCCGAGCGGGCCCTCGCCCTGATCGGTTCGGAGCTCGACCCGCGCAGCCGGGTCGCCGATCTCTCCCGCACCGACAAGTCGCTCGTCGCCATCGCCCGGGCGCTCGTCGTCGACGCGAAGGTCCTCGTCCTGGACGAGCCGACGGCGAGCCTGCCCGTCGACGAGACGCACCGGCTGTTCACCGTCCTGCGCCGGCTGCGGGACGACGGCCTGGCCCTCGTCTACGTCTCGCACCGGCTGGACGAGGTGTTCGAGATCGCCGATCGGGTGACGATCATGCGTGACGGCCGCATCGTCGGCGAGACGACGGTCGCGGCGACGACGCCGCAGGAGGTCGTCACGGCGATCGTCGGTCGCCAACCCGTGCCGCCGCCACCGCCATCCCCGCCGGCCGACGAGACGAGGGTGCTCGTCCTGAACGAGGTCATCGGGGAGCGGGTCGGCCCCGTGTCGCTCGAGCTGCGGGCCGGGGAGGTCGTGGGGCTGGTCGGGCTCAGCGGCGCCGGACAGGTCGAGCTGGGCCGCACCGTGCTCGGCGCCTCCGCCTGCTTCGCCGGCAGCCTCGAACTGCGGGGGCGGCCGTATCGACCCACGACCGTGGCCGCCGCCGTCGGTCGCGGGCTCGGATTCGTGACCAGCAACCGCGCCGACGAGGGGCTGGCCGGCTCCCTGACCGTTGCCGAGAACCTCGTGCCGAACCCGCGGGTGCGCGGCACCGGCCGGCTCGAGTTCCGCCGGCACGGCGCGGAGCGGGCGCTCGCCCAGCGGCTGGTGGAGGAGTACGGCGTGCGCCCGGCCGACCCCACGCTTCCGGTCGCCGGTCTCTCGGGCGGCAACCAGCAGAAGGTGATCCTGGCGCGCTGGCTCTCGACGGAGGCGTCGGTGCTGATCCTGGAGGAGCCGACGGCCGGCGTCGACGTCGGCGCCAAGCACGAGATCTACACGCTCCTGGACCGGGCGCTGGCGCGCGGCGTCGCCGCCCTGCTGATCTCGACCGACTTCGAGGAGGTGGCCCAGGTGTGTCACCGCGCCCTGGTGTTCAAGGACGGGCGGATCGTCCGCGAGATCTCCCGAGCGGATCTCAGCGTCGCCTCTCTCGTGGCGTACGCCTCCGGGGCGGCGGCATGAACGCGGTCCGCCGGCTCGGCCGCGGGCTGCGCTCGTCGGCCGGGGGTTCGGTCCTCGGCACGTACGGGCTGCTGGGCCTGACCGTCGCGATCTTCCTGCTCTTCGCGCTGCTGCTGCCGTCCACCTTTCCTACGGGCACGAACATCAAGGCCATCCTGACGGACCAGTCGATCCCGGCGATGCTCGCGCTCGGGGCGACGATCCCGATCGTCACCGGGCGATTCGACCTGTCGATCGGCTACGGCATCGGGCTGGCGCACGTCGTGGCCATGTGGCTGATCGTCAACCACGGCACGCCCTGGCCGCTCGTCCTCTTGCTCGTCCTCGCCGGTGGGGTCGTCGTCGGGTTGGTCAACGGGCTGCTGGTGGAGTTCGCGCAGATCGACTCCTTCATCGCCACCCTCGGCACCGGCAGCATCCTCTACGCCGTCACCGGATGGATCACCGGCGGTGGCCGCATCGTGCCGGGCATCCACGGCTTGCCGCTCGCCTTCACCGACCTGACGAACTCCTCGCTGCTCGGGCTGCCGGTCACGTTCTGGTACGTGATCGCGCTCGTCATCGTCCTGTGGTTGTGCCTCGAGCACCTGCCCATCGGCCGCTACCTCTACGTCGTCGGCGCCAACCCGCGGGCGGCCGAGCTCGTCGGCATCAAGCGCCGGCGGGTCGTCATCTACGCCTTCGTCGGCTCCGGGGTGGTCACCGCGTTCGCCGGCGTGCTCCTCGCCGCCCAGCAGCAGATCGGCGACCCGTCCGCCGGCAGCTCGTACCTGCTCCCAGCCTTCGTCGGCGCCCTGCTCGGCTCGACGACGATCAAGCCCGGGCGGGCCAACTCGGTCGGGACGTTGGTGGCGGTGGCGATCCTCGCCATCGGCCTGTCCGGGCTGCAGCAAGAGGGCGCCGCGTTCTGGGTGACCCCGCTGTTCAACGGCCTCACCCTGCTGGCGGCGGTGGGTCTCGCCGGCTTCGCGGCCCGCCGGCGCCAACGCGCCGGCACCGTCGTCGGGGCGGACAGCCGGGGCACGCCGCCGGCCGGGCTCGAACCGGCGACCCGCACCCCCGCGAAGGCCGACCCGCCCGGCGAACCGGCCCGCACGTCGTAGTCCGGGCGCGACGCCCGCCGTCGCGCCCACCCCCGTCGCCCCACTCGTCGCATCACCCCAGCCAAGGAGACTTCATGAGTCAGCTGCGCCCTGCACCGTTGCGCCTGCTCGCCATCAGTGCCGCTGCCACGTGCGCCCTAGCGGGATGCTCGCGGGGCTCGTCGAGCGACCCGACCAGTGCCGCGGCGCCGACCGGTGCCAGTGGCTGCCCGTCGGCGGTGACCGCGGCGAAGTCGGCCGTCCAGAAGGCGACCGACGTCCAGGCGCCGTGGACCGGACCCACGACCGGGCCGAAGGCGGCGAGCAAGAAGTTGATCGTCTTCGTGGCGCAGACGTTGACGAACCCGGGCGTCGCGGGCGCGGCGAAGGGGGTGAAGGACGCCGCGGCGGCGATCGGTTGGGACGTGCGGGTGCTGGACGGGCAGGGCGACCAGTCGGGCATCCAGGCCGCGTTCGGCCAGGCTCTCGCGCTTCGCCCGGCCGGCATCGTCATCGGTGGCTTCGACCCGGGGTCGATCAGCGCGCAGGTCAAGCAGGCGAACGGCGCCGGCATCCCCCTCGTGGGGTGGCACGCGCTCAGCGACCCGGGACCCAGCACGTCCCCGAAACTGTTCAGCAACGTCACCACGAAGGTGAGCGACGTCGCCCTGATCAGCGCGCAGTGGATCATCGCCAAGTCCAACGGCAACGCCGGTGTGGTCGTGTTCACCGACAACTCCATCCCGTTCGCCGCCGGCAAGGCGAAGACGATCGAGAGCGACCTTGCCGCCTGCAGCAGCGTCAAGGTGCTGCAGGTCGAGAACATCCCGATCCCCGACGCCGGTACGCGCACGCCGCAGGAGTTCTCCTCGCTCGTGTCCCGACTCGGCGGCAAGTGGAACTACTCGGTGGCGATCAACGACCTCTACTTCGACAACGCGGCGACTCCCCTGCGGGCGGCCGGCAAGTCCGGGTCGGGCGCGCCGTTCAACGTCGGGGCCGGTGACGGGTCGGCGGCGGCGTTCCAGCGCATCGCCAGCAAGCAGTTCCAGGCGGCGACGGTGCCCGAGCCGCTCGAGCAGGAGGGCTGGCAGATCGTCGACGAGTTCAACCGGGCCTTCAACGGCCAGCCGGCCAGCGGCTACGTGCCGCCGGTGCACGTGACGGACGCCAGCAACGTCGGCAGCACGACGTCGTGGGATCCGGCCAACGGCTACCAGGACACCTACAAGAAGATCTGGGGCAAGTGACCACCCGGATCACGGTCGCGGTCTGCGTCCCCTTGGGCGTAGATCGGGGCCGGGTCGTGAACCGCATCGAGGCCGCGGGCGGGGGTGCCGTCGAGTGTCACTTCGACCGGACGTTGCTCCCGCCGCAGCGGTTCGTCGCCGATCACAAGGGCGCGGAGGGCTTCGCCCGTGACCCGCAGGGCGAGCAGCGGTGGCGGGCCGTCCTGGCGGAGGCGGACGTCGCCCTCGGCATCCCCGGCGACGACGCGGACGGATTGCGCCGGCTGGTCGCACTCGCGCCGCGCCTGCGCTGGGTGCAGGGGACCGCGGCCGGTACGGGCGAACAGGTAGTGCGGGCGCGGTTGGGCGAGGACGTCCTGTCGCGGGTGGCCTTCACCTCGACCGCGGGCATCCACGCCGTCCCGCTCGCCGAGTTCGCGCTGTTCGGCCTGCTCTCCCTCGCCAAGGACGCCGACGTACTCGCCGAGCTCGGCCGCGCGCGCGAGTGGCGCCCGCGCTGGCCGATGCAGCTGCTGCGCGGCAGCTCCGTTCTGATCCTCGGGCTGGGCGGCGTCGGGCGGGAGGTCGCCCGCCTGAGTGCGGCCTTCGGTTGCCGGGTCACCGCCGTGCGCCGCCGGCCGGACGGGCCGGTGCCCGACGGGGTGGCGACGATCGCGCCGCTCGCCGAGCTCGACGAGCTGCTGCCGGCCGCCGACGCCGTCGTCGTGACCCTGCCGAGTACTTCGCAGACCGCCGGCCTGCTCGACGGGCGCCGGCTGGCGCTGCTGCCACCGCACGCCGTGGTCGTCAACGTCGGCCGCGGCAGCGTGATCGATTCGGTGGCGCTCGCGGCGCGGCTCGACGCGGGTGGGCTGCGCGGGGCCGTGCTGGACGTGACCGACCAGGAGCCGCTCCCGGCCGCGTCCCCGCTGTGGGGACGACCCAACGTGATCATCAGCCCGCACACCGCCGCGTTGAGCGTGGACGAGGACGCGCGGATCGTCGAGCTGTTCGCGGACAACCTCGGCCGGTTCATCGCCGGCACCCGGTTGGTCAACCTCGTCGATCCGGCCGCCGGTTACTGACCCGGACGCCCGAGAGCCAGGAGAGCGCCGTGCCCAGTCCACTGTTCGACATCGCCGGGAAGGTCGCGCTGGTGACCGGCTCCAGCCGCGGCATCGGGTTCGCCCTGGCCCGCGGCCTGCTGGACGCGGGTTGCCGGGTCATCCTCAACGGCCGGGACGAGGACCGGCTAGCGGCGGCGGCGCAGCAGCTGCGCACCGTCACCGGTGGTGAGGTCGTCCCGATCGCCTTCGACGTCACGTCCGCCGCGGCGGTCGCGGATGGCGTCGAGCGAGCCGAGGCGGCGCTCGGCCCCATCGACATCCTCGTCAACAACGCTGGGGTCCAGCACCGCGCGCCGTTCCCCGAGTTCACGGACGCCGACTGGCAGCGCCTGCTCGACACCAACCTGACCAGCGCCTTCGTGACCGGGCGCGCGGTCGCCCGCCGGATGGTGCCCCGGGGCACCGGCAAGATCGTCAACATCTGCTCGTTGCAGAGCGAGGTGGCCCGACCCGGGATAGCGGCCTACTCGGCTACGAAGGGCGCGCTGAAGATGCTGACCAAGGGCATGTGCGCCGACCTCGCCCCGCACGGGATCCAGGTGAACGGGATCGGTCCGGGCTACTTCGCGACCGAGCTGACGGCGCCGCTCGTGGCGGACGAGGCGTTCAGCGCCTGGGTGCGGGGCCGGACGCCGGCGGGCCGCTGGGGCCGGGTCGAAGACCTCGTCGGCACGCTCATCTACCTGTGCAGTCCGGCGGCCGACTTCGTGAACGGCCAGCTGGTCTACGTCGACGGCGGCATGCTCGCCGTCCTGTGATCTGCGGGAAAGGGAAGCCATGCTCGCCTGCGTTGCCCACGGCGCCGGAGACCTGCGCGTCGAGGAACGGCCCGACCCCGCGCCGGCCGCCGGCGAGATCAGCGTCGAGATCGCGCTCGGCGGCATCTGCGGTTCGGACCTGCACTACTACCACCGGGGCGCGGTCGGCGAGTTCCGGATCCGCGAGCCGCTCGTGCTCGGCCACGAGGTCGCCGGACGGGTCGCTCGCCTCGGCCCGGGCGTGGTCGGACCGGCGCCGGGAACGGCGGTCGCGATCCACCCGGCCACGCCGTGCGGGTCTTGCCCCGAGTGCCGGGCGGGGCGTCGCAACGTATGCCGGAACGCGCGCTATCTCGGCAGTGCGGCGCGGATGCCGCACGTCCAGGGTGGGTTCGCCCGCCACCTGATCGTGCCGGCCGACCAGGTGCACGCGTTCCCCGAGGCGCTCTCGCTGCGGCGGGCGGTGCTGGCCGAACCGCTGTCGGTCGCCCTGCACGCCGTCGGCACCGCGGGGGAGGTCGCCGGCCGGCGCGTTCTGGTGACCGGGGCCGGTCCGATCGGGTGCCTGGTCGTCGCGGCGTTGCGGGCGGCCGGCGCCGCGGAGGTGACCGTGACGGACCTGGTCGACGAGGCCCTGGCCATCGCCGCCGCCGTCGGGGCGACGCGGACGATCCGGGTAGAGGACGCCGGCGAGCCGTGGCCGGACGAGGTGGACGTCGCGATCGAGGCGTCCGGCTCGGCGGCCGGACTGGCGAGCTGCCTGACCCACGTCCGCCGGGGCGGCACCGTCGTCCAGCTGGGGCTCCTGCCGCCGGGCGACACCGCCGTCCCGGTCAACCTCATCGCGACGCGCGAGCTCACCCTCGTCGGAGCGTTTCGGTTCGACACCGAATTCGTCGCCGCGCTCCGGCTGCTGGCCGATGGCCTGCCCGTCGACCCCGTCGTCACCGACGTCTACCCGGCCGGCGCGGCCCGAGCGGCGTTCGACGTCGCGGGGGACCGGCGGCGCAGCTGCAAGGTGCTGCTCGACTTCGACGCCCCGGGCGCGTGACGCTGACCTACTCCTCGTGGGCCCGCTGGGTAGCGATCCAGGCGGCGACCTGAGCGCGGGAGGTGAAGTTCCGCTTGGCGAGGACGTTCTCGACGTGCCCCTCGACGGTGCGCGTGGAGATGATCAGCCGGGTGGCGATCTCCTTGTTGGTCAGGCCGTCCGCCACGAGCTCGGCGATCTGCCGTTCCCGCTTGGTCAGCGTCCCCCAGCCCGAGGGGTCAGCGGCCGGCGTGCGGGCGGCCCGGCCAGGACCGTCGTCCGGTTCCGTTGCGGGACGGTCGGGGTCACCGAGGGCGAAGGCGACGGCGTCGCCGAACGACCACGCGCGCCCCTGTTCCTTCAGCTGCTCGAACCGCTCGTCGCCGAGGGCCGCGCGGGCCTGTGGCTCGTAGGCGGCATGGAGCGCGTAGAGATGCCGCAGCCCGCGCAGCGAGGTGCCGACGGCCTCCTGCACCGACAACGACGCGCCGAACAGCGCCGCCGCCCGCTCGGCGTCGTCGGCCGCGATGGCGCTCCACGCGAGGCCCTCGAAGTTGAGCCCGACGTTGCGCTGATCGTCCAGCGGCAGCCGCAGCCGCACACTCTCGCGATGGAACTCGGTGGCGCGCGCACACTCGCCCTGGCGGCAGGACTCGACGCCGAGGGCGAACAAGGCGAGCGCCGTGATCCAGTGATCACCCCGCTCGCGGCACGTCGGCAGGACGGACTCGACGAGCTCGACCGCCCGGTCGGCGTCGCCGAGCTGCCCGACGGCCAGGCTGGTCTGGATCCGGTCGTACGCGGCCGCCGCCTCGTCGCCCAGTTCGTCGTGCCGGGCGAACGCCTCGCCCAGGGTCGCGGCCGCCTCGGCGGCGTCGCCGCGAAACAGCTGGACCAACCCGCGGGACTGCACCACGTACGCCGCCTCGCGCGCATCGCCGACTCGTTCGGCGAGCTGCTCGGCCTCGTCCACGAGCCGGGCGGCCGTCGCACCGTCCCACACGACGGCACCGAGATGGGCCTGCACGCGCAGGCCCTTCAGGCGCACGACGTCCGCCGTTCGATGTGCGGCGAGGAGCCGGTCGAGCCAGTGGACGCCCTCGGCGACGCGGCCGCTCATCAGCCAGTAGAAGCGCAGGCCGGCCGCCATCGCGAGGCCGGCACCGGTGTCGGCCGGGTCGCGGAGGCTGTACTTCAAGGCCGCACGCAGGTTCGCATGCTCCGCGCGCAGCCGGCTGAACTGATGGACCTGCTGCGAGCTGAACCAGCCGGCCTCGGCCGCCGCCACCAGGCCGGCGTACCAGTCGCGGTGCCGGCGGCCGAGCCGCTCGCACTCGTCCTCGTCGAGTTGGCCGTGGCCGTACTCCTGCAAGGTCTCGGAGAGGTAGTAGCGCAGCTCGCTGCCGTCCTCGGCGGTCGTGATGATCGACTTGTCGACCAGGCCGGCGACGACGTACAGCATCTCCGCTTCGGGGATCGCCTCATCCGAGCAGACGTTCTCCGCGGCGGTGAGGTCGAAGCCATCCTCGAACACCGAGAGCCGGGCCCAGAGCAACTGCTCGGTGGGGGTGCAGAGGTCGTAGCTCCAGTCGATCAGCGCCCGCAAGGTCTGCTGGCGCGGCAGGGCCGTGCGGCTGCCGCCGGTCAGCAGGCTGTACCGGTCGTGCAGCCGATCTTGCAGCTGGGCCGGCGACAGCGCCCGCAGCCGGCGCGCGGCCAACTCGAGGGCGAGCGGGATGCCGTCCAGGCGCCGACAGATGGCGGTGATCGCGGCCCGGTTCTCCGCGGTCAGGCTGAAGCCGGGTTGGGCCGCCGCGGCCCGCTCGACGAGTAGGCGGACGGCCGCGTACTCGCTGGCGGCGCGCACCGACTCGGCTGCGCTGGGCCCCGGGACCTCCAACGGCGGTACCGCAAAGACGTGCTCGCCGCTGATGCCGAGCGGCTGGCGGCTCGTCGCAAGTATCCGGATGCCGGGGCAGCCCGACAGCAGCGCCGCCGCGATCGCCGCGCAGCTATCGATCAGGTGCTCGCAGTTGTCGAGGATGAGCAGCGCCTCGCGGTCGGCCAGGTACTGCTGCAATCCCTCGACCGCGTCGTGCTCGGTGTAGATCTCGCCGCCGAGGGCGGCGGCGACCGTGGCCGGCACGAGCTCCGGGTCGTGCAGCGCGGCGAACTCGATCAACCACACGCCGTCCGGGAAGGCGCGGGTGAGCTCGCCGGCGACCCGCACCGCGAGCCGGGTCTTGCCGACGCCGCCGACGCCGGTGAGGGTGACGAGCCGGCAGCTGGGCAGTTGCGCGCGAAGCCGAGCGATCTCCTGACCGCGGCCGACGAAGGTCGTGAGGTCGGCCGGCAGGTTGCCGATGCGAGCCGTTCGGGTACCCCCCATGGTCGCCTCACGCTAAGTCGGCTGCTCTCCCGGGGTCAAGGATGCGCCTCGGTGGGGCGTGCGGGCACCGCCGCGCGGCAGATCATCGCCGCGGCGCAGGTGCTCGGGACCATCGGCGGGACCATTGCCCGCCCGGTCTGGGCGAAAAGGGAATCCCACACCGGCGCACGGGGGAGGACGCCGGTGCGGGATTCCTGACATGGCGGGGGGGGAAGCCATGTGCCGGTCGGGCAATTCTTCCGGCACCACAAAGTCTGCCGGAGCGGGCCGGCCGATCGGCGGGGAGCTTTACCTGTTTCGCTACCCGATCGGGGCCGCGCGGGTGGCCGCGTAGTAACCAGGTAGTTGCCCGGATGTATCAGCTGGTGTGAGCGCGCACACTTTTGTTGATGGATGGGTGCACCGCCCGTCCCGGAGGTGAAACGCCATGTGCTCACATCAGCCGCCGTGCCCAGCGGCCGACGCGCCGGCCCACGCGCTGGCTCGAGTGGTGGCCGCGCATCCCGAGCAGGGGTGGAGCCTCCTGTGCAACCACGTGGTCCTCTTCGACGACGCCGGGCAGTTGCTGCCGGACGGGACCGCCGTCGATCCCGCGGCCGCGTTCGACTTCGCCGCGTGATGTCCGACCTGCACCGCCCCGCGCGCGGCTCCGCGGCGTCCGACGGCCGATCGCGCGGCTGGCGGCGGGACTACTCGCTGTGCGACTGCCCGCGCCACGACGACCACTGCCCCCACTGCGGAGCTCCGGCGAGCGACTCGACGCACTGCGGCCGCTGCCACGCCCGCGCCG
>Ga0068855_100004099_pt1 | contig 17773 bp, 17 predicted proteins | sample KBSCornC52_FD_66592 | JGI IMG/M metagenome (GOLD analysis project Ga0068855, IMG submission 66592) | Corn rhizosphere microbial communities from Kellogg Biological Station, Michigan, USA - KBS Corn C5-2 | ecosystem: Host-associated > Plants > Roots > Rhizosphere > Soil ...
CAAACTCGCTGTTCACAACGCGCGTCATCCACACGGAGAAATCTTCCGCCTATGGCGGTACATGTTATTTTGGAATCATAGCGAGGCGCGCACACGCCCATGTCTCGCAAACCCACCAAAAACTATTTGAGAAAGTACCGCCTGCAGGCGGCACTTTCACAATGCGAGGTGAGCGAGCTGCTCGGCATATCCAAGAATGCCCTCAGCCGCTACGAGCTTGGCCTGCGCGTACCGCCGGCGGATGTCGTGATTGCGAGTGAAATCCTCTTCGCCATTCGTGGGGCGGCGATCTTCCCAGCGCTTTACAACACGATCGGTGAGGAGCTGTCCGTTCGTGCGCTCGCGCTGCACGGCCGGCTTTCCCGCCGTTCCGATCTCGCGACGCTGAAGAAGCTCTCCCTTATAAAAGGTATCCCCGACAGGCTTCCCTAATCATTGCGTATGAAAACACTTTCGTCTCTGGGCTCGGTGCTCGCTGTGCATCCGACATCGAGCGGTTTCGGTTGGGCCTTTTTCGACGGTATCGGTGCCCTGACCGAATGGGGCATAGCGAGCGGCAAGGAAGGACGAAAGGCCCGGTTGGTAGCGCGCTTCGAACGGCTCCTGGCCCGCTTTGAACCCGCGGTGGTCGTGCTCGAAGCGCATGAGAACGAGCGCGCACACAGGATCGTCGTGCTCTGCCGCGCGTTCGTCCACGCTGCCACCGCTGCCGGCGCCCGCAATTACATCTATGACCGCGAGACTATCGCGGCGGCACTCGACATCCCGGCGCGATCTAGCCGTTACGAGGTCGCTTGCAGGGTCGCTGGATTGCTGCCCGAACTGTCGCATCGCACTGGCAGGAGTATTGGCAGGGCAAGACCGTATCGCAAATCACTCCGCAAGAGCAGAAACGGTTTCGCAAATGGCTCGCTGGCAAAGGAATGGAGGAAGGCGGCACTGATCGCGTTCTTGCCGACGGACGAGCTGCCTTAAACCGCGCCGTGAAGTGGTAAGAACTGGCCTCGGCGCCGCATATTTTTGCGATACAGACCGCCCAGGACAAGCGAGCACGCGAGCCGATGGGTCGGCCAATCGTACCCAAAGAGATGGCATTGTTGCTGGATGCCGCAAACTCGCGGCACATGCTGTCCTATCTTGTGATTGCCATGAACACGCTCGCCCGGCCCGCCGCGGTTCTCGATCTACGCGGTGTGCAGTTTGACGAGACGCACAACCGCGTCGATCTGAATCCGCCTGGCCGGCGGCAAAACAAGAAGCACCGCCCAATATTGGCCGTCGGCCCATCGCTGAAGCCTTGGCTGCAGACCGTGAGCGATCCCAGGCAACACTATGTGAGCTACGGGTCGCGCCCGGTGAAGTCGATTACCACCGCATGGCAGCTTCTGCTACAGGAAGCGGGGCTCGACGACCGCGTGACGCCCTATTCGATCCGCCACGGCATGGCGCGTGAGATGCGCAAGCGAAAAGTGCCCGGCGACCAGATCAGCATCTTCTTAGGGCACCTACCCAAAGGGTCCGATGCGACCACTTCGATCTACGCGCCTTACGATCCAGACTATTGTTCAGAAGCCTTGGCAGCGATCGAAGATGTGATGGTCGATATCCGCAAATATCTGAAGCGCGCGAATATCGACCAGCCCGTCATCGACGCGGCTGCTTTGGCGAAATCGATCGGAAGCAAATTCAAACGGGGCGTTGGTGACAGTAAACGCGAGGAGATACGCTTTCTGATTCTCTCCGGATTGCCACACAAAGAGGTGGTGAAGCGCGCCGGTGTTTCGAGCGGGACTGTCAGCACCGTTCGCAGAGAAATCCGAGACGTAATTCCGCTTTATCGCAACTCCGAATCCGGCATTTGCGTGCCATTTGCGTGCCACAGGGTTGCAAGTTCAGATGACGACGGCGCGCAAGCTATTGAAAGAACTGGTGGGCCCGGCAGGACTCGAACCTGCGACCTAACCGTTATGAGCGGTCAGCTCTAACCAACTGAGCTACAGGCCCCGGGCCGGTGATAGCAGGATTTCCGCCCGCGCAAAAACCGCTTTCGCCCGGGCCGGGGCGGTCGCGCAATTCCGCCGCAGTTTTGCCTTGACGGTCAGGCAGATTGGGCTCGATTTTCGGGAAGGAATTGATCATGCGTTCTTCATTGTCCGCAGCGGTCCTGATGGCAGCGCTTTTTGTCTCCACTGGGGCCGGCGCGCAGGCGGTGCCGCAACCGCGCGTGCTCAGCGTCGGCGGCACCGGCGAAGTGAAAGCCACGCCCGATCAGGCGCAGCTTTCGACCGGCGTCGTGACCCAGGCCGGAACGGCGGCCGCGGCGCTCGCCGCCAATTCGCGCGCCATGAACGGCGTGTTCGACACGCTGAAGCGCGCCGGCATCGCCGAGAAGAACATCCAGACCTCCAACTTCTCGGTCTCGCCGCAATACGGAAACCCGAAACCGGGCGGCGCGCCGCGCATCACCGGCTATCAGGTCTCCAACACCGTCACCGTGATGGTCGTGGGGCTCGACAAGATCGGTCCCGCCATCGATGCGCTGGTCGCCGCCGGCAGCAACCAGATCGACGGCCCGAATTTCTCCATCGCCGATCCCAAGCCGCTGCTCGCCAAAGCGCGCGAGGAAGCGGTGAAAGACGCGACCGCGCGCGCGCAGACACTCGCCGCCGCCGCCGGCGTGACGCTCGGTCCTATCCTCTCGATCGGCGAAGGCGGCGCGGAATATTCTCCGCCACAACCCATGGCCCGCATGTTGATGGCTGCCAAAGCGCCAACGCCGATCGCCTCGGGCGAGGAAAGTGTGTCCGCCAGCGTGTCGATCACTTGGGAGATCCACTAGAGGCGTTGCTGAATTCGAAGCGCGGTTCCCATTCGAGAACTGGTAATGACGGTTCCCGGCGTCTGAGCCCACAAGACGTCAGGTAACGACGCGCTTACTTTGTGTTTCGTCCTGACGCGGGGGTAAGGGCGCTCGGCTCAACGCGAGAATGGCGCCATAGCATTCACAAGCGCTCGCCTTAAGTGCGGCTTTGTCCAAGATTTCGATGCGTCCGCGCTTGTAGTGGATAGAGCCTGAGCGCTGCAAGGAAGCCGCGACGAGCGTTACCGTGGAGCGGCGCACGCCAAGGATGCTGGAAAGAAATTCGTGGGTAAAAGGGATCGTCTCCCCCGCGGCGAGGTAGTCCTGAGCCTGCAGGAGCCATCGCGACAAACGCTGTTCCGCCGTGTGTGCGCAGTTGCACGCGGCGGTTTGCTGTACCTGCGCCAAGACAATTTCCTGATGCGCGCCGATACACACGGCCAAGGTTGCACTCTGTCGCGCAGCTTTCAGAACATGAGCGGCCGATATTCGAAGAGCGGCTCCCGGAGCCTGGACCATCGCCCGGCTGATTGCGCGCGGCCGTCCCAAACCCACCGCTAGGCCCGACGCACCCGACGCGCCGATCATCGCGGACTCGAGAGCAGTTCCATTCCGCATAACCGTCAACAGCGATATTATGCCATTGAGCGGAAAATAGACGTTCTCGATGCGCGCGTGCTGCTCTTGAAGCTGCTTGCCGTGATCCAACGCCACAACAGACGCGTTCGCTTCCAATAGCTTCCTGTCGGCGCGCGACAACGAACTGAGAAAGCCGTTCTTCGGAAAGCTCGCCATAGTGCGCCGTTCTCCGCTCGACCGGGCGAGCAGTGGAACCGCAGCTGTGGACGGCGCACCGATGGGCGCCCTACGGATAACATATCTTGAGGGTTCGGTCGGGCACTCGTGTGTGCGATGCCCAACATAGGCCAACGTATCGTAACGCCCGGGCCGGGCTTTCGCTCCGGCGGCGCAAACGCGCCTTTCGTTAATTCTGTGCCATACCGCACGGTCTTTGTGCGGTACCCGACAAAAGACGTGACTCGTCACTAGGACCTGACGTAGTTTGAACCGTCGCCAGCTCTTCGTGAACTGGCGCTTGAGAGACATCCGGGGCGCTTTGCAGAACGGCGCCCGCGCTCCCAACACTGACAATCTTCGAACTGGCGCTTGTCCTTATGTCGCTTAGGGCGGGGAGAACGAATTTCGTCACCCAAATCCCTAGAACCTGCCCAAGGAAAATTTGCGAATGCATAAAGCGTCTCGTGCGGAACTGCGGGGGGCCATAGCGCCCTTCGAACAGGCGTCTGCCTCGTCCGCAACTGTCCAGCTCGTGACCTCAGCGGGCCTTTATGTAGCGCTCTGCGCGCTGATGTATTTTTCGCTCTCCATTTCTTATCTTCTCACGCTCGCGCTCGCGATACCCGCGGCAGCCGCGCTCGTGCGCACTTTCATTGTCCAACACGATTGCGGTCACGGCTCGTTCCTGCGGTCGCCGCGAGCCAATGACGTTATCGGTGCCCTTTGCGGCGTATTGACCCTGGCGCCTTATGCGAATTGGAAGCGCCAGCATGCGCAGCATCACGCCAACTGGAACAATCTCGATCGCCGCGACTCGGGCGCGGACATCTACTCGACTTGTATTACGGTCGCGGAGTATCGAGCACTCTCACCGCTGCAGCGCGTGCTGTATCGATTGCCGCGTAACGTACTACTCGCCAATTTCATCATTCCGCCCCTGGTGTTTCTGCTCTTCTATCGCTTTCCGTTCGACGCACCCAAAACATGGACCACCGAGCGCCGGTCCGTCTGGCTCACCAACGCCGCGCTCACCGTGATGTTACTGGTATTCGGCTTCTGGCTTGGTTTCGGTTCCGTCGCGATGGTGCAGTTGCCGATCTTCTTCGTGACCACCGTCGTGGGTTTCTGGCTGTTCTCAGTCCAGCACAGGTTCGAAAACGGCGCATGGCTGCGTCAATCCGCCTGGAGTTTTGATGAAGCCGCGTTGAATGGCTCGTCGCATCTGGCACTGCCGCGCGTTTTGCAGTGGGCGACGGGCAACATCGGCTACCATCACATTCATCATCTCTCGCCGCGCGTACCGAACTATCGGCTCGCGGCTTGTCATCAAAGCAGCGAATTTCTGCGCCCTGCCGTATCGCTGTCTCTCCGGCGCGCGCTCGCAGCGGGCAATTTGACCCTTTGGGACGAAGACCTGGGCAAGTTGGTCCGATTCAGCGATGTCCGTGGCAAATTGCCAGCAGGCGACCTTGAGCACTTGCACCGAACGCCCGCTGGATACTGAATCGCGGTAGCAATCGTACCACGACCGGCGTGTTAAAATACCTTGCTGGACGTCGTGCGCTTTTCGTTCTTTGATACCCCACCAATGTCGATTGCACGCGGTCGGGAAGGGCGTGTGGTGGAGATCTCTTACGTCAGCGGTACCAGCCGAGCGCCCCTGATCGGGAAAACCATCGGCGCCTATTTCGACGACGTTTGCGCATCCTATCCGGACCATCTGGCGCTGATCGTGCGGCATCAGCAGGTTTCCTGGACCTATGACGAATTGAAACGCAGGGTCGACGCGTTTGCTGCGGGCCTTCTCGGTTTGGGCCTGCAACGTGGCGACCGCGTCGGCATCTGGGCACCCAATCGCGCCGAGTGGACGATCGTGCAATTCGCCACGGCGAAGGCCGGTCTGGTTCTCGTCAATATCAATCCGAGCTACCGGCTGGCCGAGGCCGAGTATGCGCTCAACAAGGTCGGTTGCCGGGCCCTCGTTCTCGCGATCCGGCATAAGACAAACGAATACCTTCAGATGTTGCAGACGCTGCGCGCCGAAGGACGCGTGCCGCAACTGGCGTTCGCCATCACGATGGGCGATGGCGAATATGAAGGCTGCATTGCCTTCGACCGCGTCCCGGAGCGCGCGACGGAGGACGATAGACGCCGTTTGCGCGAGATCGCGGAAGAGACGCAGTTCGACGATCCGGTCAACATTCAGTTCACGAGCGGCACCACCGGAGCGCCGAAAGGCGCTACGCTGACGCACCACAACATATTGAACAACGGCTTTTTCGTGGGCGAAGCCATAGCGCTTCGGCCGGGTGACAAGCTCTGCATACCGGTGCCGCTTTATCACTGCTTCGGCATGGTGATGGGCAATCTAAGCTGCCTCACCCACGCCGCCACGATGGTCTACCCCGCGGAGGGCTTCGATCCGGTCGCGACCATGACGGCCGTCGAGGCGGAAGGCTGTTCCGCCCTGTATGGCGTGCCGACGATGTTCATCGCCATGCTGGGCCACCCAGAGTTCAGCCGGTTCGATTTCCGGTCGCTGCGGACGGGTGTCATGGCGGGATCGCCCTGCCCCATCGAAGTGATGCGTCAGGTGATTTCGGAAATGCATATCCCGGAGATCACCATTTGCTACGGCATGACCGAGACCAGCCCCGTCAGCTTCCAGTCCTCCATCAGCGACAGTCTGGAACGGCGCGTTACGACAGTGGGCCGCGTTCATCCCCACGTCGAAGTCAAGATCGTCGACGCGGAAGGCCGTATCGTTCCGCGCGGCCAATCGGGAGAGCTTTGCACGCGAGGTTATTCGGTGATGCGCGGCTACTGGGACGACGAGGCCCGCACGGCGGAAGTGCTCGACGATGCCGGCTGGATGCACACGGGCGATCTGGCGGTGCTCGACGATGAAGGGTTCTGCAATATCGTCGGCCGCATCAGGGACATGGTTATCCGCGGCGGGGAGAACATCTATCCTCGCGAAATCGAAGAATTGCTCTACGGCCATCCGGCCATCGCGGACGTGCAGGTCATCGGGATTCCCGATCCGAAATACGGCGAGGAGCTTTGTGCCTGGGTCGTGCTGAAGCCCGGCGAAACGCAGGACGCACGAGCGGTCCAGGAATTCTGCAAGGGCAAGATCGCCCATTACAAGATTCCCAGGATCGTCCGCTTCGTGGACGCGTTTCCGACGACGGTAACGGGCAAGATCCAGAAATTCGCGATGCGCGAGACGATGATCCGGGAATTGAACCTCGTCATGCAGAAGACCGCCTAGCAGCGAGATTTTGAATCTGCCGGGGGCCCGCGCGTCGCCCTTCGAGGGCCGCTCCGCAGCCACCTCAGGGTGACGCGCCACCTTGAGATATAGAAAATCGTCGCCCTGAGGTGCAAGCGAAGCGAGCCTCGAAGGACGCTCCCGCCAGGCGCGCCAAGGTGCTATAGTTCCACCGGCTGTAAGGGAGGCTCCCATGATCTCCGTGCTGGTGCGCAACTGGTGGGCGTTTGTCATTCGCGGCGTTCTCGCGATCCTGTTCGGCGTGATCGCGTTCCTCGAACCGGCGGCTGCGCTGCTGTCGCTGGTGCTGATCTTCGCGGTCTATGCCGTGGTCGACGGCGTGTTCGCGATCGTCAGCGCGGTGCGCGCAGCGAAGGCCGGCGAACGCTGGATGTGGTTCGCGCTCGAAGGCGTGGTCGATATCCTCGCGGGCGCCGTGGCCGTGGCGATGCCGGGCCTCACCGTCGTGTTCTTCGTTACCCTGCTCGCGCTCTGGGCGATCATCACCGGCGGTTTCATGCTCGCGGCCGCGTTCCGCATGGATGCCGATCACGGCCGCTGGTGGCTTGTGCTCGGCGCCATCGCCTCGCTCGCCTACGGCGTGCTGCTGCTGATCGCGCCGCTCATCGGCGCGGTGGTGCTGACTTGGTGGATCGGCGCCTACGCCATTGTGTTCGGAATCTCGCTCCTGATCGTGGCCTTCCGCCTGCGGTCACGCTTCAAGGCAGGCCCGCTCGCCAGCGCGGCGTAAGCTGGAAGAGTACGGCAAGCCAGCGCAATAATTTTCCCCCCGCCTGTCGAAACGGGCTAGTGCCGCGCGTCATTGGGGTAGCCGATCCGGCTGAACCGATGAAGGAGAAAACCCGATGCAATACATGCTGCTCGCCTATGTGGACCCCAACGGGTTCGCGGCGCTGAAACCCGAAGACGCCCAGAAAGCGATGGCCGCCTACACCGCTTACGGCGAAGCGCTGCGCAAGGAAGGCGTGGGCATCGGCTCGAACCGGCTCCGGCCCGCGAGCGACGCGACCCTGGTGCGCGTCGCGAACGGCAAGACCTCCGCGCTCAACGGCCCCTATGCCGAGACCAAGGAACAACTCGGCGGCTATTTCCTGATCGACGTGCCCGATCTCGACGCGGCGCTCTCCTGGGCGGCGCGCTGTCCGGCCGCGAGCCATGGCAGCGTCGAAGTCCGCCCCGTCTGGGCGATGTGAGGAGCGCGCGATGCAATATCTGTTGCTCATCCACGGGAGCGAAGCCGCCGAGAACGCGATGAGCGCGCAAAAGATGGGCGAGGTCATGGCGGCGTTCGGCGCCTATACCGAGGCGCTGAAGAAAGGCGGCGTCTATGTGGGCAGCAACCGCCTCCAGCCGGTTGCCACCGCAACCACTGTGCAAGTTCGCGACGGCAAGACCAGCGTGCTCAACGGACCTTACGCCGAAACACGCGAGCAGCTTGGCGGCTATTACCTGATCGAGGTGCCAGACCTCGCCGCGGCCAACGATTGGGCGGCGCGCTGCCCGAGCGCGGCCTTCGGGACAATCGAAGTGCGTCCGGTCTGGGCGATGTGATGGGCGAAGGCGATGCGCTTGCCCGCGATGCCGCGGAGAACGCCGCGCGCAGAAGCTACGGCAAGCTCATCGCCTTTCTCGCCGCCCGCACGCGCGATGTCGCGGGCGCGGAGGACGCGCTGTCGGAAGCGTTTGCAGCTGCGCTTGCGCACTGGCCGAAGGACGGCGTGCCCGAAAATCCCGACGGTTGGCTGCTCACCGTCGCGCGGCGCAAGGCGAGCGACATCGCGCGCAAGAGCCGCCGCCACCAGGACGCCTCCGATCATCTGAAACTCATGGCCGAGGAACTCGCTTCCGCGAACGACAATGGTATTCCCGACGAGCGGCTGGCGCTGATGTTCGCCTGCGCCCATCCCGCCATCGATGAAGCGATCCGCGCGCCGCTGATCCTGCAGACCGTGCTCGGCTTCGATGCGGCCACCATCGCTTCGGCATTCCTGATCGCGCCGGCATCGATGGGACAGCGGCTGGTGCGCGCGAAGACCAAGATCCGTCACGCCGGCGTTCCCTTTCGTATTCCCGAACGCGCCGATCTCCGCGAGCGTCTCGATGCGGTGCTGGAGGCAATCTATGCCGCCTATACCGAAGGCTGGTCCGATCCTGTCGGAACGGGTCTGCGCCGCCGCAATCTCGCGGCCGAGGCGATCTGGCTTGGCCGCCTGGCGGTGTCGCTGCTGCCTGACGAGCCCGAAGCGCTCGGCCTTCTGGCGTTGATGCTGCACACCGAAGCGCGGCGTGAGGCCAGGCGCGACGCGGATGGCGCATTCGTGCCGCTCGATGAACAGGACACCCAGCGCTGGAATGCGGCCACGATCGACGAGGCGGAAACCCTCCTCCACCACGCCAGCCGGATGAACGCCATCGGGCGCTACCAGCTCGAAGCCGCATTGCAATCGGCGCATGCCGTGCGCCGCATCAAGGGCCGCGCGGACTGGGATGCGATCCTCGCGCTCTATGACGCGCTGCTGGCCATGACCGCCTCGCCAGTGGTGGCGATCAACCGCGCGATAGCGATCGCCGAAACGCAAGGACCCGAAGCCGGGCTTGCAGCGCTCGATGGGCCTGCCCGCGATCCGCGCCTCTCGCAATACCAGCCCTTCTGGGCTGCACGGGCCGAGTTGCTCGCGCGGACAGGACAAGCACAGGAAGCCGACACCGCCTATGAGCGCGCCATCGGCCTCGAAACCGACCCCGCGATCCGCGCTTTCCTCCAACGCAAACGCGCGGCGCTGCCCGGTCCATCGTCATCATCATTCTGAGGTGCGAGCGGAGCGAGCCTCGAAGGATGACATCGCTACGGTGCGTGCTTCGAGGCCCCGCCTCCGGCGGGCACCTCAGCATGACGAGATTTGTGAACTGTTTGCCGACACCAGAGTTGAGGTATCAGTATGCTCTGTTGCAGCTCCCGGCCTCGCCGTCGCTTTCGCGGATGCGGATGTCGAGCACGCCGACGACAGGCTCCTTCGGGTCGATGTCGCGCACCAGCCAGACGTGCCAGAGGCCCTCATGCAGCGCCGCGTGCCAGCGTTCGGTCGCATCGAACGGCCGTGTCCATTCGCAGCGGTCTTTCGCGATTTTGATCGCCTGCGTTTCGCTCGTGACCGCGACCGCCGGTGCGGTGCCGTTGCATCCGGCCAGCGCCATCGCGACAACCGCGAGTGCGATGCCCACCTTTCCGTGCGTTGCGTGGTGCCCATGTCGATCCACGAACGGACTACTTTTCCGCTTCCAGCGCGTCGATCTGGTCGAGGATACGGCTCATGCGGGCGACGAGGGCCTGGTAGGGCGCGGGCGTCGCCATGTCGAGACCGGCTTTCTTGTAGAGCTCGTAGGCGTAATCCGAACCGCCGGCCTTCAGCATATTGATATAGCGGTCGCGCGCAGGCGCGCCTTCGTGCTCGATCGCGTCGGTGAACTGGGCGGCACCGGCCATCGACGTCGCGTATTGCCAGACATAGAAGCCGTAATAGAAATGCGGAATGAACGCCCATTCGATGCAGTATTCGGGGTCGATTTTCATCACGCCGTCGGCGTCGCCGTGATAGCGCTTCAGGAGATCGCAATACATCTCCGTCATCCGCTTGCCGGAGAGCGCGTTGCCCTTCTCCACTTCCTCATGGATGGCGAGCTGGAATTCGCCAAACATGGTCTGGCGGAAGAACGTGCCGCGGATCAGCTCGAGCCCCTCGCCCAGATAATAGAGCTTCTCCTGCTTGGTCTTGGCATGCGCGACCATGTAGTCGTTGAGCAGCATCTCGTTGGCGATCGAGGCGGTCTCGGCAACGAAGGTCGAATAGTTCGACTTTTCATAAGGCTGCGCGTCGTGGGTCAAGAGCGTATGCACCGCGTGCCCCCATTCGTGCACGAAGGTCGAGAGCGACTCGAAATCGTAATTGTGGTTCAGGTGCAGATAGGGATGCACGTCATAAGCCGAGCCGTTCATGTAGGCGCCCGAAGCCTTGCCCGGGCGCGGCAGTACGTCCATCCAGCGGCCCGCGAAGGCCTGATGCAGCTTGGCGGCATAGCGGGGCCCGTAAGGCTTGGTCACGTCGAAGGCGATCTGCTCGGAATCGGCCACCGTGAAATGCATCGGCTGGTCGAGTTTGAACATCGTCGGATAGATGTCGTAATAGGCGAGATCGTCGGTGATGCCGAGCAGCTTCTTGCGCAGTTTCAGGTAGCGGTGGAACACCGGAAGCCCCGCATTCGCCTGCGCGACAAGCTGGCGATAGACGGCTTCGGGCATGTTGTCGGCGAACAGCGCGTCGGCGAGCGCATCGGGATAGTGGCGCACCTTGGCGTCGAATTCCGCCGCCAGCACCTGGGTGTTCAGCGAGGCGCCGAACGTGCCTTCGTATTTCTTCCACGTGCCCCAGAACGTATCGAACACCAGCTTGCGGTCGGCGCGGTTCGGCGCCTGGCGGTATTTCTCGTACGTCGATTGGTCGAGCCGGTCGATCTTGGTGCCGTCCGACAGCGTGATGCTGGGGAACGGCAATTCGCCATTGGCGAGTTGGCTGTAGATGTTGTTCGGTTGGATCAGCACATTGCCAGCCGCCGCCATCACATTCTCGGATTCGGGCGAGAGCGTGTGCGGCGCGCTGCGCAGGATGTTGTCGAGATAGAAGTCGAAACGCTTGGCAAGTTCGGCCGACTGCTTCTCGAATTCATGGACTTTCTTCGGCCCCACCGCGATCACCTCTGGCGACAGCCATGCGGTCTTTTCGCCGAAACGCGATTGCAGCGCCTGGGCGAGCTGCACGCGCTCCTGATCTTTCGAGACGCGCACGTCCTCGTCGCCCTTGAGCGAGGCATAGACGTTAAGGCGCGTGACCTCCTTGCTGACATCGCTCATCGCCGAGAGCGCCGCCAACATCGAAGCCGCGCTCTTGTGGAGCGTGCCTTTGTGTTTGTCGAGACCTTCGACTTGCGCCTTGATCTTCGCGTGCTCAGCGGTCCACGCCTCGGGCGACGGATAAAGATCGCTCAAGTCCCACATGTAGGCGGGATTGGCGGCGTCGCCGGCGTCGGGCGCGGGTGCCGCGGCAAAAGCATTCATGGAAATCGTCATCAGCGCGAAAGCTCCGATCAATGTTCTTTTCATGGCACTTTCCCCTCGCTGTTCCGCGTAGCCTCTTTAGCGGCTACGTCCACACCCGGCCAGCCACAGCACTTCACGCCCCCGTGAAAGCGCCGCCGATCGGCCGCGTTGCACGTTGTTCCACGCGGCGGGTAAGATAGCCCCCGATCCGCCGCACGCCAACCCGAAGAGCCATCCATGCGCTTTATCCCGCTTGCTTTTGCCTTTCTCGCCCTTGCCGCACCGGCTTCAGCCGCCACCGCGCCGCATGTCAGCATCGCCTCGCTCAAGGAGCTGACCGTTCCGGATGCGCCCTATGACGAGAAAGCAAACGCCGATGCGCAAGTCGACGCCGCCATCGCGCGCGCGAAGAAGAGCGGCAAGCGCGTGATGATCGATCTGGGCGGCAATTGGTGCGCCGATTGCCGCATCATGGCGGGCCTGATGGAGCTGCCCGAGATGGAGCGCTTCCTGAGCGCGCATTATGAGATCGTGAGCGTCGATGTCGGCCGCTTCAATCGCAACCTGCAGATCCCCGCGCGCTACGGCATCACCCAGCGGCTCGAAGGCGTGCCCGCATTTCTCGTCGTGACCACGGATGGCAAGCTGGTCAATACCGGCCGCGTCTCGGCCATCCAGGACGCACGCCACATGACCCCGCAAGCGCTGGCCGACTGGCTCGCGCAGTGGACGAATTAGAAAAGATTATCCGAGCTTGAATCGTCTGGGTCATCCTTCGAGGGCCGCTAAGCGGCCACCTCAGGATGACGCGCTTGTCGTTAGAGTAACGGGTTCGGTGTTCCAGTAGGCGCGTCATCCTGAGGTGCGAGCGGAGCGAGCCTCGAAGGACGACGCGCCGAGCGCCCCTCTGAAAAACTCAACACACAACCGATGCGATTGCGCCGTGGCCTCCACGTTGTGACGCATCACGACCTTGCCTCCAGCACCTCTGTGGCTCATCGGATCCTCGACGACGACATCGACGCCCGGCATGTCGAAGCAGTGATGCGAATCCGCAAACACATGCGTGCAGATGCGTGCGCGGTCGGATGACGACAGCGACGCCACGAGGTTCGACCCCGCTTGCGCGTCATCGTCGTACTCGTCGAGCGCACCGGTGACGAGCAGCAGCGGCGCATCGACGAGGCCCACGAATTCGTGTCCCGGCACTTTGTTGTAGGTCCAGCACGCGGGATAGACCGGCATGAACGCCGCGAAAGGCGCATCCGGCGAGATGCGGTCGCTGTACGCGCGCGTCGCCGCCAGCATCGAAGCCACGCCGCCAAACGAGAACCCCATCACCGCGATCCGCTTCGGATCGACGGCCGGATGCGCCGCGAGATACGCGCGTGCGCCGAAGACATCGGGCAGCGTTTCGGCCACGGTTTTGGGCCTTCCTTCCGATCCGCCGGCAAGGCCACGGCACGACCACTGATCCGGCTCGAGCGTGACGAAGCCCGCCGCGTGAAGCGCCTCGGCATAACCGCCCTCGCGGGTGGAGGGTCCGGCAGAGCCGTGAAGGATCAGGACCGCCGGAGATTTCTCCTCCGGCCCCGACTTCGGACCCGGCTTCGGACCCTCTGGCACCATCAGCCGCGCGGCAACGGTGAGCGGCTCGCTGTGCAGCGACCGGAAGGTGACATAATGACGGCTCGGGAACCCGCGCATGACAGGCACTCTATATAAGTGAGGGCCGCCCCAGAAACCCGCGGACCGTCCGGCCGGAATAAGACCCGAAACCGCCTATTGAATCCCGGCCCGGGCTGGGCCATAAACCCCGCCCAACCTGGATTTGCGGGCGTAGCTCAGGGGTAGAGCATAACCTTGCCAAGGTTAGGGTCGGGCGTTCGATTCGCCTCGCCCGCTCCAGGTTTCCAAATAAAAACAATGAGTTATGGACCGTCCTCTGGACGGTTCACTCACGCGCTGGAGCGCGGGGTGCCGCTCTGGGCTCGCGTCGTGGAACATTGCCGCGTGAGACTCGCGGCGTGAAGCTGAACTGCAAGCATCGTTGGGAGATTGCGGTGTGCCCGACATGACATCGCGAGATAAAATCGCTATCGACTGCGTTTAGCGCAGTGGCAACATCCGTTGCATTCAACCTTTGTCTGGCGTCCGAACGATCTGTGGCTACGAAATAGAGATTCCCACCGAGAGGAGCAGTCTCGACGGGGGCTGCTTCACGTCATGCTGTGTCACAGATAATGCTGAAAGAGCTTTGGCCATTTGCGCCGAGCTTATCATGGCGCCGGCGAGCGCGTCGATCGCGTGGAATAAGCTCTCGTCTTGGTGCGGATTACACCTGGAATTTTCACGACACCTCCAACCTCCTGTTCTCCGCGAACTACGCGTTCAGCAGCAAGTACAAGGAGAAATGACAAGTTCTTCGTTCGTCTCTGGGGCCGCAATTTGACGGACCAGCACGACGTCGGCACGCTTCTGAGCTCGCTGTACTACGAGAAGCAGCTGCTTCAGCCCATCACCTACGGAATTTCAGGTGGTGTAAAGTTCTGATCTGAGAAACTCCATGCAACTAACGGAGAGCCCAGCACCATCTCAATGTTGTTGGTTCCCGCCCGCGACTGCGCTGAGCGCACCGTCGACTTCCGCACTCACTTTACCTTTTGTCTTTCAGCAGCACCGCTTTGATCTGCCTGATCGCTGCATTTACTCGGATATCGAGCAGCACCTTGCCGTAATCGGCTGTCGCCCGCATCGGAGCGCCGGAATGTCCGGTATCTTCGGAGCGCATCGGTAGCGCCGCCAGCCGCGCCAGATTCACGCCTTGCGGATGCACGACGAGCAACTCCGAGGTGTCGATCAACCCGGCATGGCTCCCGATCGTCGCGTCGGTTTCGCCATGTTCGCGCAAATATTTGATCTGCGCTTCGTCCGCATAATAGTCGGACACGTTCAACACCGTGACCTGGCCGACCCATTCACGATTGAGTTTGGCAGCGACGGTCGCTTGAGACGCTTGGACGCCGCCGTGATCGCCGATGAAGCAAATGGTCTTGAAGCCGGCCGACTTGAGGCTACGAGCAACACCTTCGAGCACCTGCGCGAATACGGTTTCCGGAACGCCGAGGGTGCCAGGGAAAATCATATTGTCGCTGGCGGGCTGATAATCGCCCTCCGGCACGAATGACACCACCGGTGTCACCAATGTGTGCCCGAGCGCTTGCGCGATGCGATTGGCGTTCTCGTGTACGATGTAGTCGTGCTTGCCGAGCACCATGTGGGGACCGTTCTGTTCGATCCCGCCGGAGGGCACGATCGCCACGGTATAACCACGCTCGATGGCACTGCGCACCTCGATCCAGGTCATGTCGGTCATATCGACCGTATGTGGCATAGGCGCGGTCAGGGTGCTGTGTGGGAAGGCAATCGCCAGCACGGCGGCAGCGAGACCGACGAGCGCAATCGTCTGCCACACGGGTTTTCGCGAAAAACTTGACCAAGAAGTTTTTTCAGGCGCTGCAGCCGCCCATTTGGGGTCGCTCATTACATATCGTGCCTATTACCTATTCCGTCTATCGGTCTCACCCTTTGGCCAATCGCAGTGGAAACTCGTGGCAATATCTCGACCGTAATGCAGAATCGTAAGGGACCTTAGGTCGGTTCACGCGCCTCACCAATGCGTTTTCAAAGAAACTCGACAGTCACCTTCACGCGCCGGCCTTATTTTTTTACAGTTTTGCCGCTAGCACAAGTCGTTCCGCACGTCGCCAGCGAACGCAGCCATCGGAAACGCGATCCTGGCTCAGCCGGCCTATTCGGCGCTGAGGGACTCTACAAAGTCTAACCAAGCGCTGCCCAATCCTTTCGACTTTCGTATCGCGATCGATGATGGTTTTTGGATGTAGTCGGGCTGCTCTTCGGCGTTGGTCGCCAGCGGTTCCTCTACTTTATTCCCGGCTTGAAAAGACTGCGCGCCAAGTTGCCAAGTTCGCTTCTGGTCCGCCGCCATGGTTTGTGGGTGGTTTAGAAGGACGTCTCAAACTCCACCTGAACCACCGCTGCATTGTGTAGACCGGGGACGGCACCCGGATGCCAGACATATTGGAGGTCGGGCTGGATGGCCAGCCAGCTGGTCGCCTGGCAGACATAAGTCATCTCCAGGGTCGCCTCCGTGGTTGCATACTGCGGCTCCAGATTCTCCGATGCTGCCCAAAAGTGGGACCCGTTTCCCGCTACGGCCAGCGCCAATCCTAGCTGATCGTTCGGCCGCTCAGCGATGACGCCCGTGGCGGCGAGGCCGAAGCCGACATAGGAGTCGACGCGATTGACCCGTCCATCGCTAAGACCGGCTTGCAGAAATCCATTGATATGGGCGTTGCCGATTTCAAATAGGCGTTCATCCAAGAGAGCATAGGCGCCGCCACTCCCTGCATGCTTAACCGGCGAGCCGTTGGCGTTGCGTTCACTCAGGTCATCGAGATCCGAAGTGTAGTACCAGCCTCCAATTGCGAACTTGTCTTCGTAAGGCGGCAGCGTGGACATTCTTCCAATGAGCGATCTGACGGCTCCTGGCTGCATGTCGGTTCCCGGACGCGTCAATATGGCAAGCTCCGACATGATGAAGACACCATCCCTCGACGAAAACAGCCCGCCCTCGGATTGCGGCCGTTCGACCGGCGCGCCGTCCATCAATGCTACGCGGATGACGACGTTCGGATCAGGTTTGTAGGCGATACGCACGCCCAACGACGTATCGGGATAGATCGATGCTCCAGCTGGCCCGCTTTGTGAGAATTCGGGCCCAATCCCAAATGAGCTGTTCAAGAACACGCTCGACGAAGCCAGCCGGTAGAACTCGGTGTTTAGGTCGTAGCGCCCGATCAGAAGCGAACTGGACCGCCAATTGTATTGTGCCCAGGCCTCATAGATCCGGATGTCTGGGGGAGCGGCTATATTGCTCACGCCCTGAATGTCCCCAACAAGTGCGCTCGGCTCCTTGCCGTGAGTGTTCAAGATGTCGGCATAAATCGTGAGACCAGGAGCGTCGACTAGACGAGTGCCGTCGCCGAGAATCTGCAAGTGCGCCGCTCCGGCGAAAGCGATCCCATTTCTTTCACCGCCACTAAGGTTGGCGGCCAAAGTTCCGTCATAGACAACCGTTGGCGTAATGCCAGCCTCGGAAGCTCGCCCTTTTACGTCGCTCCAAGGGTCCGCAAAACAAGGCGGCACTAGCGGAAGAAAAAATAGGACACCTGCAAGTGCTAAACGATGTCCAACGCTTCTGAGCACACACTGAACCTGGGTCCTGCCAACGCACGGCCGAACCTCACTATTGGCGCCTTGGGATCGCAGACTGCCCACAAGCTGCACGCCACCTTTCGCTTTCATGTTCGCGCGGCGGTGAGCCAATTGGCGCGTGCTGCCCATTGCACCGCCTGCGCGATAGTCAGGCCGTCGCGACGTAATAAGTGCGCCAACTTAGAAGGCAAAACAAGAACGCTGTGCGAAGGCCGCTCCGCTCGCTTGCACCAATTGTTTAGCCGTGGGCTTGCTGTTAGAATTGTAGTGGGGCGAAGTCCGTCTGCCGAAGGAATTTGCAGAGTATTCCATCATCGGTTCCGAACAGCCCATTGCAGTTGTCACAGGTGCGACAGGAGGCATTGGCCGATGGATTGCGCGGGGATTGGCGCTCGCGAACTATCACGTCGTCATGATCGCGCGTGACCGC
>Ga0068855_100004100_pt1 | contig 17773 bp, 14 predicted proteins | sample KBSCornC52_FD_66592 | JGI IMG/M metagenome (GOLD analysis project Ga0068855, IMG submission 66592) | Corn rhizosphere microbial communities from Kellogg Biological Station, Michigan, USA - KBS Corn C5-2 | ecosystem: Host-associated > Plants > Roots > Rhizosphere > Soil ...
CGCGCTCGACCATTGGGCGCGCGCGCTCGACTGGCAGCGCGAGCCGAGTCCGGAGCAGCTGCGCGACTTCACCGTCACCATCATCGGCGCCGGCATGGGCGGACTCAACGCCGCGGTGCATCTCAAGCGCGCCGGGATCCCCTATCTTCACGTCGAGAAGAACGACGGCGTCGGCGGCACCTGGTACGAGAATCGTTATCCCGGCGCGCGCGTCGACACGCCGAGCCGATCCTACACCCATCTCTACGGCGTCGATTTCGGATACCCCAATCCCTATTGCCCGTGGAACGAGAACACCAAATACTTCGACTGGGTCGCCGACAATTTCGGCGTGCGCGACGACATTCAGTTCAACACCGAGGTGCGCTCCCTCACCTGGGACGATGATGCCGCGATGTGGGAGGTCCGCCTGCGCGGACCCGATGGCGAGCGCGTTCATCGCTCGCGCGCGGTGATCACGGCCGTCGGTTTTCTCAACCGGCTGAACATGCCCGAGATCGCGGGCATGGATGAATTTGCCGGGCTATCCTGGCACACCTCGCGCTGGCCGGCGGACATGGATCTGAGCGGCAAGCGCGTCGCCGTCATCGGCACTGGTGCGACCGGCACGCAGATGATCCCGCAGCTTGCGCTCGAGGCGGGACATGTCACAGTGTTCCAGCGCCGGCCGCAATGGCTGGTGCCGATTCCAGGCTATCTGTCGCCGTTCCCGCCGCAGATCGGCTGGCTCGACAGGAACCTGCCGTTCCACACCAATTTCATGCGCGCTCGGGCGGCTTATCGCGGGTTCTTCGAGGATGTACCGAAGGTCGATCCGAACTTCGATGATCCCCATGCGTGCGGCCCGGCCAACAAGCGGGTGCGCGATGCGCTGGTCGCCTTCATCGAGAAGAAGCTCGACGATCCCGAGCTGATCGCGACGATGACGCCGCCCCATCCGTTCTTCTCGGCCCGGCCGATCATCGTCGACACCGAATACTGCATTCTCGACGCGATCCAGCGCGACAACGTCACGCTGGTGACGGACGGCATTCGCCGCATCAACCGCAACGGGGTCGAGGACGAGTATGGTGTTCAGCACGATGTCGACGTGATCGTCTATGCCACCGGTTTTCGCGCGACCGAATATCTCTACCCGATGGCGATCACCGGCCGCGACGGCAAGACGGTCGAGGCGCTGTGGGAAGAGGGCGGTGCGCGCGCCTATCTCGGCTGCATGCTGCCGGGCTTTCCCAATCTGTGGTCGATCTATGGGCCGAACACCAATGGCGGCCTCAACGTCGCGACCTTCCACGAGATGATCACCCATTATGCGATGCAGTGCATGGAGCGGCTCATCCTCAACCGCGAGCGCAGCGTCGAGGTCCGCGAGGAGCCCTATTGGCGCTACAACCGGCTGGTCGACGAGGAAAACCGCCAGAGGGTCTGGAGCGATCCGCGCGCGCAAAACTACTATTGGACCAGGCACGGCCGCTCAGCCACGCAGAACCCGTTCGACGGCCCCGACATGTGGCGGTGGCTGAAGAAGCCGGACTTCGGCGACATGGAGATCCGTTGACCGGCGTTTCGCTCGTGCCGCATCCGTTCTAAACGGCGGGCATGGCTGACCCATCCGCGCATTATTACGAACCGTCGCAAGGCCATGGCCTGCGGCACGATCCGCTGACCGCAATCATCGCGCCGCGCCCGATCGGCTGGATCTCGACGATCAGCACCGACGGGATCGCCAATCTCGCGCCGTACAGCTTCTTCAATGCGTTCAACTATTATCCGCCGATCGTCGGCTTCGCCTCGATTGGCTGGAAAGATACCGTCGCCAATGTCGCGGCGACTCGGGAGTTCTGCTGGAACCTGTCGACCCGCCCTCTGGCGGAAGCGATGAACCTCAGCTGCGCGCCGGCGCCGCCCGAGATCGATGAGTTCGACATCGCCGGCGTGACGCGGGCCCCGAGCCGGCTGGTGGCCGCGCCGAGGGTGCTCGAAAGCCCGGTCAATTTCGAATGCCGCCTGACCGAGCTTCTTCGCTTGCGTGACGCCGGTGGGACCGAGCTGGATAGCTGGATGGTGCTCGGCGAGGTGGTTGCAGTCCATATCGATCAGGCGCTGATCGACAACGGACAGTATCAAACTCTGGCTGCGCACCCACTCGCCCGCCTCGGACGACTCGGCGATTACGTCGAGGTCACCGAGGACGCGACGCTCGAAATGCGCCGGCCGGGATGGCCGATTGCGCATGACAAACCGCCTGGAGCAAGCGAATGACGCAACGTCGCATCGCGCTGATCCAGCGCTCGGGCACCTATGTCGGACCCGCTCTGGCGCGGAGGCTCGCGCGCTCGGGCCATGATATCGTGGCGCACTGTCCCAGCCCTGGGCTCGCCGATCAGCTGGCGACGCTCGGCGCGACGGTCGAGGTCATCGGCGAAGACGAGGTCCCGCTGGATGGCCCCGGCTCGGACCTGACGGCAAGCGGCACGCAACGACTGGTCGATCGCAGCCTGGCGCGCTTCGGCAGGCTGGATGCCGCCGCCCTGGCGCCGCAGCGGCCAGCACATCTCGGGCCGAGCCGCGGGCTGATGCTCGACGCTTCCAGCGACCGCGCGGCTGCCATGTCGGTCTATTTGGAGGCGACGTTTCACGCGCTTCGTGCCGTCATACCGGCGATGCGGGCGACCAAGGGTCAGATTCTGGTCTTCACCAGCGATGTCGCGGCGCGACCGGAGGCGGGCTGGTCGCTCTACGGCGCGGCCCGGGCCGGCCAGAATCACTTCGTCCGGGCGGTCGCTCTGGAGCATGCCCATGAGGGCATCTGCATCAATGCGCTCGGCTCCAAGAACGCCGTATTCGATGGCTTTCCGAGCTGTCCGCCCGGCGCCGCAACCGACGATGCGGTCAGCCTGGGTGAGTGGTCCGATCAGCTCGTGGCCGAAACGCCGCTCGGGCGACTCGGAACGATGGAGGAGCTGGCCGCCTTCGCCGCCGTGCTGCTGGATGGCTCGAACCGCTTCCAGACAGCCCAGTATTTTTCGTTCTCCGGGGGTTGGGATGCGGGATGACGCGGGTTGATGCGGTTGGACCCGCCTCACGCCCGAGCTAGAACGACCGGATAGGGTTGGGAGATGCGCTGATGGCGATCAGCTTCGCACCGTTGACGACGTCGGTCGGGACCAGCGTCCAGGGGGTCGACCTCCGCAGTCCGCTGGACGAGGCGACCGCACAGTCGCTGCGCGCCGAGCTGGCGCGTCGCGGCGTGCTCATCTTCCGCGGCCAGCATCTCGACACCGAGCAGCAGAAGTCGGTCGCCTCGGCGTTCGGCCCGCTCGAGCCGTCACCCTCGCGCAAGATGTTCGGCCTCGACGATCCGGTGCGGATCATTCAGCGCGAGGTGTTCGCCGCGCGCGACGACAGCGCAACGCCGCAGGCCTATCAGCGCAGCGAGGAATTCCAGGCCTGGCATGTCGACGATACCTTCTGCCCGCAAATCCCCGATGTCGCGACGCTGCGGCCCGAGGCGCTGTCGCCCGCCGGTGGCGATACCTGCTGGGCGAATATGGCGGCGGTGTTCGAGTCGCTCTCGCCGGCGATGCAGGATTGGCTGGAGGGCCTCACCGGCATCCATGCGGCCCCGGCCAATTTCCGCGCGACGGTCAATTACAGCGCCCTGTCGAAGGAAGCGCAGCGGCGCTTCGAGGAGCAGTCGATCGGCCGTCACCCGCTCGTCATCCGCCATCCGGTCAGCGGCCAGCGGATCCTTTTCGCCAATCCGACCTACACCACCGCGATCGAAGGGCTGAGCGCGCGCGAAAGCCGGATGCTCCTGCGCTTCCTGTTTACCGAGGCAACACGGCCAGATTTCATCTACCGCCATCATTGGGAGATGGGCGATCTCGTCATGTGGGACGAGCTGACGACGATGCATCTCGGCCCCGAGGATTTTCCCGCAGAACGCCGGCTGGTGCGAATCTACGCCGGGCTCACCAGACCGACTGCGGCTAGCGGCCCTCGATCCAATCAGGATCGACCGCGCTCAGCCGCGGGCCGGGTGTGAAGCTGATCGGAATATCGATCCAGCCGTTGATCGGCGAGACGGTCGGATAGGGCCGCGCCAGCGCCTCACGCACGTCGTAATCCGGCAGGCGATCGAACACCGTATTGACCATCTCCTCGAACATCATCCGCGCGAGGAAAGAGCCGATGCAGCGGTGAATGCCGGCGCCAAAGCCGACGTGGCGATTGGGCGAGCGGCCAATGTCGAGCTCATCGGGCCGATCGAAAAACGCCGGGTCGCGATTGGCCGCGGCCCAGAGCAGCATGACCCGCTCGCCCGGCGCGAGCGTCTGGTCGCCGATCCGTGTTTCGGCACGCGCGGTGCGCGCCGTTCCATGCACAGGCGAGAAGAAGCGGATGAACTCCTCGCGCGCCGCAGTCAGCAGGCTGCGATCGGCGACTAACGCGGCGCGCTTGTCCGGATGGCGCCACAGATAGACCAGCGCGTTCGAGGTCAGCGCGGTTGTCGTGTCGACGCCGCCCGACAGGATGTTGAAAATCATCCCGTGGAGATCCGCGTCGCCGATCGGCGCGCCGTCGATCTCACCCTGGACGAGATAGCCGATCAGATGATCGCCGGGATTGGCGCGATTCTCTTCGATCGCCTCGCTGATCCGCTGCTGCAGGGCATCCATAGCCGCAACCGCAGCCGGAAATTCCGGCGACGATTTATCCATGTAGACGAGCTGGTGCAGCGGGTCGGCAAAGGCGCGCCATTCCACCAGCGGAAAGCCGACCAGCTCCATCGTCACCAGCGCGGTCAGCGGGCTGGTGAGATCCTGGACCAGATCCATCTCGCCGCGCTCGATCACGCGGTCGATCAGCGCATCGGCGAAGGAGCGCGCGCGAGCGCGAAAGCTCTCTGCCATCCGCGGCCCGAGGCGCGGGTTGAGCAGATCGCGAAAGCCCTTCCATTCCGCGCGGTCGGTCTCGTCGGGAACCACGCGCGGGATCGGCATCGGCGGAATCGCAATGCCGCCCTCGATCGCCCCGGTCGCGGGATCGACCGTCTTGCCCGAGGTGAACAAACCGTCATTCTGCGCAATCGCGAGGATGTCCTCATAGCGCGTCGCGACCCAATAGCCGCCGAGCTCGGTCGACCAGGCCATCGGACAGCGGCCGCGCAGCACGCGGTGCTCGTCAGCCCAGGCGCGCGCATAGTTCACCCCCTCGACGTTGAGCGCGATGGTTGGCCGGTCGCTCTCGCTCATGTCACTCTCCAATCAACGTACGCCTGGCTCGGCCGATGTCGCGCGACTGGATTTCACCTGCCATCGATCGCAGCCGCTCGGCATCCCCAGGCGCTTCCACCGGCAGCGAGAATTCGACATGCGTCGCCAGATTGCCGAAGCGTTCGTCGAGCTTCTGCGCGATCACGTCATGCTTGCCGATGACGACGAATTCTGCGAGCACCTTGTCGTCGATCATGCCGGGCAGCTCGTCCCAGCGCTTGGCGCGCGAGAGCGCCTGGCATTCGACCGCGAGGTCGGCGAGGCCGATCTGGTTGAACGGCGGCGCATAGCTCGGCGTCGATGCATAGAAGGCAATGCGCGAACGGGCGTCGCCGATCTGGACCTCGAGTTTCTCGTCGGTCGCGCCGGTGGCAACCAGCGCCTTCATCAATATGTCGAACTTCTCCAGCGACCGGCCGGTCCTGGCCGCGCCCTCGCGGATCTGCGGGAACATCACCTCGCGGATGTAACGCGGCGTGGAGACTGGATGGATGCGGATGCCGTCGCCGACCTCGCCGGCGATCCGCGACATCACCGGACCGATCGCGGCGAGATGGATCGGGATGTACGGATGCTCGATCGGTCCCGGGTTCACCAACGGGACCATCAGATTGAGGTTGTAATGCTCGCCCTTCACGTCGAGCGGCGTGCCGTTCTGCCAGCAATCCCAGATCGCCCGCACGGCATTGACGTACTCGCGCATCCACGGGCCGGGCGGCGACCATTTGAGGCCGTAGCGCCGTTCGATATGCCCTTTCACCTGTGGTCCGAGGCCGAGCAGCATCCGGCCGCGCGAGAGCTTCTGGACGGTCCAGGCGCTCAACGCGGTGATCGCCGGCGCGCGCGGAAATGCGATGGCGACCGAGGTGCCGAGCATCAGCCTGCTGGTTGAACGCGCGGCGAGGGCGAGGAGGACGAAGGGATCGTCTTTGGTCTCCTCGACTGCCAGTCCGTAATAACCGAGAGCCTCCAGCAGCTTTGCGTCGTCCGCGACCTTGAAGATGTCGAGCGGCGTCTCCGCCTCGCGCGTGCCGGGATCGGTCTTGCCGAGAGGGAGCAGGGTTTCGAGCTGCATCTCAGGCTTCGGTCGTCAGCCGCAGGCGGTCGCGCAGCTCGTTCTTGAGGATCTTGTTCATCGCATTGCGCGGCATTTCGGCGAGAAAGAACCAGTGCTCGGGCACTTTGTAGCGCGCCAGTTCCTGCGCGCAGGCGGCGCGCAGCTCTTCCTGCAAAGCATCGTCCGATGTCGCACCATCGGATGTCTCGACGAAGGCGGCGACCGTCTCGCCCAGCCGTTGATCGGGCTTGCCAACCACCGCCGCGCCGCGCACGCGCGGATGTGCCATCAGCACGCGCTCGATCTCGGCCGGGTAGATGTTGGCGCTGCCGCGGATGATCAGTTCCTTCAGCCGGTCCTTGATGAAGATGTTGCCCTCGGCGTCGACCGTGCCGATGTCGCCGGTGTGCAGCCAGCCATTGCGCAAGGTCTCGGCGCTGGCCTCGGGGCGACCCCAATAGCCGAGCATCGGCGTGTAGACCCCGGCCCAGTCGCCGCTCTCGGCGGCGCGGATGGCGATCTCGCCGGCCTCGCCGCTCGGCAGTTCACGGTCCTCGCGATCGAGCGCGACGATCTTGAGATGGGCATAGGCGCGGCCGCAGGCGCCCGGCAGGAACGGCTGGTCGATCGGATTTTCGGCGACCGCGGTCGGCGCTTCGGTCAGGCCATAGCCCGCGACCAGTGGCATGCCGAAACGCTCGGCGTAGAGCTTGCGAATCTCGTCGGGGACATTGGCGCCGCCGCTGGTGGCGAACCTCAGGCTGGCAAGCGATGCGGGGTCGATCTCGGGCTTGGTCAAGAGATCGAACATCGTCGCCGGCGCAGCGACGAAATGCTCGACCTTTTCGCGCGCGGTCCATTCGGCGATGCCGATCGCATCGGCGCGGTCCATGCAGATACAGGTCCCACCACCGGCAAGCGCGGTGACCGGATCGAGGATCATCATGTTGAGCGTGGTCAGCGCATGGGTCACGCCCTGGCGAATGCCGGGATGCCATTGCGGCCCACGCAGGCCGGACAGGGTCGCAGCGGCGACCACCGCCATATTGTGCTGACTGTGGACCGCGCCCTTGGGCCGGCCGGTGGTGCCGCTGGTATAGGCGATCCCGGCGGGGGCATGCGGATCGATCGCCACCGCCGGCCGCGTCGCACCGTCATGCTGTGCGACGAGACGCAGCCATTCATTCGGCGTTTCGCCCGGCTCCATGTCGATAACGTGTTCGAGCGCTGGCAGCTCGCTGCGATGCGCGGCGATCTGCTCGGCCGCGGCGGCATCGGTGAGCAGCAGGCGCACCCCGGCATCCTGCAGCTGATAGACTTTCTCCGGCGCCGCCAGCGCGCGCGAGATGCCGACCCAGATCGCGCCCAACCGCTGGGCGGCGAAAAAGGCGATGACGATGTCGACATGATTGCCGGCGCTGGCCGCGATGCGGTCGCCCGATTGGAGCCCCAGCGCCGCCAGGGCAGCGGCGCCCGCGTCGATCGCCCGATCGAGGTCCCGGTAATTGAAGCGGCCGTAACGGCTGACCAGCGCCTCGGCCCCGGGTGTCGCCGCCACGCTGCGATCGAGGGCGGATGCGACATCTTGCAGATCGCCGGGGATAGTTGCTGCTCGTCTGGCCATGGTTCCGGGCGTGAGCCGCATTCCTCTCAGCAATCCCCGTTGTTTACGCGGCGGGCTCCGGCCGGGGCAAGTGGGCCGCCCGACGATGCAGGCTTTGCGTTTTGATGCCGAGTGCCTAACTGGCATGCTCAAGGAGCAGACGGCATCGGATGATGACGGACATGAAGCACTCGGCGGTGCAGCAGTTGGTCACCAGCATGGTCGGCGCGGAGCGGGCGTCGCAGCTTTTCGCGGGCGTCGTGACGGAGCCGAGGCTGCTGGCCGAGACCGCCTCGATCTCCCGCGCCGGCTTTTCCGCGGCGCTCAATCTCGTGCTGTTCGACGATCTGCTCGCCCGCGTGCCGACCGGCGCCGCCTATGTCGCTGATCAGGCAGCGAAAGGTGTCGCGATCACGTTCGATCACAGTGCCTTGCGCACGATCCGTTTCGACGGTTCGACCGGCGCGCTGCCCGCTGGGGAGACCGCCTTTCGCCGGATCCTCGAGCCGCTCGGCTATCGGGTGGCGGCGGTCTATCCGCTGCCGGCCCTCCGCATGACCGGCCATGCGTTCCGCCATCTCGACCTGCCCGATCGGATGCCGCAATTCTTCGTCAGCGAGCTTCACGTCGACCAGTTCGACCCGGGCTTCGCCGAAGCGGCGCATCGGGTGTTCGACAGCAGCCGCGATCCGCTGGGCGATCAGACGCGCGATCTGCTCGCCCGCTTCGCCGCCGGCGACTGGATTCCGGTCGGCCAGGCGGCGGCCGTGCTGCCGCAGATCACCAATGCCTTCGCCCGGCATCACGACCAGCCGAGCCTGGCGGATTATGAGCGACTGCTGGTCGAGTCCGCCGAAGCGGCGTGGATCGCGACCGAGGGCAATGCGGTCAACCATGTCACCGACCGGGTGCCCGATGTCTATGATGTGGCCAATCAGCAGCGCGCCCTGGGCCGACCGATCAAGGACCAGGTCGAGGTGTCGGAGAGCGGGCGCATCCACCAGACCGCCTTTCGCGCCGATCCGGTCTCCCGCGCCTTCCTGACCCCTGACGGCGCGGTCGAGCGCAATGTGCCGGGCTCCTTCTACGAGTTCATCACGCGGCTGGAGGATCCGGACACGGGCAAGCTCGACCTCGGCTTCGACAGCGCCAATGCGACCGGCATTTTCGCCATGACCAAGGCGCGGTGAGCGTTGCCGGTATTCGGTACGGACCCTATGGCGGCGGTGAAGGGAGCCGGGGATGACTGACGCGCTGATGGGAGTCTACAACCGGGCGCCGCTGGAGGTCGCGCGCGGCGAGGGCTGCCGGCTCTATTCGACCGACGGCCGCAGCTATCTCGACTGCGTCGCCGGCATTGCCACCGATGGCCTCGGCCATGCCAATCCCGCGCTGGTCGCGGCACTGACCGAGCAGGCCAGGAAGATTTGGCATGTCTCGAACATCTTCCGCATTCCGGGCCAGGAGGCACTGGCCGAGCGGCTGACCGGGGCCTGCTTCGCCGATGTCGCCTTCTTCGGCAACAGCGGCTCGGAGGCGATCGAAGGCTCGCTCAAGACCGCGCGGCGCTACCATTACGCCAATGGCCAGCCCGAGCGGATCGACGTCATCGGCTTTGCCGGCTCCTTCCACGGCCGGACCTATGCGGCGATCAACGCTTCGGGCAATGCCTCTTATCTCGAAGGCTTCGGCCCGCGGCTGCCGGGCTATGTCCAGCTCAGCGTCGACGATGAGGCCGGCATCGCCGAGGCGATCGCGCGGCCGACCACCGCGGCGCTGATCGTCGAGCCGGTGCAGGGCGAAGGCGGGGCGCGGGCGCTCAGCGGCGAATGGCTGCGGCGGGTGCGCCAGCTGTGCAGCGCCCATGGCGTGCTGCTGATCTACGACGAAGTGCAGAGCGGGATGGGCCGTACCGGCAAGCTCTTCGCCCATCAATGGTTCGATGGCTGCGAGCCCGACATCATGGCGGTGGCCAAGGCATTGGGCGGCGGCTTTCCGGTCGGCGTCTGCCTCGCCACGCGGGAGGCGGCCAAGGGCATGACGGTCGGCGTCCACGGCTCGACCTTCGGCGGCAATCCGCTGGCGATGGCGGTCGGGATCAAGGCCTTCGACATGATCAACGATGAGACGCTGCTGGCGCATGTTCGCGCGATCGGCGAGCGGCTGACCGCCGGGCTCCAGGAGCTCGCCGAGCGCTACGCCGACATCGTCGTCGACATCCGCGGCAAGGGGCTGCTGATCGGCATCAAGCTGGTACCGAACAATCGCGAGATGATGGCGACGGCGCGCGAGGAGGGCCTGCTGGTTGCCGGCGGCGGCGAAAATTGCATCCGGCTGCTGCCGCCGCTGATCCTGTCCGAGGCGGAAGCCGACGAGGCGCTCGACCGGCTCGAGACCGCCTTCCTCGTCGCCCGCCGCCGGCTAGACGACGCTGCCTGACATGCTGGTCGTCCGGCCAGCGGGAGAAGCGGACATCGGCGCGCTGATGGAGCTGGCGCAACTCTCGGGCCGGGGCTTCACCAGCCTGCCCGAAGATGACGAAGTGCTGGGCGAACGGCTCGCGCTGTCGGCCGCGAGCTTCGCCGGCACGGTGCCGCCGCAAGAAGCCTGGTACACGCTGATGATCGAGGATCTGGCGACCGGGATCGTCGCCGGCGTGGCCGGGGTCCGCGCTGCGGTCGGGCTGCAGCGTCCGCATTTCTCTTTCCGGGTGGTGACGCTGGCGCAATATTCCTCGGCGACCAAGACCCGCTTCGATCACCAGGCGCTGGTGCTGGTCAACGAATGCGGCGGTTGGACCGAGGTCGGCTCGCTGTTCGTCCGCCGGGAATATCGCAGCAGCGGCGCCGGCGGGCTGCTGGCGCGGGCGCGCTACTTGCTGATCGCGGCCGACCCGCATAAATTCTCCGAGACGGTGATGGCCGAGCTGCGCGGCCATTTCGACGAGCATGACCGCAGTCCGTTCTGGGAAGGCGTCGGCTATAAGTTCTTCCGCATTCCGTTCGAGGATGCCGATCGCATGATCACCTCGACCGACGGCCAGTTCATCCTCGACCTGGCGCCACGCCACCCGATCTATGCCGAGCTGATCGATCCGGCGGCGCATGCCGCGATCGGCGCGGTGCATGAGGCCGGCGTGCCGGCGATGGCGCTGCTCGAGCATGAAGGCTTCACCCGCTCGCAGCTGATCGACATGTTCGACGGCGGGCCGACGGTGACCTGCCCGCGTGACACCATCGCGACGATCCGCAAGTCGGTGCGTTGGACCTGCGAGATCGGCCATGTGCCGGAAGGCGCAGCGATGTTGCTCGCCAGCGACAGCACGGCGAATTTTCGCGCGATCCGCGCGCCGGTGACATTGGGGGAGGGCGCCGCGCGGATCAGCGAGGAAGCCGCGGCCGCGCTGGCAATCGAGCCCGGCGCAACGCTGCTGGTCAGCGGCTGAGGAGATCAGACATGGCCGAGATGCTCCGCTCGATCGATCCCGCCAGCGGCGAGATCGTCTGGGAGCAGCCGGTCAGCAGCGCCGAGGATTGCGCCGCGGCCCTGGCAACGGCGCGTGCGCAATTTGCGTCATGGTCGCGCCGGCCGCTCGCCGAACGAATCGCCATGGCCCAGCGCTATGCCGAAGTGCTGGAAGCACGGCGCGATGCGCTGGCCGAGGCGATCTCGCGCGAGACCGGCAAGCTGATGTGGGAAACGTGGACCGAGATCGGCTCGATGATCGGCAAGGTCGCCGTCTCGATCCAGGCGCAAGCCGAACGCGCCGGCGAGCGCGCGCATGACACCGCCTTTGGCCGCGCCGTGCTGCGCCACCGCCCGCATGGCGTGATGGCGGTGCTCGGGCCGTACAACTTCCCCGGCCATCTGCCGAACGGTCATATTGTCCCGGCGCTGCTCGCCGGCAACACAGTCGTGTTCAAGCCCTCCGAGGAGACGCCGTGGACCGGCCAGCTGATGGCCGAGGCCTGGCGCGACGCCGGCCTGCCCGCGGGCGTGTTCAATCTCGTCCAGGGCGCGCGCGACACCGGCGCGGCGCTGATCGCCGGCGATGTCGACGGACTGCTGTTCACCGGCTCTGCCGAGGCCGGCGCGCATTTCCGCCGCGCCTTCGTCGACCGGCCGCATGTCATCCTCGCGCTGGAGCTGGGCGGCAATAATCCGCTGATCACCTGGGACGGCGATCCGCAAGCGCTCGCCTCGACCATCATCCAGTCGGCTTACATCACCACCGGCCAGCGCTGCTCCTGCGCGCGGCGGCTGATCGTGCCGGCCGGCAGCGTTGGCGATGCGATCGTCGATGCGCTGGTGGCGGCGACCGATCGCATCAAGGTCGGTGCATGGTCAGACAATGAGCAGGCCTATATCGGGCCGATGATTTCTGAGCGCGCTGCGACGAAGGCACGCAGTGCCGTCGAGCAAATGGTTGCGGCGGGTGCGCGGGAAATTCGCGGCTTCAGCGGGATCGAGGGACGCAGCGGTGCTTTCGTCACGCCGGCGATCTACGATGCCACCGGCGTCTCGCTCCCCGACACCGAGATCTTCGCGCCGGTGCTGCAGGTCCATCGCGTCGGTGATTTCGACGCGGCGGTCCGCATCGCCAACGACACCGCCTTCGGTTTGACCGCCGGCCTGCTCACCGCGGACGACGCGCTGTGGGAGCGCTTCGTCGTCGAGGCGCGCGCCGGCATCGTCAACCGCAACCGCCCGACCACCGGCGCCGCCGCGAACATGCCGTTCGGCGGGCTGGGGCTGTCGGGCAATCATCGCCCCAGCGCCTATTACGCGGCCGATTATTGCGCTTATCCGATGGCGAGCTTCGAGGCTGACGCGGCGATGGTGGAGACGCTTCCTGGAGTTGGATAACGAGGCGTCGCGGGATCTCTCCTCTTTTCGTCATTCCCGCGAAAGCGGGAATCCAGTCGCAACTTGGCGATGACCGAGCGAACCGCATACGCTGCTGGATTCCCGCCTTCGCGGGAATGACAGATCGAGTTTTGCTAGGCTTTGATCAGTCGGATCATGTCGCCATCGCGCAGATCGCCGCGCCTCTCTGGCGCGAATAGCGCTTCGCCATTCGCGATCGTCGCATCGACACGCTGAACCTGGAAATCGGCGAGATTGCCGGTTGCGACCAGATGCGGCGCCAGCGCTTCACCGGAAGACGCCGTCTCGACGATGGCCACAACGCTATCGCGCACCGTCCGCAGCTCGCTTGCGCGCACCGTCAGCGTCGGGCCCGCGTCGAAGATGTCGACATAGCCTTCCCAGGTGAATCCTTCCGCCTCGAGCATGCGCCGCGCCGGGACCGAGTCGTCATGGGCCTGGCCGATCGTCGCGGCGGCGGCCTCGGGCAGCATCGCGACATAGACTGGATAGCGCGGCATCAGATCGGCGATGAACTGATTGCCGTGGATCGCATTGTAACGGTCCGCCTCGTCGAACTCGGTACCGAAAAAGGGTTTCGCCACCGCATCCCAGAAGGGCGAATGGCCCGCGACGTTGCGGCCGCGGATATCAGCGACGATGCGATCGGAAAAGCGTTGGCGATGGCTGGCGATGAACAGATAGCGGCCGCGCGCAAGCAGCGCGGCGACCCCGCTGTGGCGAAAGTCGGGATGAACGAATAGGCCGACGACTTCGGACCCGCCTTCGAGATCGTTGACCAAGCTCAGAACCTGCATCGCTACGCTGCGCTTCAACTCCTGCGAAACATGCGTCACACGGTTGAGCTTGTAGCTGTAGAACGGCCAGCGCGCGCCGATCCGAGAGAGGATGCTGGCGGTGCCGACGACCCGGCGCTGCTCCGGCTCCTCGAGCACGAGCATATAGACCTCGTCCTGCGGCTCGGTGACGGGCTTGGCGAAGGACTCCGCGCTCCAGTCAAGCCGCGCCCGCAAGGTCTCCGCATCATTGGGCAGGTTGGTCATGCCGCCGCCGCTCAGCTGGGCCAGCTCGAGCAGTGGGTCGATATCGTCGCTGCGCGCGGGGCGGACACGCCAGCTCATGCCAGCTCGCCGAGACCGAGCAATTCGAGCAGGGCGAGGCGCGCGACGCGACACTGCCGCCACATCGCTGGCAGGCCGAGGTCGTCCGGCGCGATCGTCTGCGGCCATTCTTCCTCTACCAAGCGCTCGATCCGGTCGAGCCTGGCTTCGTCGAGCAGGAAGCGTGGATCGATCGCGGCATAGCCCGCCTCGTCGACCACAACGCGCAACCTAAGGCAGGCCGGTCCACCGCCGTTGCGCATCGACTCGCGCAGATCGACCACGCGGATGTCGCGGATCGGGTTGGTGTTGGCGGCGACGACAGTCTGCAGCCAGCGCCATACCGCTGCATTGTCGCGGCTCTCGCCGGGGACGATGAGCATCATCGTGCCGTCGGGCAGGGTGACCAGCTGCGAATTGAACACATAACTGCTCACCGCATCGTCGAGGCTGATCAAGGCGGCCGGCGCTTCGATGATGATCGTCCCGGGCAGGCGCTCGTCGATGAAGCGATAGACCGACTCCCGATCGGCGAAGGCCTCCTCATGGGCGAGCAGCACCGTCTCGTTGGCGACAGCGACGACATCATTGTGAAAGGCGCCGGCCGCAATCGCCGCCTCGCTCTGTTCGGCGAGAAAGCGGCGGGTGAAATCGAGCTCATGGCGTCGGAAGATCGCCTCGCAGGCGGACTTGCTCTGGCGCGCAGGAAAGCCGCCGGGCTGCTGCCGGCTATAAATCATGATCTCCAGCCCGGCTTCGCCATGATTGCGGCAAAGGCGCATTAAATTGGCTGCACCTTCGTCACCGAGCCGGGCCGGCAAAGCCGCGTGAACCGCGAAGCGGCGCTCGTCGCCGAAGATCATCCGCAGCTGCCGCTCGGTTTCCGCCGGCTCGAGACTGCGGTGAAGCATGGTCGAGAGATTGGCGGTCGAGAGATGGCATCGGCCGTCGCCGGTGTCGGACGCGGGCGAGACGGTGGCGGCATTGGCAGTCCACATCGCCGAGGCCGACAGCGCATTGGCGAGCAGTGCCGGATCCTCCCGCCAGGCCCGGGCGCAGACCTGGTCGTCACTGCCCGCAAAACCGAGCCGGCGTAGGAAATTGGCGTCGGGCCGGAGATGCGGCAGCAGGATGCCCTGACTGAGCCCAAGCGACAGCAGCAGCCGCATCTTCGCGAGACCCTGGAGAGCCGCGGCGCGCGGCATCGATGTGCTGCCGGCGTTCTGCGTCGCGGCGAGATTACCGAGCGACAGGCCGGCATAATTATGGCTCGGTCCGACCACCCCGTCGAAGTTGATCTCGCGGGCGGCCATCACCCACTCGCCCGCCTCGGCAGCCCATTGCTGGCGATGCGCATCAGCAGCAGGGCGGAGAGCCGCGCCCGTTCGACCAAGCTGTCGAGTAGGAGGAATTCCTCGGATGAATGAATCGCGCCGCCGCGCGCGCCCATGGTGTCGACCACCGGGAGGCCGAGCGCGGCGAGATTGTTGCCGTCACAGACGCCACCGGTATCGCGCCAGCCGATCGCCAGGCCGAGATCGCGACCGCAGTCGCGCACCAGCTCGAACAGCCCGCGCTGGGTGTCGTCCATCGGCTTGGGCGGGCGGGTGAAACCGCCATGCAGCGCGACGGAAACGTCATGCGCCGCGGCGACGTCCTGCATCGCGGCGGTGACCGCGGCTTCGGCGGCCTGCTGATCGGCGGCAGCGGTCGGCCGCATGTTGAAGCGCAGCACGGCGAGATCCGGCACGATGTTGTTCGGTCCGCCGCCGTCGATCCGCGCGATGTTGACGCCGAGCCCGTCGCGACGCAGCGACGCCAGCCGCAGCGACAGATCGGCGGCGGCGAGGACCGCATTGCGGCCGTCTTCGGGGTTGCGCCCGGCATGGGCGCTGCGGCCGCGGATCGTGATCGCGAAATTGCCGCTGCCCTTGCGTGCGCCCGCGAGCGTGCCGTCGGGCAGCGCTGGCTCATATGTCAGGCCGAGCCGGACGGTAGCGGCGGCTTCGGCGAGCAGCGGCGCCGAGCCCGGCGAGGACACCTCCTCGTCGCTGTTGATGACGACGTCATAGCCGAGCCGGTCGGCGAGTTGCGAGGTCTCGAAGACGAGGAGGGCAGCCAGCATCACCGCGATCCCGCCCTTCATGTCGGCGGTGCCCGGGCCGTTGATCACATTGTCGTCGATCGCGCGGACCAGCTGGAACGGATGATCGGCAGCGAACACCGTGTCCATATGGCCGGTGAGCAGCACCCGGAGCGGCGCGCCGGGGCGCTGGCGTAGGTGAAGGTTGCGGCCGTGCGCGACCGGGCGCAGCACGCCTGTAGCATCGACCCGCTCGACCGGCGCGGGCTCGACCAGCGTCAGGCTGCCCCCCAGTTCGGTGAAGGCCGCGGCCAGCAGCCGCGCCATTTCGTCCAGCCCATGGAGATTGCCGCTGCCCGAGTTGACCGCCGCCCATTGCACGACCTGGGCGCGCATCCGCTCGTCGAGGCGATCGACCGCCGCGATGACCGTCTGTTCTTCGGCCGACAGCTGCATGTCAGACCTTTCGCGCCCTGGCGCGACGATGGAACCCGCGCGGGCCCGCTGGCAAGCCCTTGCCACGCATGATCACGCCGGCAGGGCGAAGGGCGCCAGTAGCGGCGAGCCGCTCACGCCTGCGGCGACCAGCTCGCCGATCGCGGCCGAATGCTTGAAGCCATGGCCCGAACAGGCCGAGATCACCGTGACGCGATCCATCCTCGGATGCGTATCGATGATAAAGCGTCCGTCAGCGGTGCTGGTGTAGACGCAGGATTTCGAACGGATCAGCCGTGGCGTCACCCCGGCGAGCCGGCCGGCGACGAACTGGCGATGAAACGCCTCGGGATCGGGGATCGCGGGACCGGGGCGATAGCTCTCGATGTCGACGAGGTCCTCACCTTCGGTCGCGATCTTGACCCCGGCCGAGCCGGCGGGCGTCGGGAAGCCATAGCTGAACTCGTCGCTCTTCGCGCCGAACGCACGGATGAAGATCGGAAAGCCGTTGTCGACGGCATAGAGCGACGGATCTTCCGGCGCGAACCAGTAGAGCGACTGACGGGTGACGCGCAGCAGGTGATCGAACGGCGCACCGAGCAGGCCGGCGGTCCAGGCGCCGGCCGCAACGATCACGCGGCGGGCGACGATCCGCTCGCCGTCCGTCCCGACCTCGACCGCCTCGCCCCGCTGGGCGATGGCGCGCGCTACCGTGCCGGTGCGGATCTCAGCGCCGAGCCTCACCGCCGCGCGCAGCTGCGCCTCGATGCACGCTTCGGGATAGACGAAGCCGGCGCCGGGCTCGAAATAGGCGATGTCGTCCGACCCGAGGCCGATGAACTGAGGAAAGCGCGCGACCAGCGCATCGCGATCGAGGATTTGATGCTCGATCCCGTAGCGCTCGGCGACATCGACCGTCGCGCGGAGAAAGCCCTGCGGCCCGCCGTCCATCCGCCCGACGACGAGCCCGCCGCAAGGGACGAACAGGCTCATGCCGGTGGCCTGCTCCAGCTCGCGCCAGATCACATGCGAGCGCGTGACCAGCGGCACATAATCGGCGCCCTCGCCGACCGCGCGGCGGGTAATGCGGGTCTCACCATGGCTCGAGCCATGCTCATGCGGTGGCTCATGTCGGTCGATGCCGACGACCGACAGGCCGCGTTTGGCAGACTGGTAAAGCGTCGCCGCGCCCATCGCGCCGAGGCCGACGACCGCGACGTCATGGGTTACGCGCACGACCTAGCCCTCGGCAGCCAGCCGCGCATGGCGATCGGTGACGTAGCGGCGAACGTCGAGGCTGAGATCCTCGAGCGGCGAATAATAGCCATG
>Ga0068855_100004102_pt1 | contig 17772 bp, 17 predicted proteins | sample KBSCornC52_FD_66592 | JGI IMG/M metagenome (GOLD analysis project Ga0068855, IMG submission 66592) | Corn rhizosphere microbial communities from Kellogg Biological Station, Michigan, USA - KBS Corn C5-2 | ecosystem: Host-associated > Plants > Roots > Rhizosphere > Soil ...
ACACAAGGGATTTATTGGACGCAAAACCAATACTACCTATTCCATTACCCGGGCAGGTGAAAAAGCATTCAAAGACCATATCGAGGCCCTCGAAAATATGATCAAAGGAATGAAGTAAATTTTTTTTGTCCTTATACTTTGAAATACAAAGTACTTTTTACTAAGTGAATACAAATAAAACTAAAACACTGTATTTAATAAACTTTAACTACACTATGAATAAAGGTCTTATCAAAATTATGTTAGTAACAGCGGGTGCTGTTTTATTTAATCTCGTATTCTGGCAGGAGAAACTAGCCCTTAATACCGTATTATTCGATGGCTTTTTGCTGACAGCTCTTTTCTTTTTATATCCGCATGCAGGGCAAAATGCAACCGTGAGGTGGCTATTATTGGGCCATATCATTTGTTTGACCATGGTTATAGTGCACAATACCGAACTGAGTAAAATAGCGTTTGCGGTAACCCTGTTATTACTGGCGGCATTTGTTGAATATGTACATCGCTCTGTGTGGTTTGCCGGTGGCTCATTATTACTGAATATACTGATGATTGCCGCCTCTTTTGTTGAACCTATAAAATTCAGGCGCGGACCAGTTGTTAAAGGAAAGGTCATTAGCCGGTTTATTCGTTTTGCTTTTTTTCCGCTGATCTTACTGGCTGTATTCTTTTGCATTTACCTGCTTGCCAATAATGTTTTTTCAGATCTGGCAGGCAGAATTGGTGCACAACTGGAATTATTCTTCACCCGCTTTTTTGATTTTTTTTCATGGCAACGCCTTTTGTTTTTATTGCTGGGTTTACTGATCACCGGCGCTGTATTACTGAAAAGCAAGATCGATTATTTCAGCAGTCGCGAAGCACGTTTACAGGATGGTTTGCAACGTACCCGTATTACATTACGTAAGCGAAGAGAAAATGCATTTTTTCAGCTTATTGAAGTAGTGATGGGCAGAATGGCTAATGGTATGATGGCCCTAAAAAATGAAAATACAACGGGAACTATCAGTTTGGTATTGCTGAATGTATTACTACTGGTGATCAATATAATTGATGTGAATTTTCTATGGTTGAATTTTCATTATAAAGAAGGGGAGCCTGTATATAAAATGGTACATGAAGGTACTGAGTTGTTAATTGTGTCTATAGTGCTGGCCATGGCCATTCTGTTGTTCTTCTTTAAAGGCAATCTCAATTTTTACAAGCGCAATAAATGGTTGAAGTATGGCGCCTATGCATGGATAGTTCAGAATGCAATACTGGTAAGTTCTGTTTGTCTGCGCGACTATTACTACATCGCCAAACATGGCCTGGCCTATAAACGCATAGGGGTTTTATTCTTTTTATTAATGGTATTGATAGGGCTGATAACCGTTTTTGTAAAGATCTACGGAAAAAAAACAAACTACTTCCTGTTCCGTATAAATGCATGGGCCGCAATAACTGTACTGGTACTGGCAACTACCATACATTGGGATGAACTGATTGCCGGTTATAACCTGCAAAGAAAAAATACTGTAGAGGTGGATGTGCCATTTTTGTTGTCATTATCAGACAAGGCGTTGCCCCTGCTGGACACTAATATAGTCGTTTTGCAAAAAAGGCAAAATGAATTGGATGCTTTATCGAACAACAGACCGCGTAATTATTGCGACACCTGTTTTATTGAGCAGCTGAAGCAGCGCGAGCAAAAGTTTGTTAACGAGCAAAAACAGTTATCGTGGTTATCCTGGAATTATGCTGATGCATATACTGAAAAATATTTTCAGCGTAAGGGATTAAGTACAGCCATTCACTAAAATAATTGCATGAAAACATTTTTTATAAGTTTGAAAATATGGGCGAAAACAGTTTTCCTAAATGCATGCCTATTGGGGCTTGGGGCCGTATATTCTAAAGAACCAGAAGTTTTTGATACGTTATTAGTATTGCTAATTGGCGGTTTTTTGATTACCGCTCCGTTGTTGTTATTTATTGAAAAGCTGGTAAGATTATCTCTTAGGATGCCCTATGGTATTAACGCCCGTATTGCATTGTTGTTTTTTAGTCTGGTAATACTGATAATGTTTTTTTACCTGTTTATGGTCTGGTTATTTGGCGATCATCTTGAAATCAAAGGGATTCTTTCTTTGACAGGTGTTACCTCAGTTGCTTTGCTGATAGCCGTACTTACAACCCGAAAATCATTAATTAAGATAAACACACCGCAGAATGAGTTAATAAAATAAAAATTATGTTTTATGAAATCACAGGAGTTTTCTATCAGGGCGCGGGTAAAAGTTACTTTCAACGTAAATGATTAATTACATGCATCCACTAAAATAAGATCGATGAAAACTTTATTAACGAGTGTAAAAATATGGTTGAAAACGGTCGTTTTTAATGCCGTATTAGCCTCACTATGGGCAATAGGCAGAGATGTGCCGGCTTTTTTTATTTTCTTCTTGTTTCTTATTATCGGTTTGTTTGTTTCTCTGCCATTGTTAATGCTGATAAATCCACTTGTAAAATTATCTCTCCGGTTGCCCTATAGTATTGCGGCCCGAGTGGCATGGCTGTTCTTTTTTCTGGCAGTTCTGGCCATACTTATTTATCTGCTTGTATGGGCAATAGGCCAGGGTGAATTTTATAGCCTGAAAGATACTTATTTACTATCGTGCTGTACTATCAGTGCTTTACTGATAGCCGTACTCACAACCCGAAAGTCGTTAATAAAAATAAATACACCGCAGGAGTGAGTTTTTTAATGAAGTAAAAATTATGTTTTATGAAATCACAGGAGTTTTCTATCCGGTCACGAGTAAGGAGTTTCCGGTTTGCGTTTGACGGTATTGCATCTTTTTTTCAGCGTGAGCATAATGCCTGGCTGCATTTTATGGCTACTGTAGCAGTACTTACACTTACTGTATTGGTGGGTGTTACAAAAACAGAATTGCTGGCGTTGGTATTTGCTATTGGATTTGTTTGGGTGGCCGAAATGTTCAATACCTGTATTGAACGTGTCATGGATTTTGTGTCGGTTCAGCAACATCCCGAAATAAAATTTATTAAAGACCTGGCTGCAGGGGCTGTATTAACAGCTGCAATAACCGCATTGGCAACAGGCGCCGTTGTATTCATTCCTAAATTGTTTTAACCATGAAAATTTTAATCAGACCTGCAGGTTGGTATCGCTGGTTCTTGTTTCGGGCAACGGGTAGCGAAACAGATCGCATGCTTATGTTGTCAGCAATTTTCAGCGGTGTGCTGATAATAGCGCGAATAGCATATACAGGGTCATTTACTTTTATCGGCCTGGCATGGAATCTTTTTCTGGCATGGTTGCCATATCTCATGTCATCGTTAATACAATATCAGCAATCTGTAAAAACAAATAAATGGAAACTGGCAGCAGGTTCATTTGTGTGGCTGTTATTTATACCTAATTCGTTTTATATTCTTACTGATCTGTTTCATTTGGGAGAGCATGGAGGTGTGCCTTTATGGTTCGATCTGGCGTTGATCATTTCTTTTGCATGGAACGGTTTACTGCTTGGGATTTTATCGGTGCGGCAAATGGAAAGAGTAATGCAGCGGTTTATACCAGGTAAACATGAACTGTTATTTATTTATCCCATTATGTGGCTGAATGCATTGGGTGTATACATCGGGCGATACCTGCGATTTAACAGCTGGGATATAATTACCAATCCATTTGAACTTACCTCTGATATCGTGAAGATGTTATGGCATCCGGTTCAATACAAATATGTGTGGAGCATGGTCGCGTGTTTTTCTGTTTTTATGACGCTCGTTTATCTTACCATAAAACGCATTGGTAAAACTATTCACTAATCAGCCGCTATACCCTTCTACTATAGCGGTTGGTTTTATCCAAAACAGGTGCTGTGTTCTCACGGCGCCTCCTTTTATTTTATTAAGAAAAAGCCCCGGTAATTACTACCAGGGCTTTTTTATTATTGAAAAGATATCAGGCTAAAAGTCAACACCCATCGCGAAATGTAACATAGGCTTTCCTTTGAAGAATACGTTCATTTCCCATCCGGCATCGAGGCGCAGAAAATATCCCAGCAATGTGCTGCGGGCGCCAAAACCATAACCACCTACAAAAGGACCGATACCGCCGGCTTTAATCAGGATCTGTACGGGTGCGGTACCATATACCTGTTCGGGGCGGGATAATTTATTGTATTGCCCATTCCATGCACTTCCCAAATCAACAAACTGGATCAGCTGGAAGTTGCGCACAAAGGCATTATTGATCGGTTTATTGAAGAGAGTAGCAAATACCGGCAAACGGAATTCACTGTTGATGACTACTGCGTTGTTACCATTGGCAACGTTTTGCGGAAAACCACGCAGGTTTACTGCCAGCGACTGATAGGCATAATCAGGATCCTGTGGCCTTGGGTCCTGGTTGTATTTGGGGAACATCCATCCGTCTACACCACCGAGATAGTAAACAATTTTCTGGCTGCCCCATGAAAAATCACCTGCCACGCGACCGGCCCATATAAAGTTGCGGTAAATGGGATAATAATAACGGCCATCAAAACCGGCATTATAGGTGAGCTTGCCGGGTTTGCCCGAGCCTTCGTTTGGTTTGCTAAGCTGGGCATCGAGGTCCATATAGATCTTAAAGCGTAAACCGTTCCAGATATTGGTAGCCTTCATAATAGCATCGTCGTGCACATATTCAATACGGTTTACAGAGAAGGTCTGTTTATTAAGATCGGGTGCTTTTAACGTTGCCGTATCGAATAAAGTACCGCGAACAACTACCTTATCGGTACGAATACCGGTTGAGAAACGAAGGCTGCGTACTTTGTCGAACGGATATTTTATTACCGCCTGATACAGATTGGTGTAGGATTTTCCTTCATAATACTGAGAGCTGTTGCCAATGCCCTGTACATCACCCAAATCGGTACGGCGATAGTAGATCAGTGAATAGTCAAAGCGATGTTTGAGATAATCGATGCGGCCGTACCATTCGCCACCGCCATCAAATAAAGACTGATTTACCGGAATAAATACACTGGAGCCTGTAGTTCCTACAGAAGCGCCGGTACCGGTACCACCTATCAGCGGTAAGCGAACTGCGCCGGTAAAACGAATATCTTCGAACAGATCGAAAATCGATGCTTTCAGCATACCGTTAAAAGCTCCGCCACTTTGCAGCATGATAGGTAATGCTCCGGTATAAGGCTGATAACGGGTAACGAGGTTATCGTTATTAAAACCACCTGAAAAATTATCGATCGAGAATTTCAGTTTATAATCAAATAGCTTGGCTTTCTTTAATACACCATCTTCATCTTTCGATTCAGGTGTTTTTATTTCAGCCGATGGCACCGGAGGAATTTGAGAGATTTGCGGCGGTGTTGCCGGCGGTGCTTTCACAGAATCTTTTTTCTCTTTTTCAAATCCGGTTTCAAAGATGTCGTTCACCTTTTTAATGCTATCGGGTGCGGTGCTTTGCTTATTAAATTGAATGGCCGCTCCGCTTGCTGCCTGGGCAGCCATAATGGTTTTACGGCGGTACTCAGTTGGGCGGGGATTTACATTACGTCTCTTAAGGGCTGTTTCATCTACTTTTAACCGGTACAGGAATTTCAGGTTGCCCTGTTGCCGTACTTCACTTACCTGGCCATTATCTCCGGCAATTTTTGTTTCAAGTAAAGCGCTTTGATAGTTGGTTATCGGAAATACATAAGCCGAGTCGTTGGTTACAGAGAAAGTGAATACCGAATCGGGTTGTGTTTTTCCCCAGGCCTTAAGGGCAGAATCGACCTCTTCGGGCTGAGGATTGCGCATCATTTGGTCGCCGATCACCATAACGGTATCAAGTCCGGCGCGCCGTGTATTGAAAAAACCTGCAAAACGATTTGAGATGCCTGTTTCATCGCTTACAAAAGTGAAATGGTACGTATTGTACTGCATAGGATAGCGGGCATCGCCCCATTTCATTTTTGTTAACTGGGAGATTTGCCTGAATTCGCTTTTGTTATATGTATCGGTCAGGAAGATATTATAATGCAAAGATGGAACAGCGGTATCTTTTCCCTGTGTGGTAGCATCTGGCCGGTTAGATGAAAACAGGATACCTGTTTTACTGGGGAATGCTACGAATGTGGGGTCCAGATCGGCATAAATATCGTTGGTTACCTGTTCCCAGGTGCCCTTTTCAATATTGTAAATGTAAATATCCGATTGACCGTGACGCACGGCACTCAGCAACAGGGTATTTGAATTGAGCATGAATTTCATATCCTGTACCTGCTCAAAGTCGGTTACATCCTGCTTTATCGGTTTATAGTGTTTTATGGCATCGTACACAAACAATTTTATCTTTCCTTCCGACCAGTACATACAGGCAAGCCGGGTGCCTTTACCATCCCAGGCAAGCAATGGATAGCTGGGGTTGATCTCATTTTCATTCGACCGAACGCCTGTTTTTAATAATACTTTACGGTCTGTCATATCCTGCCATAACACTACCCGGTAAAGCCCTTTTACATATTCTACTACTGCATATGTTTGACTGCGGGGAGCCGGGTTGGCAGTAAAGTGTACAAAGTTTTTATTGTGGGTTATTTCTTCTACAATTGAAACGGTTCCTTTCGGTATATCCCTGCGTCCTTTTAGATCTTTTTCATACATTTCGGTTCTTTCGTTCATGAAGTCTTTCAGCACCTCTTTGAACTTCTTTTTGCATATGCGCTGCGAAGCACTGTTAAGGTTACGATATACGCGGGACAGGTATAGGAAATAAGTAACGTTTTCCTTTTTATATTTTTCAGCCACATACTGCCAGAAGGCATGGCCAGCCAGCAGTGGTTTATCGTAAGCAAGCTGGTAAAAGTTTCTATAGTCGCCCGATAGCAGCGCCAGTTTCAGGTCGTTATCATATTCGGGGTTCCAGTTTTCGGCTACATAATCTACATAGCCGTCTACCAGCCATTTGGGTAAATCGAGGAGGGCCTGATTAGTGGCAAATTCGCCCAGATCATCACCAAAAAGAATATTATCAACCAGTATGCGGGCAATGCCCTGGCGTATTTGTTTGTGCAGGTGGGTGTGGTCGCCGTCGAAATAGATTACCATTTTGTTGTTTACCAATTTGGTAAGGCCACCGGTGGTTTGCCAGTCGAGGTTCAGGCCAATGTTCGACTGCTGTAATTCATCGAAGTTATTGTAGATAACGATATTGGCACGGCGTTGCAGGCCATATTCCACAAATTGTTCAATGCCCGACAATTCATTTTCGGCTACCTGGGCCACATAATTGGCTATAGTTTTGCCATCCTGGTAAAAGTAGGTGTTGAAATTGGTGGTTTGGTAATATTGCCATTTGAATTTGCGGTATTGAACCCGGTTTTTTCCAAACTCTACGGTATTCACCTGGGCAAATAGTATGGATGGTAACAGTATGGCAAGTAATACAGGTAGGGACGAAAATACTTTTGTTTTTGGCTGAATCTGTTGAAATTGCATGGCCTGTCTTTAAATGTTTTAAAGTTAAAACAATCCTTAATACCGCGAAAATCAAATAATAGAGTACGAGTTATGCTAACAGTGAAATCTTTTACGTTCAATCCGGTTCAGGAAAATACCTATGTGGTGTATAACCAGTCGGGGGAATGTTGCATTATTGACCCCGGCTGTTACTTCGGCAATGAGCGTAACGAACTAAAAGAATTTATTCAGGATGCTGATCTTTCACCTAAATATTTGTTAAATACACATTGTCACCTGGATCATGTATTCGGTAACAAATTTGTTCACGATACATGGGGTTTAACCCTTCACCTGCACGAAAAAGAAAAGCCCGTACTTGAATATGCCCCAACGTTTGGTTTATCGTGGGGGTTGCCTTTCGATAATTACGAAGGCGACCTTATCTTTTTACGCGAAGGAGAGGCTATAAGGTTGGGTAACGATGCGTTACACATCCTGTTTACGCCTGGCCATTCTCCAGGGCATGTTTGTTTTTATGCTGAAGCAGAGCAATTCGTTATTGGCGGTGATGTTTTATTTTACCAAAGTATTGGGCGTACCGACCTGCCTGGAGGAGATTTCGATACGTTGATCACCAGCATTCATAAGCAGTTGTTTGTGTTACCCGATGAGGTAGTGGTTTATCCCGGCCACGGTCCGGAAACTACCATCGGATACGAAAAAATACATAATCCTTTCCTGAACATGGCGTAGAGGGCTAATTGCCCGGCGCCTGTTCTCTATATGAATTTATAGATCATTTTTCCTACGTAGGGCAGCCTGCTGAACTCTTTTCGTTCAACCCTGAGCACAAATATCAGGTAGCCGAGTGTAAAAATAGTGGCCAGCGCCAAACTGAACCATGTATTTGGCCAGTGGGTGGTTATAAAATGATGCACCAGGTATAAAACGGCCACTATTATCATGTAGGCGCATAGCTTTTTGGTAGCATAGGGAATTCGGTAATATTTTTGCCCCCAGACGTATGAAACCACCATCATGCTGCCATAACACAAAAAAGTAGCCCAGGCACAGGCCATATAGTTGAACTTTGGGATACCAAAATAATTTATTACCAGGGTAATAACTGCTCCGATAAGGGTGATCCAGGCGCCGGCAGATGTTTTGTGCGATAATTTATACCAGATGCTCAGATTGTAATAAATGCCCAGGAACATATTGGCGAAAAGCAATATGGGCACAACTTTTAATCCTTCCCACATGGCTTCATTCCGGATAAAATACTTCCAGATTTCCAGATAAAGGGCCACTACCAGGAACATAACCGTTATGGTAATTACAAAGAATTTCATTACACGGGCATAGGTTTTCGGCGCATCTTCATTTACAGACTGTTTAAAGAAAAATGGTTCGGCGCCCATTCTAAAGGCCTGTATAAAAAGAGTGATCAGAATAGATAATTTGTAACAGGCGCTGTAGATACCAACCTGAAACCGGGCCTGCTCAATATTATGTACCGGCGCCCACTTTCCAAGCATAATTCGGTCGAAGGTTTCATTGATCATACCGGCAAAGCCAGCAATCACCAGGGGAAGGGCATATGGCATCACATCCTTCCATATAGAGAAATTGAATTTCCATTGAAAGCCGAATAACTCTTTATTTAAAACTATAACCTGGTAAAGGTTCTGAATAGCATTCGCCAGTAAAACATACCCAACCCCAAAATTTTTATTATATAGTATCAGTAAAGGGCTGTTGGCGTTTTTTTCCAACAGGCGGGGGCAAACCGATAAAAAGAAATAAACGAAAGCGATATTAATAATGATACCCGTTACCCGCACCATGGCAAATTTTACCGGCCGGTTTTCCTGTCGTAGTTTGGCGAACGGCAGGGCACTTAAAGCATCGAGAGCAATGATAGCTATACTTAATACAATGTATTCAGGATGGTCCTGGATAGAAACCAGCTGAGCAAAGGAATTTTTAAAGAGTATGAGTATTGCGGATAATAAAACGGTGCTGGAAATTATGGAAATGGAAAGCGTATTGTAAATTTCCGATGCGTATTGTTCTTTTTGAACATATCTGAAATAAGTCGTGTCGAGCCCAAAAACGAAAATGGTATTTAAGAATGGAATTGCTGCGTATACCAGGCTCATTTCTCCGAAACCAGAACCGCTTAACTTATAAGTCAGGTATGGAGTAAGCAGGTAACTTAGAAAACGGGCAAAAATACTACTGACCCCATACCACATTGTTTGCCCCGCTAATTTTTTTATGCCGCTCAATGAAGTTTATTTAAATATTTAATGGTCAAAATTAAGGTATCAATCATTATAACCCGATAGCAAAAAACGGTTTATGCCCGATATAGTATTTTAATAACAAAATAGGTACCTGCAAAAACCGGGTCATATATTTTAACGCTGATAATCAATAGTAAAGTATGCATCGGCACAGATCTGCCGGTTTTAACCTGCGTGGTACATACCCCTAATCCTTAATGCGTTATAATGGGGATAACTATTATCAACAAACTGTTTTCATCCCTTTGTTATCTTTACGGCCGAATTGTATATTTATATTTAAATCCCAATCCTCTATGAAACTAAGTTTACCCTTGGCCATTCTTGCATTTTCTTCTTTCTTACAAAAACCTGTTTTTTCACAATCCGGCGAAGGCAAAATTGAATATCAGAAAGGTGATAAAGTAGCCGCTGTAATTGAATTGCCATATACCTATAGCATCGTAGAAGGCGGTATTAAGGAATTTATGGAAAAAAAAGGCAGTAAAACCGACCGGTATAAAGGCTTCGATGTATACCGCAGTACCCATGCGCTGGATGGCGAATTGTGCGATATACACTGTAAGGTAGACCGTAAAATTGAAAGCAACCGGGAGTCAAGCGTTATTTACATGCTTATCGGCCGCCCGGGTGAAAATATAGCAGCCCGCCCCTCTAACGACCATTTTAAGGTAGATGAAGCAAAAGAACTGCTGAATAAACTGGCATCTTCTATTGATGGCTACAACCTGGATGTTCAGATCAAAAAACAGGAAGAGCAGGTAAAAAAAGCTGAAAAAAGATTGCTCAGCCTGAAAGACGATGAATATGAGCTGGAAAGAAAAATAAAAGCCCTTCAGGATAAACTGGCTTTAAATAAAAACGACCAGATGGTGCAAACCGAGGAACTGAACAAGCAGAAGGACGCTTTAAATGTAATAGTGAATAAAAAAGAAATAACTCAGGGCGGCACACCACAGGGAGCTGCTACAACCTCTACCAATTAAAATATTGAATGTTATATGTTGAATATTCAATGTTGAAGTAAATACCAACTTCGACATTTAATATTGATAATTGGTTATTCGATATTACTGTGGTGGTGAAAACCGGCTGTCCTTTATAAACGTTGAATCGGTGAGCGTTTTCAGAAATTCGACCAGGTAATATTTTTCGGTATTTGTAAGCGGAATTTTATTTTTCAGGAGCGGGTCGAGGGTTGGGCCGTCCTGTACGGTACTGCTATAATGGTCCAGTACACTGGTGATAGAAGAAAAACGCCCATCGTGTTCATACGGAAAAGAAAGCGCCACATTTCGTAAACTGGGTACTTTAAATTTCAGAGAGTCCTGCGGATTATGGGTAATGCGCATTTTGCCATAATCACTTAAATAAGGGTCAACCGGCAGCCCTACATTGCGAAAGCTATGATCGGTAAATAATGGCTCCGGGTGGCAGCTGGTGCATTTTTTTGTTTGAAAAAGAGCGTATCCGTTTTGTTGTTCCTGGGTAAATGTTGCGAGTCCCTTTTTAACCCTGTCGTATTTTGAATCAGCGGAAACCAGCGAGCATACAAATTGAGTAATAGCGTACAGCATCCGCTGGCTGTTAATGGTTTCATTTCCAAACGCCGCTTTAAACATCTTTTTATATTCATTATCCTGCCGTAGTTTGCTGAGAATGTTATTGACAGTTTCTGCCATTTCATTGGGAGCAGCAATGGGCATCAGCGGTTGTACTTCAATATTGGTAATTCCCCCGTCCCAGGTCATTTCTTTATTCCATGCCAGGTTAAACAGGCCGGGTGCATTGCGAATGGTAAACTGATTATTAAAGCCGTGGCTTGTGGCATGATCGTATGTGGCAAAAGATGCAAATTGCTGATGGCACGAAGCGCAAGGGAAATTGCCATCTTTTGATAAACGCCCATCGTAAAATAATTTCCTGCCCAGCTCGAAACCCTCCTGTGTAAGGGGATTGCCGGTAAAGGTGTATTGCGGGGCAGGAAAGCCTGATGGTATAATGAGTTTTAGCGGATGCGGGCCGCCACTGTCGTTGCCTGTTTTTTTAAAGGCACTTACCACAAAGGATCCTAATATCAGCAATAAGAAAATACTTATTGTCCATCTTATAACCACGGTTTATTGATTAGCCACAGAGTCAACTGTAAACATTTTTGAATAATTTTCTGCAACCTGTGTTGCCAGCAAGCCGGGCGTTGTTATTACTGGGTTAGCGGAAATCTTTATATCGTGTGGATTATAAAACCAGTCGTTTGCATCGGCGGTGATAAACATTTCCGAAGTTTTTCCCGGTTTCAGATCCAGGTTTTGTGCATAGGGGAATAATAAAGTTACCGTTTTTATTACGTTATTGGCCCCTTGAAAACCGCCGATATTGTATTGAAAATTGCCGGCAGAGGATGTTCCTTCCAGTTTGGCCATGATATAGCCGTCGGTCGAATTCCAGAACATGCCTTTGGCAGGGTCCAGTGCGCCTGTTTGGCCGCCGCTTACATTCTGGGCGCTGTCTACACCAATGGTAAAGGATATCCGGTTATAAACATACGGTAAAATAGCTATTTTGATTTCGGTAGAAGCTGAGTCGGCAAAGTCGACCAGATAATATTTATCAGAAGCGGTTCGGAATACCTTATTCGAATCAACATTGATCATGGCAAAGGCATGAACATAAAACTTAAAGGCCGTGGGCGTATATTTTTCCTTGAAATAATTGGTGTAGGTTTTCCCAAATACCAGGGGAATAGAATCGTATTGAACTACGGGTTTGAACTTAAGAATGATGTTGTGATCATTTTCAGGCGCTTTGTCGAAATGTAATTCTTTCTGACAGGAAAAGACGGCTGCAAAAAATAACAGGCCGATAAACAGTTTCGGAAAATTAAAATAGCGCGGTGTAATCAGTTTCATAGCATTCGGTGTTACGCTTACAAATCGCCCGGGCGGATTTTTCGACGATTTTGTTTGTGTTGTGATTGTTTCTGTTTTGTTTCAAGCCGCTTTGCCTTTGCTGCTTTGGAAGGTTTGGTGGCAATGCGCTTTTTTTCTTTTTTTAGCGCCTGTTCAATTAACAGATTAGTTTTTTTTACCACCTCTTCCTTGTTCTGCAACTGGCTACGGTGAATCTGGCTTTTTACTTGCAAAAACCCTTCCGAATTTATTTTTGCTGCTAATTTCTTTTGAACAATTGCTTTTTGCTCTTCGCTTAATATCAGTGAATTAGATATATGAAAATATCCTTCCACCATAGTCTCCACTTTGTTTACATTTTGCCCACCTTTGCCGCCACTGCGGGCAGTTTGAAATTCTATTTCTTTTGAAACATCTATCTTCATTACATAAAGATAAAACTAATTTATAGGTACTATGCGGGCAGTAATACAACGGGTGACTCACGCAAATGTTGTTATTAATGATCATGTACGTTCGGCTATATCAAAAGGGTTACTGGTACTCGTTGGTATTGAAGATGCCGATACCCCTGAAGACATCGTATGGTTAAGCGGTAAAATTGTAAACCTGCGCATTTTTGACGATGCAAACGGTGTAATGAACGAATCTGTAAAAGAAAAAGGTGGCGATATACTGGTGGTAAGTCAGTTTACCCTGCATGCTTCTACCAAAAAAGGAAACCGCCCGTCGTATATCAGGGCTTCAAAACCACCCATAGCTATACCGTTATATGAACAGTTCGTACAACAACTGCAAACCGATCTGGGCAAACCGGTATTTACAGGCGAATTTGGCGCCGATATGAAAGTAACGCTGTTAAACGACGGACCGGTAACTATTGTAATAGATACAAAGAATAAAGAATAATGCATTGCCTGCCGTGCGCGTGTCGCTGAATTTTTAGCTAAAGAGTATGCAAATACACACGTTTGCAAACGTGCGAATGATAGTAACTAAAATTGTAGAACCTAAAACTTAAAACTGTATATGGAAATTCGTGAAGCACAGCAACAGGTTGATCACTGGATCAAAACAGTAGGTGTTCGTTATTTCAGCGAACTAACCAATATGGCTATTCTTACTGAAGAAGTAGGAGAGTTAGCGCGTATTATGGCCCGTAAATATGGCGATCAGTCGTTTAAGGAAAGTGATAAGGATAGAAATATGGCCGATGAAATGGCCGACGTACTATGGGTACTTATTTGCCTGGCCAACCAAACCGGCGTTGATCTTACCGAGGCCCTGCAAAAAAACTTCGAAAAGAAGAATATCCGGGATGCAAACAGGCATAAAGAGAATGAAAAGTTGAAAGACTAATTGACCTTTTAACCCCGACTAAACATAAAACTGCCTGAATGGACTATAAAGACATGCCTGTTGAGGAAAGAATAAAAAAGGCATCAGAATATGCATTATTGGTAGTAGCCGATAATAAACCCGAAGAGGAGATAATCGGCATATTGAAAAGAGATTTTGATCTTACCCATGAACAGGCTTTCGAGGCATTTACAAAAATGCGTTCTGAATATAAGGAAGAATATGCCTCAACAACCAATAGTAATGCCTATAAATTGATCGGGTCTATTGCTTTTTGTGTTTTTGCAGCAATCGCTTATTATTTTTTAGGAAGTGGAATGGGCGGTTTCAAAGCCTTCCCTATGATATTTGTGGTTTTATTTGGTTTTGCAGCATTGGGAAGTATAATCGTTCTATCCAGAACGTTGTGGGAAAAATATACGTCCCCCGCTTTCCGGCGAATTAATAAAAAAACTACCACTTTACCGGCACCTGGAAATGGTGAAAATCTACATTGGACTTCCTTTGGTCTGCTTCTGGCATTTATAATTGTTTTCGCTACTTCCTCTGTATATTTTGGTAATTCGGGAATAGTGAATGGCAATGAAATTGAAACGATCCGCGGTCTTATAGTAAACAACCCTGTAACACTGGATCACACTTCCGGAAAAAATAAAAGCTACTATTACATTTTTACATTCAGGGAACATCAAAATGAGTTTCGTTTTTACGACAACTATTATAAATATTCCAAATATCCTTTAGATGAAACTACGTTCAAGGAGGGTGATACTATATCAATTCAAATTTTTTATGAAGATTGGCAATCTCTGATCAATAGCAGGGATAAGAGTACAATTAAAATGATAAATGTAGCCAGAGGGAATACTTTCTTTATCGATCATGCATTCAGGAATGCACAGTTAAAAAAGGATCACGCAAGTCAACTGAAAATTGCCCTTATTTTTTTGGGTGCTACGGTGGTGGTTAAATTAATATGGCTCGGGTTGAATTATTTCAGGTGGAATGATCGGCAGGTATAAAAGGATGGAATCGTCTGTGCGGCTAGTTTTTGCGGAGAACCAGATATTATAAAAACAATTTAGTCGTCATTTACCTTTAAGGCGCCACAAACCAGATTTTCCCGTCCTCAGCCATTTATCACGACAACATATCGCCTATATTTGCAGCCATTATGGCAACAGATAATAACAGGTTTCAGGCAATTATTTCGCATTGCAAAGAATATGGATTTATTTTTCAGTCCAGTGAAATTTACGATGGGCTAAGTGCCGTATATGACTATGGTCAATGGGGTAGCGAACTGAAGAAAAATATCAGGGATTACTGGTGGAAAAGCATGACCCAGATGAATGAAAACATCGTGGGTATCGATGCCGCTATCTTCATGCACCCCACTACCTGGAAAGCCAGCGGGCACGTTGATAATTTCAGCGATCCCATGATCGATAATAAAGACAGTAAAAAACGCTACCGGGTTGACCATCTTATCGAAGCCAAAATCGAGGAACTGAGAAATGAAGGTAAAGATACTGAGGCCGATGCGCTGCAGGTAGAAATGGATAAGTTGTTGGCTGCCAGTGACTTCGATGGATTAAAAAAGCTGATAGAAGATAATAAAATAAAATGTGCCGTAAGCGGTACCTCCAACTGGACCGACGTTCGTCAGTTTAACCTGATGTTCAGCACCCAGCTGGGCAGCGTAACTGACGAAGCCAGTGAAATATACCTGAGGCCCGAAACCGCCCAGGGTATTTTTGTAAACTTCCTCAATGTGCAAAAAACCGGTCGTATGAAAATACCTTTTGGTATTGCCCAGATCGGTAAAGCCTTTCGTAATGAAATTGTTGCCCGGCAGTTCATTTTCCGCATGCGTGAGTTTGAGCAGATGGAAATGCAGTTCTTTATCAGGCCTGGCACTCAAAAAGAATGGTACGAATACTGGAAAGAAGAGCGTTTGAAATGGCACCTCAGCCTGGGTATACCAAAGGAAAACTACCGTTTTCACGACCACGTTAAGCTGGCCCATTATGCCGATGCAGCCTGCGATATAGAATATGAATTCCCGATCGGTTTTAAAGAAGTAGAGGGTATTCACTCGCGTACCGACTTTGACCTGAGCAATCATCAGAAATACAGCAAAAAGAAAATGCAGTATTTCGATCCGGAGATCAATCAGAATTATATTCCTTATGTAATTGAAACCTCTATCGGACTGGATAGAATGTTTCTATTGATCATGAGCAATGCTTACATGGAACAGGACCTAAGCACTGCCGACAAACAGGATAGCCGTGTTTTATTGAAACTGCCTCCTAAATTAGCCCCGGTTAAATTAGCGATCTTACCGTTAGTGAAGAAAGACGGATTACCTGAAATTGCAAGAGATATAATGAACACCTGCAAGCCTCACTTCCGCTGTTTTTATGAAGAGAAAGATGCAATCGGCAAACGGTACCGGCGCATGGACGCCATTGGAACGCCTTTCTGTGTAACTGTTGACCACCAAACGAAAGAAGATAACACTGTCACCATCCGATACCGTGATTCTATGCAGCAGGAACGTGTTCCGATCACACAGATAAAAGAGATAGTAGAAAAATTTATTGCTTAAAAAGCTGGTAAATATTACTTTTATAAAAATTCATTCCTTCGGAAAACTACTCTTTTAAATAAGATCAATCCTATTAATTTTGTAAACCTAATATAAACCGGGCGAACCAAGGAGGCAGCTTATGCTCTTAATTAAATTGTCAATTGAAATTTCTACGTTTATTGGTCTTATCATCGGTGCATTTGTGATCGGGTTCGTGTTAAGAAGGGCACAGGTAAAAAAAATTAAAAGAAAGGTAGATGAACTGGAAAGGGAAATGATGGCCAGTCATGCAGAAATACTTGAATTACAGAAAGATAAACTGGTTCTGGAAGAAAAGCTAAAAGGTTCTTCCAGCATTCCGGTAATACCTATTACTGCCAAAGAAGATAAAAAATCAGACAAGCTGCAGGATAAATCTGTCGGGAAGAAATAAGTACTTCAGGCTTTATCCATACAACTCCAGGTGAATGGCTTTCCGGTCATACCCCAACGCCTGGATCCTTTGTTTGGCCTCATCGATCATATTTTTCCAACCACACAGATAAAAATAAGCAGGCTTAACAACAGGCGATTCCTCTCCGTTACCCTCATTTTTTCGTGCATTTGTCTTACATATCTCCTCATAAATAGGATGAACATATCCGGTACGGATCAAATGATTACAGTTCTCGGGTACTTCGCGCGAAAGCGTAGGAATGTATCGAAAGCTGGTTACTTTTTGTGAAAGGTCCATCAACTCTTTGCCATACAGCATATCGGTCAGCTTTCTGCAGCCAAAGATCAGGTAGATATTCTGATGAGCTATATTATGGTTCAGAATATGATGCGCCATTGACCTGAAGGGCGCTATTCCGGTACCGGTGCAGATAAAAAACAGATCACGGTCAATTTTTTCAGGCAAGGTAAACTTGCCAAGCGGCCCCCGCAATGTGAGGTTATGACCTTCTTTTACTTCATTAAAAAGCCAGGTAGTACCGGCACCGCCTTCGAGCAGTACAATTACCAGTTCAAATACATTCGTTCCGTTGGGCCAGGAGGCAATGGAATAACTGCGCCATCGTTTATTGGGCTTTTCATGAATGGGCAGATCCAGCGTAACAAACTGGCCGGGTTCAAAATCGAATGAGCTTAGTTCAGG
>Ga0068855_100004104_pt1 | contig 17766 bp, 17 predicted proteins | sample KBSCornC52_FD_66592 | JGI IMG/M metagenome (GOLD analysis project Ga0068855, IMG submission 66592) | Corn rhizosphere microbial communities from Kellogg Biological Station, Michigan, USA - KBS Corn C5-2 | ecosystem: Host-associated > Plants > Roots > Rhizosphere > Soil ...
GATTCGATACGGACTTCTCCAGCGAGCCTTCTCCGATGCCGCAACTCCAAACGACCGCCACCGCCAGGGAGGTGAGGACGAAGAAGATCCACAGCCCGGCGACGAGAGGTTCCAGACTGCGGATCACGAGGGAATCGCGGGAGGACATGACGGAGGAAGAGGCAGATGCGCAGTAATCCGAAATCCAAGGAGAGAGTCGATAGGGAATCCAACGACCGGTGATGGTGCGGTGAAGTCTGCGTTGCCAACGGACAAGAGCGGTCGACGGCATTCCTTGCCCCTGATTGCCCGAGGCAGGGGTAACGGGGCGTCACTGGAGCGGCGATCATAGACCCGCTCTCCATACGCGAGTTGGAATCGGAAGGAATAGGCCGAAGGCCTTTCACAAGCCAGCCCAGGGCAAAGCGAGGAACGAGCGTCGCCCTGGGCTTATTTCCCAAATGAGCGCCCGCCCCAACGGGGCGAAACAAATCCGCCTCGATGCGCCACACGTTGTGACGCCCACTTCGGGGCTGATTCTGCTTTTGAACGCATTCCCAGGGCGACACTCGTGCCTCGCTTTGCCCTGGGCTGGCTTATGTCAGGCCTTCGGCCTGGAAGACTGTCCGTCCCGACTTGTGTATAAAGATCAGGTCGGTGACCTTGGGGACACCCGTAACGAGTTCGAGCCCCAGGAATTACAGAGTGGCGCTAAAAAAAGAAGTACTCAACCTACGAGATCTAAAGAGCAACGGACAAAGCTCTTCGGTTTGCGCTTGCGCCAGTAAATCTCGCATTGCATTGTAGTGGAAAACGCCATAGTATTCGCACGTATCTTTTTGACGGTGATAATTTTCTAAAAATGCCCCTTTCACGTGATCCATCGAAAAAGTCCAGGGTCGTGACTTCTCTCGCTCAGACCCGGCAATGGGGGATGGGTTTGGTGTGCCTGTTCTGTGGGCTCGCACTGCTCCTCGCATCGCCCTCGCACCATCAATATCGAGGCTTGGAACTGCTTGTCGGCGTCGTTCTTCTCGCCACCGCTTTGGGCGATTTCGCCTTGGGAATTTTGCTCGCTGTAGCCGCGCGGGAGGTCAAGCCCCGCAAACTCGAAACCGAATAGTCCCCCACAACATGTATACGACGCTGTCTCACCTTCAAACGGCGATCCGCACTCAACTGCAAAGGTCCGAAATCTGCCGCATCTATAAAGAATCGCTCAACGCCTGTTGGCCGAATATGAGCGACAACGCGCAACTGGAAAAGATGACGCAATTTGCGACGCAGAATCATTGGAGCGTGAACTGCCGTACGCTCGGCAATCTCGGAGTCGTCGCTGAATTTATGAAAACCGCCTGACCCGCGGGAGACAATCGATCTCTTTCAACCGTGCGATCTCTGATAAATCGCTCGGTTGCATCGGTGGCCCCCCTGGCAACGAAGGGAGGCCGTTCCTTTTTTTAGGGCCTTTGGAGTTCGCATGGGAAGGCCCTTGGCTTCGCGACGTGAGGAGGCGTAAATTGGAAAACCGGCAAAAGGAACCGCGAATGGGCGCGAATCAACGCGAATGGAAGAGGCTCGCGTCTTCTTTAGTCGCGTCATTTGCGTCCCCTCGCGGTTTTCCAAAACCCCCGCAGGGGGGTGAGGCGAGGATCTCGGAGATGATGTTCGACTGACGTGGGATACGAACCGGCTCGATGGACCGGGCCTAGAGCGCCGCGATCGCTTCGTCCGTCGCCTCGGCGAGGACGGCGAGGCCGTCCTGCAACGCGTCGAGCGGGATGGTGAGCGGCGGGGCGATCTTGACGGTCTGCCCCCAGGCGCCGACCGGAGCGAAGAGGAGCAGGCCCTTGTGGAAGCAGCGCTCGATGATGTTGTGCGCGAGGTCGTGGTTCGGCTCCTTCTTGCCTTTCACCATGGTCTGCATGCCGCCGACGAGACCTCGGGCGCTGACGTAGCCGATGTAATCCGGGTGCTTCTTTTGGATCTGGCGCAGGCCTTCGAGCAACGTGGGTTCGAGCCGGGCGGCGTTGCCGGTGAGATCTTCGCGGAGGATCTTCTGCACGCTGGCGAGTGCGGCGGCGCAGCACACCGGGTTGCCGGTATGGGTGCTGGTCATGGAGCCGGGCCCGAATTGATCCATGATCGATTCGCGGCCGATGACGGCCGAGAGCGGGAGCGAACTGCTGATGCCCTTGCCGCAGCAGATGATGTCCGGCGTGACACCGTAGTGCTCGAATGCCCAGAACTTGCCCGTGCGCCCGAAGCCGGCCTGCACTTCGTCGAAGGTGAGGACGATCTGATGCTTGCGACACCATTCAGCGAGCTGGCGAACGAATTCCACGGGAGCGAAGTCGGGGCCAACGCCCTGGTAGCTCTCCATGATGACGCCGGCCACGTTCTCGGGCTTCATGCCACGCGCTTCGACGGCTGCGAGGAAGGCGTCGAAGCTGGTGTCGGTCTGCCAGAACCCATCCGGGAAGGGCGCGGTCATGATGGCCGGGTCTTCATTGACGATCCACGATTTCTGCCCGGCCATGCCGCCGGCCTGTTGCGAGCCGAGCGTCCGGCCGTGGAAGCCGCGTTCCCAGCCGATGATGCCGATCTTTTTGTTGCCGCCGACCTTGATACCGTGGGCGCGGCTGAGCTTGATGGCACACTCCGTGGCTTCGGAGCCGGTGGTGAGGAGGAAGACTTTTTTCAGGCCTTCCGGAGCGACGCCGGCGAGGCATTCCACGAGGGCGGCACGCTTTTCATTACCGAAGACGTAGCTGTGGAGCAGGCCGCTGTGGACCTGATCGACGATGGCCTGGCTGATTTCCGGGGCAGCATGGCCGGCATTGGTGACGAGCACGCCCGATGACCAATCGAGCCAGCGATTGCCGTATTTGTCGTGAATCTGAATGTCCTCGGCGCGATCCCAAACGAGGGGCGGCATGCCGCGCATGGAGATGGGCTCAAATTGGCGCAGCTTCTCGAGCAGCGGCACGGAGTCCGGGTGCGGCACGGGGCTGGCGATGCGGCGATACTTGGTTTCGACGTGGGGGACGGTTTTCGGGAGGATGTTGTATTCTTTGCCCATAATGTGAGGAGGTGAGGTGAAGGTGGAAGAGTGACGAAGGGAGTGCTTAGTGCTTAGTGGGGAGGGGAGAATGACGAATGGCTGGGACGCTAGCAGCGTGGGCTTGCTCTCTCTACTCGGTGGGTTACGGTTTCTGATACTTTTGTGATATCCCCCCGCCAGCCCATCCTCGAGACGACGCCGCAATCTTCGCGGGAATCGTTTCATTGCGAGGTGGTGAAGGGGAGTGGCTACGGGGCGCGCTGGCATTTTCATCCCGAGGTGCAGCTCACGCTGGTGCTGAAGAGCGCGGGGTATCGCATCGTGGGGGATAATATCGCGCCGCTGGTGCCGGGGGATCTGGTCTTCGTAGGGGCAAATCTGCCGCATGTGTGGCATCAGGAAGACGGGAATGCGGAATGCGAAGTGCGGAATGGGGAATTGAGGAAACAGAAAGCGAATGCGGTACATGCCATCGTGGTGCGGTTTCGGGAGGATTTTCTCGGAGATCACTTTTTGCAGAGTCCGGAGATGGAAGCGGTGCGGCGGTTGCTGAAGCGCAGCGCACGTGGGTTGCAGGTGACGGGAGCGACCCGCGAGGTCGTGGCGCGATGGATGCAAGAGCTCGCGGAGTCGCAGGGGCTTGGGCGGTTGTTAAAGCTGCTGGAGATCGTGAATGCGCTGGCGGCTTCGAAGCATCTGGACCCCATCGCCAGCGCGAACTTTTCGCCGGAGTTGCGGGATTCGGATACGCCGCGCATGCAGCGGGTGATGCGCTACATTCACGAGCATCTCGATGAAGTGATCGAGCGCGAGGAAGTGGCGCGGTGCGCCGCGTTGAGCGAGGGAGCGTTCAGTCGCTTTTTCAAAACGCGCACGGGAAAGACGCTGCCGCAGTACATCAATGAAGTGCGGGTCGGGAATGCCTGCGCGCGCCTGCGCGCTGCCGATGCCAAGGTGGCGGATATTGCGCTGGCCTGTGGTTTTGAAAACCTGGCGAACTTCAACCGCCAGTTCCGCGCGATTACCGGGATGAGCCCACGGGAGTATCGAGGAGCGTTCGAGAATCACGCTCTATGAGTGCGGAATGTGGAGTGCGGAATACGGAATTGGAAACAAGCCCACTCGTGCAACGGCCATGGCGAAGGGCGACGCGGATTTGTGCCTGGTTGTTCGGAATGTATGCGGTCGCGGTGATCGCACTGGTTCTGGGAGAGAATCGGCTGGCGTTTCCGGGATGGACGATTCGCAAGCCATGGCTGGGGCCGCCGCCGAAAACGCTGGTCGAGGAGGAGTCGATCGCGACAACGGACGGCAATACTGTCCAGGGATGGTGGTTGCCTGCGGCAAACTGGACTCCGGCGAAGGGGGCGGTGCTCTACATGCACGGCAACGGCCAGAATCTTTCCACCTGCGGCAAGGCGCTGAGGAATTGGCGCAATGAATTACAGATGAGCGTGCTGGGCTTTGATTATCCGGGCTTCGGTCACAGCACGGGGACGCCGGATGAACAGAGTTGCTATGCCGCGTCGCAGGCCGCTTTCGACTGGATCCTGCGCGAGAAGGGCGTGGCGGCGCGTGATGTCGTAGTGATCGGACAATCGATGGGTGGAGCGATGGCCACGGAGATTGCCAGCCGACAACGATGCCGCATGCTGCTGACTTCCGGGGCGTTTACGTCGTTTCCTGATATCGCCCAGCAGCACTATGGCTGGCTGCCGGCGCATTGGCTGGTACGGCTGAAGTTTGATAATCTGGCCAAGATGCGCCGGATGGAAACGCCGGTCTTCATTGCGCAGGGGACGGAGGACCGCACGGTGCCGTTTGTCCATGGCGAGCGTTTGTATGCGGCTGCGGCGGCAGGGTTGAAGCAATTCTATCCGGTGCTCGGGCACGGCCATTCCCAGCCAGATACCCACGAGTTTTACGACGCAGTGCGAGCCTTTTTGCGGGAGACACCCCGCGACGATTCGCATTGAGATGCCGGCTCCAGATTGCTGTCTTCTTTTGCAAAACTACAGAGTTTTCCTGAAGGACGCCACGCAACCGTCACAAATCAATTTTGGAATGTAACCTGTTTGTAACATGACTGAGACGCGAACGTCACAGATTGGCCGGATGGTTGGCCCAATTAAATTCCAGACACGAGCAGCGCTCTTCCAGTAGAAACCCTTTCATGCCCACTGCGTCATCCACCGCTTTCGCCCCGACTCCCTCGGTGGGAGACGCATTGCTCAACCGGAATCGATTCCGGATCCTTGGGCTGACGCCGGACGACATCATCAAGTACTTCTTCAACGGCAATGCCGTCGTCGCGGTGGTGGTGCTGGCGTTGATCACGATCTTCCTCTTTCGCGAAGGGATCGGCTTTTTCGGCAAGAGCCAGCGCGACCTGCGGCTCTATCGCCTGGCGGGGCTCGAGTATGTGGACTTCATCCGGCACGAGGTGGACGAACACACCGCCATGACGCGGGATCTGAACGCCGCGCGGTTGGCGGAGTTTCAGAAACTCACGGCCGAGGGCAAGACGCCGGAGCAGGTGACCGCGGCGCTGGCTTCGTTCGATGCTTTTGCCAATGCCTTTGGCGATTCCATCGAAGACGTGCGCGGCATGCTCTCGGATCTTTCGGACGCGGCGATTGCCACCAAGACCAAGGCCCAGGTGAATGAGGACCGGGAAGAGCAGCGGGACACGCTGCTCAGCGCCGGAAAGAAGGAGGAGGCGGACAAGATCGAGATTACTCCGGTGAACTTCGCGGCCGAGACCGGCGTGCTGAAGGGGACGCTACCCGCCTTCCGCAAACTCAACGATCAATTTGCGGACAAATTGGGAGCGGCCCTGCAAAGCGCTCCGCACGTGGCCAATCCGAAATTCCAGGCGAAGATCGACCAGGTGCAGGCCAAGGCCCGGGCGCTGATCGCTTCCCTTCCGCAGATCGAAAAGAACATGGAGAACTGGAATTACGACGCGCCGGTGCCGGCTTCCAGGGCGGTGACTTCCTTTCTCTTCGGACGTGAATGGCTGACCGCCAGCTTCTGGCAGGATTGGTATGGGATTGTGCCGCTCTTCGTCGGCTCGCTGCTCGTTTCGATCATCGCGCTGGCCATCGCGGTCCCGCTGGGAATCTCCGCGGCGATCTACGTGAGCGAAATCGCCGGCCCGCGGGAGAAGAGCCTCGTCAAACCGTACATCGAATTCATCTCCGCGATTCCTTCGGTGGTGCTTGGTTTCTTTGGTATCGCGGTGCTGGGGACGGCGTTGCGCTGGCTGTCGCAGACGCGGATCCTGAGCTGGTTTCCGGGTTTCCCGATGAGCGAGCGCTTGAATGCGCTCACCGCCGGCTGCCTGCTGGCGCTGATTTCCATCCCGACCATTTTCTCCCTCGCCGAAGACGCGCTCAACAATGTGCCCCAGCACTTCAAGGAAGCCTCCTACGCGCTGGGGGCAAATCGCTTCCAAACCATCGTCCGGGTGCTCGTGCCGGCTTCGTTGTCGGGCATTATCTCGGCGATCCTGCTGGGCTTTGGCCGCGTCATCGGCGAGACGATGATCGTCTTACTCTGCGCGGGCAACCGCATCGCCATTCCAGACTTCACGCAGGGACTCGGCGCTTTCTTCCAGCCGGTGCATACCATGACGGGCATCATCGCGCAGGAGATGGGCGAGGTCGTGAAGGGCGGCATCCATTACCGCGCGCTCTTCATGGTGGGCGTGGTGCTCTTCACGCTTTCGCTGGTCATCAATTACGTGGCGCAGCGGATCGTCCATCGCTATCGCATTTCCATTGGGTAAGGCCATGAACGCTCCAGCCAATCCTTTCATCGCCCGCAAGTCCTCGGCGCGCACCATCGAGCACGTCGCGTTTGGCTTTTTCCGCACGGCGACTTATTTCATCCTGATCTGCGCGGCGGTCATCTTCGGGTTCATCTTCGTCAAGGGTGGGCAGACGGTCTTTCGCTCGAGCTTTCCGTTCGTCAATGTGCCCTTCCTCACCCAGGCGCCGGAGACGCTGTATGTTTTCCAATACGAGGGGAAGAAGATGGAGCTCGGGGACCGGGCGTTTCGGAAATTCAAGGAAGAACACCACAGCAAGGACATTCCGGCGGAAAGTTACGTTTACAGTTCGGGTGGAATCTTTCCATGCATCGTCGGTACGATCCTGCTGGTCATCGGGTCGATGGCCATCGCGCTTTTCATCGGGATCAGCAGCGCCATCTATCTCAACGAATACAGCAAGCAGGGGAAGTTTGTGCACTTCGTCCGGTTGGCCATCTTGAACCTCGCCGGGGTGCCCTCGATCGTCTTCGGCTTGTTCGGCTTCGCCCTGTTCGTGATGTTCATGCCGATGTTGCAGGACTTTCGGAATCCGGCGGTGCTGAGCCTTCCGGTGGGCTTTGGGCACTACCTGAATTTCTCCGGCTGGAACGTGTGCCTGCTTTCCGGTTGGTTCACGCTGGCCTTCATGGCCCTGCCGGTGGTGATCACGGCCAGCGAGGAATCGCTCAAGTCGGTGCCCAAGGGTTTCCGCGAGGGGTCGCTGGCGCTGGGAGCGACCAAGTGGCAGACCATTCGCACGAATGTCCTGCCCTACGCGCTACCGGGCATGCTGACCTCCTCCATTCTCGGTATCGCCCGCGTGGCGGGGGAGACGGCGCCGATCATGTTCACCGCGGCCTATGTCATTCGCGACAAGATGCCCTGGCAGGTCGACCACCCGATGGATTTCTTTTTTCAGGGCGTGATGGCCCTGCCGTATCACATCTACGTGGTCAGTTCGAAGATTCCGCAAAACGAATACACCGAGCGGGTGCAATATGGTGCGGCCTTCGTGTTTTTGGTTATCGTCATGGGCATCGCCCTGACCTCCATTCTGCTGCGGATCAAAATGAGGAATCGTTACCGCTGGTAGTGATCCGCCTGCCAGGATGCCTTCCAACTCTCCCATGAAGCTGCCCGATACCGCACCGATGCCCCACGCTGCCATAGCACCGCCCGAGGAAAGCTCGACGATGATCGAGGTGGAAAACCTGGATTTTTACTACGGCCAGGCGCGTGCGTTGCACGAGATCAGCATCAGCATCCCCGCGAACAAGGTGACGGCGTTCATCGGGCCCTCCGGTTGCGGCAAGTCGACGCTGCTGCGCTGCTTCAATCGCATGAACGACCTCGTGGATATCGCCCGGATTGGCAAGGGATGCGTCCGCATTCATGGGGTCGACATCTACGATCCCGATGTGGATGTGATCTCGCTCCGCCGGCAGGTGGGCATGGTCTTCCAGAAGTCGAATCCTTTCCCGAAGTCGATCTACGAGAACATCACCTACGGCCTGGAAATTCAGGGTATCAGGGATCGCAAGCGGCTTGACGAAGTGGTCGAGAAGAGTTTGCGTGGCGCGGCCCTCTGGGACGAGGTGAAAGACCGTCTGCACACCAGCGGTCTTGGGCTTTCCGGCGGCCAGCAGCAGCGGCTTTGTATTGCCCGAGCGATTGCCGTCGAGCCGAGCATCATCCTCATGGATGAGCCGTGCTCCGCGCTCGATCCGATCGCGACTTCCAAGGTCGAGGAATTGATCCAGCAGTTGAAGGGCAAATACACGATCGTGATCGTGACGCACAACATGCAACAGGCCGGTCGATGCTCGGATAACACGGCGTTCTTTTACCTGGGCAAACTAATCGAGTTTGCCAAAACGGAAAAAATCTTCACAAATCCTTCGCAAAGGCAGACGGAAGATTACATTACGGGACGTTTCGGTTGATGACCGCTGGCCCCCTTTGACCCCAACCGAGAGTAGATATGAGCCAATTTTGGGAACAACAACTCGCCGACATCCGCGAGCAATTGCTGATGATGTCCGGCCTCACGGAACGCAATCTGGCGCTGGCCATGCGGGCGCTCGTGGAGCGGGACGACAAGCTGTGCGATACCGTGGAAGCGGAGGATTCGCAGATCGATCACCTCGAGATCCAGATCGACGAAATGGTCATCACCTATATGGCCACGCACGGCCCCATTGCCCGGGATTGCCGGATGATGCTGACCACCTCGAAGATTTCCAACAACCTGGAGCGCATCGCCGACCAGGCGACGAAGATCGCCCGCCGCTCCCGGGAGTTGAACGCCGAGCCGCTGCTCAAGCCTCTGATCGATATTCCGCTCATGGCGGAGATCGCACAGGAGATGTTGCGCGACAGCATCACTGCCTTCGTCGATGCGAATGATGAGCTGGCCATCGAAATCATTGCACGGGACCGCTCCGTAGACAGCATCAACAAGCAACTGGAGCGCGAGTTGACCGGCTACATGGTGGAAAATCCGAAGACCATCATGCGGGCGCTGAATCTCATGACCGTGGCCCGGGCCATCGAGCGAGTGGCCGATCACGCCACGAACATCGCCGAGGAGGTCTTCTACCTCTACAAGGGGCAGGACATCCGCCACGAACCCTCGCTGAAGCAGCCCGTCCCGCCTCCGGGAAAAGGCAAGGAATAGGGCGATCGTTCGGTAATCCAATCGTCACATTCGCTTGCCTGAAGCGGCTGGGCTGATATGCCTGCGGCACTATGTCCGCCCTGCAACGCATTTTTGGCCGCGATACCAAGTTCTACGACCTCCTCGAGAGCGGGGCTGCCGCGGCCAAGCAAAGTGCCTCCATCCTCGTGGCCCTTTTCCCCAAGCTCAGCGCCGGGGGCTCGAATGATGTCCTCTCTGATCTCTCCCAGGAGCGGCGCAAGCACAAGCGCATCAGCCAGCGGACCACCGAGGAGCTGTGCCAGAATTTTGTCACGCCGCTGGAGCGGGAGGACATCGAGGCGCTTTCGACGGCGCTTTACAAGATCACCAAGACCGTGGAGAAGATCGGGGAACGGCTTCTCATCAGTCCCACCGGGACGGACCTGAGTCTGGTCTCGCGGCAGATCACCATGCTCGAGAAGGCCGCCGAGGTCGTGGTCACCATGGTCACGCAAATCCGCGCCAAGAGTCACGGCGAGGAAATCCGTGACGCCTACGAGCGGTTGCAGACCATCGAGGGCGACGCCGACAAGCTCATGAACGAACTGCTCCGGGAACTTTACCACGGCAGCAGCGATGCCCGGGTGGTGGTCTTTTGGAAGGATCTTTACGAGTTGCTGGAGAAGGGGATCGACCGTTGCCGCGATGCTGGCTATGTCGTCTTCCACGTCGCGCTGAAGTATTCCTGAGCGCAGGCGCGCTCAAGGCCCGGATTTTTTCTTCCCGATGCTGCTCTTTCTTGTCGTTCTGCTGGCCGCGCTGGCTTTCGAATACATCAATGGCTTTCACGATACCGCGAATGCCATCGCGACCGTGGTCTCCACCAAGGTCCTGACTCCGCGCCAGGCCATCCTCCTGGCCACGGTGGCCAATCTCATCGGCGCCTTTCTCGGGGAGGCCGTCGCCAAGACGATCGGCCAGGGGCAGGTGGACACGCATGTCGTGACGATGATGACCATCCTCGCCGCACTGGTCGGCGCCATTCTCTGGAACCTTCTCACGTGGTGGATCGGCCTGCCTTCCAGTTCCAGTCACGCTCTTATCGGCGGCCTGTGCGGAGCGGCGCTGGCGACCAGCGGCGGCAATTGGAGCGTGCTCATTTGGGATCGCCTGACCGTGAAGGGTGCGGACGGCCTTTGGCCGAAGGTGATCAAGCCGATGATCCTGTCGCCGTTCTTCGGCTTCGTCATCGGCTTCCTGCTCATGGCCATCATCACGGCCTGTGTCCTGAACTGGCGCCCGCGCACGGTGAATGGCGTTTTTGGTAAGTTGCAGGTCGTGAGCGCGGCTTGGATGGGCCTCAGCCACGGGACGAACGATGCGCAAAAGACCATGGGCATCATCGCGCTGGCGCTGTTTACCGGCACGACCTCCGGGGCATTCGATCATCTGCCCGCCTGGTTGGGCTTTCTGCACACGCCGGAGTTCAAGATCGGCGCCTGGGTGAAAATCGTTTGCGCGCTCACCATGGCCTCGGGAACTGCGGCCGGCGGGTGGCGCATCATTCGCACGATGGGACACAAGATGGTGCGGCTGCAACCGGTCCACGGCTTTGCCGCGGAGACGACGGCGGGCGCGATCATTTTCACTGCGTCGCACTTCGGCATTCCACTCTCGACCACCCACGTGATCTCGACCTCGATCATGGGGGTCGGTGCGATGAAACGCTTCAGCGCCGTGAAGTGGGGGCTCGTGCACCGCATCGTCTGGGCATGGGTGCTGACGATTCCGATTACCGGGCTGCTCGGCTACGTGCTGGCCCAGGTCTTCCTGTTGCTCGGAGTCGGGAAGTAGCCGGAGGGAAGGCGCTCCTGCGCGTTCCCACTTTTCAGAATAAGAGCGGGAGCGTATCCCGTTTATTCCAGATGCTCCATCGCCCACGCGTATTCGCGGGCCACGCTCTTCACCACATCCCCCGGATGCACTTCCGGCGGCAACACGTCGAACGTGTAGGTCTCGATCTCGAGATGCGAGGTAATGCCCCGGTGCAACTCGTTGAAGAAATCCGGAGTGAGCGTATTGACTGTCGACTGCAGCGGCCCCGCGCCATTGAAGAACAGCGGCACGTGGAAATGGACTCGCAATTCCTGCACGTCCGGGAAGCCGGGCAATTCCTCCAGCGCGGTGGGCAGATCGTACCAGGAAAAGAGCGCCCCTGACGCCGCCCGGCCTTTTACCTGATGCAGGTAAACCGGCTCGCAGAACGAACGCAGAGCTTCCCAGCTCTCGGCGTTGGATTGCGCCCGCAGCGCCGCGCTGAGCTGGACCTTGGAAATGCGAATGCCCTCCGCCTTGTAAGCGCGCAGCGATTCCGTCAGGTCTTCTCCTTGCAGCGCGACATGGCACGTATCGAAGCACACGCCGAGATGCTGGCGCATCATCGATTCGGCATCCGACCGATAGCACTTCAAGATACGCGCGACTTCCTGGGTGCCCGCGGTGAAGAGGACGTCCTTGAAAAACGAGATCGTCTCCGCCGTGGTCTCGAGATAGCAGTCCGGTTCGGGTTCGAGGCCGAGGTGGATATCGCGTCCGGTGTCCTCGCGCAACGCCGCGAGGTAAGCCACCACGGAGGCGAGATTATCCACGAGCGTCTGCACATCGCCGTTGCCATTAATCCACGGCTTGAACGAGCACGGCACGGTGCTGATGCTGCCGTCGATTCCTTCGGGCAACCAACCGGACAGCAGATCGGCGAGTTGCAGCGTGTAGTGCAACCGCTCGGGCGTCCGCCAATCGGGCGCATAGACGTTTTCCTTCACCGGGCCATCGTGGAAGCGGCCGTAGGGGAAGCCGTTGATAGTGAACGGATAAATCTGGTTCTCGGAAAAAAACTCCAGCGCCTGGGCGCGCAACTCGGCGCTATTGGTCAGCTCCTCGGCGGCTTGATGCGCAATACGCAAACCTACGCCGAACCATTGCCCCGGTGCGACCGCCTGGCGAATGGCCAGTGTTTTCTCCTGCAATGCGGCGAGATTTTCCGCCCAGCTTTCGCCGGGATGGATGTTGAGACAGTAGGTTAGATGAAGGGGAGGACGTTGTTGGATGATCATCGGTCTCGCGCGAGCACTGCGAGTTCCTGCAGTGCCAGCTCCATCAAGGCAAGATCGATTTCATGAACTTCGTGCCTCGCGCCCAGCCCGCGAGGGAAGGTTACGGTCAATTCTCCCCCTAAATGCTCCTGAAAATCGCGTAAACCGCCGAAAACCGTTCGTAGACCATCGGCTTCACGCCGATCCAGCTCTTCAAACCATAGCCGGAACCCGCTTCGGCGGAAACCATCGCGGATTTGTCCCAGTTCCTCCTCCGTCAGCCACCCTTTTTTCTCGGCGTAAATGGAATCGAGCAAGACGCCGGTCGCCACGGCCTGACCGTGCGAGATGGCAAAACCAGACATGAGTTCCAACTTGTGTGCCGACCAGTGACCGAAGTCCAATGGGCGGGCACGACCGTATTCGAAGGGGTCGCCATTGGTCCGAATGTGTTCGAGGTGGATCTCGGCGCAACGAATCACCAGGCGCTGCATCGCCTCGAAATTGCGGGCCGGGTATTTCTCGGCTTCCGCGACGAGTTCGGAGAAAAATTGCCGGTCGCGGATGATCGAGACCTTGAACGCCTCGGCCACCCCACAGAGCCAGTCGCGATCGGGCAGGGTGAGGAGGAAATCAAAATCATTCAGCACCGCGAAGGGCGGGGCGAAGGTGCCGATGGCATTTTTGCCGCCGAGGAAATTGACGCCATTCTTCACGCCGACGCCGGCGTCGTTTTGCCCCAGCACGGTGGTCGGCACGCGGATCTGACGCAGGCCCCGATGCACGAGCGCGGCAGCCAGTCCGACGGCATCCATCACGGCGCCGCCGCCCACGATGATCACGAAAGCCTGCCGGTCGAGATGCGCATCGAGCATCTGGCGCATGAACTGATCCACCAGGCGGAAGTCGTTCTTGATCGCCTCGCCGCCGGGCACGAGGCAGGGCGGGGCGACCAGCTCGAGCTTGGCCGGATGCGCGGTAAAGTAAGCGGTGATCTGTTGAGTGAGCGCCGGCAGATTTTCGGCCACCTGACTATCCACGAAAACCATGGCGCGATGCCGGCGGTGTTCGGAACGGCGGTCCATCGCGCCGACGAGCACGAGATTCGCCGGGTCAAAAAGCGCGTGGGTGAAGACTACGGGAAATTCCCAGCTGACATCGATGCGCTGCAGGACGGTGTGGGTGGAGGTCATGGCTGGGCCTCCATCCATTGTTGCGTCGCCCTGGCGATCTCGAGGAACGTGGCCGGCGCGGGCTCGAGGGCGAGCGATGACGACCAGGCGACTTCGAAGCCGGGTCCGACATGGCCGTGGGCGCCGTGAATTTTTCGCGTATCGAAACTCACGCTGCCGGGGGGCCAACCGAAGAAAAGTTCGCACGGGTCGTAGCCCGGCTTGTTGTGGATATCCACGTGGCTGGCGTAATCCGGCGCCTCTTTTTTCTCAAACCATGGGTAGGCGAACCACGCGCCCGCTTCCGCGACCGCGACGAGATCGCCGCTGCGCCGATGCCCGATGCCGCGCGCTTCCTGCGCCGGGCGGTCGAGCACTTCGGCCACGCCGGGGAGCGCTTCGAGACAGGCCTTCGCCTTGGTGACCGTTTCCGCGTTGCGGCAGTAAACGTGCGCGACCTGGTGGTCGACGACGGCAAACGCCGGACTGGTGAAGAAATCCGTGTAAGCCATCTGGCGAATGTCGCGCACCTGGAAGAGCCCCGCCTCGCGCAAGGCGCGATTCGGGAACACGGCGCCGCGCTGCACCGGTTCGATGGCGTAGTCGCCGACGAAAACCCAGTCGTAGCCAAAGTCGTTGCAGGCGGCTTTCAAGCGCGTGAGATATCCGAGGAGGATATCGAGCGCCTTTTCCGCCTGTTCGCTCTTCGGCCCGTGCCGCTGCAGATCGTAGTCGAGGTGCGGGATGTAGGCGAGCAGTAGGTCAGGGGCAAGATCGGGCTGGCCCATGACAGTAATGACAGCGTCCACGATCCAATCGCTCGATTTGTAATTCGCGAGTGGCCCCCAATAGTTCATCAAATTGAAGGGCCGTCCGATGATCTCGTTCAGCCGAGTCTCCAGCGAAACGGGCTGCGTGTAGCAGGACTGGATCATGCCGCCGCTGTGCTTGTGGATCGGCGCCGGGGTTACGACGAGGTCGACTTCCTCGCCCATGCTCTGTTGCCAGAACATCATGCCCACCTTCTTCCCACGGGCGCGGAATTTTTCCCAGATGCGCGGTCCTTCGCAGAGCGTGGCGCTTTGCTCCCAGAAGAGCACCTTGGTCAGATCCTTGAAAAAGAGCCCGTTGGCCACGATACCGTGCTGTCCGGCCGGGGCCGCGGTGCGAAAGCTGGCTTGAGCGGTGCAGGTGAGCGCGGGCCACGCGGCCTGGGCCGGCCGGAACTCGGGCAGATGCGACACGAGGTTCCAGCCGAATGCGGCAATATCAACGACGAGAAGTTTTTTCGAAGCGGTCAAGAGGGCAGTTTTACGGAAGGGACGAATAGACAAGCACGATTCCGTCAAATGGCCAGCAATCGAAGCCGGTTTTGAAATTTTGCCTAAGAAGCGGAGGGACGCGTTCAGACGCGTCTGCCAATCCCCGAGGGACGAGATCCTGCGCGTTCCCCCTTCTTTCTGCCTCTATTCGGATCAGAGATTGAGGAACGCGCCGAAGCGCATCCCTCCGATTGTCTCGCCTGTTCCATGCCGCGCCGCTAGCTTCTGAGGCCAGCCTATGAGTGCCCTCTCGCTGCCAGCCCGACGACGGATCCTGACCTGTATCGCGCTGTGCTTCACCGTGGGCGGAGTCATTGCCGCGGTGCAAGTGCTGCGGCTCGGGCCGCAGGAAAATGCCCAATTTCCGCTGGTGGCCTGGTCCTCCATGAAAACCAGTTCGCCTTTGGACGCTTCGATAATCGCTCTTACCGGCCTCTTGCTTTTCTTGCGCGTGCGCCTGGCCCAGGTGATAGCCCGCGTCTTTCTTTTCTTTTTGTCCTTGATCAATCTCCTTTGGGCCGCCACGGCATGGCTCGGAGCGGATTGGCGTCAGCCCGTCTTTGCGGTAGGCAGCCTCCTTGCCACCAGCCTCGCGCTGGCTTTTCTCTCGGATCCGGAAACGAAGCGTCTTTTCGAGCGAGGTGCATCTTGACGCCGGTTACGTTGGGCCGTTTTCGTAAACCAGCTTATGAATTCACTCTTCGCCATTGCGCCCTACAAATTCGAGGGCATGTGGGTTTTCGACGATCCGCGTGTCGATCTCTACCAGGAACCTTTCGTCAGTGGGGCAGATACCATCATCGATGCCCTGACCGCAGATATTCCCGCGGCGGCTGAAGGGTTCAAAATGATCTTCTCCCCGCAGGCTTTTCCTGGCTTCACCGCCCACTTTGTCTGGAACCGCGAGGAGTATGGCGGCAACTGGTATCGCTGGCCGGAACGCGAGATGGAGGGCTGGCTCTGCCCGGCGCTCTTCAAGTATTTCGAAACAGCGCCGAAAGAACTCTACGTAAAGGTCTCGCCGAAGTGAACCTTACTTGCTGCCCGGCTTGGTCACCGGAATCGCGGCGAGGTCGGGCGGGAGCATGTTCGGCTCGTAGGTCTCGACGTTGAGCTGGGTCAACGAGACGAACGGGCAACCGAAATCCGGGAGCAGACCACCGCTGCGGTCGACGACCGCGGCCACCGCGGTAACGATGCCGCCATGGGCCTTGACGATATCGATGGTCTCTTGCACACGACCGCCGCGGGTGACGACGTCCTCCGCGACGATGAAACGCGTTCCGGGATTGATCTCGAAACCGCGGCGCAGGACGAGTTTGCCCTCTTCCTTTTCCACAAAGATGTGCGGCTTGCCGAGGGCGCGAGCGACTTCGTGGCCGACGATGATCCCGCCGAGCGCCGGCGAGATGACGCGCTCGGCTTCGATCTCGCGCAATTTGTCCGCCAGGGCGGCGCAGACGCGGGCGGCGATCTGCGTGTGCTGGAGGAGCAGGGCGCACTGGAAATACTGGCGCGAGTGCAATCCGCTGCGCAGCACGAAATGGCCGTCGAGCAGAGCGTTGGTGGAGCGGAAGAGTTCGAGAAGTTCGGCGCTTTTCATGGACTATTCAGCAGCGGCGATGATCTCGATCTCGACTTGCGAACCGCGGGGAAGGCCGGCGACCTGGATGGTGGAGCGCGCCGGGAAAGGTTCGGTGAAGTAGCGCGAGTAGACGGCGTTCATCGCGGCGAAATTCGCGAGATCCGTGAGGAAGACCGTGGTCTTCACGACGTTGGCGAAGGTCATGCCGTTGGCCTTGAGGACGGCGGCGATGTTCTGGCAGACGCGCTCCGTTTGCGTCGTGACATCGGTGCCGACGAGTTCGCCGGTGGAAGGATCCAGCGGGATCTGGCCGGCGGCGAAGAGGAAATTACCCAGGGCGATGGCTTGCGAATAGGGGCCGACGGCGGCGGGTGCTTCGGTGGAGGCGATGACTTTTTTCATAAAAAGGGCCTGCGAGGCTAGGGGCTGAGCCGCGGGGTGTCAAAAGAACTTCGAGCGTCGATGGAATGGCCACCAAGAGGCACAAAAGGCGCAAAAAAGGAGGCCGCGGCTTCTTCATTTTGTGTCTTCTGTGCCTCTTTGTGGCTACTCCACGATGGTTTTGGTTTCACATTTTAATGTGGCAATTCCCAGAGGCTTGGCTTGTCTTCGCGGCAAATGCGCATCCTGATCGTCGACGACGAGAAGAACATCCGCCGCACGCTGACCGTGGCCTTGGAGTCGATGGAGCACGAAGTGTCGAGTGCCACGAACAGCGCGCTGGCCCTCGCGGAATTGAAGGCTCATCCCTACGATGTGGTCTTGCTCGACCTGCGGCTGAGCCAGGAAAGCGGGCTCGATGTGCTCGAGGAAATCCTGCAGGTGGCGCCGCGGGTTTCCGTGGTGATGGTGACGGCCTACGCCTCGGTCGAGACGGCGGTCGAGGCGATGCGTCGCGGAGCATTCGATTATCTGCCCAAGCCGTGTACGCCCGATCAGGTGCGACAGGTGCTCGGGCGGATCGAAAAGACGCGAAAGCTGGAGCGACGGGTGGCCGAACTGGAATCGCGACTCGGCACGGAAGGTCCGGAGATCGACCTCACCTCGCAATCTCCGGCGATGCAGAAGACGCTCGACATCGCTTTCAAAGCGGCGGGAAG
>Ga0068855_100004106_pt1 | contig 17757 bp, 10 predicted proteins | sample KBSCornC52_FD_66592 | JGI IMG/M metagenome (GOLD analysis project Ga0068855, IMG submission 66592) | Corn rhizosphere microbial communities from Kellogg Biological Station, Michigan, USA - KBS Corn C5-2 | ecosystem: Host-associated > Plants > Roots > Rhizosphere > Soil ...
TCGAGCAGAAGCTTCATCGCCCACCCTACGGATTCGAGCGGCAGTCTCATCGGGCGCCCTCGGGCACCGGCGGTGCGCCCTCCTCGCCCTGCGACTCCGGCGCCTTGCGCCGGCGCCCGATGCGGGAGTTGAGCCTGTCCAGGTACAGGTAGATGACCGGAGTGGTGAACAGCGTCAGCGCCTGGCTGAGCAGCAGTCCGCCCACCATGGTGAAGCCGAGCGGCCGGCGCAGCTCCGAGCCGGTCCCGTGTCCGAGCGCCAGCGGCAGTGCCGAGAACAACGCGGCCATGGTCGTCATCATGATCGGCCGGAAGCGCAGCAGGCAGGCCTTGCGGATCGCCGCCTCGGGCGGCAGATGCTGGTCGCGCTCGGCCTGGATGGCGAAGTCCACCATCATGATGCCGTTTTTCTTGACGATGCCGATCAGCAGGATGATGCCGATCAGCGCGATCACCGTGAGCTCGTAGCCGCCGGCCATCAGGATCAGCAGCGCCCCCACGCCGGCCGACGGCAGCGTCGACAGGATGGTCAGCGGGTGGATGAAGCTCTCGTACAGCAGGCCCAGCACGATGTAGACCGCGATCAGCGCCGCCAGGATCAGGTAGGGCTGGGTGGCCAGCGAATCGCGGAACGCCTGCGCCGTGCCCTGGAACGAGCCGGTCAGCGCCTGCGGCAGGCCCATGTCGGCCTGCGCCTTGTTGATGGCGTCGACGGCCTGGCCCAGCGCCACGCCCGGCGCGAGGTTGAACGACAGCGTGACCGCCGGGAACTGGCTCTGGTGGCTGATCGACAGGTAGGCCGTCCGGGTGGTGTCGACCTTCACGAACGTCGACAGCGGCACGGGCTGGCCCGACAGCGGCGAGTTGACGTAGAGCTTGTCGAACAGCGCCGGGTCGGCCTGCATGGCCGGCGTCACCTCCAGCACCACGTGGTAGCTGTTGATCTGCGTGAAGAACTGGCTGACCTGGCGCTGGCCGATGGCGTCGTAGATCGTCGAATCGATCGCCGCCGGCGTGATGCCGAAGCTCGCCGCCCGATCGCGGTCGATCGTCAGGTTCGCCGTGGTGGCGGCGTTCTGCAGGTCGGAGGCGACGTCGGTCAGCTGCGGCAGCTGCGCGAAGCGCGCCTGCAGCTTCGGCGCCCATTCGTTGAGCTCGTCGAGGTTGGCGTCGGTGATGGTGTACTGGTACTGCGTACGCGCCAGGCGGCCGCCGACGTTGATGTCCTGGCCGGCCTGCATCAGCAGCGAGGCGCCGCCGATCTTCGCGAGCCTGGGCCGCAGGCGCGCGATGATCTCGTCGGCGCTCGCCTTGCGCCCTTCGTCCTTGGGCTTGAGCGCGATGAAGAAGTTGCCGGTGTTGAACTGCGACGAGTTGCCGAACATGCCGATGCCCGACACGTCCGGATCCTGGCGCACCACATCGGCGAACTCCACCATGCGGCGGTTCATCGCCTCGAACGACGAATCCTGCGAGGACTGCGCGTTGCCGAAGATGAAGCCGGTGTCCTGCTGCGGGAAGAACCCCTTCGGGATCACCAGGAACAGCGCCACGGTGGCCGCCAGCGTGGCCATGAACACCAGCAAGGTGGCGAACTGGTGCCTGAACACGACATCGAGCCCGCGCTTGTAGCCGGCCAGCAGCGCGTCGAAGCCGCGCTCGAACAGCTGGTACAGGCGGCCGTGGCGCATGCCATGCTCGTTCTTCAGGAAGCGCGAGCACAGCATCGGCGTGAGCGTCAGCGAGATGAGCACCGACACCGCGATCGTCAGCGTCACCGTCACGGCGAACTCGCGGAACAGCCGGCCCACGATGCCGCCCATCAGCAGCAGCGGAATGAACACGGCCACCAGCGACACCGAGATCGAGATGATGGTGAAGCCGATCTCGCCGGCACCCTTGAGCGCGGCCTCCATCGGGCTCATGCCCTCTTCGACATGGCGGTAGATGTTCTCGAGCATCACGATGGCGTCGTCGACGACGAAGCCGACCGCGATCGTCAGCGCCATCAGCGACAGGTTGTCCAGGCTGTAGTCCAGCAGGTACATCACCGCGACCGTGCCCATCAGCGCAAGCGGCACCGTCACGCTGGGAATCAGCGTGGCGGCGACGTTGCGCAGGAACACGAAGATCACCATCACCACCAGCGCGATGGTCAGCATCAGCGTGTGCTCGACGTCGCTGACCGAGGCGCGGATCGTCTGCGTGCGGTCCACCAGCGTGTTGACCTCGACGGTGGGCGGGATGGACGCCTCCAGACGCGGCAGCGCCTTCTTGATCGCCTGCACCGTCTCGATGACGTTGGCGCCCGGCTGCTTGGTGATCACGAGGATCATGCCGCGACCGTTCTGGATCGTGCTGCCCGGGTCGCCCGCGCCGGCGTAGGCCCAGGCGTGCACCTTGTTGTCCTCGGGCGCGTCGACCGCCACGCCGACGTCGCGCACCCGGATCGGCGCGCCGTGCCGGTACGCCAGCACGACGTCGTTCCAGGGCTTGGCCGCCAGCAGCTGGTCGTTGGTGTAGACCGTGAAGCTCTGCGTGGGCCCGTCGATCGTGCCCTTGGGCTGGTTGACCGACATCGTGCCGATCACGGTGCGCACGTCCTCCATCGTCATGCCCAGCGCCGCCAGCCTGGCCGGGTCGACCTGGATGCGGACCGCCGGCTTCTGCGCGCCGGCGATGCGCACCTGTCCCACGCCGTCGATCTGCGAGATCTGCTGCGCCAGGATGTTGTCGGCGAAGTCGTTGACCTGGATCAGCGGCAGCGTCCTGGACTGCACCGTCAGCAGCATGATCGGCGAGTCCGCGGGGTTGACCTTGCGGAAGGTGGGCGGGCTCGGCAGGTTGGCGGGCAGCTGGCCGGTCGACGCGTTGATGGCGGCCTGCACGTCGAGCGCCGCGGCGTCGATCGGGCGGTTCAGCTCGAACTGGAGCGTGATCTGGGTCGAGCCGATCGCGTTGGTCGACGTCATCTGCGTCAGGCCGGCGATCAGCGAGAACTGGCGCTCCAGCGGCTGCGCGACGTTGGAGGCCATCGTCTCGGGGCTGGCGCCGGGCAGGTTGGCCGAGACCTGGATCGTCGGGAAGTCGACCTGCGGCAGCGGGGCGATGGGCAGCAGCGGGAACACCGCGATGCCCACCAGCAGCAGCGCGAGCGCGAGCAGCGTCGTGCCGATCGGCCGCTTGATGAAAGCCGAGGAGACGCTCACTTGCGGACTCCCGGCGCCGATGCCGCCCTGGCGGCCTCCATCACCTTGGACCCCGGCTTGAGCTTGTACTGGCCGTCGACGACGACGCGCTCGCCGGCGCTCACGCCCGACGCGATCGCCGCGATGCCGTCCTGGATCTGCGTGAGCGCGATCGTGCGGCTCTGCACCGTCTTGGTCTGGTCGTCGACGACATACACGTACACCCCGCCCTGGCCGCGTTGCACCGCCTGCTCCGGCACCGTCAGCGCGTTCGTGCGCGTGCCCAGGATCAGGCGCATGTTGACGTACTGGCCCGGCCACAGGGTGTGCTGGCCGTTGATGAAGCTGGCCTTGAGCTGCACCGTGCCGGTGGCGGTGTCGATCTGGTTGTTCAGCAGCGTGAGCGTGCCGGCGCCCAGCATCTGCCCGCCGTCGCGCGGGAACGCCTGCACCAGCACGGGCTTTTTCGAGTCGAGCGCGCGGATGGTGTCCTGCACCGCGTCGTCGGGCAGCGTGAAGACGACGGAGATCGGGTCGATCTGGTTGATCACCACCAGACCGGTCGCGTCGGACGCGTGCACGATGTTGCCGGGGTCGACCAGGCGGGCGCCCGCGCGGCCGCTGATCGGCGCGGTGATCGTGGTGAACCCCAGCTGCACCTGCGCGGCGTTGACGGCAGCGTCGTCGGACTTGACGCTGGCATCGAGCTGGTTGACCAGCGCCTTCTGCGTGTCGAGCTGCTGCTGCGTGGCGGCGTCCTGCGCGACCAGCGTCTCGTAGCGCTTCAGGTCGACCCGCGCGTTGGCGAGCGTGGCCTGATCCTTGGCGCGCGTGGCCTGCGCCTGCAGCAACTGCGCCTGCAGCGTGCGCGGGTCGAGCTGGGCCAGCAGCTGGCCCTTCTTCACGTCCTGGCCTTCGACGAACGCGACCTTGTCCAGCTGGCCGTCGACGCGCGCCTTCACGATCACCGAGTATGTGGGCGTCACGGTGCCGATGCCGGTGCGGTAGATCGGCACGTCCTGCTGCTTGACCAGCGCGGTGGTGACGGCGACCGGGCCCTCGTCGTGCCGGCCCTTGCCCTTGCCCTCTTCGGCGGCACGGGCGGGGCGTTCGATGGACCACGTGCCCAAGGCGAGCACGGCCAGCGCGATCGCGACGAGGGCCCAGGTGGTGCGGTGGCGGGAGAAAGGGGTGCTCATGGCGGACGCTTCAGTGCGCCTGCGCGGGGGTGGCCGCGAGGGCGGTGGGATCGGAGGCGCTCCAGCCGCCGCCGGTGGCGGCGACGAGCGCGATGCTGGCCGCCACGAGGCGGCCGCGCAGCTGGACGGCGCTGCGCTGGTTGTCGAGCGACAGGGTCTGTGCCGTCACCACGCCAAGGTAGCTGGCGGTGCCCGCGCGGTACTGCGCCAGCGCCAGCCGCTCGGCCTGCTGCGATGCGCGCACCGCCTGGTCCTGCAGCGTGGCTTCCTGGTCGAGCAGGCGCAGCAGCGCGAGCTGGTCCTCGACCTGCTGGAACCCGCCCAGCACCGCCATCTTGTACTGCGCGGCGGCGACGTCGTACGCCGCCTCGGCCTGCGCGGTGCGGGCGCCGCGCAGGCCGCCGTCGAACAGCGTCTGGGCCAGGGCCGCGCCCAGCGACCACACGCGGGCGGGCGCGTCGAACAGGTTGCCCAGGGCGGCCGCATTGAAGCCGCCGCTGGCGCTGAGGGTCAGCTGCGGGAAGTACGCGGCCTTGGCGACGCCGATGCCCGCGTTGGCCGCGGCGGCGCGGCGTTCGGCGGCGGCGATGTCGGGCCGACGTTCGAGCAGTGCGGAAGGCAGGCCCACCGGCGTGGCAGGCGTCTTCAGCGCGAGCGGCTGGTCGGCCTGGGCCGCGGGCAGCGCGAACTGTGCAGGGGCGCGGCCGGTGAGCACGGCGATCGCGTGTTCCATCTGCGCGCGCGTGGCCTCGAGGTCCACCGACGCGGCCTGCGCCTGCGCGAGCTGCGCCTGCGCCAGCGCGACGTCCGACTGCAGCGCCACGCCGGCATCGTGCTGCGCGCGCGTGAGCTGGAGTGCCTTGCCGTAGGCCTGGATGGTGGCAGCGTACAGATCGCGCTGCTGGTCGGCCACGCGCAGCTGCAGGTAGTCCTGCGCCAGCGTCGTCTGGATGCTCAGGCGCGCGGCGGCGAGGTCGTCCTGGCTGGCCTGCGCGCCGGCGTCGCCGGCCTCGACCTGGCGGCGCACGCTGCCCCACAAGTCGGGCTCCCAGCTCGCGGCCAGCCCCAGCGAATAGCCGTCGCCCACCTTGACGCTACCGGTGTTGCTGCGCGCACGCTGGGCGCCGGCGGCCAGGCCCAGCGACGGGAACAGCCCGGCACGGTCGGCGTCGGACAGCGCCTTGGCCTGGCGGTACGCGGCCTCGGCGCGGCGGATGTCCTGGTTGGCCTGGCCGGCGTCGGCCTCGAGGCCGTCCAGCACCGGGTCGCCATAGGCCTCCCACCACGCCAGGCCGCTGGCAGCCGGCCGCGGGTCGGCCGGCTGCCAGTCGCCGCCTTCCTTGTAGGCGTCGGGCACCGGCAGCGCGGGCCGCACGTAGTCGGGCCCCACGGCGCAGGCCGACAGCAGCGTGGCGGCCGCCAGGGCGAGCAGGGAGGGACGCAGGCGCATGGAGACGGGCTTCGGAGAGTGAGCGGGCAGGCTGCACTCTAGTCTCGCCGGCGGACCGCACGCTGACCCGAAAATGACCGTTTTGTCAGTTTGGTACGTCGGTGCCTGGGGGGCCGCTCGGCGGGGGTGGATCCTGCGACTGCGCGCAGGATGACGCGTGCGTTGACTTCGTGAGGCCGCGCGGTTCGCCGAGGTGGATCCTGCGACTGCGCGCAGGATGACACGTGCGTTGACTTCGTGAGGCCGCGCGGTTCGCCGAGGTGGATCCTGCAAGCCGACTACGTGTCATCCTGCGCGCAGTCGCAGGATCCACGCCGGCCGACCAGGCCGCCCGTCGTTGCGCCGGAACGTGCCCGCGAGCACGGCGCCACCCAGCCCCTCAGAACGAATACGCCAGCCGCAACGCGCCCCAATGCCGTCCCTGCACCGTGATCGGCGCCGACAGGTCCTTCATCAGCACCCGCTGCCCGCCGCCCATGTCGCGGCGGTAGGTCTGCAGCAGGAAGCGCCGCTCGTTGCGGCCGGCGGCCAGGCCCGTGCGGTCGTTGAAGATGCGGCGGTTGCGCGCATGGGCCGCGTTCCACACCGCGTCGGCGCCCTGGGGCTGCGAGAACTTCAGGTTGTGCGTGGGCAGGAAGCCATTGCGGTCGACGGCGGCGCAGAACACCACCTTCGGATCGAAGGCCAGCAACTCCTCCTGCACCGGCGGGAACAGCTCGTCGGTGAGCGCCACGAAGCGCGTCATGACCTGCGCCGGGTTGCTGCCCGCCACCGGCTGGTACTTCTCGTCGAACAGGTCGGTCATCGAGATGCGCCCGCCAGCCACGGCCTGCTCCAGCGCCGCGGACAGGCGCGCCGCGCCGCGCTGCACCGCCTCGATGAAGGGCGTGTCGGTGGTGACGGCGCCGCAGTCATTGGTGATCTCGGCCAGCGCCTCGGACGCCTTCAGGAAGCTGCGCGTGTTGGCGTTGACGCGCTTGAGCGTTTCGGCGTTGGCCGCCACCGACGCCGAAACGGTGGCCACCTCGGTGGTGACGGCCTGGCAGGTCTGCAGGTTGCGCTGCGTGGCCGCCACGATCTGGTTGACGCTCGCCTCCACCTGCGCAAGCGCCTGGTGGAATGCGCTGTGCGTGCTGGCGTCCTTGGACTCCGTGATGCTGGCCGCCAGGCTGTCGATGCGGGCGTCCAGCTGCGTCACCGTCGACATGATCAGCTTGGACGACTGCTCGACCTTGGCCGCGAGATCCTTGACGGCCTCGGCCACCACCGCGAAGCCCGCGCCCGCCTCACCGGCGCGCTTGGCCTCGACCGTGGCGTTGAACGCGACGAGCCGCGTCTGCAGCGCGATCTGCGTGATGTCGGTGGCCGCGGCTGCCACGTCGCGCAGGGACGTGACCACGCCCAGCACGCCCTGGCCGACCTGCGCCACGGCCTCGCGCGCCTGGCCCATCGCCACGCGGCTGGCCTCGCCGCTCGATTCGATCGCGCGGTTGGACTTGACCATCTCCTGCATGTCGGTGGCCAGTTGCCCGATCTCGGTGACCTGGCGGCTGCTGGAGGCGACGACGTCCTCGATGGTGCCGTCGAGCTCGGCCGCGCCGCGCCCCAGTTCGGAGGCCTTGCCGGCGATGTCGCGGATCGCGCCCGTGAAGTCGGGCCCCGACTGCTGCGTCGGCATGACGGCGGGCGGCGGCGGGGGCCGGCGGTTGAACATGCGGTCTCCTGGCGCGCCCGGGACGGGGCGTCCCGGGGCAATGTTTGTTGTCGTCGGGCCAGTATGCAAAGGATGCCGGCCGGCGGCAAGGCGAAATCCAGGGACTTTGTCGCGCTGTTGTCAGAGTTGCAGCCTGATCTTGCGCGTGATCAACGCTGCCGCTCCAAGCACGAACAGCGCGAACACGCCGCAGAAGGCGACGCCCACGGGGCCGTGGTTCAGCACGTCGGGCAACGGCGTGCCGAACGCGTCCTCGACGGCCACGACGACGAACGGGATCAGGTAGGCCACCAGGGGCTGCGCGGCCACCGGCGCCAGCCAGCGTGTCCAGCGCGCGTACCCGCGCAGGTCGATCGTCCAGTGCAAGGCCGCGAACAGCGCGATGCAGATCGCGGCCGAATACAGGCACCAGGTGGGCGAGGCGTAGATCTTGGAGATCGTGTACGCCGGCCGCAGCCAGGCGCCGACGACCAGGCAGCCGGCCGCCAGCAGCGCTGCCTGGCCGAAGCGGCGCAGCGGCGCGACCTGCGCGGGCCGCGCGAAGAACACGAGGCTGGTGACGACGCCCAGCAGCGTCAGCGAGGTCTCGCAGACCAGCCCGCCGCAGTCGGTCAGGTCGGACCAGTCCGGATACGCCGCGGCCGGGAATGCATGGCACAGCGCATAGGTCGCGACGCAGGCCGCGGTCGCCAGGAGCAGCACGAGGACGCGCGCGCGGCACGCGAGGTAGGCCGACGCCGCGATCAGGTAGGACCAGCCGATCAGGCCCAGGATGCCCCACCACTGGTGCGTCATCCAGGCCTTGCCATCCGGCCCGCCGCGCCACGTGCAGGACAGCACCAGCCACCCCAGCATGCCGGCGGCGCGCCAGGTGTTGATCCCGCCGACCTGCGCGCGGCCGTACACGCCCCAGACCAGGAACGTGCACAGGTACAGCCCCAGCGACCATGCGCCGATGTTGACCGGCATGCGCGCCGGGTTGAAGCCGTCCTCCGCGTTGACCATGAAGAACCCAAGCACGACCAGGCCCAGCGAGCGTGCCAGGACGTGGCGCTGCAACGCAGCCCCGTCGTCGCCGCGCGCCTGCCGCTGTGCCAGCGCGAACGGGATGGACATGCCCACGATGAACAGGAAGGCCGGGAAGACGACGTCGACGAAGCTCATCGCGTCGGCATCGGCCTTCATGTGGCGCGCCCATTGCGGCACGCCGCTGACGCCCGCGAGCTGGTTGACGAAGACCATCACGAGGATGGTGAGGCCGCGGAACGCGTCGATGGACGCGATGCGCTGGCGGGACAGGGCGATGATCACTGGGGAGGTTCCGGGTTCGTCCGCGCGCGCTCGTCGCGCGCGGCGGTCAGAGCGAGTACTTCAGGCCGAGGTAGAACTGCTTGCCGTTGTTGTAGATGGCCGCGGGCATGTCGCGGTTCACCACGTACTGGCGCGCCAGCTGGCCCGTCAGGTTCTTGGCGTCGAACGACATCGACAGCTGCCTGGTGAGCTTCAGGTTCAGCGAGGCCGACAGGTCGCCCGCGCCGTCCACGTACTGCGGCAGCGTGCTGACGATGCCCGTGAGGAAGGCCGAGCGGTAGCTGTAGATCAGGCGCGCGCTGACGACGTCGTTCTCGAACCAGCCCTGCACGTTGTACGTGTGCCTGGACGAGCCCGCCAGCGGTGCGCCGTTGGAGTCGCGGCCCAGCGTGTACGTGTAGTTCAGGTCGACGCCGAAACCGCCCCACACCGGCTGCTGCCACGCGACCTCGACGCCCTTGTTGCTGCCCTTGTCGTTGATCGGCACGGCCACGGCGTAGTCGAAGGTCGGCGTCGCGATGCCCTGCTGCAGGTTGGGCGCGGTCACCGTCGTCTGCCCGTAGCCGATGTAGGACGTCAGGTCCATGTAGAACACGCCCACCTCCAGCAGCGACTGCGGTGCGAAGTACCACTCCAGGGAGCCGTCGAAGTTGGTCGAGCGCACCGGCTTCAACTGCGGGTTGCCGCCCGAGCCCGTGCCGTTCTGGCCGTTGAGGCTCACGGCACCGGCCAGGTCGGTGTACTCGGCGCGCGTCATCGTGCGCGAGGCCGCGAGCCGGCCGACCAGGCTGCGCGAGAAGTCGTAGCTGAAGTTCGCGCTGGGCAGCAGGTCCGTGTACGTCCTGGTGGTGCGCACCTTGATGTAGTCGCCGTTGTGCGGATCGGGGTAGACGGTGTCGCCCGGGCCCGCGGCGTCGGCGCCCTCGTTGTAGTCGGCCTGCTGGCGCGTGCGCACGACGCGCAGGCCCGCGTTGCCCTTCCAGTGCCCGCCCACCAGCTTGGCCATGCCGTAGATCGCCTGCGTCTTCTCGTCGACGACGAAGCTGCTGGGCCACGAGTACGGCAGGGAGCTGGCCGGCAGGTTGCCGGGGGCGTTGACGTAGCGGGTGATCGCGCCGGGCGGCAGCTGCCAGATCGTGTGCAGGAAGCCGGATCCGCCGTGCAGGCCCTGGCCGTAACGGTCCTCGAGCTGGCCGTTCCATTGCGCGACGCCGTTGCATTGCGTGAACGTCGAATCGGCGGGCTGCGCGAAGCACCCGTCGTTGTAGTAGTCCAGCACGCTGCGCTGGTGCGTGGTGGCGCGCACGCCGAACTTGACGGCGTCGAGCACGCCGCTTTCCACCGCGTATTCGCCGTCGGCCTGGAAATAGTTCTCGCTGTCGGTCGACTTGACCTTGTTCAGGCCGTCGTAGGCCAGGAACAGGTGCGGGTCGTTGTAGTCGCCGGTGTTGGGAAAGCCCGGGAACGACACGTCAGCCGGCTGCAGCAAGCCGTTCATCTGGTAGCTCAGGCCGGCGTTGCCGACATTGACGACGTACGCATACTCGTTGGGCGTCGCGCCCACGGCCTGCGTGCGCCCGAACTTGCTGGTCAGGCGCAGCTTGTCGGACAGCGCGTAGTCAACGTCGACGTCCGCGTACCAGACGCGCGCGCTTTCGTTCGGCCGGTAGTACTTGTCGTAGTCGGCCTGGTAGTTGCCCGTGGTCAGGTAGTCGGGCATCGTCGCCTGGTTCCACGTGGCGCTGGTGAGCAGTCCGTTCTTGACCGTGTAGGCGTCGGGCAGCACGCCACCGCTGATCAGCACCGTCTGCTCGGTCTCGAGGCTCGAATCCTGGTTGGTCTCGGTGAGCTTGGAGTAGAAGCCGTTGAAGTCGACGCGCAACTTGTCGGTGGGCTTGAGTTCGAGGTCGACCATCGCGCCCTTGCGCTGCATGCGCATCTCCAGCAGCGTGGCGTTGACGTTGTTGGCAAAGGTGGCGCCGTCCAGGCCCGGATGCGCCGCCTGCAGCGCGGTCAGTTGCGCGGCGTTGGCGGCGTTCTGCGCGGCGATGGCGGCGTCGTTGTTCGGGTTGGCCACGGGCGCGAGGCCGTAGATGTCCTGGAACGACACCGTGTCGTAGCCGAGGAACTCCTGGCCGTCGCGGCGGTCGTGGCGGCTTTCGGAAAACGCCTGGAAGATCACGCCGAAGGTCTTCGCATCGTTCTTCCAGCCGATGAGCCCGCTGATCTGCGGATCGGTCTTGCGGGTGGAGGTGCTGTACGCCCCCGAGATGGCGCCGTCGAGCGTCAGCTGCTTGGCCAGGCTCAGCGGCGCGCGCGTGCCGATGTCGACGGAGCCGGTGGCGCCGCCTTCGATCAGGTCCGCCTGCGAGGTCTTGTAGACGGTGACCTGGCCCACGATCTCGGACGGCAGCAGGTCGTAGCTCACGCTGCGTCCCGACGCACCGCCGTTGACGCCCTGGTTGGCGATGAACCAGTCGGCCGAGCCCACGCTGTGGCCGTTGACCAGCGTCTGCGTGAGCGACGGCGACGTGCCGCGGATGCTCACGCGATTGGCGTCGGCGAACGCGCCGTCGCCGCCGGAGTTCGAACTGATGTTGACGCCGGGCAGGCGCTGCACGGTGTCGGCCACGTTCTTGGCCGGCAGCTTGCCCACGTCTTCGGCCGTGACGACCTCGACCACCGCGTCGTGGCCCTTCTTGGTGCTCAGCGACGAGGCGTAGGACGCGCGGATGCCCTTGACCTCCACGGTCTGGGTCTCCTCGGCCGGCGCGGACGCGGCCGGCGCCGCGGCGGATGCGGCCTGGGGCGCCGGTTCGGCCTGCTGCGCCTGGGCGTGGGTGATCGCTCCGGTCATCAGCAGCACCGCCGATGCGAAGGGGTTCAAGCGAAAGGACATGGCAGCCTCTGAAGGCGGCTACAGATGCTCCGGGGTCAGCGTCTGTCCGCGTCGATGGAATGGAATGACGTCTCTGGCCGCGGTCTTCCATGGGCCAGCGCGCAGAACAGCCACGCGGCGTGCGGAATCCACTGCTCGGTCCAGCGCCACGAATGCGCCGGTTCGGTCTCTTCGGGCTTGCGGAAATCGATGTCGTTCTCGTCGGCCAGGCCGGACGTGATGCCGTTGCACACGCCACCGGGCGCGTTCCAGAACCCGGGCTCGTAGCGCGGCGGGTTCTGTCCCCAGCCCTGCAGCATGCAGGTGTCGAACGGGTTGGCGCCGAACAGCCAGTCGAGGGCGCCTTGGGCGTAGTCGGCCAGGTCGGCGTCGAAGTCGGCATCGGCCAGCCCCAGCGACCGCGCGGCGCGCGCGGCCGTGGCCAGCGAACCCAGGCGCGCGTTCTCGCCCTGCCACCAGTAGCCGCTCTCGTTGGAGTGAGGCACGAAGAACTGCGTGGCGGCCTCGCGGCCGGGCATGGCCACGACCTGGCGCGGATACCGCAGCGGATTGGGCTCGGCGCGCGTGATGGCCAGCTCCAGGCGCAGGGCGCGCAGCAATGCGTCGCGGATCTTTGCCACGAGCGCGGGCTCGGGGTCGCACTGGAGGAAACGCATCAACGCGAGCGCGGGCAGGCCAGCATCGCTGGCGTGGAAGAAGCTGCGCGTGCGGGCGCGGTCGCACCAGAAGAAGCCGCCTTCGTCCTGCTGCGCCAGCATGGCCCGGGCCCGCGCGGCGGCCGCGTCACGCCAGCGGGCACCGCCCGTGCGCGCGTGGAGCTCGCTGGCCGCCAGCAACGCGCAGTAGTCGTCGATCAGGTTCTCGGCGTGGTCGTCCAGGAACTCGGCGTTGTGCGCCTCGAGCAGCTCGAAGCCGCGGATCGCCGCGCCCAGGTAGGCGGCACGGGTGTACTCGCCGTCGCGGTGCGCGCCCGACGCGCGCGCGAGCGCTGCGATGGCCAGGCCGCCGCCCTGGCGGAAGCCGGCCTGGTAATCGGCCGACTTGATGCCCTTCTGGGTGGCGTACGAGCAGATCTCGCGCTGGCGTTCGTCCTTGCTCCACTTGTCGAACACGGTGACGTAGAAGAAGGCCTCGGGCGCCTGCATGCGCATGAGGAAGTCGGCGCCATGCAGCGCCTCGTCGACGATGCGCTCGTCCAGCCACTTCGACTGCGGCGGGATCGCGTCGCGGCCGGCCAGCAGTGTCCACGTCACCAGTGGCGTCTGCTGCGGGTTCATGAAGTTGGCGTACGACAGGTGCGACAGGTATTTCGAGCAGTCGCCCGAGGCGTCGTACCAGCCGCCGTGCACGTCGCGCGGCTCGCGGGTGTCCAGCAGCGGCGCGCGGCGGTCGGCGGCGTCGAACAGGCCCGTGCAGCGCTGGCCCTTGAAGTAGTGGACGATGTCCGACAGCATCTGGCTGCCGAACAGGTGCTCGCCGATCTCGAAGGGTTGCGACTGCACCGGCGGCCACGTGCCGTCCAGCATCACCGCGTACCGGCCCGGTGCGGTGACGGCCGTGAGGTCGGCATGGGCGAAGTGGCGGCCTTGCCAGCCGGGGACCGGCGCGACGGGCGCCGTCGTGCCGTTGAACACCACCGCGCGGGTGCGCAGGTCGACCACGGAGAACGCCTGCGCCTGCAGGGGTGCGTCATGCTGCACCACCGCGCGCTTGGACGACGCGGCGCGAAAGCCGACATGGTTGATCAGGACTTGCATGCCGTGCCCTCGTTGGCGGCCGGCGTGGCCGGGCCGCCATGTTGCGTGAGCCACAGGCGCGCGGCGCCCAGCAGGCCGGCCTGGTTGCCGGCGGAGGCGAGCGCGATGTCGCACATGCGGTAGAAATCGGGCCGCAGGCGCAGCCGCATCTCGGCGCGCAGTTCCTGCAGGAAGGCCGGCCCGCGCGCGGTGATGCCGCCGCCGATCACGACGCGCGACGGGTTGAACGCGAACAGCAGGTTGGCCAGCCCGGTGGCCAGCAGGCCGAACCAGGCGGTGACGACGGCGGCCATCTCGGCGTCGCCGCGATCGCGCGCCGCAAAGACGCCCTCCGCGTCGAGGCCGCAGCCGGGCCGCGCCTTTTCCGCGGCCGTGGCCAGGCCGCGCGGCGAGGCGTGGTCTTCCCACACCTTGCCGTCGACCAGCATGTAGCCCCATTCGCCGGCGGCGCCGTTCGCGCCGCGGTACAGGCGGCCGTCGATCACGATGCCGCCGCCGATGCCCGTGCCCAGCGTCAGGGCGAGGTAGTGGCGCACGCCGGCGGCCGCGCCCGTCCAGCCCTCGGCCAGCGCCACGCAGTTGCCGTCGTTCTCCACGACCACCGGCACGCCGAACGCGCGCTCGAAGCATTCCTTGGGCGATTGCCCGAAGTAGCCGGCGATGGCCTCCACGGCGCCGACCAGCCGGCCCTCGGCCGCGTCGATGATGCCCAGTGTCGAGAATGCGATGCCCGCCGGCGCGTGGCGCGCCATCAGCGGCTCGGCCACGGCCAGCAGCCGCGTCAGCAGCGCCTTGCCGTCGGGCTCGCTCTGCGTGGCGAGCTGGTCGGAGCACAGCAGTCGACCGTCGGCGTCGGCGATGCCGTACTTGACCCAGGTGCCGCCGACGTCGAACGCAAGCACGCGCGGGGCGGCGGACGCGGCGGGGTCGGGGGTGGCGGCGGGAACAGGCAGAAATGTCATTTCGATCAGGCCTAGCCTTTGACCGCGCCGGCCGCCAGGCCCTTGATGAACCAGCGCTGCGAGGCAAAGAAGGTGAGCAGGACGGGGATCACGCTGACGACGGCCGCGGCCATCATCAGGTCGTAGCGGGTGGCGTGCTGGCCCATGTACAGGCGCAGGCCCACGGGCACGGTCTGCACGTCGGGCGAGGACGTCAGCACCCAGGCGAAGAACACCTCGTCCCACGCGAGCAGGAACACGAACGACGCGGTGGCGATGAGGCCGGGCGCGCTGATGGGCAACACGATGCGCACGAACGCGCCGAAGCGCGAACAGCCGTCGATGATCGCGGCCTCCTCCAGTTCGCGCGGGATCGACACGAAGAAGCCGCGCATGATCCAGATGCTGGCCGGCGTGAACATCGCCGTGTACAGGAAGATCATGCCGTGGTACGTGTTCATCATCGGCAGTCCGGCATCGTCGATCTGGATGTAGAGCATGTACAGCGGCAGGAAGAACAGCATGCCGGGGATGACCTGCGTGGTGCTCACCGCCACGCTGAAGGCGTGGTTGCCGCTGAAGCGAAAGCGCGCCAGCGCATAGGCCGCCAGCGCCGCGAGCAGCGTCGACAGCAGCGTCGTGATGCCGCAGATCACCAGGCTGTTGCGCAGGAAGGCGAGGAAGTCGACGTTGACCCACATCTGGCGGTAGTTCGACCAGTGCGGCGTGAAGCCGGCGTCCACGAGGTGGCCGCTGACGACGTCGTTGTAGTCCGACAGCGACGCGTAGACCATGAACGCCACGGGCGAGAGCGTGAGCACGACGAGCGCCCACACGAGTGCGTTCAGGAGCATCTCCTTTCTCGCCCGAGCGCTGGGCCGCCGCGAGCCGGGCGAGCGCCCCTCGGGGGCCGCGACCGAAGCGCGCTGGGGGCCGGCATCAGCTTTCATCGGTCATGCTCCGACGGAACGTGCGCATCCACACCGCGACGAACACGAGCATCACGGCCATCATCACGAACGACACCGCGGCGCCTTCGCCGAAGCGCCAGTAGCTGAAGCTCTGGCGCGTGAGCAGCGGCATCAGCAGGTCGCCCCACTCGCCGGGGTAGCCCGCGCCCTTGCCGAACATCATCGCCACGATGTTGTACGAGTAGATGTTGTCGATCACCTGGAACATCACCTGGATCACGATGACCGGCTTGAGCGCGGGCAGCGTGATGTGGCGGAAGCGCTGCCAGGCGGTGGCGCCGTCCAGCCGCGCGGCCTCGTACAGCTCCTCGGGCACGGCCTGCAGCGCCGCCAGGAAGATCAGCATCAGCACCGGCCACGCGCGCCACACGGTGGGGATGACGATCGCGAAGAAGGTGTTGCTGCCGATCAGCCAGAACGGCTTGTGGTCCATCACGTGGAGCACGTCGACCAGCACGTGGTTGACGATGCCCTCGTCGCGCTGCCACATGAAGCCCCACAGGGTGCCCACGACGTAGGTGGGCACCACCCAGGGCAGCATCAGCAGCGTGCGCGCCAGCGCCTTGCCGGGGAAGTCGCGATTGAGCAGCAGCGCGACGGCCAGGCCGATGCTCACCGCGCAGGCGGTCACCAGCAGCGAATACAGCGCGGTGTTGCGCAGCGCGCCCAGCATGCCCGAGTGCACCGGGTTGGCGGGATCGAGCAGCACGCCCCGGTAGTTGCGCAGGCCCACGAAGGGCGCGTCCATGAACTGGCTCAACGTGTACTGGTTGAGCTTGAGCAGCGACATCCGCATGCCCTGGACGATCGGCACCAGGTTGACGATCACCATCATCAGGGCGGCCGGCGCCAGCAGCAGGTAGGGAAACGCATCGACCTTGCGGCGCCGGCGCGGGCGCGCTGGCGCATGCGGCTGCGCGAGGGCGCCCAGGCCCGGTTCCGTGACGGCGGTCACTCGGCCTCCTCCAGCACCTTGTTCGCCTCGGTGACGGTGTCGTGCACCATCGCGCGCATCGCGGGCTCGCTGTACTTGTCGCCGATGCCCGCGGTGAGCTCCGCGAGCTGGCCCAGGTGCTTGGTGTAGACCGTCTCGAGCGGGCCCCAGGCCGGGATCGGCGGGTAGGCGCGACCGTCGGCGGCGATGGCCGTGAGCTTGGCGAAGACGGGGTGCCGCGACGTCCACGCCGGGTCATTGGCCGCGTCGACGCGCGCGGGCATCATCGACGACAGCAGCGACAACCGCACCTGCGGCGCCTTGCCGCCCAGGTACTTCACGAGATCCCACGCCTCGGCCTTGTGGCGCGAGCCCTTGAAGATGGCCAGGTTGGAGCCGCCGAAGAAGGTGGCGTGGCCGTGCGGGCCAGCCGGGTAGGGCGCGACGTCGAAGTTCTCGCGCACGCCCGAGCCGGGCGGCGCCTCGAAGATGCGGCGCATCAGCCACGGCCCCGAGAAGATGACGCCGTACTCGCCGCCCACCCAGGCGCCCTCGAGGATGTCGGAGTCCTTCTCGAGGGCATTGGCCGGCACCAGGCCTTCGACGGCAAGGCGCGAGTAGAAGTCGATCGCACGCAGGGCCTGCGGCGTGTCGAGCGCGGAATGCCTGGCGTCGGCGGAGAGCATGTCGCCGCCGGCGTTCCAGATCCACGGCGCGAGGTTGTGGACGACGTTCCAGTCGTTCTTGCCCGCGTAGGCGAGCGCGCCGATGCGCTTGCCGTTGACCGTGATGCCGTTGATCCTGCGCAGCGCCGCGTGGAACGAGTCCCAGGTCGCGAACGCCTGCGCCGGGTCGACCCCGGCCTGGCGGAAGACGTCGGTGCGGTAGAACGCGGCGCGCACGTCGGCGTACCAGGGCAGGCCGTACACGCCGCGGCGGCCGAACACCTGCGTCGTCTTCCACAGCTCGGGGTAGTACGGCGCGCCGTTGCCGACCTCGGCCAGCTGCGCGGCCGACAGCGGCTCCAGCCCGCCCATGGCGGCGATCGCGGGCATCCAGGTGGTGCCCAGCTCCAGCAGGTCGGGCCCGCGCCGCGAGGCCGCGGCCGCGGTGATCTTGTTCCAGCCCGATTCCCAGTCCAGCACGGTCACGCGCACCGTGATGCCCGGATGGGCCGCGATCCACGGTGCGATGAGCGCCGGGATGTCGTTCTGCGCGTTGGTGGTGACGGGCATGACCCACATCGACAGTTCGAGCGCGGATGCCCGGGCCGCGCCGGTGGCCAGGACCAACGCGCTGAGCCACCGCCACGCAGGGAGCGCGGACGAGCGGGCGGGGCGGGACGGGGCTGACATCGGTGTCGTTGTTAAATCAATTTGTTTGCAGTATCCGCA
>Ga0068855_100004112_pt1 | contig 17748 bp, 13 predicted proteins | sample KBSCornC52_FD_66592 | JGI IMG/M metagenome (GOLD analysis project Ga0068855, IMG submission 66592) | Corn rhizosphere microbial communities from Kellogg Biological Station, Michigan, USA - KBS Corn C5-2 | ecosystem: Host-associated > Plants > Roots > Rhizosphere > Soil ...
GGCTGGCGCAACATTATCGAGAAGATGCACATGACCGCCACCCTCACCAAGTGGTACGAGGAAAAGGGACGTCATGAGATCATTGCCGGCGGTAAGAGCGTCAATCTGCCGAGCAAAGAACACACGCTAGTACTCCGCGCCGAAGATGTGAACAAGGAACGGCAGCACGATCTCGACGACCTGGGTATCGCCAAGACCGCCCGCGAAGAGAAGAAGCGCGCCCGCGACGCCAAGCAGAAGGAAGACGCCGAGAACGCCCGCATGCTGGCCATGTACAAGGAACACGTACTCGGTGAGAAGCCCACTCCCGGCATGGTGCCGTTAAGCGCGATCGCCCCGGCCGCTCCCAAACCCTCCGAAAAGAAGGAAGAAGTGGGTAGCTTCGGCGACTAGTTTCCTCTAAATCCTCTGTACTCAAAGGCTGCTCGCATTGCGGGCAGCCTTTTCATTTGGTCAGTGTAATTCGCGCGTTGGGTTCGTTTGGTTGTGGGCGAGTTGCCTGCTTCCGCGGAGCTTTGACAGGTCACCGCGATGCCGAAACTCTTTGGGCAGTGTTCTGAATAGGTTACCGCGGGAAGAAGGCTGTAAAGTCAGGCTTCGGCGGTAAATTGAGGTCGCAGCAGCAAAGGGAGCGAGCCGCCTCACAGATCCTGCCTTACTCAACCCGCCTGCCAGCCCACCCTAAAACCCCACCCGCTCAATTAGGAGCGTTCCGCCAATCGAGCAAGCTCCCTTGCTGCCCTATGACTTGCGCGCGCCGCGGACCGTGCCCTTCAGCTTCGATTGACGGCGCTTTGCAGCCTTGCGCTTGGGTTTGGTAATGAGAAAGGTGCCGCTCCCCTGATACACGGCTTGATACAGGTTTTCTTTTGCCACGTTGTCTTTTGCCATGAAGAAGCTTCAGTATAACAGAAGGCCGCGCCAGGAGAATCGAATGCCACTAAACCAGCGGTCTGCGCAAAGCGCAATGCTGTCAGCCGATTGGCAATTGACTCCGGCTCGAGTCAATGCCTATAATTCTCAACGGTTACGCTATTTTCGAAGGAGAGACCCTGATGAAATCGAAGTTTATGATGCTGGTGGTGTCCGCCGCGATGTTGGCGGTGGTGCTCCCCGCCTGGGCACATCATTCGTTTGCCGCTGAGTACGATATCACCAAGCCCTGCAAGTTGACCGGCGTCGTGACCAAGTTCGAACTGACTAATCCGCATTCCTGGATCTATATCGACGTGAAAGATGACAAGGGCAACGTGGTCAATTGGGGATTCGAAACCGCGAATCCGAACTCGCTCTATCGCCGCGGTTACAAGAAAGGCTTGATCGTGCCGGGAACCGTAGTCACCATTCAGGGCTATTTGGCGAAGGACGGCAGCCATACCGGCAACGCACACATCCTGACCATGGAAGACGGCAAAGTGATCCCGCTCGGGAGCGAACAAAACCCCGGTTGATCGGAATTCCGCCCCGCTTGATAGGAATTCCGCAGAGAGGCTTCACTTATATTTATGTCTGATCGCCGCATGGCAACTTTTCTGGCGGTGGCTGGAATGGCGTTCTGCGCCGTGGCCGCCGCTCAAGCCCAGGCGCCCTACAAAGCTCCCCGCACTCTTGACGGCAAACCCGACTTGCAGGGCATCTGGATGACGCGCAACGCCGCCTCCTTCGATGTAAGCGAAGTGGCCGAGGGCCGGCAGATTCCCTATCTGGCCGACGCACTCGCCCGCGAGGAGAAAGGCGACCGCGTAGATCCTATCGCGCATTGCTCCATGCCGGGCGTGCCGCGCATCACTTATATGCCCTTCCCGATCCAGATTCTGCAACGGCCTGGATACGTGGTGTTCCTATACGAATACCAGCACGATCATCGGATTGTGCAAACCAATTCGCGTCCCCACCTGGAAGACATCGACTTTTATCTGGGCGATTCCGTGGGCCATTGGGAAGGCGACACCTTGGTAATCGACGTCACTAACCTTAGCGACAAGACCTGGCTAGATTCGGCCCGTCACACGCACAGCGATCAACTCCATGTGATCGAGCGCTACACCCGCACCGGCCCGGACACCATCGCCTACGAGGCCACCATTGAGGATCCGAAAACCTACTCTCGCCCTTGGAAAATCGCCATGCCGCTGCACCGCATCACCGAGCCCGGTTTCGAGATGAGAGAACAGGAATGCATAGAGGGCGATAGCGGGCGCGCCATCCATATGCCGTATCGCCCGGCGCCGAAGGATTAGAAGGGGCTACCCGATGATACTGGCGCTCACGCTTATTTTCGCGGCCTTCGCGGTGGCGCAGACCCCGTATGTTCCCCAGCGCACCCCGGAAGGCTTCCCCGATCTTGAGGGCGTCTGGCAACCCCAACAGAACGGTGCAATGTTTTCGGTGCTGCCGCACAAACCCGGCTTCCTGCTGGGCGCGGGATCGAAAACCGGGATCGTCGAAGGCGGCGTTCTGCCGTATCAGCCCTGGGCGGCCGAACTGGTGAAGTATCGGCTGGACCATATGGAGATGGATCCCACCGGACATTGCCACTACGAAGGTATCCCGCACGCCATGTATTTCCCGTTTCAGATCTTCCAGACGGCGGACGAGATTGCCGTGGTGCACGAAAACATGCATGCCTATCGCATCATTCATATGAAGGGGAAGCATCCCCCGGATTACTTGGAATGGATGGGCGATTCACGCGGGCATTGGGAAGGCAATACCTTGGTGGTAGACGTCGCCAATAATAACGATAAGAGCACTTTCGATATGGCCGGACACTTCCATAGCGACGCCTTGCATGTGGTTGAGCGCTTCACTCCTATCGACCGCGACAACATCGCCTACGACGTGTTGCTCGAGGACCGCAAGGTGTTTACGCGTCCCGTCAAGATGCACTTTTCCTTCAAACGCGCGCCAGCGAGTTTCCAGATCATGGAAGCGGGCTGCTTTGAAGGGGAGCGGGATCAGGTGCACTTCACCGACACCGTCAAGCTTTCCGAACACTACGATCACGAGCTCAACTCCGACCATAACACCGGCAAGAAGGACACCAAAGCAGGAGCCTCCGGGAAATGAAATCTATTTGGATAGCGCTGATCGCAATCGCCGTGGCCGCGCCCTGCCTTTTCGCCCAGACGCCGGCCTACACTCCGCAACGGACGCCCGAAGGGCTCCCCGATCTTGAAGGGATTTGGCAGCCGCAGACCAATGGCGCGGCGTATTCGATTCTTCCCCACCCTCCCGGATTTCTTCTGGGCGCAGGGTCCAAGGTCGGCATCGTCGAAGGCGGCGTTCTCCCCTATCAGCCGTGGGCGGCGGAACAAGTGAAGTACCGTTTGGAGCACATGGAAACCGACCCCACCGGTAAGTGCCACTATGAAGGCGTTCCACACTCCCTGTACTTTGCGTTTCAGATTTTCGAGACGCCCACGGAAATCGCGCTGGTCCATGAAAACATGCACGCCTACCGGATCATCCACATGCAGGGCCAGCACCCCAAAAATTACGAGGCGTGGATGGGCGATTCGCGCGGCCACTGGGAAGGCAATACGCTGGTGGTGGATGTCACCGATAATAACGACAAGAGCGTGTTCGATATGGCCGGCCATTTTCACAGCAATGCCCTGCACGTGGTGGAACGCTTCACTCCCGTGAGTCGCGATCTGATCCAGTATGAAGCGACGCTCGACGATCCCAAGGTATTCACGCGCCCCTGGAAGATGAAATTTAGCTTCAAACGCGCCGCGCCCGATTACCACATCATGGAAGCGGGCTGCTATGAAGGCGAGCGCGATCAGACCCACATCGTGGAGGGTCTCGCTACCATTCCCAACCACTACGAGCAGAAACTCAACACCGAACCGCCGAAACCAAAGAAGTGACGAACGGCCCGCGTGCTACGCTGGTGGCGTCCAATGTCCCCTCGCCTGTTCGTCGCTGCCTTGCTAACCGCGGCTACCGCTTGTGCGGAAACCGTACCCGCGGTTTTCACCCAGGTGGATCAAATGGTGGCAACGCTCGCGGAGATCACCGGTTGGCAGGTAAAGAGGAAGGTCCCCTCAGAGGTCCTGACCAAGGAGAAATTCCAGCACTATCTGTCTTCGCACATCAAGGACGGCGCACACGATAAAGAAACCCACGCCGAAGAAGTGGCGCTCAAGATGTTCGGCCTGGTGCCCCAGAATTTCAACCTCGCACGTGAAACCGAAGACTTGCTAGGCGAGCAGGCCGCCGCGTTTTACGATTACAAAAAGAAGCGCCTGTACATCATCGACTCCACTCCCACCGGCGAGGATCAGCAAATGGCCTTAGTGCACGAGCTGGCTCATGCGCTCGCCGATCAGCAACACTCACTTGGCAAATATTTGAACCGGGGATCGCCCGATTCCGATGAATCCACCGCGAGGGAAGCCGTGATGGAAGGCCAGGCGACCTGGCTCACGTGGGCCTATGAAGCCAAGCGCGCCGGAGGCAAAGGCGAGGTTCCGCTTAGAATGCTGGACCAGTTGACCAGTGAGCAGGATGACAATACCCAGTTTCCGGTCCTGGATAAGACGCCGTTGTATATGCGCGAGTCATTGCTGTTTCCCTATAACGCGGGCGCTCGCTTTCAGGATGCAGTCTACCGCAAGCTGGGCCGCGAGGCGTTCGAGGCCGTGTTCGCTCAAGGGCCGCGCAGCACCCAGCAGATTCTGCATCCCGCGGCGTACTTTGACATGACCGAGCCGGTTACCGTGGAACCCTTGGGCATCGACAAGATCGCCGGCAAACAAGCGGGCCAGTTTCGCGCCGTGATCGAGGGCGCGGTAGGGGAGTTCGATCACGCCATCCTGCTGCGCCAGTTCATCGGCGAGCGAGAAGGCGCCCAAGCCGCGCAACATTGGCGCGCCGGCTGGTTCCGCCTTTACGAACATAAGAAGGACGGCTATCCGGTGCTCTCGTATGTTTCCCAGTGGGATTCACCGGAATCTGCCGCCGCGTACTTCGCGCTATACCAGCGCGTTCTTCGCGGAAAATGGAAGAATATGAACGTGACGTCGGCTAGCGCAACAGAAGTAACCGGCACCGGCGATTCCGGCCGCTTCACGGTTCGGCTCGCTGGGACGTCCGTCCAATCCATAGAAGGACTGAGGTAAACTAATCGTATGCGAAACCTTGCTATGCGAGCCTTGGCTGCTACATCGTTTGTGGCGCTCACCGTTTCGGCTTTTGCCACTCCCCCGGTGCCGCGCAAGTCCCCGGAATTTACCTTCGTCGAACCGTCCGGCAAACAGATTCTGCTTTCCAGCCTTAAGGGCAAGATTGTAGTGATGCCGTTCATGTTCACCACTTGTCCCCATTGCCAGCGCTATGCGCAGGACCTCACCCAACTCGAAAAGGAGTTCGGCCCGCGCGGTGTAGTGTTCATGGGTACGGTCTTTAACGATGCCAACGCCGCCATGGCGGCTCAGTTCGTCAAGGAATTCAATGTCGGCTTCCCGGTCGGCTACGCCACTCGCGACCAGGTGGTCAGCTACCTGGGCCTCTCCGTACTCGACCGCTGGGTGGTACCGCAGGTTGCCATTATCGACAGGAAGGGCAACATCGTGGCGCAAAGCGCGGCTACCGGCTCTCCGGAACTGCAGGAGCCAGGTTCGTTGCGCACTCTCCTCGACAAGATTGTCAAGCTAAACGGACCGTCGGGCAGAGCAACTCCGGCGAAGACCGCCACCAAGACGGTTGCCAAGAGCAACTAGGTTTCCATAAACATAGCCGGGGCACCGCGCCTATTTTAGGGCAGCGATCGCCTCGGCTATTTTTTTGCCGTGGAAACGGCCGTTCTCAATGAAGATCTCGTTGGTGTGCATGCCCGCCACTAGCACCCCCGCCAAATACATGCCCTTGCGATCGCTTTCGAGGGTCTCCGGCTCCGTAAAAGGCCGCCCCGATTCCGGATCGAAGTGAATGCCATGGGCTTCCAAGAATTTCGTGTCCGGGCGGTAGCCCGTCATCGCAAAAACAAAATCGTTCTTCAGCGTGACCTCACCTTGCGGAGTCTTCAGGCGCACCGAGTCCTGACGAATCTCTTCCACAGTCGAATGAAAATATGCCGGGATCTCGCCATTCTTGATACGATTCTCGATGTTGGGCTTGATCCAATATTTTACGTTCGAGTGAATCCCCGCCCCGCGATGCACCAGCGTGACCCGCGCTCCGGTCCACCATAATTCCAGGGCGCCGATGGCAGCCGAGTTCTTCGCGCCCACCACCAGCACATCGTGGTTGTAATACGGGTGAGCTTCTTTGTAGTAGTGGATAACCTTGGGCAGATCCTCGCCGGGAACATTCAACTTGTTGGGTACGTCGTAGTAACCCATCGACAAAATCACCTTGCGCGATTCGTACTGCTGGGCGCAGCCGCAGCGATCGACCGCATGCGTAACGAAGTAGCCATCATCGCCCGTGATCTTCTCGACGTGCTGATACTGCCGGATATCCAGCTGATAATGATCGGCCACCCGGCGATAGTATTTGAGAGCTTCGCCGCGCACCGGCTTTTCGTTGAGCGAAGTCATGGGGATGTCGCCGATCTCGAGCAGCTCCGGCGTAGTGAAAAATACCATGTTGGTGGGGTAGTGATACAGGGAGTTGACCACGCAGCCCTTGTCGATCAGAACCGCGCTGAGCCCGCGCCGCTTCAGTTCAATACCGCAGGCCAGACCCGTAGGCCCCGCGCCGACGATAACCGCGTCGTGTGTCGGCACGGCCTACAGCATCCCCTCGACGCTCTTATAAACCGCCGCCAGGGCGCCGTCAAGCGCGGATGCGTCCGTGCCGCCGGCTTCGGCCATGTCGGGGCGCCCCCCACCTTTTCCGCCGACAGCTTGGGCCACCGCCCCGGCTAGTTTACCGGCATGCACCTTAGCCGTCAGGTCCTTGGTGACGCCCGATACGATGGCAACGTTCGCATTGTCGGCGGCGCCCAACACCACCACCGCCGTCTTCCATTGGTTACGCAGCGAGTCCACCAGCGTGCGCAATTGCTGGCGATCGAAGCCATCCACGCGCGCTGCCAGCACTTTTACGCCCTTAATCTCACGCGCCTGGCTTTCAAGATCGCCCGCTTGCGCCTGCGCCATCTTGGTTTTGAGCTGCTGCACTTCGTGCTCGAGCGACTTTTCCTTGGCCACCAGCTTTTCAAGCTGTTCGAGCATATCGCCTTCCGCGGCCCTCACGACGCTGGCTACGCCCGCAAGTTGCGCCTGCGCCGACTGGAACCGGCGCAAGGCTTCCTCGCCGGTGATGGCTTCAATGCGCCGCACCCCCGCCGAGATGCTGCCCTCGTAGACGATTTTGCACAAGCCAATATCGCCGGTGCGGGAAACGTGCGTGCCGCCGCACAGCTCCTTGCTGAAGCTGTCGATCGATACCACGCGAACATGCTCGCCGTATTTTTCGCCGAACAGCGCCATGGCGCCGGTCGAGAGCGCCTGGTCTAGGTCCATTACATCTGTATGCACTACTCGATTGGCGAGGATCTCCTGGTTCATCAGCCGCTCCACTTCGGCCACTTCATCGCGATCCATGGCGGTGTAGTGCGTGAAGTCGAAGCGCAGCCGCGTGGGTTCGACCACACTGCCCGCCTGCTTCACGTGCGATCCCAGGACGCGGCGCAACGCCGCATGCAGCAGGTGCGTGCCGGTATGGTTGCGCATGGTCGAAAGGCGCGCCGAAGAATCCACCTTGGCGATCACCTCATCCCCAGCTTTCACCGGCCCCATGATTTTCGTACGATGGATGGTCCTGCCCGGAGCGCCGTTGTAGGCCGATTCCACCACGGCTACGGTCTCGCCCGTCGCCGCCGAAACCAGTACGCCGGTGTCGCCCACCTGACCGCCGGCTTCCGCATAGAACGGCGTACGATCGAGCGCCACTTCGCCGTCGAGTGCGGCCAGCACGGTGGCCGGAGCCTCCAAAGACTCGCGTCCCACGAACTCAGTTTTCGGCAGTGCCTGATATTCCGGCCGCACCTGCGCCTTCTCCGTGCCCTTCCAGCTCGCGCGCGCCCGGGTCCGCTGCTTCTCCATCTCCGCGGTGAAGCCCTCACGGTCGATCGACAACCCGAATTCACGCGCCATGTCTTCCTGCTCGTCAAGCGCCAGCCCGTAAGTGTCGTACAGCTTGAACGCCGCCGGACCCGGCAGCACTCCGCCCGCCGCCGCCTTGGCCTCATCCTGGAAAATCCGCTCGGCCACCTGGAAGGTGGTCGCGTAGCGATGCTCCTCATCCTTCACCACTCGCGCCACCCGCGAAACACTCTCCATCATTTCCGGATAAGCATCGCGCATGTGCTCGGCCACGAAGCCCGTTAGCTTGTAGAGATACGGATCGGTCGCCCCCGCCATACGAGCGTTCCGCATCGCCCGCCGCATGATCTTGCGCAGCACGTAACCACGCCCCTCGTTCGAAGGCACCACGCCATCGTGAATCAAAAACGCTGTGGCGCGGGCATGATCTGCGTTGATCCGCAACACGGTATCGGTAGCCGGTTTTTCTCCCAACGCGCAACCGATCAGCTCGCCCGCCCGCAGCACGATAGGCTTGATCAGATCCGTATCGTAGTTCGACAGCACGCCTTGCTTCACGGCTGCGATGCGCTCCAGACCCATTCCTGTGTCGATCGACGGCCGGGGCAGCGGATTCAGTTTGCCCTGCGCGTCGCGGTCATACTGCATGAACACCAGGTTCCAGATCTCGACAAAACGTTCGCCGGGGTCGTCCGGGAAACTTCCCGCGCCCGCCTCCGGTCCGAAATCATAGTGAATCTCAGAACAGGGACCGCACGGGCCCGTCTCGCCCATCTGCCAAAAGTTGTCTTTCTCGCCCAACCGGAAAATGCGATCCTTCGAGACCCCCGCAACCTTCTGCCACAACTCCTCTGCGTCGTCGTCTTCGCGAAAGACGGTTACATAGAGCTTGTCTTTAGGGAGCCCGTAGTCTTTCGTGATCAGCTCCCATGCGTAAGCGATGGCATCTTTCTTGAAGTAATCGCCGAACGAAAAATTTCCCAGCATCTCGAAAAACGTATGATGCCGCCGCGTGTAGCCGACATTGTCGAGATCGTTGTGCTTCCCGCCCGCGCGCACGCACTTCTGTGAGGTGGTCGCGCGCGTATAATCCCGCTTTTCTTGCCCCAGGAACACGTCCTTGAACTGATTCATCCCCGCGTTGGTGAATAACAGCGTGGGATCGTTGGCCGGAACCAGCGAAGAGCTGCGCACCACGCGATGCCCGTGGGCAGAAAAATAGTCAAGGAACTTCTGGCGAACTTCGGAACCTGTCATGGATGATTCTATTTTCGCTTACCAGCCGACCGGTTTGCCCTTATTCTGCTCGTCCAGCCATTTCTGCAGCGGCGCAAAGTAATCCAGAATCGCCGTGGCATCGAGGTTGCGCTGGCCCGTCAGCTCAAACATGGCGTCCTGCCACGGCTTGCTCAGCCCCATCTCGAGCATCGTATTAAGCCGCCGGCCGGCTTCCTTGTTGTCGTATATAGAGCAGCGATGAAGCGGCGTGTTGCTGCCCGCCGCCGGACATCCTGCTGCCTTCGCCAGCGCGCGATGAAACTGGAACTGCATGATGTAGGACAGAAAATAGCGCGTGTACGGCACGTCGGCGGCGACGTGATACTTGGCGCCCGGATCGAAATCGCTCTCGCTGCGCGCCACTGGCGGCGCGACGCCCTGATACTTGAGTCGCAGGTCCCACCACCCCTTGTTATACTGCTCCGGCGGAATCTCCCCGGAAAACACTTTCCAGCGCCACTGATCGATCATCAATCCAAACGGCAGGAACGCCACTTTATCCAGCGCCCGCGCCAGCAGCAGCCCGATGTCTTTCGAAGCGTCCGGCGCCTTGTCGAGCAACCCGATCTTGACCAGATACTCCGGCGTCACCGAAAGCGCGATGGTGTCGCCGATGGCCTCGTGAAAACCGTCGTTGGCGCTGTCGCGAAAAATGAACGGCTGCTTGTCGTAGGCTCTCTGATAAAAATTATGGCCCAGCTCGTGATGGATGGTGGTGAAATCTTCTTCAGTGATGTCGATGCACAGCTTGATCCGCACGTCTTCGAGCGAGTCGATATCCCAGGCGCTGGCATGACATACCACGTCGCGATCGCGCGGCTTGGTGAACATGGACCGCTCCCAGAATGTGGCCGGCAACGGTGCGAATCCCAGCGATTTGAAAAAGTTCTCGCCGTAGTGCACCATATCGAGCGGCTTGGTGTCGCGCTTTTTCAGGATCTCCGTCAGATCGTAGCCCTTGTCAGCATCCGCCGGTGCTACCAGTTTGTAGATATTGCTCCAATCCTGCGCCCAGATGTTGCCCAGCAGATCCGCCGGGATGGGACCCCTGGCCGGCACCACATCGCCGTATTTCTCACGCAGTTTCCAGCGTACGTAGCTGTGCAGCGAAACGTACAACGGCCGCACTTGCTCCCACAGCCGGTCTACTTCCTTGGCAAAATCGTCGGCCGGCATGTCATACTTCGAGCGCCACATAGCGCCGGTATCCTTGAAGCCTAGTTCGCGCGCCCCTTTATTGGCCAGCTCCACGAAGCGTTGAAAATCCTTGCGCATCGGCGGTGAAATCCGATGCCAGCCGCGCCAGGCGTCCAGCAGCTCGGCGGGATCGGTGCTGGTGGCCATCACCCGCGTGATGGCTTCGATATCCATGCACGGCTTCGCTACACCAGCTTGGCTTTCCGGGCAGTACTTGCCCTTCCCGTACATGCCTTCGAGCGATGCAGCCAAACGCGTGACCTCAGCGCTCTCGGCGGGATTCGCCGGTGCGGCCAATACCAGGGAGGTCTTCAACAAATTCATCTTGCGCCGCATTTCAGGCGGAAGATTGGTTTTGTCAAAACGCACCGCGGCCTTGGCGAGGCGGACGCCCTCCGCGATATTGCGCTCGTTGGCGCGAGCCTCTACCGCCTCGGTGTCGTCAGTAATGTAGGTGGATTGAATCCAGCCCGTCTGGTTGGCTTCGAGACTCAGATCGAAGAGCCGTTTCTCCGCGTCGCTGAGAAACTTCCGGGCCTCGGCGACGGTGGGTTCGGCTGCCCATAGACCCGTCGCACACGCCACCAGCGCTGTGATCAAACGTAGCGTCTTCATGACGCCATCTTACCGAATTAAGCTCTGAATTCGTTGCAGTCGTCAGGCCGCGAGCGCCGGAGCCATCACTAGCCCCGGCACGACCGCCCGCAGCACGTCTTCGACGCGATCCGCGAAGATGAACTCCATCTCCTGGCGGACTTCCTCCGGCAGATCGCGCAGATCCTTCTGATTCCCACGCGGCAGAATCACCCGCTTGATGCCGACGCGCCGGGCTGCGAGCACCTTCTCCTTGACGCCGCCGATCGGCAGCACCAGGCCGGTCAGCGTGACTTCGCCGGTCATGGCGGTGTCGCTGCGCGCCGGCTTGCCGGCGTAAAGCGAGGCCAGCGCAGTCGTCATAGTCACGCCCGCCGAGGGACCGTCCTTCGGAATCGCCCCGGCCGGCACGTGAATGTGCAGACCCGCGTTCAGGAATTTGGCCGGATCGATTCCGAGCGCCGCCGCGTGGGCCCACACATAGCTGCGAGCCGTCTTGGCGGACTCCTGCATCACTTCGCCCAACTGGCCGGTGATGGTGGTTTCCTTGCCGTCGGGCAGCAAGGTTGCTTCAATGTACAACACATCGCCGCCGGATTCGGTCCAGGCGAGCCCTGTCGCCACGCCGGCCGGGAACTCGCGCCGGGCCTGCTCAGGCGAGAACGGTTCGGGACCGAGCAGGTCCTGAATCTCCTCGACTCGGATTTCGAAAGGCCCGGCAGCGCCTTCGGCAACCTTCAGCGCGATTTTGCGCGTCAGCCGCCCGATGGCTTGCTCCAGCCGCCGCACGCCCGCTTCGCGCGTGTAGGCGGAGATCACTTTTTTCAGTGCCGGCTCGGTGATCTGCACCCGCTCTTCGGTCAGTCCGGTTTGCTTCAATTGCCGCGGAATTAAATACCGCCGTGCGATCTGCGATTTCTCTTCTTCGCTATAGCCCGAGAGCCGCAGGATCTCCATACGGTCGAGCAGCGGCGCCGGGATGGAATCCAGCGTATTCGCCGTGGTGACGAACATCACCTTTGAAAGATCAAACGGCAGATCCAGATAATTATCACGGAACGATTTGTTCTGTTCCGGATCCAGGATCTCGAGCAGCGCTGCCGCGGGATCGCCGCGGAAGTCGTGGCCCAATTTGTCGACTTCATCGAGCATCAGTACCGGATTCGCAAATCCGGCCCGCCGCATGGCTTGCAATAAACGGCCCGGTAAGGCCCCGATATAGGTCCGGCGATGCCCCCGCAGCTCGGCTTCATCGTGCAATCCACCCAGGCTCATACGCTCGAATTTCCGGCCCAGCGCCCGCGCTATGGATTGCCCGAGCGAAGTCTTGCCGACGCCCGGCGCGCCCACAAAGCACAGAATGGGAGCCTTAGCTTCTGGATTCAGTTTCAGCACCGCCAGGTGCTCCAGAATGCGCTCCTTCACTTTCGCGAGACCGAAGTGATCTTCGTCCAGCACCTTCCGCGCTTCTGCCAGATCCAGGCTATCTTCGCTGCGCTTGTTCCAAGGCAGCTCGATCACGTATTCGAGCCAGGTCCGGATCACATTGTGCTCCGGCTGCGAAGGCGGCAATTTCTCCAACCGTCCCAACTCGCGATCGGCTTCTTTCCGGACATCCTCAGGCAGATCGGCCTTGGCCAGCTTCTCGCGAATCTGCTCCACCTCGGCCTGATCGGGATTCTTCTCGCCCAACTCCTGCTCGATGGCTTTCTTCTGCTGCCGCAGGATATATTCTTTCTGCTCGCGCGACATTTCGCCGCGCGCGTCTTCGGTGATCTTATTGCGCAGTTCCAGAACTTCGACTTCATGCGAAAGCCAGCCGTGCACCAGCCGCAGCGCTTCAACGCGCGTGGTGGCTTCGAGCAAGGCCTGTTCCCGCACTGCTTCAAGGTTCATCAGCGAGGCAACCGTGTAAGCCAGACGCAGCGGATCTTCCTGGAACGTGAACAACCGCGCCAGCTCCTGGGGAGACGCCTGCGGCGATTGTATGAGCCCCATGAACTTGGTGCCCATCTCGATAATCGAGAGCGTAAGGGCTTCGGTTTCGCGGCTCGAATCGTCAGGCGCCGGCAAGGGGTGATAGCGGGCCGAAAGGTGTCCACTTTCGTCGTGCACCTTTACGATGACCACGCGTTCCAGCCCAAACGCGAGGATGTCGATGTGATCTTCTTTGGGCCGGGCGACTTTGCGGATGGCCGCACGCGTGCCGATCGTAAACAGGTCCGCCGCGGCGGGCGTATCGGCGGAAGCATCGCGTTGCGCCACCACGATGATCTCTTTGTCCTCGGTTGCAACCGCTGCCTCGACCGCGGCGAGCGATGAAGCCCGGCCTACGGAGAGCGGCATCAGCAACCCGGGGAATAGCACCGAGTTCTTCAGCGGCAGCAAGGGCAGAATGCGGATCTTTTCCAGCTCGCTCATTTGGTCTCCTCTTCTTCTTCACTTAAGATGCTTCAGCGTGCGCCGCCGATTCTATTTCAAAGGTAAGTTCATGATCCTTGCCCAGATTCACGCGCACATTTTGCCCGTCGCGGATTTCGCCGCCCACCAGCCGGCGCGCCAGCGGCGTCTCCACTTCTTTCTGAATGGCTCGCTTCAAGGGACGCGCGCCGAACGTCGGGTCGTAACCCACTTTCACCAGATACTCTACTGCCGCATCCGTTAGCTCCAGGCCAATACGCCGCTCGGCCAGCCGCGTGCGCAGCCCTGCCAGCTGAATCAGCACGATCTTTTTGAGCTGTGCATCGGTCAGGCTGTGGAAGATGATGATCTCATCCACACGGTTCAGAAATTCCGGCCGGAAGATATTGCGCAATTCGTCCTTGGGCGCATTCGAGGTCATGATCACAATCGTGTTTTTGAAATCCACCGTGCGCCCCTGGCCGTCCGTCAGCCGCCCGTCGTCGAGCACCTGCAGCAGCACATGGAACACGTCGGGATGCGCTTTTTCGATTTCATCCAGCAGCACCACCGAATATGGACGCCGCCGGACGGCTTCGGTCAACTGTCCGCCTTCGTCGTAGCCCACGTATCCCGGAGGCGCGCCCACCAGCCGCGCGACGGTGTGCTTCTCCTGATACTCCGACATGTCGATGCGGATCATCGCGTGCTCGTCGTCGAACAGGAATTGCGCCAGAGCCCGCGCCAGCTCGGTCTTGCCCACACCGGTGGGGCCCAGAAACAGGAAACTGCCCACCGGGCGTTTGGGATCTTTCAATCCCCCGCGCGCGCGCAGTACGGCGTCGGAAACCGCATCCACGGCTTCGTCCTGCCCCACAATGCGCTGGTGCAGTTCCTCGGGCAAGTGCGTCAGCTTCTGGATTTCGCCTTCGAGCAATTTCGACAGCGGAATGCCGGTCCACCGGCTCACCACTTGTGCAATGTCTTCCTCGTCCACTTCTTCTTTGAGAAGCGCCGTCGAGCTTAAGCCGGCTTCGAGCTGCTTTTCGAGTCCCGTGAGTTTGCCGTATTTCAGCTCCGCAGCCTTATTGAGGTCGTAAGCCCGCTCCGCCTGCTCGATATCGACTTTAGTCTGCTCGATCTGCTCGCGGATCTCGCGCTGTTTCTTGAGCGCTTCCTGGTCCGCCTGCCACTGCGCGCGCAAGCTCGCTGAGTTGGTTTTGAGATCCGCCAGTTCCTTTTCGAGCTTGGCCAGACGGTCGTGGGAGGCCTTATCGGTTTCTTTCTTCAGCGCCTCGCGCTCGATCTCGAGCTGCATCTGCCGCCGCGTGATTTCGTCCAGTTCGGCCGGCATGGAGTCGATTTCCGTCCGCGTTTTGGCCGCCGCTTCGTCGATTAAATCGATAGCTTTGTCGGGCAGAAAACGGTCGGCAATATAGCGATTGCTCAGCACCGCTGCCGCGACCATGGCGGAGTCCTTGATGCGCACGCCGTGGTGCAGTTCATAGCGCTCGCGCAGGCCGCGCAGGATTGAGATGGTGTCTTCGACCGAGGGTTGATCCACCAGCACGGTCTGAAAACGCCGCTCCAGGGCTTTGTCCTTTTCGATGTTCTTGCGATATTCGTCGAGCGTAGTCGCGCCAATGCAATGCAGTTCGCCGCGCGCGAGCATCGGCTTCAGCAGGTTGCCGGCATCCATTGACCCTTCGGCCTTCCCCGCCCCCACCACCGTGTGCAGTTCGTCGATGAACAGAATGATGTTGCCTTCGGCCGACTGTATTTCCTTCAACACAGCCTTCAACCGCTCTTCGAATTCGCCACGGAACTTGGCGCCCGCCACCAGCGCGCCCATGTCCAGCGAGACGATCTTCTTATTCTTAAGCCCCTCGGGCACGTCGCCGCGCACAATGCGGCGAGCCAGGCCTTCGACGATGGCCGTCTTCCCCACGCCCGGCTCCCCGATCAGCACCGGATTGTTCTTGGTGCGCCGCGACAACACCTGAATCACGCGCCGGATCTCTTCGTCGCGCCCAATCACCGGGTCCAGCTTGCCGATAGCCGCCAGTTTGGTCAGATCGCTGCCATACTTCTCGAGCGACTCGTAAGTCGCCTCGGGATTCTGCGAAGTCACACGCTGCCCCCGCCGGATCGCCTGCAGCGTCCGCATGATCCGCTGGTAGGTGATGCCCAAATCGCGAAAGACCTTCTCGGTAGTCGCGGCCAGCAAAACATGCTCGACGGAAATGTAGTCGTCTTTAAGATGCTGGGCCTCCTTCTCCGCCCGGTCCAGTAGGTCCTGAAGACGTTTAGTGACATATAACTGGTCAACGCCCGGCGCCGACCCGGAAACCCGCGGGAGCTTGTCTAGCTCCTCAACCAGCTTCTGGTGCACCAGTGCGCGGTCTACCTCGGCCTTGGCGAACAAGGATTGCGTCAGGCCCCCGTCCTGGCCGAGCAGCGCGAGCAATAGGTGTTCAACGTCGATTTGCTGCTGCCCTCGTTTGGATGCAATGCCTTGGGCTGAACGGAAGCCCTCCTGGAGTTTTTCGGTGAATCGATTGAAGTCCATATAAGCAGTGACCTTCTGTTAGGAACTATAACACATGAGCCAATTGCAGTGCAAGAATCTTAGTGCCTATATATCAATGTTTTCCTGGCCTGATCCGCCGATTCAGTGATATCATACATTTACCCATGGCAAGTGGACTGCCAAACCTCGTGACGCCTCTTCCGGGCCCTAAAGCCAGGGCGGTGATCGAGCGGGACGCCCAGTTCATCTCGCCTTCCTATACCCGTTCCTATCCTCTGGTGGCCGCTCGCGGCGAGGGCTGCATCGTCGAAGACGTGGATGGAAATCAATTTCTCGATTGCAGCGCCGGCATCGCGGTAGTCTCCACCGGCCACTGCCATCCTCAGGTGGTTGAAGCCATCCAGCGCCAGGCCACACGCCTGATCCATATGTCGGGCACGGACTTCTATTACCAGAACATGGTGGATTTAGCGGAAAAGCTAGCTGCCATCACTCCCGGAGGCGTACCGCGGCGGGTCTACTTCGGCAACTCCGGCGCCGAGGCCATCGAGGCCGCCATCAAGCTGGCCCGCTATCACACCGGACGCAAACAGTTCGTCGCATTCTACGGGGCCTTCCATGGGCGCACCATGGGGGCCTTAGCGCTAACCGGCAGTAAGAACACCCAGAAGAAGAACTTTTTCCCCATGATGCCCGGAGTGCATCATGTGCCATACGCCGATTGCTACCGCTGCCCCTACGGCAAGACGGTCGACACGTGCGCGGTCGAATGCGCCCAGGCCATCGAAGATCCACTTTTCCGTACTCTTGTTCCACCGGAAGAGGTCGCCGCGATTGTGGTGGAGCCGGTCCAGGGCGAAGGAGGCTACTTAGTTCCGCCCCAGAAGTTCTTCGACGAGTTGCGCCGCATCGCCGGCCGCTACGGCATCCTATTGATTTTGGATGAAGTCCAGTGCGGAATGGGACGTACCGGCAAGATGTTCGCTTCCGAGCACTTTGGCGCGATCCCGGATATCGTCGCCCTGGCCAAAGGCATCGCCAGCGGCCTACCGCTGAGCGCCACCATAGCGCGCGCGGAGATCATGGATTGGAAACCCGGGGCGCACGCCTCCACCTTCGGTGGGAATCCGGTGGCGGTAGCGGCGTCGCTCGCAACCATCGCGCTGCTGGAACAAGGGCTCATCGACAACGCGGCTACCGTCGGCGCCCACATGAAGGCGCGCCTGAGCGAGTTTCCCAAGCGCTTCTCGAGCGTCGGCGACGTGCGCGGCCTGGGCCTGATGATCGGCATTGAACTGGTGAAGGATCAGGCCACCAAGGAACGCGCCCCCGAACTGCGCGACCGCATCGTCCAAATGTGTTTCGAGCGCGGATTGCTGGTGCTGGGTGCGGGACCCAACACCATTCGGATTTCGCCTCCGCTGGTGCTCACGCGCCAGCAGGCCGATGGTGCCGTCGATATTATCGCCGAATGTCTCCGCGCCGTTGCAGCCTAAACGCTACAATCACAGTTTGTGCGTATACTCGACGTCGGCTGCGGCATCAACAAACTTCCCGGGGCGATCGGCATAGACCGCAACCCGGCCACGCGCGCCGATGTCCTCTGCGACCTCGACCGCTTTCCCTACCCCTTTCGCGATGCATGCTTCGACAAGCTCCAAGCCAGCCACGTGATCGAACACGTCTCCG
>Ga0068855_100004113_pt1 | contig 17741 bp, 17 predicted proteins | sample KBSCornC52_FD_66592 | JGI IMG/M metagenome (GOLD analysis project Ga0068855, IMG submission 66592) | Corn rhizosphere microbial communities from Kellogg Biological Station, Michigan, USA - KBS Corn C5-2 | ecosystem: Host-associated > Plants > Roots > Rhizosphere > Soil ...
GTACCCACCCGAATAGTCGAGCTGGAACGCCACCTGCCTGCCGCCCGGCGTCGGCGCGAGTGCGTTGATCGCGCCCCACGCGAGGACGTTGACATCCTTGCCGCCGGACTTGTAGCTGAGGAACGCCTGACCTTTGGCGTCGACCCCGAGCTTGATTCCGGTGGCGGTGCTGGTGCTGATCACCTGTGATGCACCCGCGGCGGGCGCGAGGGCGCCCGCAACGAGCACTAGCAAGATGACGGCCCGCCGCATACGGAGCTAGTCGGCAATTCGTCGCGCCGTGCTGAATCACTCGTCCGAGGCAAGCTCCTCCGCGACCAGCGTGAGCGCGAAGAGCCGCCAGGCGAGGTCGAGGTCGGTCGCAAGGCCAAGAACGACCTCGCGCACCCGCGGCAGCTCGCGCGCCCGGAGAGCCAGCTCGTCCAGTCCCGCCGCCAGGCCGGCGCGACGTTCCTCGGTCCAGAGCTCGGCGGCGAGCGATTTGACGGCGCGATCGTCGATCTCGAGCTCGCGGTGAGGATCGCCGCCGGCCGCGAGCAGGAGCAGCGTGCGGCGTCGGGCGTCGTTCAGCTCGCCGGCGGGGAGCTCGAGCCTTTGGCCGGCGAGGTAGGCCAGGACGGCCTCGGGGTTTCCGAGCTCCCCTCGCTCGAGCTGCCCGAGAACCGTGGCGACCGCGTCCATACCCGAATCATGGCGTGCGCGGCGAGCACGATCAGGACACCGAGCAGCAGGCCGCCGATCACATCGGTGATCGTGTGGGCAGCGACGACCACGAGCGCGGCCGGCACGAATGCGAGCCACACGGCCAGGGGCACTTTCGCGCGGGGCCAGACGAAGGCGAGCAGCGCTGCAATCACGACCGAGCGGATCGTGTGCCCACTCGGGTACGAATTCGCGAACGGCGTGACGTGGATCCGAGCCTGCCCGTTCGTCCAGTAGAGCGACGGGCGGTCGAGCACGTGCTTGCCGATCAGCTCGATCACGCTGCCCGAAAGCCACGCTCCCAGCCATACGAGCGCCGCCGGGAGCCGGCCGCGCCGCACGAGCGCTCCACAAGCGACTGCCACCAAAACGCCTGACGCGAGCGCCGAGCCGGGATAGGTGTAGAGATCGAGTGCCTTCTGCCACCACGGCACGTGCAACGGAAACGGCCGCCAGAGCCCGTTGCTCGAGACGATGCCGTTTCCGTGGGCGCTCGGATCGAGCGCCGGCATCACGTGATCGAGCCCCCACTCGTCGAGCCCGGTCAGCACGCCGCCGAGCACGAGCGCCGTCAGGACGGCGAGCGCGACGAGCGTTGTCGCGATCGCACGTCCCATGCTCCCGGCAGACTAGGCAAATGGACGAGCTGGTGGAGATCAGGCGCTCGCGGCGCGCGCGTCGCTGGACGATCACGATTCCATGGGGCGAACCAGTCCTCCTCACGGTCCCGGCCCGGATGCGAGAGCGCGAGATCGCCGAGGTGATCGAGTCGCATCGCGCGTGGATCGCGCGCGAGCGCGCCGCGCAGGTGCCACGCCTGCGGCTGGACGCGCGGAAGATCTCGGAGACGGAAGGGCGGCAGGCGGCACGCGAGCTCGTGGGGATGGTGCTCGACGAGGAGGCGCCGGTACTCGGCGTCTCGGTTGGGCGGGTCGAGATCCGCAACCAGCGCGCACGCTGGGGATCGTGCTCGTCGAGCGGCGCCCTCTCGTTCAACTGGCGCCTTGCGCTCGCCCCGTTCGAGGTGCTCGATTACGTGGTCGTGCACGAGCTCTGCCACCTGATCGAGCCGAACCATTCAGCTCGGTTCTGGAAGCTCGTCGCCTCCCGCCGGCCGAATTGGCACAACCAGCGAGACTGGCTCACCAAGCACGGCCCCGAACTGCTCGCATTTCGGCCTGCGGCCTAACAAACCCCTTACCTCGAGGGCACCGAATCCCCCCAAATCCCGGGAAGGCTGGGGGAGACCGAAACCAAAAAAGGGGGAAAACAATGAGGCGATTGATCGTGACTGCCGTAGCGGCAGCGGCATTGCTTGTCGCCGCAACGGCATCTGCAGCGCTCGTTCCGTGGACCTACGCCTTGAATCCCGCGGACGCCGGCTGCGTGACGTCGACCTTCAGCGGCGGCGTGCTCCATCTCGCCAAGAACTGCCCGACGCCCACCGTCGTGTCCGCAGGCGCGACCATCACGGGTGTCAGCGGGACGTTCAGCTCCGCGTCGTTCACGCTCAGCGCCGCGAGTGTGTGCAACGGCGGTTCGCCACGCTTCAACGTCGTGACGACGAACGGCACGACCAGCACAACCAACTTCCTCGGGTGTAACAACGTCATCCCGACGACGAACGCAGACGGCACCCGGACCTACACGTTCACGGCGGCCACGATCGCCGCCGGCGGAAACCAGGTGGCCGTTCCGAGCGGGACGATCACCTCGGTCGACATAGTCCTCGACGTGCAGGGCACTGCCGATCTGAGCAACATCACCTTCAACGGCCAGGCCGAGGTTCCGTCGGTCGGCCACGGCGCGCAGAACGCCTGCAAGCATGGCGGCTGGAAGAGCATGACGAGCCCGTCGTTCCGTAACCAGGGCCAGTGCGTCAGCTACTTCAACCACCAGAAGCACGCGCAGGACCACCAGGGGAACGATCAGCGCGGTCACGACGACGACGACTGATTTCGAACCGCACGAATGCTCGACTGAGAAGGCCCCGATCGGGGCCTTCTCTTTGTGAGAGAACGGATTTTTGACCTCATACGCGCTGCATACGGTGCGGCCCCTCGAAAGCCAACCCGCGTCTCCGACACTGAGCCCATCAACCCAGCAGCGACCCAAGGAGACGGACACACCATGAAGCAGCGGATCATCATTTTCAGCGGACTTGCAGTTGCAGCCCTCGCGCTTGCGGCGGCAGCAGTCGCCGGCACCGTGACGGCAACGGCCACGGTTTCGGGCGCAGGCTCGCTCGCGCTCAGCAACGGCGCCACCGCAACGCTCACAGACACGCTCGACGGCACGGATCAGACGGTCGGCTACACCCTCCCCCTCACCCTGACGGACGCCCGCGGCACCGGCACAGGCTGGAACCTGACGGTCACCTCGACCACGTTCAACGATGGCGCCGGTCACACCCTCGCCACGGGCGCCTCCTCGATCGCCTCGGTCTCGATGGCCTGCGTCGCCGGCGGCACGTGCACCAACGCGACGAACTCGATCACCTACCCGCTCACCATGCCGGCGGCAGCATCCGCTCCGGCAGCCGTGAAGCTCTTCAACTCGGCCGCAACCACCGGCCTCGGCCGCTTCACGCTTACCCCGACGATCAACGTCTCGATTCCGGGCAACTCCTACGCCGGCAGCTACACGAGCACGATCACGGTCGCAGCAGTCTCCGGGCCGTAAGCGACAAGTTTCTCGCACCGCCCGACGGACCGCTGCCCGAGAGGCGGTGGCGAGAAAACCAAGAAGCGCCCCTGATGCGGACTGGGGCGCTTCTTTTTTTTGTGCTCCGATTAGAGTCCGCCCGTGTCCAAAACCGGTTTCGTCCTTGCCGCGATCCTCGGGCTGGCCATCGTTACCGGCGTCCTCCATTTCGCCCACATCCAGCCGGTCGCTGTGTTCGTCGTCGCCGGGTTTGCGCTCGGCGGGCTTGCCTGGTCGATCTCGATCGCGACCGAGTCGGTCGGCGAGCGGTTCGGGCCGGCGATCACCGGCGCGTTGCAGTCCACGCTCGGGAACCTGCCGGAGCTCTTCATCGTCCTCTTCGCGCTCTCGGCCGGGGAGCTCGTCGTTGCGCGGACGTCGATCCTGGGCTCGCTGTTCGCGAACGGGCTGCTCGTGCTGGGGCTCACGATCATTGCCGGAGCCCGCCAAGCCCCCGACGGCGTGATGCGCTTCCGCACGCGGCTGCCGCAGGACACGGCCACCCTGCTCTTGCTCGCGATCGCGATCATCGTCCTGCTCGGGCTGTCGAATCAGGTGGGTGACCGAGCGAGCCGGCACCAGCTGACGATCTCGGTGATCGGCGCAGTCGCTCTCCTCGCCGTCTACGCGATCTGGCTTCTCGATTACCTCCGCTCCGACGGGCCGCGCGAGGAGGGGGCAGACAGCGGAGATGCACGAGGTGCGCTTTCGTTCAACGTCGCGCTCGCCGTACTTGCGGCGAGCGGTATCGCGGCGGCCTTCGTCTCGGACTGGTTCGTGACGGCGCTCGACCCGGCGGTCAAGTCGCTCGGGATCTCGAAGGCGTTCACGGGCCTCGTGATCGTCGCGATCGCGGGGAATGCCGTCGAGAATGTCGTCGGGATCACGCTTGCGGCGAAGGGCAAGGCCGACCTGGCAGTGTCGGTCGTGAAGAACTCGGTGGCGCAGATCGCAGTCTTCCTCTTTCCGGCGCTCGTGCTTTGCTCACTTGCTTTCGGTACGCACCTGACGTTCGTCCTCAGCCCGGTGTTCATCGGCGCTCTCGTCGTGACGGCAATCGCGATGTGGCAGATCACGGGCGATGGCGAGGCGGTCGTGTTCGAGGGCGCGGCGCTCGTCGCCACCTACGTGATCCTCGCAACGCTGATGTGGTTCGAGTGAGGGTGGAAGCTGCGTTCTGACTTCAGCGCAGGAAGCGCGCTCGCTCGCCCGGCGTGAGCCGGCGACCGGTCTGCTCGAGCCGGGCACGCGCGACATCGGCTAGAGCCGCACCGCTTCGGCAGATCTCGCACACGTACGTCCTGACCGTTCCGTCGACGCCCGAGGTGAGAATGCGATCGCCGGCAGCATCGAAGGAAGCCGAGGTCAGGTCGCCGCTATGGCCCTGGAGGTAGAAGAAGAACTCACCGGTGTCCGACGACCAAAGCGCAGCAGTGCCGGGCCCGGCGGTGACGACCCAGCGGCCGTCGGGACTGAAGCTCGCGTCGCGAACCACGCCGTTGTGTCTACCGCGTAGCCTGACAAGCAACGCCCCGGTCGCAGCGTCCCAGATCCGAGCCGTCGTGTCGCGGCTCGCGGTCACCACCTCCGTCCCGTCCGACGAGAATCGCACCGACGTCACGAGCCGGGTATGTCCGCGAAGAACGACCTCACGCCCGTCGGGCTCGTGCAGCGTGACGATCCTTCCCGCGACGGTTGCACTCACTCCCGTGGTGGACTCGAGGGGCGGCGCCGGGCCTGCCGCACGCGTGGCGATCTCGCGGCCGCTGGCAGCGAGGATGTGCGCACGCCCGTCGCTGGTCACGGCATCGACGTGGCCGTCAGGTGTGAAGGCCGCGCGCGCGACCGGTTGCGGAAAGTGATGGAGCAGCGCTAGCTCCGGCTGTGCGAGCGCATACCAGAGCCGGACCGAGCCGTCGTCACTCCCGGTGACGACGAACGAGTCGCCGGCGAAGCGCGCCGCCGTCACCGCTCCCTGATCACCCAGGAGCACCGCAAGCTGTAAGCCGGTCTGGGCCTTCCAGACGCGCGCGGTACCGTCTGCGCTCGCGGTGATGATTCTCGTCCCGTCGGGGCTGAAGGCGACGCCGGTGACCGGGTTCGAGTGCCCCGACATCACCGCGACCGGGGCTCCATTCGCCAGGCGGAACACGCGTGCCGTGCCGTCATTGCTTGCCGAGGCGATCAGCGTCTCGGTCGGGCTGAACGCGACTTGGCGCACGGCGCCAACATGGCCGCGGAGGACGGCACGGATCCTGCCGGTCGAGACCGTGTAGAGCCGCGAGTTGCCGTCCTTGCCGCCGGTCGCGAGAATCCGCGCGCCCGGGCCGAATGCAAGCGCGGTGACCCTCGAAGTCTGAGTGAGCTCGTGGCGTGCATTCCCGGTGAGCGTGTCGATGACAATGACGCGGTCCGACCCGTCGCTGACGGCGAGGAGCGTGCCGCGGGGACCGAGCGCGGCGAACGTGACGTGCTGCGGCATGCGCACGTGTCCGACGACGGCGCCGGTCGCGAGGTCGTGAATCTCGAGGGTCACGCCCGCTCGGATCGGGATCAGCTGCGTCAGGTGACCGTCGCTGATGCGCCGGAGCTCGAGCCCTCGCGTGGTCAGGAACACGATCTTGTCGTCGCGAACTCCGAGGAAGCGGCCGAACCTCGGCAGCGTCCGCACGAGTCTCAACCGTTTGTCGAGCACGACTGTTTCGCTGCGCGTCCAGACGACAAAGCGCCCTCCCGGAGCCACGTCCATCGCCTCGACGGGCCGGCCGAGCGTCGCGACCCGGCGGACGCGCGATTCGAGCAGCGCCGTGCGCATCGCGCTGTCGACGCTCGGGTTCTCCTGCACGTTCGCCGCCTGCAATGCGAGGAGGAGCGAGAGCTCGGGGTCGGTGCCGATCTGCGTCAGGGCCGATGCCGCAAGCTCGCGCGACTTTGCCGTCTGCTCGCGGCTCGCCGACTTGCTGCGCTGCGAGAACGCGAAGACCGTCAACGCTCCGAGCAGGACGAGCGCGACGAGCGAGGCACCGGCGACCACCGCGAGCCGACGGTGACGCTTGCGCGCGAGTTCCGTTGCAGCGGCGAGCGCCCGGCTCGCTTCGTGTTCCGCTTTCCACGCGAGTACGGGCTCGGCAAGAACGTCGTGAAAGAGCTCGTACCGGGAGCCGCGCGAATCGTCGCCGGCGACCGAGCGGAGGATCCGTTCGTTCCCGAGCTTGGCCAGCACCGGTAGCAGCTCAGGCTCGGACGTCCCGGCGTACTTCGCGAGATCGCCGACCGCGTGCGCGATCTTGCTTCCGGAGGGAGTGACCAGATGGTCGATGAGTTGTGCCGCGTGGTCCTTCTCCGCCGGCGTGAGATCGGTCAGTGCATGCTCGACGTGATCACGCACGATCTGCTCCGCGCCCCCGAGACGGCGAAGCGTCGCCACGCGGAGCTCCCTCCCGCCGTCGCCCAGTTCCTCGTCCCAGAGCCGGCGCATCACGAGCTGGAGGTACGGCGTCTCGATCCGAGTCTCACCGCCGGTGTTCTCGACGGCGCCGCGGCCTGTCGTCCCGATCTCCACCTTGCCGGCGACGACCTGCTCGAGCACGGCATCGACGAGCGCCGGCTCGATCTCGACCCTCCAGCCCTCGTCCAAAAGGCGGTTGTACTCGGCGACCGGTTCGACGATCGCCGAGCGTCCGGCTCGCACGTCTAGATGGTCGAGCCGAAGATAGTTTCCCAGCACGTTCGGAATCCGGCTCCGGAAAACGTCGAGTTTCGCGAGCGTGTCCTCACGCAGCGCGAGCAGGAAGTTGACCCGCAGTTCGGGGTTGTTCACGATCGCAGGGAAATCGGAGCCGAACGTGCCCGGCTCGTCGTCGCCGCCGTGGTAGAGGAAGAGCTCCTCCGTCTGGTCGAGGATGATGTAAAGCTCGCCGCCGAGGATGTCCTGCCACATTCCAAGCGCGTCCTCGAGCGAGCCGCCGTCGTCGGCCGGGATGATCGAGCCTCCGAGCGCGAGCGTCACCTCGTCGGCCACTGCGGCGCGAAGCGCACGTACCGGATCGTCGCGCCATTCGTCGAACACCACCACCGCGAGCCCGGGCTCGCCCCGCGTTTCGAGGTTTTCCTTCGCGACCTGCCGCAGGTGATGCGCCACGCCCGCACGCAGCACCGAGCTCTTGCCGACCCCCGCCTCACCGTAGAGGACAGTCAGCCGTGACGCCATCAGATTCGCCTCGATCAGCTCGCGCTCTCGATCCCGGCCGAAGAAGAACCGGACGTCGTGCTCTGCATCCTGGAATGGAGCGAGGCCGCGGTACGGCGAGCCGGAATCGGTGCTCACGGCTTTGCCTCGGCCTCGAGCCGCCGTACGAGACCTGCAACGTATTCGTCGAGGGGCGCGTCGAACATGTCGATCCCACGTAGGCGCCAGAGCTCCTTGTCGATCCCGTCGAGCGCCGGCGCGATCGCCCACGAGCGGTACGCCACCTTCTCGCGACCCCAGACGCGATGGAGAAAGACGCGGAGACTCCACTCCTGCAACGGGTAGCCGAGAAAGAGAAAATGGCTTCGACGGAGCCGAGCCGCGAGCGTGACCGGCAACGCCACCGCGATGTCACCGTGTGCGAGATGATCGATGTGGTCGTCCTCGCTGACGACGAAGCTCTCCCATTCACGGCCCGGCCCGCGGTCGATGCCGCCATGGATCTTCAGGATCACGCTCCGACGTTCCGGTGAGACGTCCGTGTACGCGTACGGAGCGTCGACGACGATCGGCTCCCCGTCGGGTGTCGCGTGGAGGAACTTGCCTTGGTGGCGGCCGACCGCGAGATACGAAACGACGTCGAATTGGCATCCGTCCGCCCTGAATGCCTGCTCGAGCAGCTCATGGAAGCTCGTCGTGACGATGAGCTGGTGCGAGGCGCTGCGCTCGGCGATCGAGCGGTCGAGCTCGGCCAGCGCGTTGTGGATCGGTCCGGGGGTGGAGTCGCGGTCGAAGAGTTGGTGGAGCTCGTCGTAGAGCGGCCCGATGCCGTTTGTCAGAGCGACGTACTCGGCAACGTGAGCGAGATCGCGAACGTGCTCGGGAGGACAGCTGAACGCGTGCGCGAGATGAGCGACGATCTCACTCGAGCCTGGGAGCTCTTGCCGCTCGCCGTCGCGGGCCCGGTCGACGTCGGCGCCGAGAACGACGACAAGCCGACCCGAGAGCGCGGCGCGAACGACGTCGGCGAGGTGGTCATCAGAGAGGCGGGCGGGCGAAGGACGCTCGAGAGCCGTTTCCTGCCGGAGGATCGCGCGGTACAGATCCTGCAACTCGCGGCGCGGCTCGATCCCGAGCTCGTCCACAAGCGTTCTCCTTGCATCGAGATACGCCTGAAGGGCTTCCGCCTGCCGCCCTGAGCGATAGAGGGCGAGCATCAGCTGGCCTCGGATCCGCTCGCGCAGCGGATGATCGTTCACAAGCGCCTCGAGCTCTCCCGCGAGGTCGGCGTGAGCACCTCGCTCGAGATCGGCGTCGACCCGATCCTCGAGCACCACCAGGCGTAGCTCGTCGAGTCGCTCGATCTCGCGCCGCGCGAACGTCTCGTAGGCGAGGTCGGCGAGCGGCCCGCCGCGCCAGAGCGCAAGCGCCTGTCGCAGCAAGGCGGATCGTTCCTCGGCATCGGCGGTTCGTGCTCGGGCGACGAGCTCCTCGAAGCGGCGCAGATCGAGCTCATGGCCCTCGAGCCGGAGCACGTACCCCGGCGGCTTGGTGGCGAGCACGTCGGGCGGCAACACTTTGCGGAGCTGCGCGACGAGGTTCCAGAGCGACGTCGTCGCCGTCCGCGGCGGATTGTCGCCCCAGAGCTCGTCGACGATGCGGTCGGTCGAGAGCGTTTCACCGGCGTGGATGAGCAAGAGCGCGAGCAGCGCTCGCTGCTTCTGACCCGTCAGCGCAACCGGCCCGGTCTCGTTGACGACCTCGAGCGGTCCGAGGATCCGGAACTCGGTCACGAACGGGTTGTAACACCGCCGGCAGGCATCCGAAAGCCGCCGTTGGGGTGCAGTTGGGCAGGCGTTGTCGTCAGATTGGGCCTCCCTTCGACGGTGGCTGCATGTCAACCGCCACCGCACGTCTCAACCGCACTCCCGGCGGCCGCCCGTTCCGGTTCTGGCTGCTCGGGCCTGCCGCCGCGTTCGCAGTCGCAGCGCTGCTCGCCGGCGGCGCGACCTCCCCCGCGACACTTTCGAGCGCCGAGGAGCTAGAAGGGCGGGCCCCCACGGCGGAGGAGCTTCAGCCCTCCGTCGAGGCCGCGTTTCAGCGCGAGAGCTACGCGCCCGGAAGCATCGCCTCCCTCGCCTGTTTCAACCGGGCGCGCGGCGTCACGCTGCAGATCTTCCACACCGGCCCCGAGCACGCCGTCACGGTCGGCAACAGCGAGATGCAGGGCATCTCGGTGACCGCTGCGAAGCGCATCGGCACGTGCACCCCGAATCGGATCCTCCGAGTCGCGATCGGCACCTGGCCGTCGGGTGTCTACTTCGCGCGGCTCCACGCCGCCGACGGACGTACCGGGTTTGCGCCGGTCGTCATCACGCCTCGCTCGCTCGGCGAGCACCGGGTTGCAGTCGTCCTGCCGACGATGACATGGCAGGCCTACAACCTCCGCGACGACAACGGCGACGGTAAAGGGGACAGCTGGTACGCCGATTGGAACGTCCACACGGCGCACCTGTACAGGCCATATCTCGATCGCGGCGTCCCGTACCACTTCCGCAACTACGACCTGCCGTTCCTGCACTGGCTCGCATGGACGGGCCACACCGTCGACTACCTCTCCGACGGCGACCTCGACTCGGTCCAAACGCCTCAGGCACTCGCGCGCGCGTACGACCTGATCGTCTTCCCGGGCCACCACGAGTACGTCACGACGCACGAGTACGCACTCGTGCGCGGGTACCGGGACCTCGGCGGCAACCTCGCGTTCCTCTCGGCGAACAACTTCTTCTGGCAGACCCTCCGGCACGGGAACACGATCGAGCGGACGACTCAGTGGCGCGATCTCGACGCGCCCGAGGGATCGCTGCTCGGCACCGAGTACCGCGCGAACGACGGTGGACAGCATCGCGGCGCGTGGGTCGTGCGGGACACCGCCGACGCCGAGTGGCTCTTCGCCGGCACCAATCTCGTCGACGGCTCCTCATTCGGCAACGGCGGCATCGAGATCGATGCGACCAGCGCCGCCTCGCCGCGGAACGTGCATGTGCTGGCGGAGATCCCCGACCTGTTCGGCAAGGGGTTCACCGCGCAAATGACCTATTACGAGACGCCGTCCGGCGCCAAGGTCTTCGCAGCGGGCGCCTTCACCCTCGCAGGCTCGGTTCTCTCCGACCCGACCGTTGGCACGTTGGTCGGCAACCTCCTGGCGCACCTCTCGCAGCCATGAGCCGCCAGTCCCTCGTGCTCACGTTCGATGTCGAAGACTGGCATCAGCTCGTGCATCGCCGCCTCGGGCTCGTCGATTGGGACCAGGCGAGACCGGCGCTCCCGCGCCAGGTCGACTCGATCCTCGATCGGCTCGACGGACTCGGTGTGCGGGCGACGTTCTTCCTCCTCGGCCTCACAGTGCGGCGCTATCCGGTACTGGCAGCCGAGATCGCCGCGCGGGGCCACGAGATCGCGTGCCACGGCGACGCCCACCGGCCCGTGCACACCCAGACGGCAGCCGAGTTCCGAGACGACCTGCAGACGGCACTCGAGACGATTGAGCGCGCCACGGGTCGCGTCGCAACCGGATACCGCGCGCCACTGTTCTCGATCAACCGCAACACACCTTGGGCCTACGACGTGCTCGCAGACCTCGGTTTCCGCTACGACGCGAGCCAGTACGACTCGGCTCGAGTCCCGAACCGGATCCAGGGCATCCCCGGCGAGCCCTACATTCTCGAGCTCGCCTCCGGTCGTACGCTATGGGAGTTCCCGGTCGCCGTCTCCCGCGTCGGAGGGATCACACTGCCGGTCGGCGGCGGAAGCTACTGGCGCCTGCTCCCTGAGCGGACCCTCTTCCGCTCCCTCCGTGCCGCGGCAACCGACGACCGGCTACCGACGATCTACTTCCATCCGTATGAATGGGATCCGGATGCGCTTCACATCGTCCTTCCGAAAGGTGCGTCGCTCGGGCAACGTGCGCTTGCGGCCGAGCGCACGCTCTGGCGCGCGGCAGGCCGAGCCCGCGTCCCGCGGCTCGTCCAGGCGGCGGCGCGGGAATTTAGACTGCAAACCTGTGAGCAGGCATACGCCCGCCTCGACGACGTCGGAGCGTGTCGGCGGTCACTTTCGGAAGAAGGCCGCCTCCTTTGACGCGCTCTACGACGAGGACGGCCGGATCTCCCGGCGGCTCCGTCCAGGTCTCGTCCGCCGCCGGGAGCTGGCAGTCGAGGCGGTCCGCTCCCACGCGAACCCGCGTGTGCTCGACGTCGGCTGCGGCTCGGGGCGCATCGGCGAGCTGGTGCTCGACGCGGGCGCTGCGGAGTACCTCGGCGTGGATCTCGCTGCGGAGATGCTCGACCTCGCGCGGGCTCGCCTCGCTCGATTCGGCGAACGCGTCACTCTTGTCCAGGGTGACTTTCTCGAGCTCCCGACGGAGGAGCCGTTCGACGTCGTACTCGGCCTCGGTCTCTTCGACTACCTGCGCGAACCGGAAACCTTCGCGACGCGAATCGGTGCTCTGTGCTCAGGCTCCGCGGTCGCGAGCTTCCCCGCCTGGCACTGGTTGAAAGGGCCGATCCGAAAGCTCCGCTACGAGGTCCTGAGCGACTGCCCGATCTTCGACTACACCGAGCCGCAGATCCGCGCCCTGTTCACCCATGCGGGTTTCACGCACGTCGAGGTGCATGCACCGGGCCGAGCGGGCTTCCTCATGCGCGCCGACCACTGACTGCGGTCGGACAGAGACAGCGGCGGGGCTGGGATTTGAACCCAGGGAGGACTTACGCCCTCAGTGGCTTTCAAGGCCACCGCCTTAGACCGCTCGGCCACCCCGCCGTGGCACGATCCTAGCCTCGCAATGTACGAGCGCTTCGACGACGACGACCTCGCCCAGGACTACCTGCTGCTCCTGCGCCGTGGCTCGGTGATGCGCAGGCTCGCACCGACGCAACATCGCGGTTGGCGGCAAGCGATCCGCGCCAAGGCGCATTCCGACGCGCTCAGGATCCGCACCTGGTCACGCGATGGTCAGCCGGCGACCGTCTGGGCTGTGCTGCCGGACTGGTCGCTGACACGCGACGAGCACGAGGAGCTTCAGCGGAAACTCGCGTGGAAGCAGGAGGATTAGGGCCGCCAGACGGGACCGCCGTTCTTCCCTTCGTGGGTGAGCTGCTTCTCCCCCGCGCCGTCCGCACTCACGGTGAAGACCTGCGAGCTGCTGCCGTGCAGTCGCTCGAAGGCGACCGACTTCCCGTCCGGCGACCAGCGGGGACTGATGCTGTTGCCGGGCCCCGAGGTCAGGCGCCGCTCGCCGCTGCCGTCGCGCTTGACGACGTAGAGATCGGAACGAGAGCTCCTCGATGCGAATGCGATCCGCTTCCCGTCGGGCGACCAGACCGGCGTATCGACGTTCCCCGACGTGGCCGAGATTCTCCGTGGGCCGATGTACAACGCCCACTTCCCGCCGCCTGGGGAATGTCTGAGATACGCCAGCGTGCCACCTGACCGCGGGTACACCACCTCCGCGACACCGTTGATCATGTGGAACCGCTGCTTGCCGCTCACATCGACGCCGACGACGGAATAGCCACCGCCGGGACGCGTGAACACCACCACCTTCGAATCGTGTGTCCACACCGGGTAGAGGTTGTCGCCCTGGCTCGGGCGCGTCAGCTCGCGTGACCCCGACCCATCGGCGTTCACGATGCAGATCTCGGTGACGAGGTTCGGCTTCGCGGTCGTGCACATGAAGGCGATCTTGCGACCGTCCGGCGACCAGACCGGCGCCATGTCGCTCTGATCCGAGTGCGTCAACCGCTTCTGCCCACTGCCGTCTGCGTTCATCACGAAGACCTGGATGTTTCCGTCGCGGCCGCTCACGAACGCAATCCGCTTCCCATCGGGCGACCACGACGGCTCGCCGTCCTGCGCGAGATTCTGCGTCAGATCCTGAACGTGGCTTCCGTCTGCGCGCATCACATAGACCTCGGCGTTGCCATCGCGCGTCGAGGTGAAAGCGATCATGGCCGGAGTCGAGCCGCACCCGGCGAGGAAGAGCACGAGCGCCGGCAGCGCCCAGCGCATTACTTGTTCACACGCGCGGGCGCGCCGAACTCGCGCAGCACGTCGGGCACCTCGCCCTGGAAGTTCTCGAGGAGCGAGAGCAACCAGCGATCGGTGACCGCGGTGCCGTTCAGCGTATGCGGGGTCTCGAGCTTCTTGTCCTCGGTGCGGTAGCGAATCCCGAGCCGCCGCGCCTGGAAGTCGGTCGTGTTCGAGGTCGAGGTGATCTCGCGGTAGCGCTGCTGCGACGGGAACCACGCCTCGATGTCGTACTTCTTTGCCGCAGGGGCACCGAGATCGCCAGCGGCGACATTGACGACGCGGTACGGCAACTCGAGTGCCTGCACGAGCTCTTCCTCGATCGCAAGCACCCGGTCGTGCTCCTCTTCCGACTCGTCAGGGGCGCAATAGACGAACAGCTCGACCTTGTTGAACTGGTGCACCCGGAACATGCCGCGCGTGTCCTTGCCTGCCGCACCCGACTCGCGCCGAAAGCAGGTCGAGAACCCCGCGTAGCGCAACGGCAGCGCATCGAGGATCTCGGTCATGTGAAGCCCCGCAAGCGCTACCTCGGAGGTGCCGGTGAGATAGAGCTCGTCTTCGCCGAGCGCATAGATGTTCGAGCGGTCGGTCGGGAAGAAACCGGTCCCGTACATCGCCTCTTCGCGCACGAGCACCGGCGGCACGACCGGTGTGTGTCCATGCGCGAGCGCGCGGTCGAGCGCGAAGCGATAGAGCGCCATCGCAACGAGTGCCGTGTCGCCGACGAGGAAGCCGAAGCGCGAGCCCGAGAGTCGCGCAGCCCGTTCCATCTCGAAACGCCCGATCTCGGTGTGCTCGGGGCCCTCAGGGCCGGGCTTGCCCCAGCGCCGGAGCTCCTCGGCGTCGTCGTCCGTGTTCCCGTCGGGTGCCGACGGATCCGGCGGATTCGGCACCTGGGCAAGCCAGGCGTCTCGCTCGGCCTCGGCGGAGACGAGATCGTCCTCGAGCGTTCGCAACTGGTTCTTCACGGCGCCGAGCTCGAGCACCTGCTGAGGCGTCGGCTTGCCCTTGATGTTCAACTTCGCGCGCAGCTCGTCGACCTTCGGCACGAGCGCGCGCCAACGCTCGTCGGCGACGAGCATCGAGTCGAACGCGTCAGCGGCACCCTTGCGCGCGAGCGCCGCGCGGAAGCGGTCCGGGTCGGCGCGTGCGGCCTTCAGGTCGATCATCCGCGTGAGTCTAGAAGCGCGTCGAGCACGAGAGCCACCCCCTCCTCGGACGCGGGCGGGCAGATCCAGTCCGCAACCGTCTTCACCCGCTCGTGCGCGTTCTCGACGGCGATCCCGTAGCCGGCCCACTCGAGCAGCTCGACGTCGTTCTCGCCGTCGCCGAACGCGATCGTCTGCTCGGGTGCGAAGCCGAGCCGTTGGGAGAGGAACTCCATCCCGGAGCCCTTCGAAACGCCGAGGGTTGCGAACTCGAGGAACTTCGGCAGCGACTTCGTCACCCAGAGCCTGTCGCCGAAGCGGGCTCGCATACGCGCGCCGACACCGTCGAGCTCCGTGGGGTCGCCGACGCACACGATCTTCGTCGGCGGTTCGCGGAGCCACGCCTTGACGTCGCCGACCGCGTGGATCGGGATCAGCTGGAAGTTCGCATACGCCTCCGACCCCGGCGTGACCTGCGAGACATAGAGCTCGTCGCCGATATAGACATTCGGGTCGTAGCCCTCCGCCTCGACCGCCGCGATTGCTTCGATTGCGAGCTCCCGCTCGATCGGCACGTGCAGCAGCCACTCACCGTCGGCGGCCACGACCGCGGCGCCCTGGTAGCAGACGACCGGCTCGCTCAAGCCGGCCGGGTCGAGCACGCGGCGGAGCGACTGCACCATGCGGCCCGTCACGACGATCACGTGGACGCCTGCAGCTTCGGCGCGAGCGAGCGTGGCGAGCGTGTGGGGCCGAAGGACGCCGTCCGTCCACGTCAACGTGTGGTCGAGGTCGGTCGCGACGACCTGGGCGTCGCGGGGGAAGTCCGCCGGGAGGTTCAGCCGGACTGGGTGGCCTTGACGACGTACGCGGCGACGTCGGCGATCTGCTTGGTGGAGAGCACGCCCTTGAACGGCGGCATCGCAGCCTTGCCGTGGAGCAGCCGGTCGATCGCCTTCCCGAGCGACGGCTTCACCACGTCGAGGTCGGGCCCGACGTTCCCGGTGGCGCCGGCGTCCTTGAGCGTGTGGCAGGCGGTGCAGCCCTTCGTGGTGAAGACGACCTTGCCGGCGACGGGGTCGCCCTTCGCGTATTCGGGCGGAACGGGGAAGGTCTGCTGGGCGACCGTGCCGATCACGGTCTCGGCCGCCGGCGAGATCACCTTGCCGGCGCCGCAGCCGGAGGCGAGCACCGCAAGAGCGGCCAGGGGTGCGAGGCGACGCAGCACGGGAGGCCGAGTCTAGCCTGGGGCGAGGAGTACCATGGCGAGCATGAAACGTCGCAACTATGGCCGCGATGCCGGCCTCACCATTCGCATGATCCTGACCGGCGGCCTCCTCGGCCTCCTCTACGTCATCTTCGCGGTCGTCCTTTTCAGCGTCCTGAACGTCGGCCTGGTCCCGTTGATCGTGATCGTGGTCGGCATCGCCTTCTTCCAGTACTACACCTCGGACAAGCTCGCCCTCCGCGCCGCGGGAGCCAAGATCGTGACGCCTGAGGAAGCGCCCGCACTCCATGAGACGGTCGAGCGGCTGTGCGCGATGGCCGACTTGCCGAAGCCGAAGGTGGCGATCATGGACACGCCCGTGCCGAACGCGTTCGCGACCGGCCGCTCCCCCAAGCACGCCGCCGTCTGCGTGACGACCGGCCTCTGGGAGCGCCTCGACCCGAAGGAGCGCGAAGGTGTTTTGGCCCACGAGCTCTCGCACATCGCGAACCGCGACGTCCTCGTCATGACCGTGGCGAGCTTCTTCGCGATGCTCGCGGCGCTGCTCGCGCGCTTCGGCATGTACGGCGGGATGTTCAGCGGCGGTAATCGCAACAGCAACAACAACGGGCCGCCGCTCTGGCTGATCCTGCTCCTCGTCGGTGCCGTCACCTATGCGATCAGCTTCGTCCTGATCCGCACGATCTCGCGCTACCGCGAGTACGCCGCCGATCGCGGCTCGGCGCTGATCACGGGCGCACCCGAGTACCTGATGAGCGCGCTCCAGAAGATCTCGTCGCAGATGACGCTGATCCCGAACCAGGACCTGCGCCAGGTGGAAGGGATGAACGCGTTCTTCATCATCCCGGCGAAGGTCAGGTCTGCCGGCGCCGAGCTGTTCATGGATCACCCGCCGCTCGAGAAGCGCCTGGCCGCGCTTGCCGAGATCTCGCGGCAGATGGGCAGGCCCGTCGCGTAGCGACGGGCGTCAGGACGCGCGGGCGAAGCCCGCACGTCCGTCTGCGTAGGCGGCCTCGAGCGTTTCGAACAGTTCGCGCACGACGCTGCCGGCCCTCGGGCGTAAGCACCGTCCCGCAGCCGAGCGTGCTGACGCCAGCGCACAGAGAACGAAAGTGTCTGACACCGACGGTGTCAGACACTCGAAACCGCCCATCGCGCGCTCGGAGTTCGAGGAGGATGGTGCTTCGCTAAAGCTCCGCGATCGACGTGCCGATCAGGTGCGCGTAATGGTCGACGAACGCGTCCGGTTCGGCTCGCTCGTCTCTGCACTCGGCGCCGCGGTGCTCGCAGTGTCGGTCTTCCTGCCGTGGTACGCCGTCAGCCTGACGGCCCGCGGCGCAGCCTCCGCCCAGCAAACGCTCAACACCGTCGCCCACCAGTACGGGAACGCCAGCCTTCAGGCCCAGGCTAGCTCCGTCAGCGCCAATCTCAGCGCGTTCACGGGTCATCAACTAGCGACATTGAGCGCGCATCAGTTGCTGAAAGACATCGGCCCCGCGCTTCTCATACTCGCCGCTCTCGGCCTCGTCGCGGCGCTCCTGCGCCTCGCCGGGATCTCCGCGCCGATCCAGGCTGACGGAGGGCAAATCGCGCTGGTCGGAATCGCCGCGAGTCTCTGCGTGCTCTTTCGGATGGTCGACCCCCCGGGACAGCAGCAGGCATTCGTGTCGCTTTCGCT
>Ga0068855_100004116_pt1 | contig 17729 bp, 13 predicted proteins | sample KBSCornC52_FD_66592 | JGI IMG/M metagenome (GOLD analysis project Ga0068855, IMG submission 66592) | Corn rhizosphere microbial communities from Kellogg Biological Station, Michigan, USA - KBS Corn C5-2 | ecosystem: Host-associated > Plants > Roots > Rhizosphere > Soil ...
GAACCGGCTTCGCGGGTGCGGGTTCGTGCCGGTCTGGCAGCATAACGCCGACGGTCAGGACGAGCGCAGCCGTCATCGTGCCCATCGAAAGTAAAAACCGCTTTCGCGCGCGAGCCACCCGCCCCGATTGATTCTCCGCGGAAGTGGAAAGCGTCCTCGTCGCGGGCAACGCGAGGGACCGCGCCTCTGGCCAGACGGGGGCGGTCGGCCGCTCGATTTCCTCTTGCAGGACCCGGGCCTCCAGTTTCGCTGCTGACGGCCCATCGGCGGTATGACTGGGGAACGGCGTGAGGTGATGATTCGTCCGCTCGACTTCGATTTCGAGAAAGCGCGCGATCTCGATCGCGGACGACGGCCGGCCGGAAGGATCCTTGGCCAGGCAGGCGGCGACGGTGTCTTCCCACGCGTCCGGAATCGCTTCTCCGGTCATGCTCAATTTCACCCGCCGGTCCGCCATTTTCTCGGGCGTGGCTGTGCGGATTTGCGCGGCGATGTCTCCCAGGATGAACGGTGGCTTCCCGGTGAGCAGTTCGTAGAGCGTGGCGCCGAGCGCGTAGATGTCATCGGACTCCGAGGCGACTTCGCCGGCCAATTGCTGCGGGCTCATGTAGCTCAACGTGCCGCGGGTTTCGCCCCACGCCGCCGTGTGCCCCGCCGCGTCGTGAAGTTGGCGGGAAAGTCCGAAGTCGGCGATTTTCACGGCACCTCGCGCGGTGATGAGGATATTCGCCGGCTTCAAGTCGCGGTGCACGACGCCCGCCTCGCGGTGCGCGTAATCCAGCGCGGCACAAAGCTCGACGAGCCACCCGCGCAGTTCATCCACCTCGAAACACCGCTGAGGCCGATTCGCGCGCAATTGCGCCAGGGTGGAGCCTTCGACGTACTCCATGGCGATGGCCGCGGCTTCGTCGTCCTCGAGGAAATCGTAAATGCGGACAATGTTCGGATGCGTGAGCTCCAGGCTGTGCCGCGTTTCCTTCTTCATCTCCTCGCGAGCGACAACATCCCGAAAAAGTTTCTCGGACAGAAACTTCAAAGCCACCAGGCGATTCAGTCTCGCGTCGTGCGCCAGCCAGACCACGGCCATGCCGCCACCGCCGAGCTTCCGCTCGAGCCGGTAGCGATCAAACAGGATTCGTCCCTGCCGCAGGGAACGGTGCTCTTCGTTTTTCGGGAAGGCGGAATCGCCGGACGGATTTTCAGAACTACTCATCGCGGATCAACGGTGAAGGTTTCGCCTATCTACACCATGATGACATCGGTCGCTTTAGTTATTTTGGTAAATGCCGATTTTTTTGAAATGTGTGCGGTCACTTTCCGAGCCATTTCCCTCGGAAATTTTCGGCGCATAGTCATTCTTTTCCACCGCATAACCGTAGTTCCGCGCAGGATATGATACGCAATTTCCCTCCTAACTCATAGTTAGTGTTTTGTTATGTCATGCTGCGCAGCGAAAACGGATGGGGAAGATAGAGTGGGAACGCATCGTCCTCCTTCGGCGAGCGGGGGGCGCCAGTCCGGAGGGCCGAGATGAGCATATACTTACGTATAATAGAAATTCGGCTTGGTCCTGCCAGACTCGATGTCCCAATTTGCGCCAGGTTCAGCTTCGTGGCGCGCCTTCCCCCCACTGCCAATCGCTATGTCCCCCCTCCTTTCCGCGCTTCCCGTCGACCCCTACCTTCGCCTCGGCCGTATCAAAACATTGGCCAGGAGCTACCGATCACTTCTCCTCGCCGGCGCGGCCCTTCTCGGGCTCAGTGGCGCGGCAGGCGCCGCCACCTACTATGTGGCGACGAATGGCAGCAATACCACCGGCAATGGCAGTCTGGCGTCGCCGTGGCAAACCATTCAATACGCCGCGAATATCATGGCGGCGGGTGATACCTGCCAGATCCGGGCGGGCGTGTATCGGGAAACAGTGATCGTACCGAGATCCGGCGCGGCCGGGTCTCCCATTACTTTCCAACCCTACGGCAGCGAGGTCGTGACCGTGTCTGGTACGGATGCCATCCCGGGAGGATGGACGCTGGAGAGCACCAATGTCTATTACGCAGCCATGACCGGTTCGCTCGGCGATGGCAACCAGGTCTTCCAGGGAACCGGCACACAGGCCAGCCTGGTGATGAAACCCGAGGCGCGCTGGCCCAATGCCGGAGCCAGCTTTCCCTGGCAAAACAGCGCGATCAAGCCCTCGCCGGACTGGGCCTATATCGACTCCGCAAGCTACGATGCCAACAACCAGAATGGCACGCTGACCGATGCTTCGTTGCCCGCGCGGGCGGCTGGTTACTGGGTCGGCGCCACGGTGCACGTAATGGGTGGATACGGATGGATCATGCAATTTCCCACGGTGACGAGTTCGACCGGCACGACGCTCACGACCAATGACGCCAATGGAGCCAACGCGGCTTACAAGTTCACCGCCGGCAATGAGTACTACATCACCGGAATCAAAGGCGAGATGGATAGCCCCGGCGAGTGGTTCTACGACACCACTCATAGCCGGCTGTATCTCTACTCCAACACCGGCGCGCCGACGAATGTGGAGGCCAAGAAACGGAACTACGGATTCGATCTCCGCGGCCGCGCCTATGTGACATTGAAGAACCTGGATTTCTTCGCCTGCACGATCCAGACCGACAGCGGTTCCACGTTTGGCACTTATGATGGCCTTTCGATGAAATTCCTCGGCCACAGCGTGAAGAACTCATCGGTCTACGGCTTGCAGGTGCAGGCCAACAGCGTGTTGCGCAATAGTGAGCTGGCCTGGGATTCGCAGGCGCTGGTCTCCGCCCGCGGCAATGCGAGGATCATCAATAACTATCTCCACGACTCGGGTTACATTCCCGGCTGGACGCCCATGGCGGGTGGCTCCGGCGCGCGCAATTTGATCACTTATAACACCATGACCAGCGCCGGCCGGGAGATCATGGGCGCGTTCGGCTCGGCGGCGATCATCGACTACAACGACCTCTCGAACGCGATGCGACTGGGCACCGATGGCGGTGTGCTCCACTGCGGGAGCGCCGAGGCGGGGAACAGCATTTTCTGCTATAACTTATTGCACGATTCGCCGGGGCCGGCCGGTCATCTGGGGGCATCGGTCATGGGATTTTATCTCGATAACCAGAGCAGCGATTGGGTCGTTCACCACAATATCATCTGGAATCTGCCGGGCTACGCCATGCAGATCAATTGCACCCAGAACTTCATCCAGTTTTTCAACAATACCTGCTGGAACGCCACCAAGGGAGCGCTGCTGACCTCATTCCCCATGGATGAGGAATCCGGCACCCATATCTTCAACAATCTTTTCAATGGCCCGCCCGTGGGCGGCACCTGGGATCTGTCCGACATCCGCTACAACCTCTACACCGATCCACAATTCGTCGCCCCGGCGAGCCACAATTTCCAACTGCAAAGCACCTCGCCCGCGATCAACCAGGGAACGCCGATTCCTGGCGTGACCGACGGTTACCTCGGCGCGGCTCCGGATATGGGCGCACTGGAATATGGCGGGACGGACTGGACCGGTCTCGTCGGCTACAAGACGGTCCCGCCTTCCCCGGACCCGGTGTACTCGATGCCGGCGATGTCCTTTGCCAATCAGGTCAAGGACGGGAGCTTCGAAAGCGGCGCTCTTTCGCCGAATTGGAGCACTACAGGAACGGTCACTCTCCTTTCCGGCACGGCGTGGACGGATCCCCGGCTGCGCACCGGCTCCTATGATTTACAATTCGGCGTCGGCGCCACCTCCGAGGTCAGCCAGACGGTGAGTGGCTTGCTCCCGAATCGCCGCTACAAAGTTTACGGCGGCGTGCGCCGGACCGACGCCTCCACGGTGGTTAAACTCGGGGTGAGGAATTACGGATTCAACGCCGTGGAAACCGTCGCCGACGTCATCGACCGCACCACGCCGCTGGCCCCCGGTGAAAGCCGCAATGGCGACGCGACGTGGTGGACGGAATATAACCGTTCCTTTGTCACCGGGCCGAGCAGCACCTCCGCGCAGATCTATCTCGATGTTACCATTCCGGCGGGCAACTCGCCCGTCTATGCCGACGACTTCGGCGTGGAACTCATGGAGGAGCAGGATCCGCAACCCGGCACAATGCCGCTGCTCGAATATCCGCTGAACGAAACCAGCGGCGTGACGGCGCACGATGCCACCACCTACGGCTTGAACGGCACGCTCAACGGCGGCGCCACCTGGGGACCGGGCGTCACCGGCAATGCCCTCTATTTCAACGGCACCGACGCCTATCTCACGACTCCGGCCATGGCGACGCCCACCGAGATCACCGTCGGCTGTTGGGCGAAGAGCAACACCGCCACCTGGAACGACAACGGTTTCCTCGTCTCGAAGCGACCTTCCTTTGTCCTGCATCCGAACATGGGCACCAAGGACGTGCGCTTCTTTGTGACCATCGGGGGCGTGGCCCAGACGGTCTATTTCACCGCGCCCGCCACGTTCGACATTACGCAGTGGCACCATTACGCGGGCGTCTATTCGCCATCCCTCGGCAGACTCGCGATCTATGTGGATGGCGTGTATTCGGCGTCCGCGGCCGTTACCGGCGCGATCGATCCCGACAGCGGCCAGGTTTTCATTGGCAAAGACGATTATACCGGGCGTTTCTTCAACGGCGCCATCGACGATGTCCGCATTTACAATCGTGCGCTGAGCAATGACGAAGTGGCCGTCGATTTCAACCTCGATCCTTCCCTGGTCCTGCGCTACAAGCTGGACGAAACCACCGGCGCCACCCAGGTCTGGGACGCTTCTTCCAATGGCCTGAACGGCGCCGTGAACGGCAGTGCCACGTGGACCACCGGCAAAGTCGATGGAGCCATCGCGTTGAATGGCACGAATGCCTACGTCACCTCGCCGGTCATGGCCAGTCCACTCTCTGAGATCACCGTCGGCTGCTGGGCGAAGAGCAATACCACCACCTGGAACGACTATGGATTTCTCGTTTCGAAGCGACCGTCCTTCGTCCTGCATCCAAACATGGGCACCAAAGATGTGCGCTTCTTCGTCACCATCGGAGGAGTGGCCAAGACAGTCTATTTCACCGCGCCCGCCGGATTCGACATTACGCAGTGGCATCACTATCTCGGTGAGTATTCCGCCACGGCCGGGCTGGTCTCGATCTACGTGGATGGCGTCTTCAAGGGATCCGTCTCCGCGACGGGAAATATCGATCCCGACAGCGGCCAGATCTTCATCGGCAAGGACGATTACCCGGGGCGCTTCTTCAACGGCACGATCGACGACGTCCAAATCTACTCCCGCGCCCTGAGCTGGGATGAAGTGCTGGATCTTTCTGTCCGCACCAACGGGCCGCCGTATTGATCGCGGCGGGTTCTGACTCTCGGTGCATCGCTCTACTTCTTCACCGGCAGGATGGCATTGTTCTGCTTCGGCAGGGCTTCGAGCGTGGCCGGGGCGAGGTTCAAGTGTGCGGTCACCAGCTCAGGCGGGACGTGGCTGAGCCATTCGTTCAACGAGAGATCCTGAAAATAGCTGCTCTTGAACATTTCCAGGAACTTCAGATCGGTGTCGCCGGTATTCTCGATGTAGTGCGGAAGGGTCTTCTGCACGTAGCCGACGTCTTCGGCCTGGAAATCCATGGTCCGCGCGCGGCCGCCGCTGGCGAACACGGTCATGCGGCCCTTTCCTTCCAGGAAAAACATCCATTCGTCGGCATTCGGATGCCAGTGCAACTCGCGCAGCCCACCGGGACGCAGCGTGACGATGGCGGTGGCCACGGTGGTGGAGGCTTTGAAGGTCCGCGAATCGACCACTCGCACTTCGCCGCCCGCAGTGCTCTTCGTCGCCGGCCCCTGCATGGGATGAAAATCAAACGCCACCGGAGACAGCCCCAGGCTGCCCGCGGCCTTGCGTCGATCCTCTTCGAGCGAACCCGGCACGGCCGTTTGGAAAATGAAGAGTTCCTTTGGCGGCAGCTTCGCCAGAGCCTCGGCCGGAACGCCGAAATTTTTCGCTACGATGTCACGCGGCGTGTGGGCCATCCAACCGGTCAGCGGGACGGTGCCAAACTCGGAGAAGGTGCCATCATCGAACACGAGGAGAAACTCCGCGCCGTCCGGACCGAGGCCCTGGATGGAATGAGGAATGCCCTCGGGAAAAAACCAGAGGTCGCCTTGCGAGACATCGGAGACGAAGGCCTTGCCTTCGTAGTCGATCGCCGTGATGCGCGCCTTGCCGTGGAGCATGATGGCCCACTCCGCAGCCTTGTGCCAATGCAGTTCGCGCACTCCGCCCGGCGTGAGATGCATGTTCACCCCCGCCAGGTCCTTGGCGATGGGCAATTCCCGCACGGTGACTTCGCGTGACCAGCCGCCTTCGTGAAGACGCTTGTGAGCCAGGCCAAAGGGATACTTGAAGGTTTCCACCGCGCCGGCATCGGATTCCGGCGGCAGCTTCGAATCGAGGTTTTGCGCCTCGAGTTCTTTGTTAATCGGAACGACGTCCGGTTGGCTGCCGATCTCGCGCGCCTTGGCCGCTGTGTCCTCGGCCATGCCTTTGGCCATGGACAGGCCGGCCACCCCAGCCACTGCACCCACAAAAGTGCGTCGGGTAAAATCGCTCATAAATGATCTTTGATTGGGTTCTTCCCAGACCATTCGCCTCCCAAGCCACAGAGGCGAGATGTTTTTCCCCTTCGTTTACAAAGTCTCAGCGGAGGCCGGGACCGCGCCGGCGCAAAAGGGCGTAACAGGCTTGAGCTCGAGCCACGAAAATGCACCGGCACACACGGCACCGGTGATTCCACCGAGAAGAGGAAAGTGCAGAACCTGGAAATGAAACCAAGGGCGGAGAAGTTCGAAATCCGGGGCGTATCGCGCCATGCCGATGGAAAATAGTCCGCCGGCGATGAAGCCGATCGGGATCGAAAATCGGTAACTCCAAAGCGAGGCGCCGCGTTTCAGAAAGAGGCTGATCGGGAAGAGAATCAGCATCCAGACAAACAGGGCGATCCACGCCGCCACGAAAAGAAGATACCCATAGCTCCAGTATGCCGGGGCTGCTTGAGGCAGGAGAGCGATCCCGATTTCGCAAACCAGACTGCTCACGAGCGCAGCGACGATTGCCACAACCATGGAATGGAAAATACCAGAAAAGCATGCCCACGGGTCCCTCTCGCGGCAATAAGACACAAAAGCGCCCGTGGCCCCGCCACAAACCGGCCCCAACAGCAGCCACTTCAACGCAAAAGAGTCATTCCAGTCGATGTGCGTAACGCCGGACGCCCAATAGACGGAGAATAGGCTGCCAATCCCGATCCCGAAAGGAATGGTGAAATAACTTTTCCCGAAGAGCTGCCTCCAGGCGGCCAGAAGACCCACCGGGAATAACAGCAGGATCCAGATCACCGGACTAAACACCAAGGCAACCATCATCGATTCCAAAAGGTCGTCCGTGCCGGCGCCTTCTTTGGTCCCCAAAAGCAGGGTGCCGTAGAGTGTCGCGGCCACAAAAAACACCGCGGCGGCCACCGCCAGATCACACATCGACACTCCCGATTTGCTCCCGGTTGCCGGGGCTGCGGATTGCCCCGCCCCTTCGCCGCTCGATGTGTGGATTTGGTTCCGCATATTCTTCGCGCTTGGATCTTGAACCTGGCGGTTACCAGGCTGGAGAAAGCCAGCTCTTCTTTCGGCTCAATCCTTCTCACATCGAGGCGGGAAGACAAGGCGGCGCACGAAACTTCATCGCGATTTCACCCCGCTTCTCCAAAAGACTGCACCGGCTACTCCCAGACCAATGGCGCAACGGAGATCCCTCGATTTGGATGTTCAGCGGTAGACATGAACCATTGGCCGTCGCTCTCGACGATTTCCGGGGCGTGAACGGTGTATCCGGCGAGCACGGGGCGGTCGTGGAAATCGTCGGGGGATTCCGAACAGATGACGTAGGAGCGCGGGCAATAGCCGCCGGTCGTTGGGTCGGCGGTGTCCCATAGCGTCCAGAAGAGATAGAATAGACCGCCATAGGGAATAAGCGATGGCGATTCGGTTTGCCAGGTCGCCTGCGGCGGACGGTAGATGACTTTTGGCTCGGACCAGTGGATGAAATCTTTCGAAGTGACGAGGTTGATGCCGTTGGCGGCGCAGCGCACCAAATAGTAGGTGCCATTCAGAAGTCGGACTTGCGGGTCGCGATTGCCGCCCTGGATATCGAGCCGGCCCTGGTCGGTCCACTTCAGCAAATCCGTCGACGTGGCCCGGCCGAGACGCGAACCGATGAGCGAGTATTCATCGCCGATCCGGATGGAGGTCGGCGCCCAGCCGCAACCGGCCACATCGATCTTCGGCAGGTCTTTCCACGACTGAAACTGCAGCGCTTGCGCGAAGGTGCCTTCCGGCGCGATCGCGTGGAAGCACAGGCCTTCGCCGGCATGGCCATTGTCGCCGTTCATCCACGGCTTCGTGATGCCGAAGCAGTGCCAGCGCTGGTCAGGCCCCTGGATGAAGGTGTGGTCATTGGTCCGCCAGTCGGGATATCGCGCGCCTTGCGTGTAGGTGAAGCTGCCATCCGCCGGCTTGCTGGTGACGGTCGGCAAGGTGTAGACGTCCGCCTCCGGTTTGTAGATGTGGACGAAGCGATCCGCGACGCGAGGCACGCGCGGGCTGCGAATGGACTTGGCCGGCCCCGCGGCGAGCAGGCTGCGGCGCTGCGCACCGGCCGCCGCCAACGAGAGCAGCGATCCCTTGAGCCAGGTGCGACGCGAGAGGGGTGAGGTCACCTTCATTTCCATTACCACGACGGCATCGAGCCGAGTTCTTCATACTTGCTGCCCTTCAACTCCCAAGCGATGCCCTTTTGCGTATCGAGAACGTAAGTCGGCGAGTTACCGCACGGCTGATACCGCCCACTGCTCGGGCCATTGCCTTTCAGCAACCCACCCAGCCAAAACGCCACGATCGCCACGATGATCAGCTTGGTACGCTCCGGCATTCGGGAATAGATCGAATAGAAAGTGTTCATCCGCCGAGCATACCGGCCTATGCGGGCGTGTCACGTAGGAGGAACGGCGATCGAAATCATCGAATGCAGTCTCGGTCGAGATGGAGATTGAGCGACGCACCATGGGCCGGCGGCGGATGAAGAAGACCAAGGCAACCGACAGGTAAATATTTCACGGCATAGGGAGACAGTCATTTTCCTGCCGTCCGGCAAAACAATGCGGCCGCGGAGTCGCCCGCTAACAAACCGGAACCCGGACCGCGGGTCACCTCACCCGCTTTGCCTCCCACACACGGTCGCCATCGAGAATGGCTTTCGCGGTTTTGAGATCGGAAGAAAAGGTAAACATAAACGTGCGACTGCCCGCAAACGTTCCCGCAACGACGCGTCCGGACGCATCCGCCACGAACCAGTTTTTGACTTCCTTGTCGGTATTCACCCACGCCTGGCCGTTCTCCCGGAAAGTGATTTCCGCTCCGGGGTGAATCCACGTCCATTTGGTATTCAGAAGCTGCGTTTTAAGTTCTGCGCTGCTTCCCGGTCGGAACGCCACCAGCATCGCCCCGGGACCTTCGGGTGTTTCTTTCGAGCCCGGCGGTGTATCCGAAGCATGGAGGTTCAACAGCGGGATGACGATCGCCAAGGCCAGCATGGTTCGATTCATAAAGGAGAGAGGGGTTAACTCACATCTTGCGCCACAACATTCGCTCTGTTGATCCGGAGATAGTCGAAAGCCATCGCGACGGCAAATCCTTTCGGCCGCTCACGGCGACGGAACCGCCGGAGGAGGAGGCAGGACGATATTATCCGGTTTCATCCGCTCGCGGATCTCCGACGGCCATACAGAACGTATCTTCGGTATTTGGCGGAAATTCGCCTGCCACAAAAAGCGGAATTGGCCATTCGCCGGCCTGGTGAATTTGTCCTCGATAGGATCGGTCTCCATCGCTGCTACTTCCACTTCCACGACCCACACCTTATTCCTCGGCAACTTGCTCAGCTTCGCCGATATCAAGCCCATGTTACCCGTAGAACTTCGCCACGGAAATGGGCCGATCCCTTCCATGTCGGGCTGGGCACGCCGCGGTTCTCTCACCGGATGGACAAACAATTTCATCACAAATTCGAGGTGCTTCCCCGGAGCAACCGTCAACTTGATCGGCTTGAGTGTCTCGTTGTCCTCCGCGTAGACGAGCGTGTCCGGTATGCGGTAGGCCTTAAACCTTGTGGGCACCAGCACCTCCACTTGCTTCGGTCTCGTATTCTCGGCCTCGGCGGGAGGCGACGGCACCGGTGGCGACAGAGGGCTCCCCGGCGTCGGATCAGCACCGGCTGACGACGTCACCAAAATCAAGACCACGATGTTAGCGAACCCGAGAAATCGCAGCGCCTTCACGCCGCCAGCCTTTGTCAAAGTAACGGATTGTCCAGCATCATCGCCCCAGCTCCTTTCTCTTTCATTTCCCAACCATCAGCACGCCCCTACGGCGTTTGGCTACTGCTGGAATTGATTCGGATGACCGAGTTCGAATTGTCGGGCGACGGGCCGGCTAACATCTGCAACACCCCCACGGCAGCGAGGACGGCGATAAACAAGGCCACCGATCTCTTCGTGCGAAGCGTGAGGTATTGGTGGATGAAGACGACGGCAAACCCGACCAGATAGCAGAGATGGTAGAAGTCGGACGCGTTGAAATGCAGGAAGCTTCCCAAGGTGGCGAGGGGACGGAGCGTCTCATCGGTAAAGAACGGGCTTGGGCCATGATAGTGGCTCCAGATCTGATTGATGATCCCGGAGTAGATCTGCTTCCCAAAAAAGAACGCCAGGCCGTAACCAAACCACGCCCCGGTGCTCGGAGTGATCGAGGCGAGTGCGGCGACAGCGGCGATCCACGCCGCCATCGCCGGCCAGAATTGATCGTCGCCGATCTTGCCGTCCCTGGCCATGGCCGCCATCAGCGGCAGCAACAGGACGCCAATGAACAGTGCTTTCGCGAGCAGCAGTTTCGATCGCGGGATGGGGCGCGTCCGCCAAAACGCCGTGGTCCCCATGAGAGGATCCTCGTGGACGACCTGAGTCACGAGGATGGGCATTAACAAGAACATGCCAAACAGCGCTGCCATGACGCAGGTGATGAAGATGGCCACCATGGAAACGGCGCCCGCCAGTTTCTGCCCTTCCGAGAGATTGAGCACATCCAGGCTCTTTTCCATCGAATGGTTGAGGATGGTCGTGCCGATGTAGGGCAGAGCTCCCAATACCAGGCAAATGACCCAAAGGATCAAGGCCCCGCGTTGGCAGCGCATATCCTTTTTCAATTGAGCGAGGACGATCTTCATAAAGCGGGTGGGGTGGCGCGTTGCGCGCGGGTGAGGGCGACGAAGGCGTCCCGCAGGGCCAGCGGGCTGGAGCTCCAGGCCTTGCAATTCGGCAGGTGGGATTGGATGCGCGCGCCAAGTGCTTCGTCGTCGGTGTAGTGATTTTCGATCCAGCGCACGGACAGGCCGGATATTTCGGATGAAAGCGCGTCCTTGAACAAATCCGGCGTGGGCGGTGGACCCTCGTCAAAGATCGCGTCCACCCGGCGGAAGCGCGTCCGTAGACTATCGGAGGATTCGGAGAGCGTCAGGACACCGTTGTCGATCATGCCGACGTGATCGGCCAGCCGCTCCACTTCATCGATATCGTGCGAGGAGATGAAAACAGTCCAATTCTCCTGCTCGGATAACTCCAACATCCCTTGCACAAGATCATCGCGGACCAGTGGATCGAGGCCGGCGAAGGGTTCGTCCATGAGCAGGAGTTCCGGGCGATAGGCGAGGGAAACGAGCAGCGCGGCCTTGGTCTTCATCCCGCGGGAGAAACCGCGGATGGGACGGTTCATCGGCAGCGCGAAGCGCTCGACGAGCCGGCGGCATAGAGCGTCGTCCCAGTTCGCATAGAGCGCGCGGCAGTAGTCGATCATTTGCTGGACGGTGAGCTTCTCGGGGAGCTGCTGATTCTCGGAGACGTAGCCGATCCGGGCCAACTCCGGGGGGCCGAGGCGGGTGGAGTCGACGCCGAAGACGCGCGCCGTCCCGGCAGTAGGCTGGAGCAGATTGAGCAAGGTTTTGATCGTGGTCGTCTTGCCCGCGCCGTTCGTGCCGAGGAAGGCGTAGACGCTTCCCGAGGGGACTTCCAAGGTGAGATTGCGCACCGCTTCCACATTGCCGAAGCGGCAGGACATTTTTTCGATCTCAATGACTGGGTTCATAGTTAGCGAGTTGTCAGACGATTCCATTGCCGCTCGATCATGGTTTGCAGTTCATCGAGGCGGAGACGCCGGTTCTTGGCCTCGACGACCAGGCGCTCCACCTGTGCGGCAAAGAGCTTCAATTCCCTGGCCGAGGGCGCGGCCGGCGGCTGCCCCACAACGGTCCCGATGCCGGGATGGACCTCGAGCAAGCCTTCGTCAATCAGCACTCCGATGGCTTTGTGCGCGGTATTCGGGTGAATGCGCAGCTCCTGGCTCACCGCCCGGACGGAAGGGAAGCGGCTGCCCGGTTTGAGCAGTCCGGAGATGACGGCCTTTTTCACCGCATAGACGACCTGTTCGGAAATGGGCAGTCCCGGCTGGATCTGCAGCGGGAAAGGAAGCATCTCGTGGCGGTCGCTTGGCACGTGTCACATGGAACATGTGACACGTGTGATGTGTCAACGCAGAAATTTTCCACTTCAGCGGCACGATGCTTGGTGGGTCGCGACCTCCGGGCGCGATGGGTAACCACCAGCGCGCAGCGCCTCACTTCTGTCGCGAGGGTCTTTGCCATATCTTTTTTGGCACCATTCCTGTTGAGGTGCGAATCAGTGCGGAGGTAGCCGCGCCCCCCACTGGGAGCGGTGACTTCCCAGAAAAGACCCTGCACCGCGGAGCGGTGCCCTCCGATCAGGGCGCTTCGCGCCGCGGGATTTCGGGTCGGCGACGGGGAAGTCGCCGCTCCCAGTCCGTTCTCATTCGACGCCATGCCTTCCTCTGCGGCGGCGAAGATCGCCGCCCTACAATCGCGTTCTCTGTGAGATGCATCTTCGATCTAATCGGAAGCGCCCTCGCATGGCATTCCGGAAGTGCGCGCTCCACGGACGGGATTGCACCGCCGGGCCTGTCGGCTACGCTCGCGGGCACATGATGAAAGACGACGACTGGAAATTGGAATTTCGCAAGGTGTGGGACCGCGGGGTCGCGGCGTGGAGGACGGGACGCCGCTCGGCGCGGACGATGTTTGCGCCGGAGGATGTGGCGTTCCTCGCCGGCATCGGTTGCACGGCGCAGGAGTTGTTCGATTTCGTCGATGACTCGCTCGGCTGGGATGATCTCGATTTCGAAACCGTCCTGGCGGTCACGGCGATCCGGCGCGCGTATTTTCTGGAAGTGATGCACGGCCAGCCGACCGGGCATGTGGTGCCGATGAGCACCCTGCCGGCCAAGTCCGCCGCAGTCGATGGCATCGCCTGGCTGCCGCGACTCATCGCCAAGGCGCGCATCAAGCTGCGGGGCGAGATGGACCCGGATCTCATGTACGGCTGCGGCGGCGATCGCCCCTTTCTGCGCCGGCATCACATGACGCTGCCGGAGTTTCTGCAACTTGTCTGGGACAAGGGCGATGACGACCGGGCGATCGTGGAGGCCGTGAAGCAGGCGGCGAGGGGAAAAGAAAGTTGAGCGTTAAGAGTTGAGCGTTGATAGCCACGAACGGTTTGCGGAGGACAACACGGAGGGATGCGCTCCGGCGCGTTCCCTGATTTTGGGAAAAATGGCGGAGAGCCGGCCGCGCAGGAGCGCATCCCTCCGCTATTTCGCTCCCAGTTCTCGGGCGTGAAGGCCAGCCTCCCTACGGGCTATTGTTCTTTTGCAGGGCGTTGTAGATGACTGTGCCGCGATCGGTGCGGTTGGTGTCGGGCAGGTAAGCGGGCGGATTGCCGGGCGTGAAGCTGCTATCCCGGTTCAGGTCCCAGGCGTTGTATTCCTCCCAGGCGAAATAGCACCACGACCAGCCGCGCGCTTCGAGGAGCGCCACGATGTCGGTCAGCCAATTCTTGCTATCGGGAATGGGGCTCCAGCGGGCCACGGAAAATTCGCCGATGTAGATCGGCACCGGCCAGGCAGCCTGGAAGTTATCCGCCGGGGCGAGATAGCTGGCGAGGTTCGTCGTCGTGGAACTGTAATGAGCGCCTTGGGGATAGCCGGTGTTGGGAATGCCCTGCAGACAGAAGGACTCGGGATTGTAGAAATGCGCCGAGTAAATGATGCGGCTGCTGGGATCGGGCAGCGGCGTGAGAGTGTTAAATCCGCCGAAGTCGCCTCCAGGACCCACGTCGTAAATGATCCACGTGTTCGCATCGATTGTGCGAATGGTATTGATGACATTTTTCGCGATGGGCAGCCATTGCCGGGGGACGTTCGGCAGTTGCGCCGTATCGATGGGTTCGTTCAGCAGTTCGTAACCCCAGACGGCCGAGGTGAGGTTATTCGAGACGACCGCCTGCGCGAGGCTCTGCCACGCGAGCTGGAATTGGTTGCCCAGCGTAGGATCGGTCCACGGGTTCGCGCCGCCGGTTTCGATGATCGGCATTTCATGAAGATCGATCACCACCTTTAGCCCCGCGGCCTGGGCCTGTTGGATGTTTTGAATCGTGCCGCTCAGGTAATTCGGCCACGCCGTCCAGAACGGCTGGCTGCCCGCGTAAGTCCGGGGATGGAGTTGCAGTCGGACGACATTGCAGCCCCAGTTTTTCAGCTCGGTGAAATAGGCGCTGCCGAGCACGACCGAGCTATTATTCCACGAGCTATCCATCCCGCGCACCAGGCTCAGGGTATTTTTCTGCGTCTGCAGCGCGGTGGTATTGATGGTGTAAGGCGTGGCCGGCGCGGCGGAGATATCGAGCGACTGGATATTCGCGGTGCCCGTGGCGCCGTTGACTTTCACCATCAGGTAGAGCGTCCCTCCCGGCGCGGTGAAGGTCGCCGTCGAATCGGTGCGCCAGCCCGAGGTCTGGTCGAGATTGAGCTGCACGTAAGGCGCCCCGCTGAGCGAGGTACTGATCTGCACGATGATCGAGCCCGAGCCGGTGCCGGTGAGGGTGTAAGTGCCCGCAAGCAGCGAAATGCCGCGATAGATCTTCGAGTCCCAGCTATTGTTCGCCGTGATGGCGAGGTAAGTGGGATTGGTCGTCAGCGTGGCGCTGCTGGTGTGAGACCAGCCGGTCAGTCCCGCGCTGCCGTTGAAGGTGAAATCGACCGGCGCCTGGCCGGGCGTCGGTGCGGGGACGAAGGCGACATCATCGAGGATGAGTCCATTCGTGGCCGTAGATTGCCCGATCCACACGCTGCGGACGAGCGAGCTGGGCGATTTGACGCCGAAATACAACGGGTGCCCCACGGCGATGCCGATGGTGTATTTTGCCATGAGCACGCCGTCGCGATCGAAGAGCGCGACGACGTCCGTGGTGCCGAGCGAGCTGGCATTCAGCACCACACCGAATTGACTCACGTTCCGATCGAAGGTGAGGAGCGTGCCACCAGGGTCGGTGCCATAGGCCTGGCCGGCCACGATCCCCTGCGTGCCGGAGGTCATGGTGTCATTGGCCGGGCGATCGTGCACCAGGAAGACGCCCTGGGTGGCGTTGGGCACGCCGAGGATGTTGTTGTGCGAATTGAACGTCGCGTATTGTACGCCGATCGAATACCCGGTGCTGGTATTGATCGTCGTCACCGCATTGGCGAGGGCGAAGGGCGCGATCGTGTTGCTGGCGGTAAAGGCCGTACCCGACGCGGTGAGCGACTGCGTGGCGGCCGGGAACCCATTGGCGGTCTCGAAATTCAGGACATTCGCCCCAGGCGTAGTCCCCATCGTCGCCGCCGTGACCGCGCTGAACACTTCGCCGGTGTAGTTAGTAAACGACGCCGCCCAATTCGGGTTCTGATAACTAATCGTCGCCCCACCCGCGGGATCAATTACCGTTACAGGAACGGCATTATTCACCGTGAGCTGAGCGTGGACGCTGGCAGTCGCGAGGGCGCATGCGATCCAGAGGAGCTTGCGCCAGGATCGGAGGGCAGACCGCGGGACGAGGGTGTGATTGTTCTGGGGGATCATAGGGGGATTGGGGGAACGCAATCGTTATACCCTGTTAGGTATAGTGATCTGCTATGAGCTCACGTGTCCTGAAGCAAAGCTTCGGGAACGCGAGCTTTACGCGGGGTGACTACGTTTCGGGACGCACGGGTGCGCGTGTTAAAATCGCAGGAACCGCTGCCGCTCACCCTTTACCGCCGCTCTTCGGTTTGCCACACTCTCCGTAGCCACCTCGTGGATGGCGTGCGAAGTTGAGAGCGATGAAAACCGAGAAGCAGAAGATGCTGGCAGGAGAGCTTTATGATCCGCTGGATGCGGAGTTGTGCGCGGAACGGCAGCGGGCGCGCGACCTTTGCCAGGCGCTGAATGCCACGCGCGAAGAACAGAAAGACGAGCGGGCGCGGATCCTGAAGGAACTCCTGGGACAGGAGACGGATGCGTGGATTCAGCCGCCGTTTTTCTGCGATTACGGGACGAACATTTCCGTGGGGACGAAGGTGTTTTTCAATTTCAATTGTGTAGTGCTGGACGTGATGCCGGTGCGGATCGGGAGCAATGTGCTCTTTGGTCCCTCGGTGCAGATTTACACGGCGACGCATCCCATCCGCGCCCACGAACGGCGGTCATGGCTCGAGATGGCCCGGCCGGTGGAGATCGGCTCGGACGTCTGGGTGGGGGGCGGGGCGATCATTTGTCCGGGAGTGAAGATTGGGGATCGCACGGTGATCGGGGCGGGAAGTGTGGTGACGCGGGATATGCCGGCGGATGTGGTGGCGGCGGGGAATCCATGCCGGGTGTTGCGGGTGCTGGAGGATTGGACGGAGCGGGGCGGAGAAGCGGGGAAGAAGGCGTGGGTGCCGAGTTAAATGACGAATGACGAATGGCAATGCTTGCGGCCGACGCCGGGACGGCGCTATGGCCGATTCGGAAGGCGGATTCGGTTCTTTGCCAGACTCCATGCGGCGAGCATTGCTACGCCCATTACGGCTGCGGTCAGGGCTGCTTTGGATACGGCGTGCGGGGTGGGAGCGGGAACTGCGCTCGCCGAGCGAAAGATAAATTCGATCGTGCCGACGGCTTGGTTGTGATTGCGCTTTTGCGCGGTGATTTCGATGGAGCCGTTTCCAGCCTGCTTCTGCGCGAAGAAAGCCGGCTGGCCGGCGTTGAGCAGATAGACACTCATCGTCGGCAAGTGACGGTTTTGAATGTTGAGCCGGTGGGTGCCGGCGGCAAAGGCGCCCGGCGTGGCGGCAAATTCGATCTGGATAATGCCCGCTCCTTCGCGGAGTTCGGCGGGTTCCGGAAAATGGGAGGCGGCGAGTTTCAGCGGCAATGGGTTGGCATCCAGCGTGATGGTTAAATCGTGCTCGAGCGCAACGGCGTAAGCGGCGGCTTCCTCGACGGAGATGGCGCCGTCGTGGTTACGGTCAATTTGCGCCAGTACGGCTTCGGCGACAGTGACGCCGGGGGTGAGATCCATCTGCAAACGGATCTCGCCCGGCTCGATGACAACCAGGGTCGCTTGCAGATATTCATCGAGGCGATGACCCTGGGCGGCGGGCACAAAGAAGATGCACGCAAGAAGCGCCAGCAGCGAGGTCCGCCACCACTGCGGTGA
>Ga0068855_100004117_pt1 | contig 17725 bp, 17 predicted proteins | sample KBSCornC52_FD_66592 | JGI IMG/M metagenome (GOLD analysis project Ga0068855, IMG submission 66592) | Corn rhizosphere microbial communities from Kellogg Biological Station, Michigan, USA - KBS Corn C5-2 | ecosystem: Host-associated > Plants > Roots > Rhizosphere > Soil ...
TTCTCGCCGCCAAGGACACGCCCGGTTGTGAGATTGAACGCCTCGTGAATCAATCCCCGCAATTCATGACCGTGGATGACCAGGCGCCCACCCGGATAGATTCTCAGCTCCATGGGGAGGGCCTTTGATGGGTCCTCAGGTTTGATGGTCGCCACTTCGAAGGCCAGCGGCGCCTTGGGAGCAGTTGCCTGCGCCTGCAGGAGCGTTGGTTCCACTACGGGTAAGGCGAAGATCGCAGCAAGTACAACGGCAGGCCTCTTCATTCGGCATGCATCCCTTCTCTGGCGATCAAAATATAGCACCCGAGTGCGAAGACACCAGAACTGGACCTGCGGAGCGCCGGGCGGTTGTGTCGTTCTTGCTTCTAAACTTCGACCGTTGTCCAATGATCTGCAGACGCAAAAGAGCGCGGCCATGGCGGCCGCGCTCTTTTGCAGATCAGGAGAGACGGATCAGGCCAGCGCGCTGATTCGGCGTCGCAGGAGTCCAGCGGCAGCGGCAAGGCCCGTGCCCAGCAGAACGATGGAGGAGGGCTCGGGAGTCGGCATCATCGACGAGGAAGTTCTCTCGAAGATTGCTCCACTGGGAGCCGTGCCCACAAAGTTGGGCTGCGATGCCGTGCCGATGTTCAGGAAGCCGACGATGTAAGAACCCATCGGCAGCGACGATTGCAACGTGAACAGCGGGCCGCTTCCATTCAGCGTCTGCGTTCCCAGAGAGTCCTGGTACACATAGAATCCGGTGGTGGAGGGAGCCAGCGCCTGGGTTGCGGGCAGGAATGCGCCGATCGGGTTGGCCGGATTGGCGCCGCCGGAAAGCGTCAAGTAATTGTCCAGCTGCCCGGTGGTCCATGCGGTGTTGCTGAACAGCGAGGCGCTACTGGTGGTCGATGTGGTGGTGTTGATCACGCCAAGGGTGCTCGTCGTAGGAGCCGAGCCGCTGGTGGGCACCAGAATATCGAGGTAGAACGCGCCCATATCGCCGGAGGGCGTGGAGGTAAATCCGAACATCGGGGGGTTGGTACCCGTCGGTGTGTTGGTTCCGTTGTCGGTGCAGGTGGAGGCTCCGTAGCAGAACCCGTGCAGCGAGTCCGCGTGAGCAGTGGTGGCAGCGACGAAAAGGCCGACAGAACAAAGCGAGAGAAGAAGTTTCTTCATGACTACGGGGCCCCGGGTATATGGAGTGACGTGCAGACGTGCTAGCCAATCTCGATCGAAGGGATCGGGTATTGCACCCAACCCTCAGAACGTGGGATGACATATCCGTTAACGGGGTTGGCACGTTGGCCACCCGCCGCTCCACTTCCGCCGGCTGGGTCTGTCAATTCAGCGACTTACACCCTTTTTACCTGAAACCGGAGCGCGCGTTGTGATTCGGTTGTTTGGCCGCAAGCGTCACATTTCAGAATATTTACCAGCTACCGGGCGGGTACGCGAACCCCGGCTGCGGTAGACTGAGAGTGGCGCGTATTTTCCGCTGCGCACGCACTCCAAACCCCCGCAATTCAGGATCGAAACCCTTTGAGCACTCCCCAAGTTACTCCGTCGCCCACCGCGCAGAACACCGCCACCATGCAGCCTATCTTCAATATCGCCATCATCGCCCACGTCGATCACGGCAAGACCACGCTGGTCGATGCGATGCTGCGCCAGGCCGGCACCTTTCGCGCAAATGAGGCCGTGGCAGAGCGGGTGATGGACTCGAACGATCTGGAGCGCGAGCGCGGCATCACGATTCTGGCCAAGAACACCGCCCTCTATTACCACTCCAACAAGATCAACATTGTCGACACGCCCGGCCACGCCGACTTCGGCGGCGAGGTGGAGCGCGCGCTGAAGATGGTCGACGGCGTGGTCCTGCTGGTGGATGCCAGCGAAGGCCCGCTGCCGCAGACCCGCTATGTGCTCTCAAAGGCGCTCGAGGCGCGGCTGACGCCGATCCTGGTCATCAACAAGATTGACCGGCCCGACGCCCGCCCACAGGAGGTCCTGAACGAGGTTTACGACCTGTTTATCGACCTGGACGCGGACGAGTCCATGCTCGAGTTTCCCGTGCTCTACACCAACGGCAAGCTGGGTACCGCGACCCTGGACCTCGCCAAGCCCGGAACCGACCTCGAGCCGCTGTTCGAGCAGATCATCTCTACCATTCCGGTGGCGAGCGGCGATCCCGAGGGCCCGCTGCAGATCCTGGTCACCAACCTCGACTACTCCGATTACCTGGGGCGGCTGGCCATCGGGCGCGTCTTCAACGGCACCATGCGCACCGGCCAGGAGTACAACGTGGCCCGCGTGGACGGCAGCTTCGCCAAGTACCGCATCACCAAGCTGTTCAGCTTCTCCGGCCTGAAGCGCACCGACATCGAGAAGACGGAGGTGGGCGACATTGTCGCCATCGCCGGCATTCCCGGCATCACCATCGGAGAGAGCTTCTGCGACGTCGAGAACCCGCGCCCGCTGCCGCCGATCACGATCGACGAGCCGACGATTGCAATTCAGTTCAACGTGAACAACTCACCCTTCGCTGGCCGCGAAGGCAAATGGGTCACCTCGCGCAATCTGCGCGACCGGCTGGATAAAGAACTGCTCACCAACGTCTCGCTCAAGATGCAGGAGACCGGTTCGCCCGATGCGTTCAAGGTGCTCGGCCGCGGTGAGCTGCAACTTGCCATCCTGATCGAGATGATGCGCCGCGAGGGCTTCGAGATGATGGTGTCGCGTCCTGAGATCGTGACCAAGCGCATCGACGGCAACCTAATGGAGCCCGTCGAACACCTCACCATCGATGTGCCGGAGAACTTTGTCGGCACTGTCATTGAGCGCCTGGGACCGCGCAAGGGCGAGATGGTCAAGATGACCAACCACGGCTCCGGCCGGGTGCGGATGGAGTTTCGAGTGCCCAGCCGAGGCCTGATCGGCCTGCGCTCGGAGATGCTGACCGAGACCCGCGGCACGATTGTGATGAACGCCATCCTCGACGGCTACGTACCGTACCAGGGTGAGATTCCGCAGCGGGCTACCGGCGCGCTGGTCTCCGACCGCCAGGGCGTCACCACCACGTACGCGCTCGATGCGCTGCAGGATCGCGGCGTGCTGTTCGTGCCGGATGGCGTGGAGGTCTACGAGGGCATGGTGATCGGCGAGCATTCGCGCGACAACGACCTGGACGTGAACTGCGTGCGCGAAAAGAAGCTCACCAACATGCGCGCGTCGGGCTCGGATGACGCTCTGCGCCTGGTGCCGTACAAGAATCTCACGCTCGAGCAGAGCATTGAGTTCATCGCGGATGACGAGCTGGTGGAGGTAACTCCGAAGTCGCTTCGCCTGCGCAAGCGCGTCCTGCAGGCCAACCGGCGCCCGAAGAAGGGTCAGCCGGAGTAAGCCAGCCGCAACAATCGCCAACAGAAGGGTCAGGCCGAAAGCCTGGCCCTTTTGGTTTTTGAGATCAGGGTCCGTCTTCTGGACTATGATGGCCCGAACCAAAAATTCCAGCTGGCCGCCAAAGGGACGTGCCCGCTACGCGGCTGGACAAAGCTGTCCTTGGAGGGATGCCGCATCATGCAGAATCGCCGCCAGCTACGCCGTGCTCCCTTCAGCCGCCGTCAATTCCTGGAGCTCAGCGCCACGGCGGCGCTGGCGGGATTCGCCGAAACCGCACTGCACGGCCAAGCGCCGGGCCTGACTGCGCGCGATGTGGACCTGGTTGTGTGGAACGCGAAGGTGCACACGGTGGATGCAGCGATGCCGGAAGCACAGGCCTTCGCGGTGAAAGCCGGCCGCTTCGTCGCGGTGGGGAGCTCGGCAGAGATCAAGTCGTTGGCGAGCAAGCGTACGCAGAGCTTCGATGCGAAGGGGATGACCATCGTGCCGGGCTTCATCGACACTCACAGCCATGGCGGTGGGGAGGGCCTGCTCTACCACGTGCTGGTCGGGAATCCGTACGATGTGGAGTTCGTCACGGTTGAAAGCATCGTGGCCAAGCTGCAGGCACTCGCGAAGACGCTGCCTCCAGGCACCTGGGTGGAGGGCTACTTCTTCGATGACACCAAGCTGAAAGACAAGCGCCCGCTGAACATCGCCGACCTCGACCGCGTCTCGAGCGAGCATCCGGTGGCAGTCCATCACCGCGGCGGTCACACGTCGTTCTTGAACAGCAAGGCGTTCCAGATGGGCGGCGTCAGCAACGCGACACCGAACCCGTTCGGCGGCAGCTTCGACAAGGATGAGCAGGGCAGACTGAACGGGCGTGTCACCGATCGCGCGACGGCGGTATTCGAGAAGATCGGTGTGCGGCCGACCGTTGATCAGGCAGAGAAGAGCCGGCGCGTGCTGGAAGGAGTCGCTTTCATCTCGCAGAAGTTCGCGTCTTATGGGCTCACCACCGTGCACCACGACGAGCCGGGAGTGCTGGCTGCAATGCAGGAGCAGCGAGCCAATGGCAAGCTGCTGCACCGCGTGAGTTATGAGCCGACCGGCGCCCTGCTGGAAGCGATGATCGCCAACGGGCTCGAGAGCGGATTCGGCGACGAGTTCCTTTCGTTGGGTGCAACCTCGGAACACATCGTCGACGGCTCGCTCTCTGAGAGGACCATGGCAATCAGCACGCCTTACCGGGATATTTCGCCGCCCTATCACGGCAACCTGACGGAGACGCAGGAGGACCTGAATGCCTGGGCAGAGCGCGTGCATCGTGCGGGGATCCGCATGAACTGCCATGCGAACGGCGATGTGGCGATCGACCGCGTATTGACTGCGTACGAGCGGGCACTCAAGCTTCTGCCAAGGGCGGACAGCCGCCCCAAGATCACGCATTGCAGCTTGTTGAACAGCAGCCTGATTGCGCGCATGAAAGCCCTCGACGTGGTTCCTGCCGAGTTCAGCACGTACGCGTATTACAACGCGGACAAGTTTCACTTCTACGGCGAGGAGATAATGCGGCACATGTCCCCCTATCGGGACCTGATCGATGCGGGCATTACCGTGGCCGGAGGATCGGATTTCAGCCCTGGACCCTTCGCTCCACTGATGGCAATGCAGGGCATGGTGACGCGGACCGGATGGAACGGTGAGACCTGGGGTGCGAATCAGCGCATCAGCGTAGCCGAGGCGTTGCGCGTGAATACCATCAACGGCGCGTACAACTCCCGGGAAGAAAAGATCAAGGGCTCCATCAGGGCAGGCAAGCTCGCCGACTTTGTGGTCCTTGCAGAAGACCCGCATACGGTCGAACCCAACAAGATCAAGGACATCCAAATTGTGCGCACGACGATGGGCGGCAGGACGACCTATCAGGCTTGATACGAAACGCCAGGAAGAGTGAGCCCGAGCGGCGACAGAGCGTATCTGCCCGGTGCGGAAGCGACCGGTGAGCGAGCGTTAGCGCGTAAGCATATTTAGGTCTTCCCAACGGCTGCCTTTAGGACTAAGATTCCGGCGGCAAGACAGCCCCTGGAGGCTCGTATGCTGAAGCCTTTCTGGATGGTCCCTGCATCCTTTCTCCTCGTCTTTTCGTTGAACGCACAGCAGCCTCAACCGGCCGCTCCTGCGGCGACTCCCGTTGCCTCCGCGGCTGCCCCTGCGGCGCCAGACGTTCCGGCCAACCCAGCCACTCCGGTCCCTGCGGTGAACCCGCTGAAGCCAACGCCCGAGATTCTGGCGAAGGCGAAAAAGACCTATGGTTATGACTGCGTCATGTGCCACGGCGAAAAGGGTGACGGCAAAGGCGACCTGGTCGCCGACATGAAGCTGACGCTGAAGGACTACACCAATCCCGAGTCGCTGAAGGACATGTCCGATCCCGACCTGTACACCGTGATCAAGAACGGCAAAGGCCAGATGACCGGTGAGGGCGACCGCGCCAAGCCGAACGACATTTGGGCGCTGGTGCTGTTGTTGCGCTCGTTCTCCGCCTAGTGAGTGATGGGACTGAGGCGAGCTTGCAGTCAGTCGTGCGCGGCTCAATCGGTTCAGGTTGGTAAAATCCAGTCAGCTCTATGGACAGCCACACCAAACGCAGGCTCGTCTGGAGCTTTCTTTCCGCTTCGGTGGCGCGGCTCGCGCAGACAGCTATCCAGTTCGTGCAGGTGCCGGTTTTTCTGCACTTCTGGTCGGTGTCAACCTATGGCGAGTGGCTGATCCTCTACTCCATTCCCACCTACCTGTGGTTTTCAAACGCCGGCTTCGGCAATGTGGCGGGAAACGACATGACCATGCTGGTCGCAGGCGGCGACCGCCCAGCCGCGATGCGAGTGTTCCAGAGCTGCTGGTGGCTCATCATCTTTGTCTGCGGCTTGTTTACCGGATTGTTTGCGATCGCGCTCTGGCATCTGCCGGTGGCCCGGCTGCTGCGCATCCACACCATCAGCGAGCACGACACGCGGTGGATCCTGTTCTGGCTTGCGCTCTCGATCCTCCTGGCTGCGCTGGAGCAGCTGCTGCAGTCCGCGTATCGCTCCATCGGCCGGTATCCGTACGGCACGTTCGTAAAGAGCATGATGGCCATCGTTGCATTCGCCTGCACGCTCGTCCCGGTGATGATGCGCAAGGGGCCGCTGGCGACTGCGGAGGTGTTCGCCGCGGCCAGCATCGGCAGCACGCTGTTCCTTGCGGCCCTGGTGAAGCACGACATTCCGTGGATCGAGTACGGCTGGCGGTATGCGCGGTTTTCCGAGGTCCGGCGATTGTTCCGGCCGTCGGTAGCGTTTATGGCGTTTCCGGTGGGACAGTCGCTGAACCTCTCCGGTCCGCAGTTTGCGCTGCAGTACGCGCTGGGTCCGTATGCGGTGGTGGTCTTCACCACGGCCCGCACGGTCTCGCGCGGCGCGCTGCAGATGGTGCAGATGGTGAACAGCACCTTTGAACCGGAGATGACGCTGGCCTATGGCGCGAAGGACATTCCGCTGACGCGGAGCCTGCATCGCCGGGCGTGTCAGCTGGCGCTGATTGTCGCGCTGGCGGTGGTCGCCGGAGTGATGACGATTGGCCCCTACTTCCTGCATGCCTGGACCGGCGGCCATGTGCCCCCGAGCCGGGGGCTGTTGACGGTGTTGCTGGCCGGGGTGGTGATCTACTCGCTGTGGGCCACCAGCTCCAGCCTGATTACCGCGACCAACCAGCACCAGCGGCTCGCGGTGGTGTACCTGCTGGCCACTGCGATCACCTGCGTCGCCTGTTTTGCCGGCGCATGGCTGTTCGGGCTGTATGGCGCCGCGGCGACGTTGCTGCTGGCGGACGTGGCTATGAGCCTCTACGTGCTGCCCGCCTCCTTGCGGATAGCCCAGGACACCTTGCCGGCGTTTCTGACCAGCATGCGGCATTATCCTGAGTCGCTGAAGCCGGCTGCGCTGCTGGCGCGGGTTCGGCGGCGGCCGATTGGCACGGTTTCCCCTGATCTCGGGGACCCGGTCTAGGTGTACTTCTTTCGTAAAGTACCGCCCTGTAAGGGCTTATAGCCAAAGTATTCCATCTAAATGGATTACCATACCGATCTTGATTTCAAAGAACTTATGCTCAAAGCTTTTGCATTTGAGAGGGCCAGGCGTGGACCGGACCGGCAAGTTTCACCGGGGCACAGCACCGCGCTCCTCTTCTAATCCACTGTTATCAGTTTAAATGGCGTGTCAAGCGGTAGCGCCTATTTGGAGTGGAAAATGCGCACCGTAAGGGGGCGAGGCGGCTTATGGTGCCGCGCACAAAGAGTGGAATAATTGTTATAATCAACTCGGGAGAGTCTATGGCAACCACCGCAAAGATTCTGGGGGTCGGCAGCTCGCTGGGAATCGTGCTGACCAAAGATGTTGTTTCCCGACTGAAGGTAGAGAAGGGAGATACCGTGTTCATTCACGAGACGCCGCATGGGATTGAGCTGACCCCATACGACAAGAGTTTTGCGGACGAGATGGAAGCCGGACGTCGGGTGATGAGGAAGCACCGGGATGTGCTCCGGAGGCTAGCCGAGTAAGTGCAAGAGCCGGTCTGGGTTTCCAAGCGTGCTGTGTTAGCCCTTCATAGTGAGCAGCTTGCAGAGCATGGCGGATCGGACGGCATGCGCGATGAATCGCTGCTGGATTCTGCTTTGGCCAAGCCGCAGAACGTCTTCGCGTATGACAGGGATGCGACGATCTTCCGGCTGGCCGCTTCGTACGCCCTCGGAATCGCCCGCAACCATGCCTTCATCGACGGAAATAAGCGGACCTCACTGGTCGTTTCGATTCTGTTCCTGAATCGAAATGGCTGGGATGTAGAGGCCCCAAAGGAAGAGGTTTACGATAGCTTCCTCGGCCTGGCCGCGGGTCGCGTCGCCGAGGATGAGCTGGCGGAGTGGTTTTCGGCACATTCGGCTGCAATTTGAGTCTTTTGCGCGGTGCGGCCCATCTAACAAGCGTGGTACTCTAGGTATCAGCGGGGATGTGCGCTTTTGATTGCCCCTACCTTTCTGAAGGTGAACGGGCCTGCCACGCGGTTGATACCGCCTCTTAACCCCTGCCGATCAAGGAAACAACCCCGGGACGACTCCGCCCGTTTTTGGGCGGCCAAATTTTTGCCCTCGAGGAGCAGGCACCGCCGTGGCTGAAGAAATTGACAAGTACGAAGATGACTTAGAGAAGCTGATCGACACCGGTAAGGAGAAGGGATACCTCACGTTTGGCGAGGTAAACGATCTTCTGCCGGGTGAGATCACTTCGCCGGATGAGCTCGATGACCTGATGACCACCATCAACACTCAGGGCATCGACGTGCTTTCGGGCGAGCGTACCGAGCGCGAAAAGTATGAGCCGGAGGCAGGCGAAGAATCCGAAGACGTTGAGCTGGACCTGACGCCGGGCCAACTGGAGAAGACGAACGACCCCGTCCGCATGTACCTGCGCGAGATGGGCACCGTGCCGCTGCTGACGCGCGAAGGCGAAGTTGAAATCGCCAAGCGAATCGAGCGGGGACAGAACCGCGTGATGAAGGCCATTTCGCGCTCGCCGATCGTCATTCGCGAGATCGTCGGGCTGGGCGAGGACCTGCGCCGTGGCGTGCGCAACATCAAGGAAGTGGTCACCTTCGATGAAGAGGAACTGACCGAAGAGATCCTGCAGGCGCGGGTGCGCGCCACGGTCGGCCGCATCGATACCATCGTGAAGCACCAGAAGAAGATTCAGCAGCTGGAAGAGAAGCTCGAGAATCCGGATGCGCGCGACAGCAAGGACGCGAAGGCGAAGACCAGGTTTCAGCGCAAGCACCGCTGGCTAATCGGGCGCGAGCATGTGTACATCAACCGCATCGTGCGCGAGCTGAAGTACACGAACGCGGAGAAGAAGCGGCTGCTGGACCGGGTGAACAAAACGGTCGACGCGATGCGCACGCTCGAGCGGCAGATCAAGTCGCTGGACACCAAGTTTGAAGCGTCGCGATCCGAAGAGCTGCGCAAGGAGTACCGCCGCCAGCAGAAGAACTGCCGCACCGATCTGGAACGCATTGAGCACGACGCCGGCATCTCCATTGCCGACCTTAAGCGCACCCAGCGCGAGATGATCCAGGGCGACATGGACGCTGAGCGCGCGAAGCGCGAGCTGATTGAGGCCAACCTGAGGCTGGTCGTCTCAATCGCCAAGAAGTACACCAACCGCGGACTGCAGTTCCTCGACCTGATTCAGGAAGGCAACATCGGCCTGATGAAGGCGGTGGACAAGTTCGAGTATCGCCGCGGTTACAAGTTCTCGACGTATGCAACGTGGTGGATCCGCCAGGCGATCACCCGCGCGATCGCCGATCAGGCACGCACCATCCGCATTCCGGTGCACATGATTGAGACCATCAACAAGCTGATCCGGACCAGCAGACAGCTGGTGCAGGAGCTTGGCCGGGAAGCCTCGTCGGAAGAGATCGCGCGGCGCATGGATATTCCGGTGGCGAAGGTTCGCAAGGTGCTGAAGATCGCGCAGGAGCCCATCTCGCTGGAGACACCGATCGGCGAAGAGGAAGATTCGCACCTTGGCGACTTTATCGAGGACCGTGGTGCAGTCAGCCCGGCCGACGCTGTGATCGCCGTGAACCTGAAGGAGTACACCTCGCAGGTGCTGCGCACGCTGACGCCGCGCGAAGAGCGCGTCATCAAGATGCGCTTCGGCCTGGAAGACGGCTCCGAGCACACGCTGGAAGAGGTGGGCCAGAGCTTCCAGGTGACGCGCGAGCGCATCCGCCAGATCGAAGCCAAGGCGCTGCGCAAACTTCGGCACCCGAGCCGCAGCCGCAAGCTGAAGGCGTTTGTGGATGGAGTGAAGGAAGCCTAAGCCGGGTTCAAATCCGAATGAGCAAGCAAAGAAGGCCGCGAGCAATCGCGGCCTTTCTCTTTTTGCAAGGCTCTCCGACGGAACATAGACCTGAGAGAGCCGCCGAAACCAACCACAGACGTCCTAGCGACCGGTGAGCCGGTGCAGCAGCGTCTCCCAGCCGTCGCCGTAGTGGGTCCAGCCGCCCAGCTGCTGGACGCGTGCCAGCGCCGCCGTAGAAAGGCTCTGGTGCAGCCCCGGCGTGTCGATGAGGGCCTGCAGCCGGGTGCGGATCGCGTCTGCATCGCGGATGGGCACGATGTATCCCTCGGCCTCGTGCGTCAACAGATCGGAGCCGCCCGTGTTGGTCGACGCGATGACGGGGCAGCCGCAGGCCATGGCCTGTCCCATCACCAGGCCGAAGCCGTCCTCGATGCTGGGCAGCACCAACACGTGGCTGCTGCCCATCACGGAGGCCAGCACCTCCTGCGAGACCGGTCCGACAAACTCGACTGAGGCCGCAGGAAACCGGTGCAGGATCGACTTCAACTCCGGTTCAAGCGGTCCCATCAGCCGCAGTCGCTTGTCGGGGTGCTCAAGGCGGGCGAATGCCTCGAGTAGATAGGGAACCCCCTTGCGGATGCTGACCTGCCCGGCAAACACAACCTCAAACCGCTCGGAGATCTCCGGCTGCGGCGTGGTCCGGTGGAAGCGATCCAGCATGACACCGTACGGGATCAGGTGAACTTTGCTGGAAGGCACACCCATCTCCGCGAAGGAACGCGCCGAGAACGATGAAGGCACCGTGATGGCATCGGCCATTGCGTATAACTCCTCTTCACGCGCGGTGTCGCGCGGGTCGGAGACGCGCTTGGCGAGTCCCCAGCGGCGGTATTCCTCGCCGAGGATGGTCTGCTGGAATCGCTGGTGCGAGGAGCCGCGATCGCATACGAAGATGCCGCCGCGGCGCTGCAGCTCACGGCCCGTCTTCAGGCTTGAACCGGAGATGCCGATCAGCGCGTCCGGCTGCGGCTCAGCTTTCGCGAGCTGCCGTGACGTCCACTCATCAAAGGCGAGCGCGTTCAGATAGCCCAGCTCGTCGGAGAGCCAATCGTTGCGCAGCGGGCTTCGGTTCAGGGCCATCTCCGCCATATGGATGGAGGGGAAGGTGCGGACGCGGTGCCGCGGCAGGCCTTCGCGCTTCAGCCGCGTCCACGGCCAAGTGGAGTAGATAGTCTGAAGATGGCTGCGGTGTTCCAGTTCCCGTGCCAGCTCAAAATGGTGGAACACGCCGAAGACAGTTTGAACAATCCTCATGCGGGTTGGGTTCATTATAGGAGCCGCAGGCGAGGACGCCGCGCTTTAAAATGGGCAATCAGAGGAGCCGCAGGGTTGCGGCTCCTCTGCCGCTTTAGCGAACTCCGCCGGAAACGTGCAGCATCTGGCCGGTCACGAACTTCGCATCCTGAGAAGCGAGGAAGACGGCGGCCGGCGAGATGTCGTCTGGCTGGCCAATGCGCCCGAGCGGCGCCTGGGCAATTGCGCCCTTCTCGAAATCGCTGCCCATGATGCCGGCCGAGTGCACGCCTTCGGTCTCGATCAGGCCAGGGTTAATGGCGTTGACGCGAATGCCCTTGGGCCCAAGCTCCTTGGAGAGGATGACAGTGATGGCGTCCACCCCGGCCTTGGTGGAGGTGTAGATTGCCGAAGCCGGCGGCAGCAGCGAGGTGACGACGGAGCTGATGTTGATGACGCTTCCGCCCTCGGAGCCGAAGTAGCCCACGGCTTCCTTGGTGGTGAGCAGAAGGCCGAGCACATTGGTGCCGAACTGCCGGTTGAACGATTCGGCCGTAATCTGATCCAGCGGCTGGAATTCGTAGACACCGGCGTTGTTGACCAGAATGTCGAGCTTGCCGTAAGCCTGCTTGGTCTCGGCGAACAGGCGCTTGATGTCCTGCTCTTTCGACACGTCGGCGTGCACGGCAATGGCTTTGCCGCCCTTTGCGGTAATCTCGCCGACCACCTTGTCGGCTCCCTGCTTGCTGGACGCGTAGTTCACCACGACGGATGCGCCCTCGGCTGCGAGATCCTTCGCTATTCGTGCGCCAATCCCTTTGGACGCGCCCGTGACTACGGCTACCTTACCGGAAAGCTTTCCCATTGCTGAATCTCCTTTGCACCTTTGCCGCCCGCTGGCGGCCTGCGTAATAGTTTGACAACCATCTAATGGATGGGCGGGCGAGGAGAAGGATTCAGACGAAGTTTTCAACAGCGGCTTTGGAATGGCAGCGCGGGATTAAATGGATGCCATTGCGGCCAGATAGGCATCCAGCACGTCGCGGCGGAGCGTATATCGGACCGATCGGCCATCGCGTGTGGATTCCACCAATCCGGCGCTTTCGAGCTCCTTCATGTGGTGGGAGACTGTTGCCGCGGTAACCGGGCAGTCGCAGCGCAGCGACTCGCACGGCGTGTCGCCACCGCGGCTGATGCGGCGAAGCAGATCCAGGCGGCGCGGATCGGCCACCGCACGCGCGATCTGGTGAATGCGCTCGTCGCTGAGCCTGGGAGTTGTGGATCGTGACGCCATACCAATGTTAGAGGCTGATTCTAGTCCGCTGGTCGCATAAGCGCACACGCCCATAGACTGGTTGCGGGGAGCACGATTTTGGAATGACGCAGCAGGAGTTGCAGCAGCGGTTTGAGATTCCCGGCATCCTCCGCTTCGAGCCCGGAGAGGGAGGGCTAATGGCTGCGCACATCACCGCACCTGCGGCGGAGGCCACCATCTACTTCCAGGGCGCGCACCTCACGCATTGGAAGCCAGCGGGGCAGGCGCCTGTTCTGTTCACCAGCAGCAGGTCCGAGTTCACTGCGGGTAAAGCCATCCGCGGCGGTGTGCCGGTGATCTTTCCCTGGTTCGGCGAGCGGCACGACGGCAAGGCAGGCCCGTCGCACGGTTTTGCCCGCGTCTCGGAGTGGCAGCTTGCGTTCGCTGCGCTCTTCGGCGACGCGCTGCACCTGATTTGGATGCTTGAGCCAAACGAGCTGAGTAGGTCGCTGGGCTTCGACCACTTCAAGGTGGGCTACAGCATGAGCATCGGCCAGACACTGACGCTGGAGCTGACGGTTGCGAACGACTCCAACGCTAACGACTCCAGCAGCGGCAGCGGCGCGAGGACGCCCGAGGAGATGCAGCAGCAGGGAACGCCGTTCAGCTATGAAGCTGCGTTTCACACCTACTACGAAGTCGCGGATGCCCGGCAGGTGAGCGTCGAAGGCCTTGGCAATACGGAGTACATCGACAAGGTGGATGGATCGAAGCGCAAACGCCAGCAGGAGTCGCTGCTGCACCTGAGCGGTCGCACCGACCGGCCTTACCTGGATACGACGGCGACCTGCGTGTTGAACGATCAGGCCGGGCATCGCCGAATCGTGGTGCAGAAGTCCGGCTCCAACTCCACCGTGGTGTGGAATCCGTGGAGCGAGCTCTGCGCGAAGATGCCAGACATGACGGCCGAGGGATGGCAGCGCTTCGTCTGCGTGGAGACGGCGAACGTGGGTGAGAACGCGATTACGCTTGCGCCGGGGGCAGCGCACTCGATGAAGGCGGAGATTTCCGTGGAGGCACTAGCCTAGTGCGGGAGGTTGGGCAGCAAGGCTTCCGGCTGATTCTTGCGTCGGCGTCTCCGCGTCGGCGCGAGCTGCTGACGCAGGCCGGCTACGTCTTCGATGTGGAGCCGGCGGAGATAGACGAGACGCCGCGCGCGCAGGAGCTGCCCGGAGCCTACGTGCAGCGGCTCGCGGAGGAGAAAGCGGAGGCGGTGCTGGCGAAACACGCCGCGTTTCACGGCAAGTTGATTGTCCTGGGAGCGGACACAACCGTGGTTTGCGGCGGCGAGATCCTCGCAAAGCCGGAGAGCGCGGCCGATGCGCGACGCATGCTGCGGCTGCTCTCCGGCCGCACCCACCAGGTGCTGACCGGAGTTGCAGCGGCAACGCGCGAAGGCGTTGTGAGCGCAGTGGAGTCGACGGAGGTGGTGTTCGCGGAGATTCCCGAGGCGGAGCTGGAACGTTACTGCGCCACCGCCGAGCCGCTGGACAAGGCCGGTGCGTACGGTATTCAGGGCTACGCTGCGCGCTGGATTCCGCGCATCGAAGGTGACTACTTCAACGTGATGGGTTTGCCGATTGCACGTGTGGTGCGGCTGGTCGAGCAGAGTCTCACTTTACGGTGAGACAGCGAGTTGCTTCCGTACGCGCGACATCGTGTCGAGATAGAAGCTGAGGTTGTGAATCGAGTTCAGTGTTGCTCCGAGCGGCTCCTTGGCAACGAACAAGTGGCGCAGGTAGGCGCGGGTGTAGCGGCGGCAGACCAGGCAACTACATGCGGGGTCGATGGGGCGCTGGTCCTCGGCGTACTCAACGCGTTTGATATTCATGCGCACGGTGCTGGCGGAGGCGTGCTCGCCGGGTTCCGAGTAGCCTTGCTCTCCCGGCTCCGCGCTGCGGAAGAGCAGCCCGTGGCGCGCGGCGCGGGTGGGCAGCACGCAGTCCATCATGTCCACACCCATGCGCGCATACTCTTCGATCTCGTCCGGGTAGCCGACGCCCATCACGTAACGGGGGCGGTCCGTGGGCAGCAGCTCGAGCGTGCGCGCGATCATCTCGCGCGTGACCTCGCGCGGCTCACCCACGGCAAGTCCGCCGATGGCGTATCCAGGAAAATCCATCTCGACCAGCCGCTCGGCGGACTCGCGGCGCAGGTCAGCGTACATGCCACCCTGCACGATGCCGAAGAGCGACGGCGTGCGACCGGGAAGCTCGTTGGCCCACGGGACCTGATGGCAATGCTCCGCGAAGTAGGCCCTGGAACGCGCGGCCCAGGCGTGAGTGAGTCCCATGGAGTCGCGGGTGCGCTCCCAGGTGGCCGGGGTTTCGACGCACTCATCGAAGACCATGACGATGTCGGCGCCCAGCGCGATCTGAACCTCGATGGAGTGCTCGGGCGAGAAGAAGTGTTTGGAGCCGTCGAGGTGGGATCGGAACTCGACGCCGTCATCCGTGACCTTACGCAGCTGCGAAAGCGAGAAGACCTGAAAGCCGCCGGAGTCGGTGAGCATGGGGCGCGGCCAGCTCATGAAGCGGTGCAGGCCGCCCAGACGCCGGATGAGCTCGTGGCCGGGGCGCAGATAGAGATGGTAGGTGTTGGCAAGGATGATCTGCGCACCCAGGCCTTCGGAGCCGATCTGCTCCAGCGTCTCCTGCTGCACCGTCTTCACGGTGGCTGCGGTGCCGACGGGCATGAACACCGGCGTCTGGACCGTGCCGTGCGGCAGATGCAGGGCAGCGCGGCGGCCGCCGCCGGCAGCCGCTGCCGTGATCTCAAAGGTAAGGCCCATCGCTCCAGTGTATGGCAGCGATGGGCTCCGACTAGTCGGGAAGAGGTGGGGTTACCGGGCGCGTTCGAGGCCGGGAGTCAGCAGCCCTACGGTCTCAACCGAGGCGCGATGCGCGATGTCGACCACCTCGCTGACGCCAGCGTACTCAATCGCCGGATCGGCCTTCACGAACATCACCTTCTGCTGCCGCGCGGCGAAGATGCCGGTGAGGCGGCCTTGGAGCTCTGCCTTGGGCAGCGGCGTCTGGTTGATGCGGTACTGCAGGGTGCCGTCCGGGCCGGGATCCACCTGCACCACGATGGTGTCCTCCCGCGGGGAGGAATGCCTGGCGGGTTGCGGAGCGGCCGAGCTCAGGCCCCGCGGCGTGACCGGCACAATCACCATGAAGATTACAAGCAGCACCAGCAGAACATCGATCAGCGGGGTCACATTGATTCCGCTCACGCCGTGAATTGAATCGCTTCCAGTCATTCCCATGGGAAAGCCTCCTTAAGCAGGGACCGGGCCCGCAGGCCCGGTTGAGAGGTGGATGGATGCGAGTAGATGAGTGTTGTTACTGCCCAGCCTGAATCTTGGGTGTGATGATGCCGATGTTATCCACCTCAGCCTGGTGTCCCATGTTGATCACCTCGGCGACCTTGCCGTAGTCGAGATCGGCATCTCCCTTGACGAACATGACCTTCTCCTGCCGCGTGGCAAAGATCTCCGCCAGCTTCGGCTCGATCGCGGACTTGGCGAAGCTGTCTTCATTGATCTTGTAGGCCGGTTCGCCCGCGCCGTTGGCCAGCACCTGAACGACGATGGTGCGGTCGTTCGGCTCCTGCTGGTCCTTGTTCTTCGGCGGCTGCGGCACCAGAGTGTTCAGCCCGTGCGGCGTGATCGGCACGATGACCATGAAGATGATCAACAGCACCAGAAGAACGTCGATCAGCGGCGTCACATTGATGTCGGATACCGCTTTGCCTGTACCACCACCACCGCCCATTGCCATAACGAAAATCTCCTTGTTCGTCCCGGAGCGCCTGTGGCGCCGGGGTATTGCGGTTTACTTCTTGGCCACCGGCTCGTCGGTCTCGATGCGTTCGGTGAGCAGTCCAAGCTGGCTGATGCCTGCGGCCCGGACCTGATCGATCGCGTCCATGACCTTGCCATACTTGGCGCGGATGTCGGCGCGCATGTAGACGGTCTTCTCACCTTCGGGCTTGTTTTCCATCTTGGCCGAGATCTTGGAGGCCAGATCGTCCAGGTTCACCTGGTCGCCGCCGAGGTAGGTGCGTCCGTCGCGAGTGATCGCAACCGTGACCGCATCTTCCTTATTGGCGTTCTCCATGATAACCGCGGCGGTCGCCTTGGGCAGGTCGACGTTGACCTTGTTGTTGAGCATGGGCGTAATGACCATGAAGATGATCAGCAGCACCAGCATCACGTCCACCATCGGGGTCACGTTGATGTTGGAGTTGACCTTACTTCCTTCGTCGCGCTTGGATATTGCCATAATTCGCTTCCTGTCGCTGCGTGCTGACGGTGCCTGGAGCCTGAGAGATACGGCCACCGCGGAATCTGTCCGCCCACCCCGAAAGACCGTTCGCTCGCGGTCTTCCGGGGCTTGGTGGGGCGGTGGTCCCGAGTGTCCAGCCTGCGCTTACTGGTGGCTCTGCTTGATGAAGTAGTCCACCAGCTCACTGGAGCTGTTATCCATTTCGACGTCGAAGGCCTCCACTTTGTTGGTGAAGTAGTTGAACGTCATGACGGCGGGGATGGCGACCAGAAGGCCGAACGCGGTGGTGACCAGAGCTTCCGAGATACCACCGGCGACTGCGCCGATACCCGAGGTCTTCTGGGTTGCGATCTGCTGGAAGGCGTTCAGAATGCCGACGACGGTGCCGAACAGGCCGATAAACGGAGCCGTGGAACCGATGGTGGCCAGGCCGCCGAGGCCGCGCTTCAGCTTGGCGTGAACGATGGCTTCCGAGCGTTCGAGAGCGCGCTGCGAGCTCTCAATCTGCTCCTCGGTGATGTTGCCGCCCGAACCGAAGCTGCGGAACTCCTGCAGGCCGGCGGTGACAAC
>Ga0068855_100004118_pt1 | contig 17725 bp, 19 predicted proteins | sample KBSCornC52_FD_66592 | JGI IMG/M metagenome (GOLD analysis project Ga0068855, IMG submission 66592) | Corn rhizosphere microbial communities from Kellogg Biological Station, Michigan, USA - KBS Corn C5-2 | ecosystem: Host-associated > Plants > Roots > Rhizosphere > Soil ...
GTGCGGCAGGACTGAGAGCACCGTCCCCGCCGCCGTCAGTGACGGCTTTGGTGCGATAGTGTTGAAAAACTCGGATCTGGTCGCCTCAAGCCCCCTTTCGCGTGGATCTCACAAAATCCACCGTAATAAATTCAACGACTTTGCGGGGCGCGAAAACGGCGAAATCGCCGCCAAAAGCGTGAAAATCGACTTCAGCGGAGTTTTTCAACACTATCGGGTGAAAGCAGACACTTCGCTGCAATGGGCCGGACGCTGTCGCGGCAAGTTTGGGTGGAAAGCGGCAACGCGGTGCCTGGCATGCGCTTCGCCATTCATACCTCTCAAGCCTTCACACCCGGGAATCGCGCGATGATCGGCAATAGCAGAAGCGAAGCTCGCAATGCGGCCGGTCCGGCGTAGGGCTCATGGCACGGACCGGCGCACCGATGCGCGCAGGTTCGGCATGCTGCGCGCTTCTTGGAGCGGTCCGGCACAGTCTCGCGAGCGCGGTGCCGGACTGTTCCTGGCGCGTTCATACCGCCCGCCAGGCCGATTTTCTTGGCGCGAGTTGCACAAAATGTGCGGAGCCACCGAGGCCGCTGTGCTTGAGCGCCCTTGGAACAACAATTATGGCGCGCTGCTCGAGTCCGCCCCCGGCAGGCTTGCCGCCTCGCGGATAAGATTGGAGACATCATGTCGCACCGATTGCCGCTCAGCTCGAGGGGGGAATCGAGAATGCCGCAGGCATGACTGCTTACGGATCATGCGGCCCGTCGCCCCTGCTGATCGTCAGCCAAGCGGAAGCGGAGGCGAACAGCCGCCCCCTTGGCCTGCGCATGGCGATGATGACGCTGCGCCTGCTCGAACATTGGTGCGAGCATCTCGGGCTGGACAGGGACTCCGCGCTCATCGTCCTTGCCACCGCGGCGATCTCCATGGAGAAGTTCACCAGGACGGAGCTCGATCCGCATCTCAAGGACATTCGGATCGCGATGCCGGCCGATCGGCTTACCCACTGCAACGTGAGCTCGATCGCCGCCGCGACGGGCCTGAACCGCGAAACGGCCCGGCGCAAGGTTCAGTCCCTGATCGAACTCGGCATCCTGTTTAGCGATTCCAGAGGATCGATCCGGCTGAGCGCCGACTACACCCGGCGCGTCCGCACTAGCGAGATGCTGCGACAGCAGCTCGAGACCCTGGTCCGCACGTCCAACGACCTGCTGAAGGAGCGTATCGTCGAATGCGTGCCGCACGCGCCCGACGATTGAACCGCGGGGCATCCGCCAGCCTCTGAATCCTTGCCGTCAGCGCCGTGCCCTCGGCGGAACCGCCGCTCGCCGGTTGCGGCCGTTACCCCTGTCGCCGGCCGCCCGTTGCCCGGAATCGAATGCGCTATCCCGTTCGAACCCTCGTTCCGCACCATGCACGGGCCGCGCATCGCGCCTTCGCCCCCAGTGGCGCCAGACTGCAACGTAGACGAGACGATAGCATGCGACGGCATGTTTCTGCGTCCGTGAGGACCATCAGTTTGCTCTCAAGGTGCGGTAACCTTGATTTACGCTGCTAAAAATGGGCCAATGAGCCGCAACAGAGACGAGTGCGCGCACGAGATTGGCACAATCTCGGACCGAAAAGCGCTCGTCGCGGCAGAAGTGATGAAGCAGGCCGCCCGATCTGGCTCTCACAAAGATTGGCCCAGTTACCGGCCGCGAAAGCGGCTCGGCAAGTTGCCCCGGCCGAGCCGCCTCGCTCCGCTCAAGAGGAAGGGAGAGCGGTAAACGGAATGTGCCCCAATTCCGTTGGTCTCGTGTTTAAATGATTATGCTGCCAGCGAAAGCTATCAAAAGATTCAGGAAGCGGCCGTTCGCAATGCCATCGGGTCAACGGCTGAGCCTCCAGAGCAGGAAGACTCCTCCGACCGTCGTGAGCACGACCAGCGCCCACGGAAGAGTGTAAATCCGATCATGGCCGGAATCCGGCTCGTCAGGCAGCGTACGGCCGCCTTTTCGCTCACGTCATGACGATCGGTCCGAAGTGTCATGCGATCGCCTCGGCCCCCGCGGATAGCGTCTGCGATGCCGACTATGGGATTTCGATTTGCTTTAGCGGATCGTGTCCCCAGTTCATCAGCGAATAGCGCCATCGCGAGCTCACGGGATTGGCGGGCTGCTGCGCTCGGTGGCGCTTAACGAAGCCCACGACCTTGCGCATGTGCGCATGATCCTCCGCGCCGAGCGGCCGATCATCGCGGCGCAAAATGCCGACGATCCGGCGGCCGCTCGCGTGACCAATGCTTTCGCGTGCTGGATCGCCGCCCTTCGAGCCCACGCTCCAGCTCTCAGGCGTGCCCAGCCAGTCTTCGAGCTCGTCGGCGGTCATGTTGACGGCGAGCGCGAACTCCCGGATCGTCCGTGCGTCGCGGTTCGCCATGGCTGGCCCTTCCTAATTGCCTGCAAAGAGCATCGGCCGCAAGCGTCCGCGGCGCATCGCCCCCACACACAAGCCGCTGGTCTCCGGCGCCGGGCGCCGAAGGTCGAACCGCCCCTCCTGAACACTCGCGCTGCGCGAGCGTTCCGCCGCAGGCATGATCGAAACTCATCTGCTGAAGCTCCGCAAGCCGGACTCCATCAGTCCCGCGGAAGAAGCCGTGATCGGCGGGGCAATAAGCGAGATTCGAAAGGTCAGGGCCGACCAGCTGTTCATCGAGCAGGGCCAGGAATTGAAGGTCAGCACGCTCCTCCTCAAAGGCTGGATGGGGCGATCGGGGGACCTGCGCGGGGGCGAGCGGCAGATCACCGAGCTTCACGTCGCCGGCGACTTCGTCGACCTCCACAGCTTCACGCTGAAATGGCTCGAGCATGACATTCTCGCCTCCCAGGATTCATCCGCCAGGCGCTCGTAACGTGAACGGAACCATTCGCCCGAGGTCGCGTTCGCGCCCAGGTTTTTTCACAGACTGGGCCGCCGATCAGGCAGGGCCCGGCTCAAACGGCATTCCAACGCGCGGCGACTGGATCGGGACGATCGCAGGAAAGGAGAGAGATGAGCGGTGACCGTGAATTGCTCGAGGATGGCGGGCCGATTTCCTCGGGGCTGCCGGCCCTCGATTATATCCTGTCCGGCGGCTTCGCGGCGCGGCGCGTCCATCTCATCGAAGGCGAGCCCGGGGCGGGCAAGACGACCCTTGGCCTTCAGTTCCTGCTCGAGGGACGGCGCAAGGGCGAGCGCTGCCTCTACATCACGCTTTCGGAAAGCAAGGAAGAGCTGACTCACGTCGCCTCGTCCCACGGCTGGTCACTCGACGGAATCGAGATTTTCGAGCTGGTCCCGCCGGAGCTGAGCCTCGACCCCGAACAGGAGCAGTCGATCGTCTACGCGTCCGACCTCGAGCTCGGCGAAACGGTCCAGCTGGTGAAAGACGAGGTCGGGCGGGTCGCGCCGGCACGCGTGGTTTTCGACAGCCTGTCCGAGATTCGCCTGCTGGCGCAAGGGGCGCTTCGCTTCCGGCGCCAGGTGCTCGCGCTCAAGCATTTCTTCGCCCAGCGCGGCTGCACCGTCCTTTTCCTCGACGACCTCACCGAAACGATCGACGATCTCAGCTTGCACAGCCTCGCGCACGGGGTGGTGCGCCTCGAGCAGCTCGCGATGAATTACGGCGCCGAACGGCGGCGGCTGCGGGTTCACAAGATGCGCGGCCGCAGGTTCCACGGCGGCTATCACGATTTCGTCATCCGCGCGGGCGGTCTTCAGATCTTCCCGCGGCTGGTTGCGAGCGACCACCCGGACGAAGGCCATGAACCGAAGCAGGCGAAAAGCGGCGTCGCCGCCCTGGACTCACTGGTCGGGGGCGGGCTCGACTATGGCACCTGCACGCTGGTCATCGGGCCGTCGGGAACCGGCAAGTCCACCCTCGGCCTGCTTTATGCCCATTCGGCGATGCAGACCGGCGACAAGGCGCTGATCGTCAGCTTCGACGAAACGCGAGGCATCTTCATGCGGCGCGCGGCGGGTGTCGGCATGGACGCCGGCCGGTTCGAGGAGAGCGGTCAGTTCTTCTACCGGCAGGTCGATCCGGCCGAGCTTTCGCCCGGCGAGCTGACGGGGCTCATTCGCCACCATGTGGAGGAGGAGGGAGTCTGCGTCGTCGTGCTCGACTCTCTGACGGGATACCAGCAGGCGATGCCCGAAGAGAATTTCCTGCTTCTCCAGATGCACGAGATTCTCACCTATCTCAATCAGCAGAATGTCCTCACATTCCTGATCCTGACCCAAGCGGGGATGATCGGGCAAATGCAAAATCCGCTCGACCTCACCTATCTATCCGATTCCGTCCTGCTGCTGCGCTATTTCGAGACGGAAGGCGAAATCCGCCGCGCGATCTCTGCCGTCAAGAAGAGGACCGGCAGCCACGAATCCTCGATCCGGGAGTTCAGGATCACGGCCGGCGGCATCGACGTCGGGCCGCGGCTGGAGGGATTCCGGGGAGTGCTGACGGGCGTCCCGCAATATGTCGGGACAGAGACGCTCATGATCCGGCCGGAGTCCAGCTCCTAGGAAAGCGATCGTGCAGCGCTTTCTCATAGTCGCCCCCGCGGGCCGGGATGCGGAAGTCATCCGCCAGCTGCTCGTCGGCGCCGGTCTCGACGCCGTTGTCGACAGCAACGGCGAGCAGCTCCTGCGCGCGCTTCACGAGGGACTGGCCGCCGGCGCCGTGATCACGGACGATGCGCTGAGGCGCATCGACCGCGCACGACTGATCGAATCCGTGACGAACCAGCCCCCCTGGTCGGATTTCCCCTTCCTCCTTCTGGTACGCCGTGGCGGCGACCGCGAGGGTCCGAGAGAGATCGGCGCCAAGCTCAACGCGACCATCCTAGAGCGGCCGCTTCACCCCGCATCTCTCATCAGCGCGGCACGGGCCGCGGTCCGCGCCCGCGATCGCCAACGCCTCGCCGCGGAACATCTCGCCGAGCGCGACAAGGCGGAGCGGCAGCTGCGCGAGCTCACAGGAACACTGGAACAGAAGGTCGCGGAGCGCACGCGGGCGCTCGCGGCCGCGAACGACCGGCTGACCGCCGAAATCGCCGAGCGCGAGAAGGCCGAAGCGCGCCTCGTCCAGGCGCAGAAGATGGAAGCGATCGGCCAGCTGACGGGAGGCGTTGCGCACGACTTCAACAATTTGCTTACGGTGGTGGTTGGCTCGCTCGACCTGGTCTTGCGCAAGACCGGCGACGAAGCTGTCCTGCGCCTCGTCCGCAATGCCCTGCAGGCGGCGGAACGGGGCGCGACGCTCACCTCCCAGCTGCTCGCTTTCTCGCGCCGCCAGCGCCTCTCACCCGTCGCGCTCGATATCAATCTCGTGATCGAGGGCATGCGCGACCTGCTGGTGCGCAGCATCGGCCCCCAGATCGAGATCGAAACTAAGCTCGAGCCGGATATCTGGCGCGCTCTGGCGGACCCGACCCAGCTCGAAGTGATGCTCCTCAACCTTGCCATCAATGCCCGCGACGCGATGCCCCAGGGCGGGCAGATCGTCATTGCGACCATGAATGTCGCGAGCGTGCCCGACACCCTCGCGGCGGAGCTCGACGAGCGCGAATATGTATGCATCCGAGTCACCGACAATGGTCGCGGCATGCCGCCGGATGTGCTTGCCCATGCGTTCGAGCCGTTCTTCACCACAAAGCCGCACGGCAAGGGCACGGGCCTCGGACTCGCGCAGCTTTATGGTTTTGCCAGGCAGTCCGGCGGAACAGCCAAGATCCAGAGCGACCTCGGCAAGGGGACGGCCGTCTCGATTTACTTGCCAAGGACCCATGAGCGGGTCACGCAAGAGGCGCTCTCGCGAAGCAAGACGCATCCGGCGCGCCGCGCGCGGATCCTCGTCGTCGACGACGATGATGACGTGCGGACGGTCACTTGCGAGACAGTCAAGGAGCTCGGGTATGAAGTCGTGGCGCTTGGCGACCCAGCCGAGGCGCTTGCCCGCCTCAACGATGAGCCTTTCGATCTCCTGATCACGGATGTGGCCATGCCCGGAATCTCGGGCGTCGACGTCGCTCGTCAAATCCGCTCGGCGGGCAATGCGATCCCCATCGTCTTTTGCAGCGGCTATGCCGATGTTCAGGCGTTCGGCGAGGAACTGTCCGAAGAGATCCTCTTGAGAAAGCCTTTCCGGCTCACCGACATTGCCTCGCGGATCGAGGCCGCGCTCGATCCTTCTTCGGTTCGCGAAGTGGCCTCCGCCTGACGCGGACCTCGGGCGCCGCGCCTATTGACCGGCGCGTTCGCGATCCGCCCTCTCGAGCATCGCGATGTCGGCTTCGATTTCGTCCGCCATTTGCCGCAAGATTGCGGCGGTGCGGATGTCATTGATGGATTTTGCCAGGCGGCGGCACCGCGCCATCCGGTTCCGCATGTTCGCGATCGTTTCCTTTGTCACCACGGGGGAAATCGCATGTAGCTATTCCCGTTCCCGGCGCGCCCGCCAAGCGCAAACTTTTTGCCGGCCGTCGTCATGGAGCCACAGGGCCGTGTCGCCGAGACCGGAGTCTCGCCTGCCCAAGGATTCCGAAACCGATGCCCGGCACGTCGCTAATAGTTTGCGGGCGAGGCATGGCGACGCCGGGGCGAAGGCTGCACGTGACTGATCGCTTTGAAAAGCAGCTGTTGGAAATCGACCCTTGGCCCCCTGACGCTAGGCTAAGCCACCCCGCAGCTGTCGCAATCGTGATTCCGCGGCGGGCGTCATGCCGACAGACGTTCCTCAAGCTCTTCCGCCTGCCGGTCGTACAGTTCGGCAAGCGAACGAAGCAACCTTGCGCGCTCACGGTCGGCGGACTGCCGCGACAGCGATCGGCTCTGGGATGCCATTGCGCGCAATTTTCCTGCCCCGTCGGCCATCCCGCGCCAATCGCCTTTCGCCCGGCAAGTTCCCGACAAGCTCCAACTGTCCTGTAGCGAGGCACATTTTCGTACTTCGTCAAGATTTTGTCGGATAACCGACGCTCCGGCGTGGGCGGTGGCTTTGAACGGAGCTCCGCTGATGAGTTTATTGAAGAGCGCAAGCGCATTGCGGCAAGCCGAGCATGCAGCCGCGGTTGTGCGACTGACCTCGGTCACGGCGGGACGGTGCGAGCGGTCTGTCTATCCCACGCGCGACGATATCATGGCAATTCGGCCGATAGAGCGCCGGTTCTGGACGCCCGGCGAAGCCTGAGGCGACATGGTTTCAGAGGAATCCTCCGATGCCCAAAAGAATTCCCCTCGACCGCCCGAGCGATAGTTCCAGGCGGCGTTCAACACCCGGAACCTCGGCCCAGACGGATCTTCGGCCGGCTTTGCAGCAAGATGCCTCTGAACCGATCGTGATCGAGTGGCCCATCGGGCCCGCACGGGCGCGGCATCCGGACTAACCTAAGCTAATTGTATTTTCTGGAGAGATTGACGAAATGCGCCGCGGCCAAGGGTAAGTAGCGGGGCGTCATGTCGTTGGAAGATGTAGATTATTACCGCCGGCGCGCGCTTGAGGAACGCGAGCGCGCCGCAAAAGCGGACGATCCAAACGCGGCCAACGCCCATCAGGAGCTTGCCAGGCATTATGAAGGCCTGCTCGCCCGCGCGGAGATGCTCCCGTTGAAGCGGGCCCGCGTCGCCAACCGCAACGACCGCGCGGGCTAGGGCCGAAGGAAGACCTCAGCCGGCTCCCATTCCGGCGGATAAGGCGACCAATCCCTCATAGTGGCGGGCCAGGCTCCGATGCGCGTTCGCGCCTTCGGCGCTGCGCGCTCTTTGGGCCAGGGCCCGCTCCTCGCGAGCGCGCCGAATATAGTGCCCGATATCTTCCATGCCATGAGCTTCCCGCACGTACGCCACTCGCTGTTTGGACCAGTAAATCGGCAGCAGTTCCAACGGCTTGCCCACACAACTGCCGTCGGATCACCAACTCGGCAGGTCAAATTTGTTTCCCGATACCAAAAGATCGCAGCAAGGTTCGCCGCCACTGACGCAGAATAGTCACAACTCCGCGGGCCGCCGGCGATCGATCGGCCGTGGTCCCCCGTGGAATCCCATAATGATGCCTTCGCCGATGTCCCGAGATCGACGACCAGGCGCGCGACCCTCTCCCCGCCCGATGGAAATGTGCGGCGCGGGCGTCTCCGACGACACCCGCGCCGCGATTCGGCTCCGCTGACACCGATCGCGTGCCAGGCCAAATCCTACAGTGCAAGCAGCGCCTTCTAGGCTCGGGCCGGTCGGCCAGCGATATCGCATCGGCGCCGGTTCATTTCGGATACAAAACAACTCGCTTAAATTGCCCGACAATATTATGCAGATGTCGGCGACCGTTGCCCATGCGTCGCCCGAAGAAGCGCATCGGTGCCGCCCCAAACGGCCGATGCGCTTCTTCGCTCCGCAGGCGATCTATTGCCGTGCGGGCCGTAGGCTGCGGAACAATGCGCTCATTCTGGCCGCGCCCGAAGCGCTCAGCTCGATCCAGAGCTCCTTCGAATTCAGCCGGTCCAGATGGCAGCTGATCAGGCCGCGCTCCTCGAGCACCGCAGCCCAGCGCGCAACCGTCGTCTTCGGAGCGACGATCTGAAGGTCGGACAGCCTGACCTTCCGCCGGCCCAGCCTTGCCGCGAACAGCTGAAGCAGAATGTCCCAGGCAAGGTCGCCGAACAGCTCGGCGCCGAACATCTCGGCGCGAGCGCGCCGAAGCCGGAGGATCGAGGCAATGTCTTCCTCAGTAGCGCCGAGGGTTTCTGTATTCACCAGTCGCCCCCAAAAGCCCCGTCGTCCCGGAACAGCCACGGCTCTTTGGCCGCCTACGCCTGCGACTATGCTGCGGTTGTTCGGGTCTTATCAGCCCGGCATGCTGACTTTCTTCCATAGGCAAATCCGCAACAGCAGTGCAAGCATGGGACGGCGGCGATTGCCTTGCTCGGCGTCTGCGCCAGCGGCGCCCCGAACGGCTCAGGAAAAAACGGCCGCAATGCGCGCAAGCGGCCCGCCGGAGGCTTTCCCGATCACGCCCCAGGCGCCGAGCGCCAGGCTGAGCGCAATCGCGCCCACGCCGAGAAATTCGACCGCCCGGCCCCGCAGCCGAGCCTGCTCCCCGGGGGGTCGCCGCAGCGGCCTGCAGCGCTCGTCCCTCGCCCCCGGCGGCGTCAGTCCGGCCGCCGCCGACTTGCCAAGCGCCACCAGCTCGTCGATCGGCAGGCAATCGACCGACCGGAGGCCAACCCGCGCGCCGTCGCGCCAGATCACCCGCGCGACGATCACATGCTCGCCGCGGTAAAGCTCGACGTCGCTGCCCTCCGGAGTCGCGCGCGCGGAATGGATCATCAACCCCCGCGACGAGATGTTGAGGATACAGGTGTCCGACCAGGACACGCCCGCCCGCAGACGCGCCGGGAGAACAACCGGCCGGCGCGGCTCGCGCGGGCGTTGCTTCGCGTTGGGGTTGCGCCTGAGCATCGCACCGCTCCTAGCAGCCCCCAGCTATGCGATGCCTGAAGCACCGCACCATAATGGTTTCGTCTCTTGGGCAAATGGTCGCCGATGCCGCCCCAATCGGCGAACGACTGCGGTGCACCGACGAACGGCGCCTTGCCGCCAGAATGGATGTTTAATCGCCTGACATTTCTCCAAAACGCTGATTAATTGCACCGGCTCGGCACCGACATGCATTAGGACAATGAGATGAGCATTCATTCGAGGGACAATAGCGCGGACCGTCTTCTCCAGCTCAGCCAGGAAGTGAGCCGCATTGCCGGCTCGCTGGCCCGGCTGTCGACTATCGCCGACCCGATTCTCGACAAGGACGGCGACGTGCCGGACGTGTCCGTCGAGCAGATCACGAAGATCATCCGCGCGCGCCGCCTGCGCGAGCGTTATTTCGCAAGCGACCTGTTCGCGGACCCGGCGTGGGACATCATGCTCTATCTGCTCATCGCCGAGCTGTCGCACCGCCGCGTCGCCGTATCGAACCTCACCGCCGACGTCGCCGTTCCCGCGACCACCGCGTTGCGCTGGATCAAGTCGATGACCAGCCAGGGATTGTTGACCCGCCATCCGGATCCGTTCGACGGACGGCGCGTCTTCATCGAGCTTTCGCCCGAAGCGAGCGCGGCGCTGCGCCGCTATTTCGGCGAGCTCGGCGATTTTGCGCCGGTCTGAAGGCCGCGCCCGCGTTCGGCAGGCGAATGGCTAACCGGCTTACGCTCGGCTCCCCAGTTTCGGATCGTTGCGTCAATGGGTGAATTCGGATCGCTTGCCCTGCACCACAGCTGGCCGCTGTGGGAACGTGGCTCTCATTTCGATCTCGGGCATGTGCTCAGTTCCGCCGTCACCGACGCGGTTACACCCAAAGAGGTCGGCAGACTTGGAGTCCATCACGCGGGCCTGTGGGAGTGCGCGCTCGCCGACAGCAGGCTGACCTGGTCGGGCGGCGTCTACGACATGTTCGGGCTCGAGCGCGGCTCGGTCATCACCCGCGAGCAGGCGCTGGCGCATTATTCCGAAGATTCGCGCGCAAAGCTCGAAACCCTGCGGGGCTATGCAATCCGCCACAAGCGCGGCTTCACCCTCGACGTCGATATCCATGCCGCGGCGGTCGGCGAGCGCCGGCGGATGCGGATCGTCGCGGCACCCGTGTGCGAAGGCGGCGCCGTGGTGCGCCTCCAGGGGGTCAAGGTCATCGTCTGAGCAGCAGCGGCCGCGGATGGCCGGGCGCCCGCCCTATTCAGTCCGGATCGGATGGATCGTCAACCGCCCGGGAAGCTTTCGTCGCCTACCGAAGGGAATGCGGACGCTCCACCCCACTGGAGCGTCGCTCCGAGGAAAGGCCCGCCGCTCATCCCGGCGGGCCTTTTTTGCCATTGCCCCGCTGGCACGGCCATCCGCAGAACCAAGCGCCCGCCCGGATCGCGCACCCGCGCTCAGAGCCAGGCCGCCACTCCGCCATGACGGCTGCACGTGCCGCGGCGGTTCTGGCTGAAACTGTAGCTTCCATCCCGGCAGCGGGCGGTCGCTCCCGCAGGAGCGCTGGCGGATTGCACGGGCCGTCTCACGCAATTCCCCCGCGAATTCACATAATGGTCATCGATCGGACAGGCCGCCCGCGCCTGTGCCGGTGCGGTCGCGACCGGCAGCAGCAAAGCCGGGGCGGGCAGCGCAAGAAATGCGAGCAAAGCCAATGGGTATTTCATCGATTTTCCCCCATGATAGGCGAGAATGACGCCGGGCCGGTGGCGCATTGCGCGGCCGGCGAGCCGGCCGGCCCGATCCGAACGGCGCCAGCCTAGCAAATGAGCGGGCACGCACAATCGCGGCGTTTGCCGCGCGCTGTCCCATCGGTCCGGATCGGACCGAAACGCAAGCAATCCTCCAGCAATTGGAACCAAAGCGGGGCATCGACCCTTGGAACGATCGGGCTGCCATGACGAAGCCGCTACTCACGCTGTTCCTCGCCGGCTTTGGCCTCTCCGGGATCGCCGGACAGGCCGCCGCGCAGAGCCGCGGGGCGATCGGCGCCCAATCCCGGGCCACAGTCGGGATCAGCGTCAGCGTCGCGCCGCGCTTCTTCCTGCCCGCGGGCGCAACACCCGGTCCTTCCATCGACAGCGCGCCGCTGCTTCTCGAGTCGAATGCTCCAATGCTTCGCTATCGCATCGAACTCCAGCCGCTTCCCGGCGACAAAGCGCCCGCCGCAGCGACGGCGCGACGGCCGCAGCTGCTTCTCATCGTCCCCGACTGACGGAAGGGCGTCCGCGCCCGGCCGCGGTCGATCCAGGGAGCTCCCGCGCTGCCGGCCGGCCGCGAAAGCCGCCGTCGGGCGCTTAACAGCTTGTTTACCTCACCGCGATTAAATCCATAACGGATGAATTAATCTTCGAGGTGGGGAACAATGATTGGTGCTTGGATCTTGCGGCTCTCGGCCGCGTGCGTCGCCGTGATGCTGGCCGATGGAGCCGCGCTCGCGGCCACCCAGGGCAGCCTGGGGTCAAGCTCGACCGGATCGATTGCGATCGGCGCCTCGGTTCCGAACCGCGTCCAGATCTCCGGCCTGACGGACGTCTCTTTTGCCAACCACGACCCCGCGACGCCCGCACTGGACGCGCAGGATCTCTGCGTCTGGAGCAATACGGCCACGCGGGGCTATAATGTGACCGCCACCGGCAGCGGCTCTGGCAATGCGTTCACCCTCGCCAGCGGCGCCCAGACCGTGCCCTACAGCGTCGAATGGGCGGGCAGTTCCGGCCAATCGTCCGGCACCGGCCTCACCAGCGGCTCGGCATTGACCGGGCTCACCTCGAGCGCCACCAACGCCACTTGCTCGACCGGGCCGGGCAGCACCGCGAGCCTGATCGTCAAGATCGCAACGCCGGACCTGCAGAGCATGCAGGCCGCAACCAATTATACCGGCACGCTGACGCTGCTCGTCGCGCCTGAGTGACGGTTTTCCAATGGCCGCTCCGGACTATTGTGCCGCCGCTCGCGCGAGCCGGACGGGCAGGCGCTCCACGCGGCGCCGCGCGTGGCCGGCCGGACTTGTCGCGGCGGCCGCGCTCGCCCTGCTTCCGGTCGCGGCGCCGGCGGCCGCTGCAAGCAACAAGGTCCGGATCACCCAGCTGTCCGATGTCGCGTTCGGGACGATCGCCAACCTCGGACAGGATGCCGTCCAGAGCCAGAGCCTTTGCCTTTATTCCGACAGTGCGACCAACGGCTATCATGTGACCGCGAGCGGAACCGGCCCCGGGGGCGCCTTTGAGCTATCCTCGGGCGCGGGCGTGCTCGCCTATGAAGTCCAATGGAGCAGCTCGGCCGCGCAGAGCTCGGGCGTGCAGCTGTGGCCGAATGTCCCGCTCAGCGGCCAGGTCAGCGCCGCGACCCAGCAGACCTGCAACAATGGACCGGCCAGCTCGGCGAGTCTCATCCTGATCCTGCGCGCCGCCGCGCTCTCGGGCGCGACCGCCGGAAGCTACAACGGCACCCTGACCCTCCTCGTCGGACCGGAGTGAGCGGCCGATCATGCGACCGGCACTCCGCCATTTCGCTTGCGCCGCGGCGTTAACCATGTTTGGCGCGCTCCCGAGCTCCGCCGGCGCCATCAGTTTCCAGGCGACGGGAACGCCGACGGGCTTTTCCGAGCTTGCAGGCAGCCGCCAGGTCCTGGTCGACGTCTATTATGGCGGGCGCAAGGTTGGCGAGGCGCTCGCCGCGGCAAGCCCGGGCACGCTCCGGTTCCGCGCCCCACGCGACATTGTCTCGGCAATTCCAGGCATCATTCCCGGGCCCGAGCTCGATGCCGCGCTTTCCGCCGACCTGCCGGCCAACAGCCAGGCCGTCTGCTCGCTATCCAACCGCGACGCCTGCGGGCGAATCAGCCCCGCGGTCGCCGGAATCATCTATGACGAGGATCATTTCAGGGTCGACCTGTTCATCAACCCGCGCTTCCTCAGGACATCCGAGCCCGCGGCGGCGGGCTATCTGCCGCTGCCCGACGCGCCGCTGTCGCTCACCAGCATGATGGGGCTCGCCGTTTCCGGAACAGTCGGCGGCGCGACCACATTCAACGTGCAGAACCGCACGATCGTGGGTCTGCGCAATGCCCGTGTCCGGGCGGATACGTCACTGGCCTCGCATCTCGGTCTCATCGTCGACGACCTTGTCGCCGAATCCGACCGCGGCGACCTTCGTTATTCGGGCGGCCTGTTCTGGACCCCGGGCAACGACTTCACCGGCCAGCGGCGGATCGCGGGCCTTGGCGTCGGCACCCAGTTCGACACTTCGGCTGATCGCGAAGAGCTGCGCGCGACGCCGGTGATCCTGTTTCTCGCCCAGCCCGCCCGAGTCGAGCTGCTTGTCGACGGACGGCTTGCAAGCTCGCGCTCCTATCCGGCGGGCAATGTGAACCTCGATACGTCCGCGCTCCCCGACGGCTCTTATTCGCTGCTCGTGCGAATCCATGAATCCGACGGAAACGTCCGCGAGGAACGCCGCTTCTTCGCCAAATATGCCCAGCTTGCTCCGCTTGGGCACCCGCTCTTCTATGCTTATGCGGGATTGCTCGCGAATACCCGCCGCGACCGGCCGGTCAGCATTTCGAGCCGCTTTTATTATCAGGCCGGTGCCGCCTGGCGCCTGACGGGCAAGGTCGCCGTCGATGTCGCGGCGCTCGGCACCGGGGACAGGGCCCTCATCGAAGCCGGCGGCTGGCTGCTCGAGGGCTCGGCGCGCGTGCGGGCGGCGGGGCTCGTCTCCAGCCGCGGCGACGCGGGCGCCCTGTTGCAGCTGAGCGCCGGCGGCCATGGACCGCTCAACCTCAGCCTCGACGTCCGCCGCATCTGGTCGAGCGACGGCAAGCCGCTCGTTCCGTCCGCCTCGCATGTCGACACGTTCGGCCTCTCGCCGCCGACCGGGCTCGAGCTTGCCAGCGGCTCCTACACCCAGGCGACCGGGAGCCTCTCGCTGCTGCTTGGCCCCGCCTATCTCGCGCTGGTCGGCTCCTATCGCAAGGACCGCGACTTGGCGGCCGATTACAGCATCGGTCCAAGCATCAACTGGCCGCTCGCGACGCGCAACCGGCTCCAGCTGGTCTTCGAAGCCTCGGCGCAGCGCACCCGCTCGAGCATGGCTGCCTTCGCCGGCCTTCGCATGCTGCTTGCCAGGGCTGACATGTCGGTGCTCGCCCGCGTCGGCCAGGGCTACCGAAGCGAGCGCGGCGACGGCGATCGTTCCGTTTCGCGCGCCGTCGGGTCGATCAGCGCGCAATATAGCCATGAGAGTGCCGATCGCACCCTCATCCAGGCCGAGGCCGGCCTCGACCGCGACGTCGACTCCGCGGGCGTCCATGCCCGCGGCGCGCTCGACGGCCGTTTCGGCGAAATTCGCGCCGACCTGCTCCACAATCTCGAGGGACGCGGCGGGACACAATATGACATCGCTTACCAGTCGGCGATCGCGCTCGGCGCGCATGCCGCCGCCTGGGGCGCGCGCGACCCCGACCAGAGCGCGATCGTGATCGCGGTCGGCGGGGACGCGGCGGACGTCAAATTCGACGTGATCGTCGACGGGGTGGCACGCGGCCGCGTCAGGACCGGCGGAAGCCTGTCCTTGTTCGTACCCGGTTACCGGACCTACAAGGTCCGGCTGGTGCCGGTCGGAGCCGTCCCCGTCGACTATGATTCCAGCACCCGCTCGGTCACCCTCTATCCCGGCAACGTCCAGTCGCTCGCGTGGCGGGCGCAACGCTATTTCACCATCTTCGCGCAGGCCGTCTCGCCCGACGGCAGCAAAATCGCCGACGCGCTGGTGCAGAGCCCCAAGGGGATCGGCGAAACCGACGCGGACGGCCATTTCCAGCTCGACGTGCGAAGCGGGGATCCGGTGACGCTGCGCAAGACAGACGGCGGCGAATGCCGGATTGCGCTTGCCAAGGCCGCCCCGGCAGGCGACTTTGCCTCCGTGGGGAGGGTTATCTGCAGATGACGGCAATGCGCCATGCCGGCCTGCTCGTCGTCGGCGCGGCAGCGGCGCACGCCGCCGCTCCCGCGCGCGCCGAGCTGGTGCTGAGCGACCTCATCGTCGATCTTCAGCCGGGCAAGCAGGTCCGCGACGATATCGAGATCTGGAACGATTCACCGGACCGCAGCTATGTGGCAATCGAGCCGCGCGAGATCCTCGACGCCTCCCTGCCCACCCAGCGCGTGCGCCTCGACCCCGACCCGCAAGGGCTCGGAATCCTGGTGTCGCCGGCGCGGATGATTCTCGAGCCCGGCCAGCGCAAGCTCATCCGGATCGCCACCCTCTCTGCTCCGAGCAATCGCGAGCATGTCTATCGCGTGACCGTGAAGCCGGTGGTCGGAAGCCTCGAGGCGAGCGACAGCGGTCTCAAGCTGCTGGTGGGTTATGACGTTCTCGTGCTCGTCCGCCCCGAGGAACCATTGCCGAGCGTGACCGGAGTTCGGCACGGCCGCGCGCTCACCTTCACCAATTCGGGTAATGTCAGCGTCGAGCTGGTCGAGGGACGCCAGTGCGACGGCGCGGCCCGTCAATGTCTCGATCTGCCGGGCAAGAGGCTCTATCCGGGCAGCACGTGGACCGTCCAGTTGAAGTCCGACGGGACCGCCGCCTATGTCCTGAAATCGCCGGGAAGGCTGGATCGCAGGAGCTATTGAGCAGTCAGGGGCCCCGGCGAACCGAAACGAGAAGGACCGCAAATCGATCGATGAGCAACAAGGACATTGCCGAAAGCCCAGGCGAGCTCGGAGCGCGCTACTGGAGCGAGCTTCGCGAGCTTGTCGCGTCAGGCGAGATCAGCAGTGCTTTTGCACAACGGGTGGTCGACGATCTGTTCGAGCCTCGCGAGCCCGGCAAGCCGCCGGTCCTCAAATGGTCGGCGTGGCGCGCTCATCGCAAAGAGCAGCAGGAGCTCGCAAGCGTGCTGCGATCCCGCATTCCGGGGCGCCTTCGGCCGGCACGATAAGGTACCGGGTGGACGCGGCCAGCCAGCGCCCTACAGGCGCCGCTCCGAGCCTCGGGCGGTCTGTGCCTGCCAGAGATCGGTGTTGGCGGCATCCGTCTTCAACGGCGTGAGCGGGCCCAGCGATTCGCGCAAGCGGCAGATCGCCAGGTCGAGATGCGCCCCGGCCTCGAGATTGCAGTCGGAGCGGTCCAAAAGCGCCAGCGCCTGCTCCATCAGCGCCAGCGCGTCGATTCCATCCTGTTCGCCGCGATCCATCGAAATTTTCGTCATTGCCACTGCCCCCAATGGCGACGGCAGCCGCCCGGCTGGCCGCCATGCCACCCTTCATCGCGCAAATGTGACTTCAGGTCGAACTTTGGCTTCCCCCCAGGGCCGACCGACAAGATTCATTCGCCGCGCACTCGATACACGAGCTGGAAATCCAGTCTATAATTAAGTGATTGAGACCCCATTAATGAATTCTTGTCCATGGAGGGGGGCCGGCTGACCCGAGCGGGGAACTCGCCGCGCCGAGCGAGCCGGCGGGCCGAAGGCAAGACGGCGTTGGCATCGCGAACCCCGGCGGATAAGGACATGCGCCTGTTCCGCCGCCGGTTGCTCGCAGTCGCGGCCAACCCGAGCCGAGGACATCGAGACCAGTGCCAAGCACGGACGATCCAGCAGGCGAAAAGCCGAGGCGGTACTGGCGGCTGACGCTGCGGTCCGCGCCGATGCTCGGCTTCGCCCTGCTCGGCCAATGGCAGGAACAGACCAGGATCTTCAGGTGGAAATGGCTGGCAAGAACGGCGGCCCGCCGCCACAAGCGCGCCGCCGCCAGGGACGTGCTGACGGAAGCGGCGATCGAACCCTATGTGCCAGGCGCCAACATCGTCACGCTGCCCCCACCGCGCCCAGCCAAGAAGAAGCCTGAAGCGAGCAGCAAGCACTAGCCACCGACCGGCGGGCGCGAGCCGCGCATGCGGCGCTCATTGCCGGTGGCGCGAAGACCAGCCCTGCAGACTCAAGGGCGTTCGCGCCTCGGCGCTCGTCGCCGATCCGGCTCATGCGCGGGGTCAGGACGATGCCCGGCGCCTGGCCGGCAGATCGAGCGCGAGCCCATCGCGGCGCGCCTGGATCCATTGCGCGAGCTGTTCGAATGAAACGCATTCATTGAAAGAGATGCCGACCTTCGTTCCGGTCGCCCAGCGCACCACGCCGGCGATCGGCGGAAGGTCCGGGAGCGATAAAAGGATCTTTCCGCGTCCCCGAAATTCG
>Ga0068855_100004122_pt1 | contig 17719 bp, 20 predicted proteins | sample KBSCornC52_FD_66592 | JGI IMG/M metagenome (GOLD analysis project Ga0068855, IMG submission 66592) | Corn rhizosphere microbial communities from Kellogg Biological Station, Michigan, USA - KBS Corn C5-2 | ecosystem: Host-associated > Plants > Roots > Rhizosphere > Soil ...
ATCGCTGCAAACCGTCAATCAAAAACAACCAAACGGGCCAGTGCCGACCCTAAGCGTAGGAGTGGATTCGCGGCCCGCACGTCTCGCGTGCCTGCGCTTATCCGGCAGGCTGCATTGCAAGTGGCCCTAATTAAGAACCACTCATTTAGGAGAAATCCTTATGGCAACTACGCGAATGTCGAAAGCCGCTATTGGCCTTGCAGCGTCACTTCTGCTGTGTGCTGCTCCCGTCCTGGCGCAGAGCTCGATGGGCGGATCGCAGTCCACTCCGGCCGGCTCCCGCTCGAACGGCAGCACTGGCGCAGCAAGCTCAGGTCAAATGAGCCGCAGCTCTGCAGGCACGATGAACGGTGCTTCGCAAAACGGCAGTATGCAGGCTGATTCCAGTATGGCCGGAGATTCCGGTAAGGTGACTGCGGGCGATAAGCACTTCATGCAGGAGGCGATGGAAGGCGATATGGCGGAGATTCAGCTCGCTCAGCTGGCTCAGCAGAAGGCCTCCAGTGATAAGGTCAAGCAGTTCGCGCAGCGCATGATTGACGACCACACGAAGCTGGACGCTCAGATCAAGCCAATCGCGCAGCAGTTTGGGGTCGAAGCCCCTACTGAACTCTCGGCCAAGCACAAAGCAGTGGAATCAAAGCTCCAGGGCCTGTCTGGTGAGCAGTTTGACCGCGAATACATCCGCGACATGGTTGCGGATCACCGCGAAGATCATCAGGCCTTTGTGCGGGAAGAGTCCAGTGCCAAGGACCCAACACTCAAGAATGCAGTCACTGAGGCCGCGCCGATCATTGGCGACCACCTGCGCATGGCGCAGGACGTTGAAAAATCACTCAATGGAAAAGGCGCGGCCAGCTCGATGTAAGCACTCCAAACGCAGCAAGCACTTGGGCGGACTTATCACTGTCCGCCCGATTTTTTTAACGTCGGCGCGAGCTCCGGGGTTCGCAGCAGCAGCCAGATCAAAAGCAGAGCCCCGAAGTACATATAGCTTTGCAGCACATTCAGCACCGGGAACGGCGCAAAGTAGTTGAGCGGCGAAAGAAAATCTGCAATCAGGACCCAAGCGACCGCAAGCCACAACGCTTGCCCTGCTCCGCGGCGGAGTAGGGCAAACCACAACCAAACAAAGATCCCGATCATGACGCCGTAATGGTGCTCCCATGCCATAGGGGTCGCGATGACGCACACTACGCCCATAACTCCGAGATCAGCCATGCTGCCCGCCCGCTCTCGCCATGGATATGCAAGGGCCAGCAGAATCAGCGCCGCACTGGTCGCCAGCGTCGTGTAGTACACCCAGGGCACAAAGGGCGGGTACACATAAGGATGGTAGGGCAGGTTTTCGCCGTTAAAGATGGCCCGGTTCAGCAGCCCGAACATGGACTGATTGGCGTAATGCGGCTGCGCCTTTCGGCTCAGCCCGGACAGAACGCGGAGGTAATCCAGATTGTTCCGCAGCCCAAAGGCAGCGACGGAAGCCACCGCGCCAGCGGCCAGGGTCGCAAACCCAGCAAACAAGGCGCTCCACCTGCGACGCAGCGCAGTCCACAGAAGCAATAACCCGAACTGCGGCTTCACCATTGTGAGCAGCGCCATGGTGACTCCGGCGAGCCGTGGGTTTCCCTTCATCCAGAACAGCAGCAGCAGAGTAAAAAAAACATCCAGGAAGATCTGCGCCTGGCCCAGGGAGAAGGCCAGCGTAATCGGCATGAAGAAGAAGGCACCCAGAGCCGTTGCCACCGCCGCCTGCCAACTCAACCGATCACCACGGCAACGTACGATCTCCTTCGCGATGATTACGGCCAGCAGAACCACAGCCCATACGGCCAGCCACGAGGCGATCATCAGAGCCCGATATACCGAGGCATCGCTCATGCCGGCGCGCTTCATCCAGAGCAGCGGAAGAATCGACGTGAGTGGATAGATCAGCGTGTCGTACAGCTTCGCCTGGTAGATCGGCAGTGTCGGGTGCTGGAGATAGGAGTTCACAGAACCCAGCATGGGTCCCCAAGAGTCCGTGGCCTGCCAGAAGTGGAAGAAATGCCAATACCGAATGCGCATCTCGTCCACGCCCGTATGAAAGACAAAATGAGCGATCAGCTTGAAACCAGCATTCGCCGCCAGAAGGTTCAGCACGACGAACCACAGCATTCGGCGGTCACTCCGGGCATCGATCGGGAGACCGGGGTGCACTTCCTCGGGTGTCGCGGACTGGGCCATTGGGCGCTCGCGTTCTATTATCGCAACCGGAGCGGTCAAAACTTACTCAGGCTTTGGGCCTCACCCGCACGAACAGCGTTATCCTATTGAGAGTGGAGCTAATCGCCACATCTCAGGAACCTGCCCGGCCTCTGGCCACGGCACGCGCTAAATCCCGGCCCGGGTTGATGGCCGATTACGCCTCGCTCTTCAAGGTGCGGGTCTCGGCTCTCGTCATGATCACCGCCGCTGCGGGGATATACCTGGGCTGCCTGCGCTCCGGCATCAGCCCGTTCAACGCGGACATGATCCAGGCCATCCTGGGCATTGCCGTCGTCACCTGCGGATCCAGCGCACTGAACCAGGTGCTGGAGCGATCAAGCGATCGTCTGATGCTGCGCACGCGAAACCGTCCCATGGCAGCAGGGCGCATCGGGCTGGCACACGGGTTGACCGTAGGGTTCTCCTGCGTCTTCGGCGGAACGCTCTTCCTGGCTCACGCAACCAACCCGCTTACCTGCGTTCTCACCCTGCTTACGGCGGTAGCCTACGTGGGGATCTACACGCCACTCAAGCGGTTCAGCACGATCAATACCTTCGTTGGGGCGTTTCCTGGCGCGCTACCGCCACTCATCGGATGGACGGCTGCTCGGGGTGTGATCGAGTGGCCGGGCGTCGCACTGTTCCTCATCCTCTTCCTCTGGCAGTTTCCACACTTCATGGCGATCGGCTGGCTCTATCGCGAGGACTATGCGCGCGGCGGCATCCGCATTGCCGCTACAGTTCCAGATATCGCCTATGCCTCCCGCTCGACTGCCGTCCAGGCCGTCTTCTACGCCATTCTTTTGATCGCAGCCGCGCTATGGCCGTTTCTGCTGGGCACTGCTGGAGCCGTTTACGCCGTGGCAGCGGTGATTCTCTCGGCGGGTTACCTCTGGTACAGCGTCCGGTTCGCAGCCATCGTCCGCAGCCCTGATCTGAACTCCGAAGCAACCTCGCAGCGCAGACCGGCGCGTCAGCTTTTGCACGCTTCCATCGTGTACCTTCCGCTGTTGCTCGCCTTCATGATGCTGGACGCGCGCGGCCGGCTGATGTTCTAGACTCGCAACAGAACGACCATGTCCTCAACTCTCAAGCCCAGCAGCCTGCGTACGCCAGCCTCCGCCGTTATCGGCATTCTGGTGCTATCGGCGATGGCCAGTGCACTCATCTGCTGGCTGGTCTACTACCATGCGCCCACGGATGTCGCCGGAACGCACCTGCATTCGCTGCCGCTGGTCAACGCCATCCTGAATGCGCTCGCCACTCTTGCTATTGTGACCGGGTACGTTGAGATCCGGCGTCGGCGCGTACTAGAGCATCGCGCCTCCATGCTGTTTGCGTTCTTCTTCTCGTCGATTTTTCTCGTTTCTTACCTGGTGAACTTCGCGCTGCACGGCGAGACCAAATTCAACCGATTGAGCCCCTGGTGGCCGTTCTACTGGAAGCTGCTGGCCTCCCACATTGTGTTATCGATCGTCGCTCTTCCTCTGATCCTGATTACCTTCTTCCTTTCGCTCACCGGCCGCTTTCCGGTTCATCGCAAAGTGGCCCGCTGGACACTTCCCATCTGGCTTTATGTCTCGGTAACGGGCGTGGTGGTCTATGTAATGCAGGCGGCCTGCCGGTGACGATTCAGCGCGATACCCGCAAGCTGTTGCGCACCGGCCTTGCGATTTTCGGCTGCGGAGCGTTGTCCGCACTCCTGACCATCACGTCCTTCGGAGGCATCGGCCGTCAGGGACCGCACACGAACATGGGCTGGGTGGCGCTGATGATAGCCATGGGCTGTCTTCCAATGGGTGTGCTCACGCTGGCGCTCGCAATCGCGAAGCTCATCGGCGATCGCCGGAAGACATAAAGAGTTCAGCAAAGCATGGGCGGTCCTCTGTAGATGGCACCGAAGCAGCGCACGCACCATGGTTTATACTTGCCGAGATCGGCGCGGCCGTTTTGCAATCTGACAGATCGCGTCTCGGAAATTCCCAGCGGACAGGAGAACATCGCACATGGCAAAGGGAGTTAATAAGGTGTTCCTGCTCGGCAACGTGGGCAAGGATCCGGAGATTCGGGCAACACAGGGCGGCATGACGGTTGCGAGCTTTACTCTCGCTACAGCGGACCGCCAGAAGGACGCGCAGGGCAACTGGGCGGACAAGACCGAATGGCACAACCTGGTCGCGTTTTCCCGCACAGCGGAGATCGTGCGCGACTACGTCAAGAAAGGTACCCAGCTCTTCATCGAAGGCAAGATCCAGACGCGCTCATGGGACGATAAAGAGAGCGGGCAGAAACGATATAAGACCGAGATTCTGGTCAACGAGCTTTCCTTGCTCGGCGGAGGAGCCGGTCGAAGTGCGGAGGGCGGAGGTGGGTATTCCCGATCGTCCAGCAGCTCCGGTGCTGCGCCTGCCGCGCCCGACTACGCCGACCAGGGGATCACCGACGACGACATTCCCTTCTAGCCTCAAATTTTGCTCGAATGAAGGCCCCGGAATCTCGGGGCCTTTCTATTTGCGACCATCCTCCATCGCGGAATGCCACTACACTAGCTACATGCTTGATGAAGCCCAGTTTCGCCGCGAATCTGACCGTGCCCTCGAGGCCTTGAAGCAGGCTCTCATCGCGGCTGAAGACCAGGGGAGCGGCTTTGAATTCGAAGACAACAATGGTGTGATGAACATTGTTTTCGAAGACGGCTCGAGTAAATTCGTCGTAACTCCCAATACTCCCGTCCGCCAGGTCTGGATCTCAGCCCTGGCGACCAGTTTCAAGCTGGAGTGGTCCGAGCAGGATCAAGCATTTGTGCTGCCGAAGACCCGTGAGCCAATGATTCCATTGGTAGAGCGGCTGCTTCGCGAGCACCTCGGCGATCCGGCCATTCGGCTCGCCTAACTCTTTCTGGGTGGTCACTCCGCGTGTTCCGTCGTCAATCTTCCCGGGCCGCCGCACGGGCATCGGGTACACTTCGCTCAGAAGCGCTCTTCTCTTCGGAACAAGCCATGCCGCGCGGCACTTGAGTTTCTCCTTTGTTCGAATTCCGGGTCCGGGACTGCTATGACGACGACGCCGATGCTATCAGTCGCCATCATCACTAAGAATGAAGAGGCAAACATCGCGCGGACCTTAGCCAGCGTGCAGTTTGCCGATGAGATCGTCGTGCTCGATTCCGCCTCGACGGATCGCACAGTCGAAATCGCCAGGTCCTACAACGCAATGGTCTATGACGAGCCGTGGAAGGGCTTCGCGGCCTCCAAGAACTCTGCCATCGCAAAGTGCACCGGGATCTGGATACTGTCGCTCGATGCCGATGAGGAGCTCAGCCCTGAGCTGCAGCAGCAGATTCGGACCCTGCTCCCTACCAATCCGCCGACCGACGCCTTTTACATCAAGCGCAGGAATCTCTTCCTCGGCCGATGGATCAAACGCGGCGGCTTCTATCCGGATCCCAAGCTGCGCCTGTTTCGCCGCGCTGCGGCCAATTTCGCCGGTACGCCGCGCTTTCAGGACCGCCCAGTTCACGAAACTATCGCGTTCGATGGAGACGCCTCGACACTCGACTACGACCTCATCCACCACGCGTATCCCACGCTCGAGAGTTATATCGAGCACATGGACCGCTACAGTACTCTAGGCTGCGAGCTGCTGGTAGCAGCCGGCAAAGTCAGCCGTTCCTGGCCCGCGTTCGTCGGGCGCGTTTTCCTGGTTCCGCAGCTGATGTTCCTTTGGAACTATTTCTTCAGGCTCGGCTTTCTCGATGGCCGCGAAGGAATGCTGCTGCACCTCTATCATGCGACCTACACCAGCTGGAAGTATGCCAAAGCCTGGCAGACTTCACGCGCTGTCGTTCGCGAATCGGCTGCCGAACCTGTCTTGAGCAAGGACTGAGGGGAGTCCTCCACGATCCCAGCGACTCTGCTAGGCCCGCTCAGGAATAGGCTCAGCCGCTGCTCCCATCAGGACCTCCGCATATCGCTCGGGAAGAGGACGCCGCTTCATGTCGCGCCCAACCACGACGTGGATCGTTTCTCCCTCGCACAGCAGCATCTGGTCCGATTCGCGCAGCACCCGATACCGGAACTGGAGCACTGGCCCGCGCAGATTGGCAAGTTCGGTCTCGATTGTCAGCTCGTCATCGTAGCGCGCCGGCGCCTTGTACCGGACGCGTGCCTCGGCCACGGCGATTCCTATGCCTTCCTCAGCCTCCATCCGGCTGTAGTCCAGTCCAAACTGACGCATCAGCTCTACCCGGCCGATCTCGAACCACACCAGGTAGTTCGCGTGATACACCACCCGCATCTGATCGGTCTCGGCGTATCGCACCCGCACCCGCGTGGTTCCAACTGCCTTCGATCGCCGGGAATTCTCTGTCATGCTGCCAGTCTATCTGCTTCGACTCTGCATCTCCCGTTGACTCCGCTACGCACTCCCGTGCCAGACTGGGAGACATGGAAATCCGCCAGTCCACCGATGTACTTCTTGTTATCGATCTCCAGAACGACTTCTGCCCCGGCGGCGCACTCGCTGTCGATCGCGGAGATCAGATCGTTCCGCTCATCAACCGGCTGGGCAGCCAATTCGAGCACGTCATCCTCACCCAGGACTGGCATCCGAAGTCGCACATCTCCTTTGCCTCCGCACATCCCGGGCACAAGCTGTACACCTCGGTGCCGTCCGAATACGGCCCGCAGACCCTCTGGCCCGACCACTGCGTTCAGGCAACTACCGGCGCCGGCTTTCATCCCGCGCTTGATCTGCCGCATGCCGAGCTGATTGTGCGCAAGGGCTTCCGTCGCACAATCGATTCGTACTCCGCTTTCGTGGAGAACGATCATGCGACGCCTACCGGACTCGCCGGCTACCTGCGCGAGCGCGGCCTGGAGCGTCTCTTTCTCTGCGGGCTAGCCTATGACTTCTGCGTCCGGCACTCGGCCGTCGATGGTGTCGCGCTCGACTTCGAGTGCCTGGTCCTCGAGGATGCCTGCCGCGCAGTCCGCCTGCCGGGCAGCGTTGAGGCAGCCGACAAGGCATTCCTCGAAGCTGGAATACAAAGGCTCTCCGCCTCGGAGTTTCTTGCCGGCTGAAGAATCGAGGCCGCCAATTCCTATGCGGGGAGTTCCTCAATGCTTGTTAACTGCATTGATTCCTCTTTTGGTTTTCTCGGGGTTTCTTCGGCAGTCTTGCCTCTTTTGCTCTTGACTCTCTGACTACCCGGTGTCACTCTAGGCACATCATGCGTTCGACGTTATCGGACGTGTGCCGCGGTCCTTGCTCTGGGTCCGCCCGCAGAAACAATCTATGGCAACCATGATGCCTTCAGTCGAACAGCGGGAGGTCCTCCGTTGTGACCACTGCAGTCTGGTGCAATTCCGCACAGTCAACGCATTGTGCAGACGCTGCCACAAGTGTCTGGAAATTGAAGCGCCGGAGCCTGAGCCCGCGTCGGTTACCATTGCACCCGCGTCGGAAGAGCAGAATGGGCTTCAGGTGGCAAACGCGGTTCGCGATCTGCGGCACGTGCGCAATCTTTCCCAGCGCCAGCTCGCAGCCCGCATGGGCGTACCGCGCACCTACATCTCCAAGATCGAGAACGGCAAGGCGATGCCGACTCTGAGCTCGCTCGATCGGCTGGCCAGGGCTCTCAAAGTCGATATCGCAGCCCTGCTCCGTGACGCCAACACTCGGCATCGGGATGAAGCTGCGGTGCTGACCTCGGATCCTTTCCTCGCGGAGATCGCTGCGTACACCTCGCAACTCGATTCGCTGCAGCGCTCAATTTTCCTGAACCATGTCCGGGAACTGGCGGCTGGCCGTCGCCGCACCGCTTGATCCGCTGAAATCGATCGCAGAATCGCTCTGCGTTGTAGTGACTGTTCTTGTCCTTCTCTCGAAGGCATCGTATTAAGGCGATTGAAACGGCGGCTGTATCTCTCGCATCTCTCCGTGCGTGAGATGAGCCGCCGTTGCCGCTCTTCAGTCCTTCCTTTCCAGCGTCCGAGACTGCCGCGGCTGCCCACAGGCGCAGCAGGTAGAATCAATACTGGATGAAAGCCGCAGAAAAGCCCAAGGAAGTTGCCCCGGAATCCAATCCTGAGTCGTTCGAGGGAGACTACCGCCCGGCCGTGGCGCCACTCCCGCGGCTTCCCGATGGGCAGCAGTCAGATGCGCCCAACATCCGGCTTGAGCCCCTGCAAGTCGAGTTTCTGCACCAGATCGCCGATGCCCTGAACACTACCCTCGATCTGAACACGCTGCTCCAGCGCGTCGCCGATCTTGTCCGCGCGGTCATCGATTACCGAATCTTTGCCATTCTGCTGGTCAATGATCGCACCGGCGAGCTCAGAATGCGTTTCCAGACGGGCCATGCGCCGGAGGTGGAGCGGATGCGCATTAAGCTTGGTCGCGGTATCGTCGGCCAGTCCGCGATCACCCGCTCGTCCATCCTGGTAGAGGATGTCAGCACGGTCGACAATTACATTGACGGCAACTCGAATGTGAAGTCCGAACTCGCCGTTCCGCTTATCGTCAAGAACCGAGTGGTTGGCGTGATCGATCTGCAGTCGGAGATGATCGGATTCTTCACGGAAGAGCACAAGCGGCTGCTGGAGCTGACCGCTTCACGCGTCGCAATTGCGATCGAGAATGCCCGTCTCTACACCCGGGTTTCGCGCCAGGCGCAGACGCTCGCCGTGCTCAACGAGATCTCGCGCGAGATCACCAGCATCCTCGATCTAGACGATCTGCTGGAACGGATCGGGCAGCTGCTCAAGCGCGTGATCGAGTTCCAGATGTTTACCATCTTGCTCTGGAACGATCGCACGGAGCGATTCGAGCATCGCTTCAGCTCTCGCTTTGGAGAGCGCACCCGCCGCGAGCACAGTGTCAAACTCGGCGAGGGAATTATCGGAAATGCGGCGCAGATGCGCACTCCGCTGCTGGTCCCGGATGTTCGCAAGGACCCACGTTACATCGTGGCCAACCCGGAGGTGCGGTCGGAGCTGTCGGTGCCGCTGATCTATAAAGGCAAGGTGATTGGCGTGCTCGACCTTGAGCACACCCGCGTCAATTACTACAACGAGGATCACCAGACCACTCTCTCCACGCTTGCGGCGCAGGTTGCGATCTCGATCGCAAATGCGAGACTCTACCAGCGGATTCACGAAGAAGAGCAGCGTCTGGAGCGCGATCTCGCCATGGCTCGCGAGGTTCAGCTAAGGCTTCTCCCCAGTGCCGCTCCTCAGCCGCGTAGGGCTGAAATCGCCACAGCGTTCCTGCCCGCCCGAGCCATCGGAGGAGACGTCTACGACTTCATCGACTACAGCGGCCGCGGAGCGCAGAAGTCATCGCAACGCAAGCGCATTGCGGTCATGCTGGGCGATGTTTCGGGAAAGGCAGCCCCAGCGGCGCTCTATGCGGCGCTGGTTTCGGGAATCGTGCGATCGCTCACGGCAAGGCAGCTTCCGCCTGCCGAACTGCTGGCAGAATTGAACAACCAGCTGCAGGAGCGCAGGCTGGATTCGCAGTACGTCACCATGCTGATTGCGCTGTGGAACGACGAGAGCAGGACCGTGCAGCTTGCCAACGCGGGCTCCGTGCAGCCGATTCATGTCACCATTGTGGGGGGACCGGAGTCAGAAGGTCGCAAGAAAAATGCAGCCGATTGCGTATCGCCCGGGTCCGAGCTTTGCCTGACCACCATCCCGGCGGAGGGCTTTCCTCTCGGCTTGTTTCCGGACGCCCAGTACGATGAGCACCTGATCCAGACCAGGCCGGGCGATCTGCTGATCTTCTTCTCCGACGGAATCGTCGATGCGGAGAACGCAGAGGGCGAAATGTTCGGCACCGACCGCCTGAAGGCGGTACTGCGGCAGCGGCCTGAAGTGTGCCGGTCCGCCAAAGCAACGGTGGACGCAATTGTTGCCGCTGTCGAGAGCTTCCAGGCGGGCACGCTGCACTTCGACGACGAGACCCTGATCGTGCTTCGCGTGCTCTAGCCTGAGGGTTAGTAGCTCCCGGCCGCGACAACCGCAGCCGTGGTGTTGCCGGCGAGCTCGGCGAGAATCTTCACGCTGGCGCTGGCGCCGATTCGGCTCGCTCCTGCATGCAACATGGCACTTGCGTCGGCGAGGGACCGAATGCCGCCCGAAGCTTTCACCCCAGCTCGCTGCCCGGCGACGCCACGCATGAGTGAGATGTCATCTACCGTTGCGCCGCCGGCGGAGAAGCCGGTGCTTGTCTTGATGAAGTCGGCACCGGCTGCCAGCGCAATCTCGGACGCGCGTAGCTTCTCTTCGAAATTGAGCAGGCAGGTTTCCAGGATTACTTTGACGATGCCTCCGCAGCCATGGGCGATCTCCACAACGCAGCGAATTTCCTGCCGCACGGCCTCGTAATCCTCCTTTGAGCCGGACTTGAGGAAGCCGATATTGAGCACCATGTCGATATCGTGCGCACCCAGCTTGAGCAGCCTTTTCGTCTCATCGGCTTTGGACGCAGCCAGGCTTGCGCCCAACGGAAAGCCGACCACGACGCCAATGGGAACTCCTGTGCCAGCGAGCGTTTCGACGGCAATCGGAACCCATGCCGGGTTCACCATGGCGCAGGCGAAGCGGTGCTCCGCGGCCTCGTGACAGAGCCGGATGACCTGCGCCCGGGTAGCTTCTGGCTTTAGCAGAGTATGGTCGATCACGGCAGCGAGCGCCGTGGGGGAGGAAAGCGCATTCGTTGCAAATGTGGATGGATCGTAAATGTTCACTTCAGCGATGGGGAGAGATTGCGAGGTGTTCATTTCTCTGATCGAAACTCCTGGTTCGGGCACATCGCCCGCTATTTTCTACCACAGGCCGATGAAACCTGGCTGTACGGGTGCGCAACGTCAAGGGAAGTCGTTTGCATGATGCGTCACCACCCATGAACTTTTCGGGGTGCTGGCATCCTTCAGTAGACTCGCGTCAATTGATTCGGTTTCAGTGTTAGCGGTGGAAAACCCAAAGCTGGCGTTCAGTGACCCGCGTCGTTGGGGAAGATCCTGATATCAGGAACGTTCCGGTACACCTCGGCATAGTCCATGCCGTAGCCGATGACGAAGCGGTTTGGAATCTTGAAGCCGACGTAATCCGCTTCGATGGGGACCAGCCGCCGCTCGGGCTTATCCAGGCAGGTGGCGATCTTGAGCGATGCAGGCTTGTGCTGCAGCATAAGGCCTCGAAGGTAGCTGAGCGTGAGGCCGGTGTCGAGGATATCTTCAACCAGAATTACGTGGCGGCCTTCGATGGGATTGTCGATGTCCTTGATGAGTTTGACGGCTCCGGAGGACACGCGCGCACGGCCGTAGCTGGAGACTGCGACGAAGTCGAAGGTGTTGTCGATCTGGATGGCTCGTGCGAGATCGGAGAGGAAGATCGCGGCGCCCTTGAGCACTCCGATCAGAACCAGCGGATGACCCGTGCTCTGCCCCTGGTAGTCTTTGCTGATTTCGCGGCCTAGTTCTGCGACGCGTTCCGCGATTTGAGCGGAGGAGACAAGCACATCCATATCGACGGCACGGGGGAAGACGAGCGCACTGGTGGGCATGGCGTTAGGTTAGCGTAAGCTTCGGCCGAGGTCGAGAGCGAGGTTCGGCGGCGGCGAACGTATACTTGCTGCAGCGAGGTTTATGCACCCGTACATCGATATTGGCCCATTGCACCTGGGCACGTTTGGGTTGCTGTTGTGGCTGGCAGCCGTTGCAGGCACGTTGGTCCTCCATTGGAATTTCAAACGCTTCGGAGTTGCGGCGGATGCGTTGAACATCGTCGCAGTGGTTGTGGTGGCTGGTGTTGTTGGAGCGAAGCTGTGGCACGAGCTGCAGGACCTTCATGAGCTGCGACTCTCGCTCGAACTCATCGGACAACCGGGCTGGCAGCATCCTGGGGAAGTGTTGCTGCGGTTTTTCCATTGGTTCCAGAACGGGTTTGCGTGGTTCGGCGGTATGGCTGCAGGCATCCTTGCGCTGATGGTGGAGGGACGCAAGGCGCGGTACAAGGGACCGGGGTGGAAATCACTGGACGATCCGGGGCCGACGCCGGGGCCTGCGCTGGGGCCGATCCGCATGCTTGACCTGGCTGCGCCGGCGGCCGCGCTGGGGTACGGCATCGGCAGAATTGGCTGCCTGCTCTCGGGCGACGGCGACTACGGCGTGAATACCACGCTGCCGTGGGGCGTGCACATGGCGAAGAATGCGCTGGTGCCTCCCAATCCTCCGGATGCGCTGGTGCAACCGACGCCGGTGTACGAGCTGCTCTTCTCGATTGCGCTGTTCTGGCTGCTGTGGACGCTGGGGAAGAAGACGCGGCCGGTGGGATGGATCACAGGCGTGTATCTGGCCTGCGCCGGGGTCGGGCGCTTTCTGGTCGAGTTTGTGCGCGTCAATCCGAAGCTTTACTTCCACCACACGTTGAGTAACGCTCAAGTGGCCGCGCTGATCACGGTGCTGGCAGGTGTGATTGTGGTCGGCGTTGCGCAGAGCCGGGGAGTCGAAACAGCTCCGATGCCCAAGGCTGTGCCCTGAGGAGTACCCCTCCCCCCCACCCCTATTCTGGCCACAAGTCTTTTTGTTCGAGCAGGTTGCGGGCGGCATAGGGCTGTAAAGTATTCCATTCAATAGGGTTGCAGCTAAAATCCTCCCGCACAACCACTTAGCTAAGCGGGTGTTGGTTGCACGAGGAAGGCCCGGCAGATTGCCGGGCCTTTTCTTCCATCTTCGATCCTTAATTTAAGGATAGCAGGTTGAGCATAACTCGTGTCACATAGCAGCCGAAATGCAAGTTGCTGATTGCAGCATGGTTGTGAACTATTTTGAGCTGGAGGGGCTTGACAGGTTTTAGCTGTCAGGGTCCGTGACACCCTGCGTAAGGCTAGTTCTCTGAAGGGTGCTCCACGTGATCGATGACGACGAGGTCGATCGGCCCAGTGGAGGGCTGCAACTTGAGGCCGAGATCTGCGAGGGCGGTGAAGATGGAGGGACCTTCGTCCCCGGAGTCGCCGGCGATGGCTCCGGGGAGCGCGATCTTCATGGAGGGCGACCAGTCGAATGTGAAGTTGTAGGTTCCGGTGAGGCCGGTTTTGTCCAGCACGGGCCGACCCACCCCTGAGAACGGCTGAGACAAGAGATTCGCAAGGCTGGCCATGGTGTAACCCTGCGCGGTGGTCTTGTCTTTTAAGAAATACATAATACCGGTGAGGGGCTTGCCATCGGCTCCCTTGCGCAGATTGTCGCTGGAGTCACTGGCAGCGTCTTTCAACTTAGGCCCGTTCTTTGCGACGACAAGCTCATAGACGGGAGCCTGTTTCGTCTCGGAATGCACTTTGAGATGGAAGCGATCTGCCAGGAACGCCTGCAGGATTTGCTGGCGGCGGATTTTGGTCTCCTCCGGGTTCAGATTGTGCATCGTCGCGGCATCCGTCTCGCTGAGCTTGGCCTGGATATCGAAACGGTCGGTCTTGGCCCAATCCGGGGCACCCTGTACCTGATTTTCGGTAGGAACCCCGTACGCCTGAGTGACCAGCGCGGTCAACGTAACCATCGAGCCCGTCAACCCATCTGGCGTATACATCAGGCCGATCATCGAAGCGGGTCCGGAAGAATGGGGTTTTATGGTGGCCACCTCGAACGAAGGAGCCGGTGTGATGGGCGCCTGCTTTGGTGTTGCGCTGTCCTGGGGGAATGCTGCGGCGCAGGAGAGGGCGAAACAGGCAGGCGCGAGGAAGCAAGCAACTGCTGATCGTAGTGCGCGCTTTATAGGACCCGGCTGATCGAGGCGCATGCTGGGTTCTCCGTAAATTTGGATCGGCGGCTTCGGCTGGGAGAATTCTAGGGGGCCTGTGGAGCGGCGGCAATGGTTTTTAGCTGCTAGCTATTAGCTCCTAGCCGTTAGCCATAAAAGCAAGCAGCAGTTGCCAGTTGCTAGTTCCTGGTTGCGAGTTGAAAACCAGAACTACAGCGAGAGTATGAATTCGAGCCAAAGCAGAATTAGCTCGGGAATCGGTACCCGCAGGGATGTGAGTTGTGGCTAGTGCTGGCCGGAGCTTTCGTTCCACTCGTAGACGACGACACCGAGGTCGCCGAGTGTTTTGAGTGTGGATTCGACGTTGCGGCGGACGGCGGGACGGGCGGAGGCCGGAGTGTCGTGCGCCTCCTCAATGGCGATCACGCGGCCGTAGGGCCAGGAGCTCTCCGGGACGGCGCTGAGGGCCTCGGGGAGATCGCTCATGCGGACGATGACGTCCTGGCGACGGGCGCCGGCTGGCCGCAACATGCCATCGTTGCCGAGGCTGGTGGGATTGGCGTCGGCGAGGGTGACGTGCAGCGTGGCGATGTTTTGCTGGACGGTGAGGTAGGGGTTTTCCCAGGTGGAGAGGCTGTGCACGGCGAGGTAGCGACTTTTGGAGGGCGGCGGGATGAGGCTCAGGGTCTGGCGCGCTGAGTCGATCTGGGCGGGGCTGGCCATCTGCTGCGTGGTCCCGGCGGAGGCGCTGCGGCAGCCGCTGAGTACGAATGGCGAGGCGAGGCAGGCGGAGACGGCGAGGGCGGTCAGGGGGCGGAGGACGCGGCGGGCGGAGGAATTTGCAGGGGAGCTGGGGCTGGACACGACTCTAAGCATATCAACGTGTGAGATGCCATTCCAGCGCGTTCGTTATCGGCCCGACCAGACGGGCTGGCGCTTCTCAAGGAAGGCCCGGGTTCCCTCGCGTTTGTCGTCCGTACCACAGAGGCGGCCGAAGATGCGGGCTTCGAGGGCAAGGGCTTCGTCGAGGGGCAGGCCGGCGCCTTGGTCGACGGACTCGATGGCTGCGGCGAGGGCCAAAGGCGGCATGGAGGCGATTAGGTGCGCGAGCTCCAGGGCGCGGGCGAGCAGGGCGTCGGAGCCGGCTTCGACCAGCTCGTCGATGAGGCCGATGCGGTAGGCCTCGGTTGCGTCGATGACAGCGCCGGTGAGGAGCAGCTTGAGAGCGGCGCCGCGGCCGACCAGCCGCGGGAGGCGCTGCGATCCACCGTAGCCGGCGATGAGGCCGAGTTTGATCTCGGGCTGACCGAGGCGGGCGCTCGAGTTTGCGAGGCGAACCGTGCAGGCCATGGCGAGTTCGCAGCCGCCACCGAGAGCGTAGCCCTCGATGCAGGCGAGGACGGGTTTCGGCAGGGTTTCGATGCGGCGGAAGAGCTGCTGGGTGCGCAGGGATTGCTGCTCGGCCTGTCCGGGATCGAGCGCGGCGAGCTCCGAGATGTCTGCCCCAGCAGCGAAGGCCTTTCCGCCGGCTCCGCGAAGAATGATGGCGCGGATGGCGGGATTGGCGGCGAGTTCCTGGATTACGTGGTCCAGCTCGCGGAGCAAGGTGGCGTTGAGCGCGTTGAGGACGCTGGGCCGGTTGAGCGTGAGCAGGGCGACGTTGGCGTCGATCTCAAGCAGGAGCGTCTCGTATGTCATGGGAGGGATGGTAGCAGTTAGTTGTCAGTTGGTAGTCGCTGGTGCGGAGGCGATTCGGGTTGTTTTGTGGTGAACGATACAATCGGAGGAATGATCAAAGGCATGACACTGGTGACGCAGGTGGCGTCGCATGCTGCGCTCGACAGCCTTTCGCGACTGCTGGATGCGTTGGGGTTTGAGGCGGGAAAAGGGTGGGACGACGGCACGGGGCGTGGAGCAGCCTTTCTTGCGCCGTTGGGAAACCTGGAGCTGGTGGCGGGGCGCGCGCCTGCGGTGCCCGCGATTTTGATTGAGGTGATGCACCTGGAGCAGGTGCATGCGGCGGTGGAGCGATGGATGATTGCGAACTATCGGAGTGAGGAGATTCCCGCGCTGCTGGGGAAGATTGCACCAACGCACTGGAGGTCGCAGCTGTTTACGGTGAAGCTGGATCCGGGTCTGACCATCGGCTTCTGGGAGTCGGAGAATCCGCTGCATGGAAAGCCGGTCGCGGTGGAAGGCGATCTGTCGGCCGAGGGGATGCGGTTTGGCGTGGTGGTGGCGCGCTGGAATGCGGTGATCACGGACCGATTGCTTGCGGGAGCGCTGGATGCGTTGTATCGCAGCGGAGCGAAGAAGGATGAGGTGACGGTGGTTCGAGTGCCGGGTGCGTGGGAGATTCCGAGTGCGGCGCGGACACTCGCGGAGTCGAAGCGGGTGGATGCGGTGGTGACGCTGGGAGTGCTTCTGCGGGGCGAGACAGCGCACTATGAGGCGATCTACAACGAAGTTGCGCGGGGCATTGGGCAGTCGCAGCAGGAGACGGGCGTGCCACATGCGTTTGGAGTGCTGACGTGCGAGACGCTGGAGCAGGCGCTGGATCGCGCAGGGTTGAAGGCGGGCAACAAGGGATTTGAAGCGGCAGTGGCTGCGATCGAGATGGTGTCGGTGCAGCGCAAGCTTGCGCAAGAAACGGCGGCCGGTTGATGGGGACACGGCGCAGGTCCCGTGAACTGACGATGCAGATGCTGTTCCAGGCTGACCTGGGCAAGCAGGACGCGGAGCAGGTGCGAAATCTGTTCTGGCCCTCGCGCGACGATGTGGATGAGGAGACGCGCGGCTTTGCCGAGGACCTGTTCCGGGTGGCGATGGCGCGCGACAAAGAGATTGATGGGCTGATCCAGGCGCATGCGCAGAACTGGCGGCTGGAACGGATGGCGGCGGTGGACCGCAACCTGCTGCGTGCGGCGACGGCAGAGATGCTGGCGTATCCGGGTACGCCGATGCCGATCATCATCAACGAGGCGCTGGAGATTGCGCGCCGGTATGCGGCTCCGGAGTCGATACAGTTTTTGAATGGCGTGCTGGATGCGATCTCGCGCACGGTGTTGAAGCAGCGGCTGGGGTGAGTTTCACGCTTCGGCGGACCGTTCGATCGAGTCGAGGTCGGGACTGACGAGCTCGGCGGCTGCGGGGGCTGGCTCGACCGCGTTGCGGCCACGGCGCTTGGCCTCGTACATGGCGGAATCAGCGTTGCGCATCATGGCCTCCCAGCCACCGTTTGCAGCGTCGAGCTGGGCGACTCCGGCGCTGACGGTGATGCCGATCACGTGCGAATCGTAGATGATCTGCAGAGCCTCGAGGGCGGAACGAACCCGCTCGGCAGCGACGACTCCGGTAGCAGTGGGAGTGTCTGGGAGCAGAATGGTGAACTCCTCGCCGCCGCTACGGGCGATGAGATCGTTGGTGCGGAGCATGGAACGGACCTGGCGGACGAGCGCGCAGAGGACGGCATCTCCCGCAGCATGTCCGAAGGAATCGTTGACGGCCTTGAAGTGATCGACATCCAGCACGATCATGCAGAGCGGGGTGCCGTAGCGGATGCTGCGGGAGGTCTCGCGGATTGCGGCTTCCTCCATGGCGCGGCGGTTGAGCGCTCCAGTGAGCGAATCAGTACTGGCCTGTTGGGCCAGCTCGCGCTCGAGCTCGATGACGAGAAACCAGAGGAAGCACATCGCCATGCAAGTGGCGAG
>Ga0068855_100004123_pt1 | contig 17718 bp, 18 predicted proteins | sample KBSCornC52_FD_66592 | JGI IMG/M metagenome (GOLD analysis project Ga0068855, IMG submission 66592) | Corn rhizosphere microbial communities from Kellogg Biological Station, Michigan, USA - KBS Corn C5-2 | ecosystem: Host-associated > Plants > Roots > Rhizosphere > Soil ...
CCGTTCATCGGAGACATTCCCGTGCTGGGCAAGTTCTTCCAGTCGATCTCGAAGAATCGCACCAACACCGAACTCATCGTGATCGTGACGCCGGAAATCGTCGCTCCCATACCTGCTGGAGCGCCTCTGCCGGAGTTGAAGTATCCGTCCAAGTTCCTTCCCACCAACTCCGGCATCGCCATGCACACCCCGGATGGAACCTCCAATTCGAATTCGGCCTCGGCCGACGGGCGCGCTCTGCCGCCTCCGCCCGCGACCATGCCGGTCGAACAGCTCATCAAGAGTATGCAGCCTGAGCAACCGCTGGTGACCGATACCATGTCTTCCGGAGGCGGCTACGGCTCGTCCACCGGCGCCACATCAAGCAGCAACATGTCCCGATAGACTTCATTTTCCACTCTGAGAGGGTGTGTAAGCGACGTGATATGGAATGGAGAGAGCGACCGATGAGCCTCCTTGTAGAGATTGCTCAACAGCAGGACCAATCAAGCACCCATTCCAGGTTCCATCTGCGGATGGCCTTTGCCAGCCTGGTCCTGATGGTCATCTGCTTTGCTGGTTGCAGGTTTACCTCGATTCATAGCGAGGTAAGCAAATCCGTAGGTGCAGTTCTTGTGCTGCTTGCCATGCTTGCACCGCTGCCTTTGTACTGGCACGAAAAGGGACGAATTACCCTGCGGGAATCTACCCTGGTAATTCCATGGGAGATGCTTGTCGCCGTGCTTGTTCCGGCGACCGTGTTAATTGCAGGCCGGTCGCGCATGCCGCTGCAAGACTCACTCTTTGCCCATATCGATCAAGCGCTCGGGGTCAACGTGCCCAGCATCATGGGATGGGCCGGCACCCACTGGCTTGGCAGGGTCATCGACAGGAGCTACGGTTTACTGCTGCCGCTCTTGGTGATAGCTGCATTGGTGCCCGCGCTCACGGGCAAAATGAAATATGCGCGAGAGTTCCTGCTGGCGAACCTGGTCGCTTTTGCTATTGGCATCTCTGCGTTCGCTCTCCTTCCCGCAGTCGGGCCTTGGTACTACTATCACACCGTACCCAACCCTCTTCAGGTAGCGTGCCAATCGGGCCTACTCTCCTTGCGACTGCCCGGCCCCTTCGTGCCGCTGTCGCAGGCGGCCGGCTTTATTTGTTTTCCCTCCTTCCATGTCATCTGGGCAATCCTGTGCGCTGCTGCATTATGGGGATTTCGCTGGCTTCGCATTCCAATTGCCCTGCTTTCAGGGATCATCGTCGTCTCCACCATGACCACCGGCTGGCACTACTTCAGCGATGTACTCGGAGGCGTCGCTATAGCTGTCCTGGCCATCGCGATTGCGAAAGTATATGCCGTATAACCGCGGTTCTTTCCATACACCAGCAGAGCCAGCGCAAGGGAGTGCATGTTCCTCCCAGAAGAAGCGCGAACGCGGTGCTATAAATTTCGTGCGTTGGGTTCGGAACGGCTTTACCAGAGACCGCCGGCCGGATGTCCGTCTCACGATTTTGAACCGTACCCGCCAGACTGTCCTGGCCCATTGCGTGGAAGTGGCCGACCATGGGGCGAAGCGCGGAAAGGGCCTACTGGGGCGCAACAGCCTTCCTCCCGAAGAAGGTCTATGGATCTTTCCCTGTGAAGCGGTACACACCTTCGGCATGAGGTTCCCCATCGACCTCGTTTATATAGACCGCAACATGAGGGTAAACAAAGTCAGGAGCAATGTGCGTCCCTGGCGGCTGTCGGCCTGCCTGTCGGCGCACTCTGTAATAGAGCTTGCGACCGGCACAATCAGCAGGACGCAGACCGGCCCTGGAGACAGGCTCGAATGTTTCTCTGCCGCTCCGTTGGAGGATGGCAGCAGAGTCTCGCCGAAGCAGGGATGAAGCACCTATGCACCTGCTCATCGTTCGCGTGTATACGTGCGTATCTGTCCGGTCCGCCTTGTATACAAGCGTTCACACCGTCCGCCTCAAGGGGCTTGTAACTCTATGATTCCCCATGATGAATAAGTCGGCAAGAGTGGTTCTTCACTTGCTTTGACAGGACGTAACAGCCTTTGGCTGAGACTAAAAATCGCTTAGAGGGGAAAACGCAAATGAAAGATCAACTCATGAAACTGTCTGTAAAGCTCCAGCTTCTGCTGGAGGACGAAAGTGGCCAGGACCTGGTCGAATACGCGCTGGTGGTTGCTCTGATTGCCTTCGCGGCAACCGTTGGCATGGGCAGTCTGGCCAACGGCATCAACGCTGCTTTCGTCAGCATTGGAACTCAGCTCACCGCCGCCGTAGGCTAGTCGTTCTGGCAAGAAGGAACCGGGCAACACAAACCAACTCGGTTGTCTTTTGGGGGGAGATACACAAGCCGGGCCACGTTCTTCTGTGTACTCTCCCTTGCACTTTCCACTGATTGTTAGCGATCTCCTATGCTCCTTTCCATCGTCATTCCGGTTTTGAACGAGGCGCAGACGATTCCCTTGATCCTCGCGCGCCTCCACGACACTCTTCGTGAAGTGCCCTGGGAAGTCATCTTTGTGGATGACGGCAGCACCGATGCGACTTCGAGGATACTGGAACGGGCTGCGTACGAGGACGACCGCGTCAAGCAACTCCGCTTCAGCCGAAACTTCGGTCATCAGGCCGCGGTGACGGCCGGCCTGGACTTTGCCGACGGAGATGCCGTCGTGGTAATGGACGCAGACCTCCAGGACCCGCCCGAGCTATTGCCGCGCATGCTCGAACTTCTTATGCAGGGCTACGATGTTGTGTCGCCCCAAAGGATCTGCCGCGAAGGGGAGACTCGGTTCAAACGATGGACCGCGGCACTCTTTTATCGTCTCCTGTCGCGTATGTCGAGCCAGCAACTCACCCCCGACGTCGGCGACTTCCGCATGTTGAGCAAAAGGGCCGTGTGTGCGATCCGCTCACTCCGCGAGCAGCACCGGTATATGCGCGGCATGGTGGCCTGGCTTGGACTGAAAGAGGCAATCATTCCTTTTGAGCGCTCTCCCCGAGCCGCCGGTCATACGAAATACTCGCTCTTGAAGATGCTGCGTTTTGCCTGGACCGGCGTCTCTTCCTTCTCGGCATTCCCTCTGCGTCTCAGCATTGCCGCCGGTTGCGTCCTTAGCGCCGCGGGATTTGTGTACCTCTTGCGAGTCGTCTATCTGGCACTTTGGACTTCAGCCCTTGTCCCCGGATGGGCCTCGGCTGTTGCTCTGCAATGCGCTTTTTCAGGAATGATTCTGCTGGCTCTCGGAGGAATCGGCGACTATCTCGCCAGGACCTATGAAGAGACGAAGCATCGACCGCTTTATGTTGTCACCGAGACATCGAATATCCGTCTGCCCCAGGCGTCCTTGACGCGCGCAGTCATTCTGGCAGAATCCTCCGCTCCCGCCCCCATCCTCGTCGGGGAGTTTGTTCGCTCAACCTCCGCAGAAGATGAGCTGGATTATCACTCGCTATCTGGTATGGGGGCCTAGATGACCTTCCTACGGATCGCCTGAATATGATCGCCCCTCCCGTAGAACGCGGCGTTCCGGCCCCGGCAGAAGAGGTTCGCGCGGCTGCGCGGAAAGCCGCCACACGGAGATATACCTCCTATATACTCTTTACGCTTTGTGCTGTTATATATCTGTTGCCCTTTATGCGAGTCCTGCGGGAGGGCACGGACGAAGGATCACTGCTTGTTGGCGCAGTGAGGATCATTCACGGCCAGCTCTTCGCCCGCGATTTCTTTGAGGTCATAGGACCGGGTACATTCTACTGGCTGGCACTTTCCTTCAAAATATTTGGCGTATCTTTCGCGGCGACACGAATCTGCTTGTTCATTACGTCGCTAGGGACGAGCCTACTCATGTATTTTCTGTCGCGGCGCGTGTGCGAAAGATACTTTCTGCTTCCCTGCGTTCTTCTTGCCGGCATATATTACGGAGCGTGGCCTGCTGTTAATCATCATGAGGCAAGTACCTTCTTCGCATTGCTGTCCTTTGCCTGCATCGTCTTGTGGCAGGATAGGCAAAGGAGAAGCCTTGTACTCGCTGCAGGTGCACTCGCCGGAGTAACCACCTGCTTTCTTCAGCCCAAAGGAATTCTATTACTTGTTGCCATGATGCTGTGGCTTTGGTTACAGCGCCGACGTCGGCAGACCTCACTCTCAGCACTGCGCCTTCTCCTCGTCGCATACTGTAGCGTGGTCGGGGTTGTTCTTATCTGGTTCTGGAGCCGGGGAGCGCTCTGGGACCTTATCTATGCGAACTTCCTCTGGCCTCAACGGTACTACGGCACAGTAAATACCGTGCCTTATGCCCAAGGCCTTCTCACCTACTACTGGAATAGTTGGGTTGTTGCCAAGGACAGTTTCTACTGGATTTATCCGATGGCGGCGGTCATGATCGTGCCGTTTCTTTTCCTGGCGGCTCTTCCTGCGCTTTTACTCGTACTCGGTACGCTGCAAAGAACAATCGCTTTTAGGCCGCAGATGATGTTGTATTGGCTGTGTGGATCGGCATTGTGGCTGTCGGAGATTCACCGGAAAGACATCTACCATCTTGTATTTGCGTCTCCGATCCTGATCATTCTATGCGTCTACCTTCTAAGTCAGTACCGAGCGAAAATTGCTGACCTGAGCTTGCAGGTCCTTGTTATTAGCGTCTCTTGTCTCTTATGTTTTAACTTGTTTCTGGCCCTGATAACCCATCCAATCAAAACTCGCGTGGGTTCGATTGCCATGTTCAAGGAAGATGCAGCCTTAACCTTTGTAAGCACACATACAGTTCCGGGAGAAGAGATATTTTCCTATCCGTATAGCCCTGTCTATTACTTCCTCACCGCCACAAAAAATCCGACACGTTACAGCATCCTGCTCTATAACTACAACACCCCTGCCCAGTTTCATGAGGTCATCCAGACCCTGGATCAACACAAAGTCAAGTATGTAGTGTGGGATACAAAGTTTCAGGCGTCAGCTTTCCCGGATGTCTTCCCCTCGTCGGTGCGTAAGCCTCCTGACGGCTTCTTAATCGAGTCTTACCTGGAATCGCACTATAACCTCGTGGAATCATTCGATGGTGTCCGGATCATGGAGCGAAAGAGTGAAGACCATTCAAACTAGGGATAGGATTCCCCCTGAATTCGACCAATATGCGCCTTCCTACGCTGAGTTGCTCGAAGACCCGGTCAGGAATCGATTCGCACGCGATCCCCTCCATTTTCATCGCAGGAAGTGGGCTCTGATCGAGGCACTCCTGAAGCGTACCGGCGTAACTTTGGGAACCCTGAGATGGCTGGATGTTGGTTGCGGCCGAGGTGAGTTGTTGGAACTGGCAGGAAAAAACTATGCGCAGGCGATAGGTTGTGATCCATCTTCAAGCATGCTGTCCCCCAACACACCATTCAAAATGTATAAACAACCTTCGCCGATTGAGTTGCCGTTTGAGGACAACTCTGTGGACTTTGTAACTGCCGTATGTGTCTATCATCATGTTCATGGGGGAGACAGAACGCTGCTTACCGGTGAGATCTGGCGAGTGCTCACCCCCGGCGGTTTGTGTTGCATTATCGAGCACAATCCATGGAATCCGATCACGCGGACAATTGTGAAGAGATGTCCGGTCGACGTTGATGCGGACCTCATTACCGCACGAGCGACGAACACGCTATTTGAAGCTTTCGGCTTTGAACCTCTCAGGACTGATTACTTCCTCTACTTCCCGGAACGGCTCTTTAATAGGTTCGGAGCATTGGAGAGCGCGCTTTATAAACTTCCATTTGGCGGTCAGTACGCGTTGCTGACCCGAATGCCCGCACAATAGAGCACATGATACGACTGCCATGGTACTCGAAGCAGGAGATTGCCTTCCGTGGACTGATGATCTGCGCTTACGATGGTTGCGTCCTGACAGGGGATGTCCCGAAGCAGAAGTACGTCTATTACCGCTGTACCGGCAACCGTGGCAAATGCGATCTCCCGCGCTTCAAGGAAGAAGTTTTGTCAGAGCGTCTCGGTGAACCATTGAAAGGACTTCAGGTGCCGCCAGAGATCGTCACGCAGATCGTGACCATGCTGCATGAGGCCCAGAGCCAGATCGAGAACAGATTGGCACAGGAGAGAGCGCGGCTGGAATCCCGGCTCACATCCATACGAAATCGCATGGACTCCGCCTACGTTGACAAGCTGGATGGCAAGATTCCCGAAGACTTCTGGGAACGCAAAATGAACGAGTGGAGAACGGAAGAGCAGAAGGTGAAATCTGCCATGGACGGTCTTGCCAGCACTGAAAGCACCGACAGAGCACTGGATGCTCAGCGTGTGTTCGAACTCACGAATAAGGCCTATTTACTGTACTTTTCGCAGGATTCCACAGAAAAAGCCAAACTGCTAAGAATGATGTGTTCGAACTTTTCCGTCGACGCACTAAACGTCACGCCCACATACAGATACCCCTTCGACATGATCTTCAAAAATGCCAAATTGGAAAAATGGTCGGGACGACTAGATTCGAACTAGCGACCTCACCCACCCCAAGGGTGCGCTCTACCAGGCTGAGCCACGTCCCGACTATGGTTGCGCGTCTGCCCAGGAGGGCGACGGCGGGGTATCTTGCAGACCTAAGTGTACACGACTGGAGCCCTTTTCGCGCTGGCCAGACACGAAACAGCTAGTGCGTCGGAGCGACGAATTCCTTGGGCAGCGAGCCGCCTTCGCCGAAGAAGAACTCGTTCATCTGCTCCACCAGAAACTCCTGCGCCTCCCTCGTCCAGGGCTGCAGGCGATATTCATTCAACAGCATCTTCTGGCGCTCCACCCACTCGCCCCAGGCCTTCTTCGAGACGTTCTTATAAATCTTCTGGCCGAAGTCCGAATCAAACGGAGCTTCGTCGAGACCTTCCATTTCAGCCTTGTATTTGGTGCAGAAAACCATGTGCGCCATTTGAAATAAATCTCCTTGGAAGTCTCTATTTTACGCAGATTCTTCAGAAAGCGTTCAGTATGCCTGCTCTTCTAATTTTTAGACCAGTCTGAAGAGCTTTTCCCAAATCATTGGGATCCCTCGCCGCAGGCGGAGGACCTGCTTTCCTTGCCGAAATCAAACAGCTCTTCTTCATTTCTTTTTCCGCTTGCCCTTTGTCTTTTTATTCCGCGCCCGATCTTTCGGCTTACCGGAGCGGTTTGGACTGGGATGAGCGCTCTCTTTCTTCGCAGCCGCCTTCCCCTTCTTCTTGCGAAGCGATCCGGCCCCACTCGCTAAATCTTCCTCCGAAGGCAGCAGCGCAAACTGGAGGCGTCTCTGCTGGCGGTCAATGCGGTCGAGCAGCACATGGACACGCTGCCCCATCCTGAAGACGCGACCGTTACGTGCACCCACGATCTGCCGGTCGGTGTCGCGGAAGATATAGCGATCATCCTGAAGCGTGGCAATCGGAACCAGCCCTTCGATGAACAAGTCATCGAGTTCGACAAAAAAACCGTACTTCGTGCACGAAAGAATGATGGCGTTGAAGTCTTCGCCGACACGGTCTTCCATGAAGCGGATCTTCTTCCACTCAATCAGCTCACGCTCGGCGTCGTCGGCGCGACGCTCAGCCTGACTCGATTCCGTAGCAATGGCTGCAAGCTCCGCTTCCGGGATCGGTTCCGCGAGGCTCCGTCCTTTCTCGCTACGTTTTTTCTCGTGGCCCGGCCCGCGCATCTCCCGCCACGGTTGAGGATCGGTGCTCAGAATTGCCGCGCCTTCAGGATTCGCTCCCGCCTGCAACAGGTCGCGCAGAAGCCGGTGGACGATCAGATCCGGGTAACGCCGAATCGGCGACGTGAAGTGTGTGTAACTAGGCGAGGCCAGCGCGAAGTGGCCCACATTCTGCTCGCTGTATCGCGCCTGCTTCAGCGACCGCAGCATCAGGTAAGCCAGAATCTGCTCCTCGGGCTTGCCCTCGATCTTCGCCGTCAATCGCTGATACATCTGCGGAGTTACCGGAATCGACTCGACAACCTCATGCGTCTTCGCTGCTCTGCCTCCGTTGTGGCCAGCCCCTCTCGATGCCCGCCGGTCCGTCTTCATCTGAACCCGCTTCACCGGCAGGCTGCTGAAGCCCAGCGAGTAACCGAACTGGCTCGCCGTCTCTTCAAAGTCAACGATCCGCTTCGGGTCGGGCATCTCGTGGATGCGATAGAGACTCGCCGCCCCCTGCGCCTCAATCCAGTGCGCGACGCACTCGTTGGCCGAGAGCATGAACTCCTCAATCAAGCGGTGCGACCAGCCGCGCTCGGAGCGAACGATCGCTTCCATGTTGCCTTCAGGGTCGAACTGCACCACCGGCTCCGGCAGGTCGAAATCGATGGAGCCGCGACGGTGGCGTTTCGCATTCAGCTTCAACGCAAGCTCATACATGCGCTCGAAGTCCGGCACCAGCGGCGCAAACTCCGCACGTGTGGCCGCATCGCCATCGAGCACCGCCTGAATCTGCGTATACGTCATGCGCCGGGCGCTGCGAATGATGCCTTCGCACAGCTCATAGCCAAGCACCTCGCCGCGCGTATCGATCTCCATCAGGCAGCTCAGCACCAGTCGATCTTCATCCGGCCGCAGGCTGCACATCCCGCTCGAAAGCTCGGACGGCAGCATTGGAATCGCGCGGTCAGGAAAGTAAACCGAGGTTCCGCGCAGCCGCGCCTCCAGATCGAGCGCCGTTCCTGGCCGAACATAGTGGCTCACATCTGCGATATGCACCTGAAGCTGCCAGTTGCCGTTCGCCAGCGGCTCTACCAGCACAGCATCGTCGAAGTCCCGCGCCGTCTCTCCGTCGATCGTGACGATCGGCAGACCGCGAAAATCTCTGCGCCATTCCAGCTCGTCGGCAGCCAGCGTCTCCACCGTCTGCGCCGCAGAAGCCGTCGCCTCAGCCAGCACATTTGCGGGAAAGGTATACGGCAGATGATGCTTGCGAATGATGATCTCAACATCGACGCCAAACGCATCCGGCGGCCCCAGCACCTCGATCACTCGTCCCCGCGCAGGGCGTCCCGGCGCAGGAAAATCCGTAATCTCAACATCCACCGCGAGCCCTTCGAGCGGCCGGTGCGGATCAAGCTCTTCTGACCAATGTCTCTGCTGCGCCTGCGCCTCTTCACCCAGCACACGATGCGGCGTCTGCTTCGGCCTGACGGCAGTCTCCGCGCCCTCGGGAATCAGAATCGCCTGCGTCATCCGCTCATCCAGCGGCGTAACGTAATTCCCATTAATTAAGGGAGCACTCTCCCAGGCATTCTCTCGTCCCCGCGCCCGCGCATAATGAAAGATTCCCACCACCGTAGGATTTCGCCGCGTCAACACCCGCGCCACGCGGCCCGAACGACGCCCATCGCGGCCCGGCGCGGCCTCATCCACCAGAACCTCATCGCCCTGCATCGCCCCATTCAATTCATTCGGTGGAATAAACAGATCGTCTTCGCGGCTGGTGCTCTGATTCGGCCGCACAAAGCCATAGCCATCGCGATGCAGATCGATCTTTCCCGCCACCAACCGGTCACGCGTCGCGCGATGCTCCACAGGCTGCTCGACGCTGCTATTGCTATTACGCGAAGCCCGCGCCGTCTTCTCCGGAGCGGCAGCCGGCAAGCTCCACTGGTCCGTATCGATCTTTACCAGCTCGCCCCGCGCCGTCATCCGCGCCAGTTGCTCCAGCAGCAACCGCCGTTCGCGCCCGCCGCCCAGCCCCAGCTCGCGCACGAGCTGCTTATACCCGGCGCGCTGCCCGGCCGAGCGTTCGATCCGGTGAATCAGTTCACGGTCACTTCGGGGATACGGTGTCCTGGCCATCTCACTCTGAGCATACCGCCCGGGCCACCTGCCCGCGGCAGCAGCGGCTAATGCTGCGCCTTCGACATCTCCGCCGCCTGTTCGAGCGTCGTCCCCGCAGGCACCTGGGTAAAGTCCTTCTGCACCTCATCCTGCTGCTGGCCGATGTTTTTGAACAGCAGCGCCTTGCCCACAATATGCACATGCGTCTCTGTAATCTGCCACAGCCCCGGCTTCAGCTCGCGCCGCTCCACGCGAAAGGTCCCACCCTGTTTCAGCCGTCCCAGCAGACCCCAGCCAAAGGTCACGTCGCGCACCAGCTTTCCGCTGATCGTCTCGATGCGATGCTGCTTCTTGTCCACCACCAGATCGCCTGCCATCGCGCTCAACACCCGCGACTGCATGTCCGGCGGACTGAAGTCAGGGTTGGGAGAGAAGGTCAGCGTGATTGAATCGCCGTTCTCATTCGCGATCCTCCACAGAAAAGCAGTCGGCAGCATCTTCAGCAACTCCGCCGCATTCTTATCGTCGGACGCCCCATCCCTCCGCTGCTTCGCCATCTTCTCCGGATCGCGGATCGTGCTCTGTATGCGTGCATCTTCTGCCTGTGCTTCGGCCGCCGACAGTGCCGCGCCATTTCTCTCGATCAGCCGCTTCACCGAGCCCTGTGCCGTCTGCACCACAATCGAGACCTTGCCCGCCGCCCGCTGCTCGTCGCGATAGCGCCACAAGCTATGATCGTTGCGGCTGGCGGCAAGCTCGGTATTGACCGCCGTCTGCACAATCTGATTTACGTCCTGTGCGTGCAGTGCTGAAACAGCAAAGAGAACCAAGGCCACACAGCAGAAGAGCTTCGAGCGAGTCAGAATACGCATACTGGTAGGATGCCATCTTTCTACACAGGTTTGTGCCGCAATCATGCGCTGAATCAGATCACTCAACCCCGGCTCACTCCGCAACCGTGACGGACTTCGCCCGCTTGCCCAGCCGCACCGTCAGCCTCGCCGGCAGCGACTCCAGCGTCAGCATCGCCTCGCGGTGTACCTCTGTGCCGACACGCACCGCGCCCTCGGCCAGCTTGCGTGTAGCCTCGCTCCCTGAACTGGCAAGCCCGGCCAGTGCCAGCAGCTTCGCCATCCGTACCGTATTCGGCGCAGCCCCGACGACTGCGCTGTACTCCACCGTCACCTCTTCGAGATCGTCAGCAACCTCGCGCTGCTGAAACTGCTTCGCCCAGTTCTCCGCCGCCGCATCGGCCTCCGCCGCCGAATGAAAGTCGGCAGTAATGGCCCGCGCAAGATTCTTCTTAGCCTGCATCGGATGCAGCTTGCCGTCCATCACCTCGGTCTGCATCTGCGCAATCTCCGACTGGCGCAGATCGGTCAGCAGCGTCCAGTACTTCCACATCAGCTCGTCGGAGATCGACATCAGCTTGCCATACATCTCCGAAGCAAGCTCGTGGATGCCGATCGCATTGTTCAGCGACTTCGACATCTTCTGCACGCCGTCGAGCCCTTCGAGAATCGGCACCATCAGCACGATCTGCTGCGGCTGCCCAAAGTGCTTCTGCAGATCGCGCCCGCGCATCAGGTTGAACTTCTGATCGGTGCCGCCCAGCTCCACATCGCTCTTCAACTCAACCGAGTCGTACCCCTGCGCCACCGGATAGATCATCTCGTGCAGCGCAATCGGCTGCTCCGCGTCGAAGCGCTTGTGAAAGTCCTCCCGCTCCAGCATCTGCGACACCGTAAACTGCGCCAGCAGCCGCACCATATCGTAGTAGTTCAGCTTGTCCAGCCACTCGGAGTTGTAGCGAACTTCGGTCTTCTCGGGATCGAGAATCTTGAACACCTGCTCCTTGTACGTCTCCGCGTTGGCGGCAATTTGCTCCGGCGTCAGCGGCTTGCGCGTGACGTTGCGTCCGGTCGGATCGCCGATCAGCGCGGTCGAATCTCCGATCAAAAAGATGACCGTATGCCCAAGCTGCTGAAAGTGGCGCAGCTTGCGAATCAGCACTGTATGCCCCAGGTGCAGATCAGGAGCTGTCGGATCAAACCCCGCCTTAATGCGCATCGGCTTACCCGAGGCGATGGATTGCTGAATGCGCTCCTTAAGAGCGTCCAGCGGAATAATCTCGGCAGCGCCCTTGGTGATGAGGTCAAGCTGATCTTCAAGCGATAAAAAATTAGGCATGTTCTTCAAGTATAAAGATGTTTCATGCCTGACCGCAGACCTAAACCCGACCGTCCCACTCCGCACAAAGACAAGCTCTGCAAGACCTGCCGCCGCTCCATCCAGTGGCAGAAGAAGTACGAGCTGGACTGGGACATCATTAAATTTTGCAGCGAGGCGTGCAGCGGCTATCGCTCCGGCGAAAAAGATGCAGCTCTCGAAGCGGCCATCCTTGAGCTGCTCGCCGAACGCAGCGCTGACGGAGACAAGACCAAAACCATCTGCCCCTCCGAAGCTGCCAAACTTGTCAGCGGCGATGCCCGCGGCAAAGATAAAGCCACCCGCCGCGACTGGGAGGCCCTCATGGAGCCAACTTGCGCCGCCGCCCGCCGACTCGCAGCCGCAGGAAAGATCGATATCACCCAGCACGGAGCCACCATCAACCCCTCCACCGCCAAAGGCCCCATCCGCTTGCGCCTGCGGTAGGGAGAATCCTCGTTGACGGGTGCCCCATCTTCGCGACGGCCTTATCGTCGCTAAGGTGGGCATTCGCGCCAGACGCGAACCGTTCTCCTCCAATCCACCAAAAATCATCGGGTGCCCCATCCATCGCGCACTTTGCGATGGGTGGGAGAATACACGTTCCCCTCCGGCTTTTGCGCCGCTTTCCCACCCCATATACTCACCCCATGGACGCCGAACGCATCCGCGCCTTCCTCCTCCAACTTCCGCACGTCGTCGAAACCGCCCAGTTCGGCGGCCTCGTCTATTGGGTCGGCGACAAGGCCATTGGCGGCAAGATGTTCGCCTGGGTCAAGCTCGAACAAACCGACAACCACCCTCGCGTCATCTCCTACCCTGCCGGGTCGGAGCGCTTCGCCGATCTGCTCGAGATCGACGGCATCTTCCCCGCCCCTTACGTCGCCCGCATCCACTGGGTCGCGGTCGAGCGCTGGAGTGTCTTCCGCACCGCGGAGTGGGAGCAGCAGCTCCGCGCAGCCTACGACCTGACCCTCGCCAAGCTCCCACCCAAAACCCGGGCCAACCTCGCTCTGCCAAAGACCAGGCAAAGACAACTCATCGCCGAGCGCCGCAAATTACTCTCGTCTCGCCCACCCAAGTCATAGATCCCATTGACGTTTTCAGCGCTGCTCCTGAAAAACACAAGCAAAAAGCCTGTCAAGCCCCCAAAGCACTTAACCTACACAAAACAAAGCAAATAGAGATTGCAAAACAGTATAGATCGAAGGACGCGGCACAACTGAAGCCTGCCCCAGACTCCGCCTCCATTTGCTTTATTTTGAATAATTTACGGCTAACTCTTTTAGATGGAAGACTTTGGAAATTAACTCCTTTTATTCCAAGACTTTGCAAGGAAAGTACCTCCGGGGGTCCCCTAAGTCCTCTGCCACTCCATCTTCGCGGTGAAGATTCCCCGAAAGGCTGGCCAGTAGGCCCAGATCAGGAACAGCTCCAACGCCGTTGCAAACAGCCCCGGCCCAATGCCCGGCAGCAACGTGAGGTGGAACAGCAGAATATTCACCAGAAACGGTCCCAGAATCGTCAGTCCCACCGGAACGTAACGCCCGACCAGCAGTAGCACAGCAGCGATCACATACAGCACCCCGTGGAAGGCAACCCACCCATGTTTGAACATGATGTCCGACATCACCGCGCCGTCTCCCGGCGGGATTTGTCCGGGGATAAAGTGGAAGAAGTTGTTGAGGCCGAAGATAAGAAATATCAGGCCAAGCAGGACACGAGCGATCACAACGGCTATCTTCATATTCGGATAGGCTCCAACATTCGAGGATTGGCAACCGTCACGAAAACAGTGCGATTGCGTGAGAATGAGATTATCGGAGAAGCGGGATCTATGCAGAATATTTTTACCCGAACGATTCATACCCTCTAGCCGTCCAAGAATCAAATGGATGCGGGGCCAACGGAGTTTTGATTGCGATGAAGAGGATGAATAAAGTTCTTTGCGCCCTGCTGTTCGCCACCCTCTCAGGCGCCTTCGCCCCACCGCTCCTGCACGCGCAGGCCAGCGATCTCCCCAATGCGACGACCACCCAGCCCAGCCCGCAGACACAGGAGCAGCGCGGACGCCAGTTGATGGACCAGATGGTCGCCGCGCTCGGCGGAGACGCCTGGCTCAACCGCAAAGACATGCAGTTTCACGGCCGCATCGCCAGTTTTTTTCAGGGCCGGCCCAACGGCATGATCGTCGAGTTCGACGCCTGGCACCAGTTTCCCGATGCCACCCACCAGGAAGCCCAGCGCATCGGCTTCCTAACCGACAAGAGCATGCTCTTTCCCGGCAAGAAGATCGATGTCGTCCAGATTTGGACCGGTGGCGAAGGCTACGAGGTCACCTACAAGGGCAAAACCACCCTGCCCAAAGATCAGGTGGAAGATTACTACCGTAGACAGGCCCACTCTCTCGAAGAGGTCGTCAGCAAGTGGCTCAAGGCCCCGGGCGTCATGGTCCTCTACGACGGCACCAGCATGGTCGAGCGCCGCATGGCTGATAAGGTCACCATCCTCAGCGCAAACAACGACGCCGTCACCATCGATCTCGATTCCACCACGCACCTGCCGCTGCGCCGCACCTTCGAGTGGCGCAACACCACCTTCAAAGACCACGACGAGGATGTCGAAGAGTACAACGACTACCACACTTTCCAGGGACTTCCAACCGCCCTCACCATCACCCGCTATCACAACGGCGACATGGCGAGCCAGCGCTTCCTCACCCAGGTGCAGTACAACACCGGCCTGCCGCACGAGCTCTTCAATCCCGACAACCTGCTCAAAAAGAAGTAACCCGGCAGTTTATACTCATGGCTGCCATGACAGATCCCAAGCCTGAACACCAGACCGATTCTTCGCCGGCACGTGAGCCCGCCAAGCAGACGATGGACATCGTCGAGATCATGTCCATCCTGCCGCACCGCTATCCCTTTCTGCTCATCGACCGCGTCGTCGAGATGGCGCGCAAGCAGCGCATCGTCGCCATCAAGAACGTCAGCCTGAACGAGCCGCACTTTCAGGGACACTTTCCCGACTATCCGATCATGCCCGGCGTGCTGATGGTCGAAGCCATCGCGCAGGCTGGTGGCGCGCTTCTGCTCACCGAGATTCCCGACCGCGCCGACAAGCTGATGGTCTTCACCGGAATCGAGAACGCCAAGTTCCGCCGCCCCGTCGTTCCCGGCGACCAACTGCGCATCGAGGTCACCGTGCTGCAATGGCGCAGCCGCGCCGTCAAGATGCTCGGCATCGCCACCGTCGACGGCAAAGTAGCGTGCGAGGCAACCGTGATGTGCCAGCTCGTGCCGCGCGCGGCCAAGAAGCCTGCCGCCGAGGTACCAGCCGAGTGAGCATCCACTCGACCGCAATCGTCGCCGCGGGAGCCATCATTCCGGAGTCCTGCACGGTCGGGCCTTACTGCACCATCGGCGCGAACGTCGTGCTGGGCGAAGACTGCGAGCTGGTCTCGCACGTCGTCCTCGATGGCCACCTGACCCTCGGTAAACGGAACCGCATCTTCTCCTTCGCCTGCCTCGGAATCGCGCCGCAGGACCTGAAGTACGCAGGCGAGCCGACCCGGCTTGAGATCGGCGACGACAATACCATCCGCGAGTACGTCACCATCTCCCGCGGGACAAATGGCGGAGGCGGTCTCACGACGGTGGGCAATGGCTGCCTCATCATGGCCTACACTCACATCGGCCACGACTCGCATATCGGCAACGGCTGCATTCTGGCCAACTCCGCCACGCTTGCCGGGCACGTCATCGTTGAGGACTACGCTGTCGTCGGCGCACTCTGCCCGGTGCACCAGTTCTGCCGCATCGGCAAATACTCCTACATCGGCGGCGGCACTACGATTACGCAGAACGTCCTGCCCTACTCGCTCACCAGCATCGAGCGCAACAACCATGCCTACGGTCTGAACAAGGTCGGCCTCGAACGCCGCGGCTTCACACCCGAGCAGTTGAAAGAGCTGCGCGCCGCCTACCGCCTGCTGCAAGCCTCGAAGCTGAATACGACCCAGGCGCTCGAAGCCATCCGCGAGACGATAACGAAAGGCGCTGGCGAACACGTCGCCTACCTCGCCGACTTCATCGCCAACAGCGACCGCGGCATCATCAAGTAAGTTCAGCAAAGAAAGCACTCTCGTCACAAGAAAGGTAGACTGGCTTTCACCTATGACATCCTCTTTTTGTTCCGCTTTCAAATCCATCCTCGCTCTGCTCGTCTTTGGAGTGTCGACTGCCGCGTCACCCGCTTCGGCGCAAACCCCTGCTCACATTCGCGTTGCCGTGGTCGGTCTGAACCACGACCACATCATGGGCTTCCTGCATACGCTGCCGTCGCATCCCGAGGTCGAACTCGTCGGCATCTCCGAACCCGACGCCGCGCTGCGCCAGAAGTACGCCACGCGCTTCCACCTTCCTGAAAGCCTCTTCTACTCCTCCGAAGCCGCCATGCTCGCCAAGACCCACCCGCAGGCGGTCCTCGTCTATACCTCCATCGCCGGGCATCGCGCAGCCATCGAGCAGGCCGCGCCGCTGCATATTCCGGTCATGGTCGAAAAGCCGCTGGCCACCACCGTCGAAGATGCGCTGGCCATCCAGAAGCTCGCGGAGAAGTACAACATCCCCGTGCTGACGAACTACGAGACCACCTGGTACGCCTCGAACACCGCGGCCAACAAGCTGCTTGAGAGCGGCCAGATCGGCGATCTGCGCAAACTCGTCTTTCACGACGGCCATCGCGGCCCCAAAGAGATCGGCGTCAGCCCGGACTTCTTCAAGTGGCTCACCGATCCCAAACAGAACGGTGCCGGAGCACTCTTCGACTTCGGCTGCTATGGCGTCGACCTCACCACATGGATGATGCACGGCGAACTGCCGCTCACCGTCACCGCCGTCACCCTGCACATCAAGCCGGAGATCTATCCCAACGTCGATGACGACAGCACCATCGTCCTCACCTACCCGCACGCGCAGGCCATCATTCAGGGCTCGTGGAACTGGCCTTTTGATCGCAAGGACATGGAGGTCTACGGTGTGAAGGGCTACGTCGATACGCTTTATGTGGACGGCGCGCCCGGCGTGAAGCTCCGCATCCGTCTCCCCGGCGAACACGTCGAGCATGTCGAAGACGCTCCCGCGCTTACCTCGCCGAACGACAACTCGCTCGACTACCTGGGCGCGGTCCTCGGCGGAACGCTCAAGCCACAGCATGACATGACCTCGCTCGACACTAACGTGACTGTCGTGCGCATTCTCGACGCCGCAGGACGCTCCGCTGCGACGGGCCGCACTATTCACCTCAGGGACGAAGTCGAAGGCAAGAAGTAGGCCCGCTCCTGAGACTTACACTCGTTCAATATGAATAAACTCGGCCTCATCGCCGGCAACGGTCGCTTCCCTTTCCTCCTCCTTGACGCTGCACGCGCCCACGGCCTTCGGGTCGTCGTTGCAGCGATCAAGGAGGAGACTGATGTGGAGATGGACGCTCGCGCCGCCGCCGATGCCGACATTCATGTTCACTGGATGTCGCTCGGCGAACTCTCCCGCCTCATCGAGACCTTCCAGGCCGAAGGCGTCACCCGCGCCGTGATGGCAGGACAGGTCAAGCACAAGCAGATCTTCTCCAGCATCCGTCCCGATTGGCGCCTGGCAAAACTGCTGCTCAACCTCCGCACCCGCAACACCGATATGCTTCTCGGAGCCGTGGCCAAAGT
>Ga0068855_100004126_pt1 | contig 17717 bp, 19 predicted proteins | sample KBSCornC52_FD_66592 | JGI IMG/M metagenome (GOLD analysis project Ga0068855, IMG submission 66592) | Corn rhizosphere microbial communities from Kellogg Biological Station, Michigan, USA - KBS Corn C5-2 | ecosystem: Host-associated > Plants > Roots > Rhizosphere > Soil ...
GGTGCTGGCGCTGGCTCTGAAGGGGAGCCGCGACAATATCAAGGCGCACCTGTTCAAGGCGATGAGCTCGCGCGCGGTGGAGATGCTGAAGGAAGACATGGAGGTGATGGGGCCGGTCCGCATGCGGGATGTGGGACATGCGCAGCAGGAGTTGCTGGCGCTGGCGCGGCAGTTGGAGAGCGAGGGACGGATGATTCTGAAGATGGAGGTGGATGATGAACTCGCCGTCTGAGGATCGAGCGGATCATGGCCGCGTGACGGGATTCCCTTTGGGGCTGCCGGGTGTGGAGTCGAGTAAGAAAGTTGTTTCGCGGCTGGAGTTTCATTCGGTGGGACAGGTGGACTCGGTGCCGGAGCCGTCACAGTTGGCTGCGGAGGCGGTCGTGCAGGAGGAGCCAGCGGCGCTGGAGGCGCGGATGCAGTTGCAGGCGGACGAAGCGCTGGCTCGGATGGAAGCTGCACGAGCAGAGGCGCGAGTGGAAGCTCGGACGGAGTGGGAGACGGAACTGTCCGAACGGGTGGCGGAAGAGCGAGCGATGGTTGCGCGGGCGTGCGAAGAGTTTGCGCGGGAGAGGGTGAAATATTTTGCGGGCGTGGAGGCTGAGGTGGTGAAGCTGTCCCTGGCGATTGCGGCGCGCGTGCTGCACAGGGAGGCGCAGGTGGATCCTTTGTTGCTGACGGCGGCTGTTCGAGTAGCGCTCGAGAAGGTGGCGGAGGATAGCGCGGTGGTGTTGCGCGTGCCTGTGGAGGATGTCGAGAGGTGGCGTGAAGTTGTTGCAGGGGAGACAGAGTCTGCTGTGCGGTTGATTGGAGATGAGAGGCTGGGAGCGGGAGAGTGTGTGCTCGATACTAGCGTTGGAAGGGTGGAGTTGGGCGTGGGCGCTCAGTTGGCTGAGATCGAGCGAGGATTTTTTGATCTGTTGCAGCAGAGGCCGGCTTGATGGTTAGGGAGCTGGGGTTGGACGCGCCCGAGTGCCTGGGACCTTATTTTGCGCAGCTTCGAGCGCGGCCAGCGTGGCGATGGAGCGGACGCGTGGTCGAGGCAAATGGGCAGACGGTGGAGTCGGAGGGGCCGCTTTGCTCTGTGGGCGAGTGCTGCGAGATTGTGGATGGCGATGGGCTGAGGCATCGCGCGGAGGTGATTGGATTTCGCGGGCGGCATGTGCTGGCGATGCCCTTGGAGGCGACGCAGGGGATTCGCTATGGAGACGCAGTGCTTGCCATGGGTGTGACACCGGCGATTGCGGTGGGGACGGAGATGGAAGGAAGAATCGTGAATGCGCTGGGCGCTCCGCTGGATGGACGAGAGACGCCGCGAGTGGCCGAGATGTGGCCTTTGGATGGAGCGGTGCCGGACGCGATGGAGCGGGAGCCGATCCGGGAGCCGCTGCAGACGGGGCTGCGCGTGCTGGATGGAATGTTGACGGTGGGACGCGGGCAGAGAGTGGGGATCTTCGGCGGGTCGGGCGTGGGGAAGAGCACCTTGATCGGGATGATGACGCGCAATACGGCAGCTGATCTGACTGTGGTTGGCCTGGTGGGTGAGCGCGGGCGTGAGGTGCGGGAGTTCGTCGAGGATTCGCTGGGCGAGGAAGGGCGGAAGCGGTCGGTGGTGATGGTATCGACGTCCGATCAGAGTCCTTTGCTGCGGATGCGGGCAGCGATGGCGGCTACGGCGGTGGCGGAGTTCTACGCAGCGAGGGGCAAGCATGTTTTGCTGGTGCTGGATTCGCTGACACGGTATGCGATGGCGGCGAGAGAGATTGGACTGGCAGCGGGAGAGCCGCCGGCTAGCAAGGGTTATACGCCATCGGTGTTTGCGCGGTTGGCAAAGCTCGTGGAGCGGGCGGGAAATTTCAGGAACGGGAGTATTACGGCTTTCTATACGGTGCTGATGGAAGGGGACGATCAGCAGGATCCGGTGGTGGATGCGGTGCGATCGCTGCTGGATGGGCACGTGGTATTGTCGCGGTCGATGGCGACAGCGGGCTGGTATCCGCCGGTGGATGTGCTGGATTCATTGAGCAGGCTGATGCCAACCGTGACGACGCCGGAGCACAGGGCGCGTGCAGCACTGGCGCGGCGGTTGCTGGCTGCGTATGCGCGGTCGGAGGACTTGATTCGAATTGGAGCATACAAGGCTGGCACCGATGCGGAGCTGGATCGGGCGATGCGGGCGATGCCTTTGCTGCGGGCGTTTCTGGAGCAAGGAAGCGGTGAGCGCGTGACAAGCGACGAGGCCGTGGCACAGCTTCAGGCGATGGAGTTGTAGCGATGCGAACTCGTTTGCACGGGCTGAAACGGCTGGCGGCTCTCTATGGGGCGGTTGAGGAGATGCACTCGGTGGATTTGCAACGGAAGATGTTGGCGGTACGTGAGGCGCAGCAGGCGATCGGCATGCAGCACAAGGCGGCGCAGGCAGCCGGATTGCATGGCCGAGAGGCTTTGACCACCGGGGATCGCATGGGTTGGACGATGGCCGAGACGCTGCGACAGATGGCTGGCTCGAAGAGGCGGAGGTTGGAAGAGATTCGGCGGGAGCGAGAGAGTTTGAGTGATCAGGCGAAAGAAGAGTATGTCGCGAGTCGGTTGAAGAGTGAACAGATCAAGTGCGTGGTCGAGCGTGTGCGGGAACGGGCGGAGAACGAAGAACAACGTCGGATGCAGACCGCTTCGGATGACCGGTTTCTGGCGCGGCAGCGGTGGACAGATCAGCAGAGTGAGCAACACGCGGATGAGCAGATGAAGGCTTCCTAATGCCGGAGGAGATTTCTTTGGCCGTTGGAGTGCAGCGTTGATGTACGAGGAAAAAGGAATGGACATGTTGACCACTGCGGTTGTGATGTCGGCCGGCAGGGAACAGGCGGGCGTCCTTGCTGTGTCCTCGGATAGAGCACAAGCCAAGGGGACGTCGTTTGCGAAGAGCTTCGATGAAGAAGTTGCTCTGGCTGTGGATGCGGATACGAAGACTAGTTCAGAGGAAGGTGTTGCAGAGGTGCAGGATCGCACGCCTTTGCAGGTCCCGGGCGAACTGGTTGCTACGCTGGTTGCGATAAAGGCGGGCACCGGTTCGGCTCAGGCGGGGGCAGTGTCAGAGGGCGACAAGAATGTGGCCGGGACGAAGAGTGTGAATGGACCCTTGGTCTCTACCGTGCCAGCTGCAAAGACGAGCAATCAAACGAGCGTTGGTATTGTGACGACGGTGGGTGGCGCGAATCCTGTTTCGGGTGGCTTGCTGGTTCAGACGCCTGAGAGAGATGTTGGGGCGGTACAAAAATCACTGGCAGGAACGATTGACGAAGCTGCGGGGACGCAACCGGCGGTTCAGAAAGATGCACCGACTGAGGATGCGGTAAATGCGATTTCTACTGAGGCCGTGAGGGATAAGGGGCAGGAGCGGTCTGTTGGACTGCGTGCCGCCGAAGGGGCTTCGGGGAACAAGAAGACAGGTGCGGCAGAGGGTGCTGTGCCAGTTGCTTCGGCAAAGCAGACGTCGAAAAGCCAAGAACAAAAGGGTGAGCATACGACGGCGCTGGAGACTGCTGGCGCGACTGGGAATGTAGCTGTGACAGTTGCAAATACAACTATGGATAGCGGTGCGCTCGTTGGCACTTCTGTACCGGTTGCGGTAGTTGTGCCTGTATCCGCGCAGTCGAATGGGGCGGCAAAGACGCCGAAGGCCAGCAGCTCCGACCATGAGACGGGAAAGATGATTGGTAAGGCTATTTCTACGACGAGCTCTGAAAGGAGCGCGGCTGCGGCAGTTGTGGGCAAGAGCGGAGGAGTGACTCCGGGCGAGGGAAAGGCGGCGCCCGGCGCTGCGCCCGTTGTGTCGTCGGCGGATGAGGCTGGCTCGGCAAAGGCTGGAAGTGAGTCTGCAAAGAGTGTCGCGCTTGCGTTGGCGACTGGAGATGGTGATGCCGGAAAGGGGCGGAAGGCTAATACCGCCGTGGGACCATCGCATGACGCGGCAGGGGGGTTGTCGCTTGCTGGATTGATCTCTGGAGTTGTGCCTTTGCATAGGGTTGGAGGTGCTGTCAGCACGAATGTGCAAGCACAGGATGGGAGCGCGCAGACGGCCACCGGGCTTCATGCAGGACATGGAGAGTTGGATGGGAGCGGCGGGGTGACACCTCCGGTGATGGATGGAGCGCATCGAACGCTGGCGGCGACACCAACGACCCTTGAGGTGGGGATCGCCAATGGAACGCAGGGGTGGCTGAAGATTCGGGCCGAACTGGCGACGGGAGGCGGAGTGAATGCGTCACTTTCCACTGCTTCGCCAGCAGGGCAGGAGATGCTGCACCGGGAGTTGCCTTCGCTGGCGGCTTATTTGCAGCAGGCGCAGGTGGCCGTAAATTCGCTTGTCGTTCATCCGGCGATGGCTGGGACTGATTCGCACAGCCTTGCCGGAGGGATGGGAGGCGATGGGAGTGGACAGACGCAGCAGAGAAACGATCAGGGGGGAGAGGCGCGCCAGAGATTGAGCAATCCGGTTCCAAGCTACGTGGAGGAGGCTGTCTATGAGGGCGCGAACGGAGTTGGTGCGGATGGGTTGCTATCGCCGGCGACGTATGCGGGCGGCGGGAGTTGGTTGAACGTAAGAGCTTGAGCAGGAGCGGCAGGGAAAATTCAGAACGAAAAAAGAGGAGAGTGAGTGATGGATGGATTACAGATGAATTCGGTTGGAGGAGTGAGTTCGGGGGCATCGTCTACGGTAGCGTCGGCGCTGGCTCCGCGGAGCCGGGCTTCGCAGGCTGCGCCGAAAGATACACCGGCGACAGGCGCTGCGAACAACGGGAATTCCGCGGCGAATGCGGCAGCAGGGGCATCGGATATTACGTCGAACGACTTTCTTACTTTACTGGTGAGTGAGTTGAAGAATCAGGATCCCACGCAGCCTACGGATCCGAATGCTTATATCCAGCAGTTGGTGGGCGTGAACAGTTTGCAGCAGTTGATCCAGATCAACCAAGGGTTGACGGCGATTGAAGCGCCTGTGACGGGTAGCTCAACCGGAGCGACGACGGGAAGCTAGAGCGGAATTTGGAAAACGATGCATCAGACTGGCGAGCTAATCGTCGCTGGCGGATGGCGATAACGGGAAGTTCAACGATTCATCGATAAGGAGAACGAGATGGGAAATTTTTCGATTGCACTGTCTGGATTGAAAGCTGATTCAGTCGCGCTGAACACGATTGGTAATAATCTGGCGAACCTCAATACGACTGCGTTCAAGGGACAGACGGCGTCTTTTGAGGACCTGTTTTATCAACAGATTGGCGAGTCCGGATCCGGTGATGCGATCCAGACCGGAGCTGGAGTGAAGGTCTCCGGGACGAATACGAACTTTTTACAGGGAAGCCTGCTTCCGACGTCTAATTCAACCGATATGGCGCTGGCTGGGAATGGATTTTTTGTCGTGCAGCAGAACGGTGTGCAGTCGCTGACGCGAGCAGGGAACTTCCAACTGAGTTCGGGCGGCAGTTTGATTACGGTCGATGGCCAGCAGGTGATGGGCTATGGCGCGGTGAATGGGGTCGTGAATCAGAACGCGGGGTTGCAGCCGATCACGATTCCTGTGGGGGCGAATGAGGCGGCGCAGGCGACGGGGAACTTCTCCGTGACGGCGAACCTGAATGCGAGCGCGACGGTTGGTACAACATTTACGACGCCGATTCCAATGTTCGACTCGCTCGGTTCCAGCCACCAGGCGACGGTGACCTACACCAAGACGGGTACAAACACATGGGACTATACGGTGGCGCTGCCTGCCGGTGATGCAGCGGGCGTGCCGTCGAACAATACCGGGACGCTGACGTTCGACCCGACGGGAAAGCTGATTGCGCCGACGGGAAGCGTGGCGAACATTACGTTTCCTGGTCTGACGGACGGGGCGAGCGATATGAGCTTCAACTGGAACCTTAACGATAGCAGCGGGAATCCTACGGTCACGCAACTGGCGACGGCATCAAGCAACAATGGGACGATACAGGACGGATTCACGAGCGGGGTATATCAGAGCTTTACGGTGGATCCTAGTGGCGTGATTACGGCGCAGTTCAGCAATGGACGTACGTCGACGATCGGACAGGTGGCGGTGGCGACTGTAGCGAATACCGCTGGTCTGACGGTGACAGGCAACAACAACTTCACGACGACGGCGGCATCCGGACTGGCGAGCATTGGCGTGGCCGGCACGGGGGGGCGTGGTACGGTGGACGATGATGCACTGGAACAGTCGAATGTGGATATCTCAACCGAGTTCTCGAACCTGATTGTGGCGCAACGGGCGTTCGAGGCCAACTCGAAGACGGTGACGACGTTCGATACGGTGACGCAGGATACGCTGGCGATGATTCGGTAGAAGTTGAGAAGCATTTGAGGCAGCGAGCGGGGTCTGAACCAGAGGGTTGGTTCGGTGCCGGCTAGCTGCCTCTTCTGCTGCCGAAGGTAGAGATCGTGAGCGGGTTCACTCTCGTGAAGATTCGCTAATGTTTGGTCGAGGGTCGTGGCCTCCTGGTTGCACTGTTCCCTGACATTATGGCTGCTTCTCCTACTGTTCTGGCTGGTACTCCTCCCCCTGTCGCTCCTGCTCCGGCTCCGGCAAAGTTCCCGGTGGTTCCGCTGTTGATTGCCGTGGTGCTGGGAGTGGTGATTGCAACGCTGGCAATCGGTGGGCTTGTGTACTACATGGCCCGCTCGGGCCGATTGCCTCTCCGACATGCGGATGCAGCAAAGGCTGGGCCCGTTGCTCCGCTTCCGACTCACGTGATGACGCTGGAGCCGATGCTGGTGAACCTGGTGGATGCCGGTGGCACAGCGTATCTACGGATCTCCATGACGCTGCGTGTGATCGATGGAACGAAAGGCGCCAAGACCAAGGACGATGAGAGCGCTGCGGGCGGCAAGGACGGAGATGCGGCTGTTGCTGCGGTGCGGGATACGGCGCTGACGGTCCTGGGGAGGCAGAGTGCCGAAGGACTGCTGGCTGCCGATGGCAAGGAGCGCCTGAAGTCGGAGTTGAAGGCGGCGTTTGCGGCGAACAACACGGACCCAAAGGTTGCCGATGTGTTCTTTACTGATTTTTTGGTGCAGCGATAGGGCGAAAGATGCTGGAGGGGTGGAGCAGAGATGGAAAAGGCTATCGCAATAACAGGAATGAGTCCGGACGCTCCTGTGTCGGCAATGTCAACGGGGTTGGATCTGGTTCGGATGCCTCCGGCAGCGCCGTGGATGTCACGGATCGAGGAGCATCCGGCGTGGGAGATTCTGTCGGCGATGCGGATGCGGATACGGGCGGAGGTTCCGCTCAGCCGCTTCACGGTGCGCGACCTGCTGGCGCTGGCCGAGGGGCAGGTCTTTGAGACGATGGCACCGGATACGGAAGACGTGCCGGTGAAGGTTGGCCAGGTGCAGATGGGATGGAGCGAGTTCGAAGTGGTGGACCAGCGGATGGCCTTGCGGCTGACGCGGTTGGAGTAGAGCGTCGAGCAAGATTGCGCGGATAAGAACGGAGCAGGACATTGAGTTCGGATTTTGTGGATGGAACGGTGGGTCTATGGGACGGAGCAACGGGATGCAGTTAGTGCAGAGGGCGAGAGCGACGGAGCAACAGAAAATTTCTGTGGGTCCGCAGGGCTTGGCTGGATGGCTGATTGAGTCGTTCCGAAGATGGCGCGGTTTACGCGAGGTACAGGGGAAGCAGATGCGGCTGGTGGAGACGCTTTCGCTTGGAGGCAAGAGAGAGCTGATGTTGGTGAGTTGCGCGGGGGAGAGGTTTCTCGTGGGTCTTGGGCCGGAGGGAGTGGAGACGATTGTGCGGTTGAAGGCCGAGGCCGTGTCGGATGCGGTGGCAGGGTTGGACGAGACATGTCAGTAGGCCGAAGGCTCTTGCGAGCAGGATTGATTTTGGTGGCGTTCGCACTGCCCTCGCCGGTGCTGCGTGCGCAGGCTGGTGTTTTGCATGCGGTCCCATCCCCTGCGTCCATGCGAGCTCATCGCGGGAATAGAGATCGTGCGGCGCAGAGCCTAGATGCGGCCTTTGGGGCGGATGCTGCGAGAACGAAGAAGAAGGACTCGATTGCGGAGGCGCTGGAGGGAAGCAGGAGCGTGCCGTGGTCGATCGTAGTTGGGTTGACCCTGTTGACGCTCCTGCCGGCGCTTCTGCTGGCGATGACTCCCATGGTGCGGCTGCTGGTGGTGTTCCACTTTTTGCGGCAGGCACTGGGGACGCAGACGGCTCCTTCCAATCAGATTTTGATGGGTCTGGCGCTGATGATGACGTGGTTTCTGATGCAGCCGGTGCTGCTCCAAGTGGAGCAGACGGCGGTCGCGCCTTACAGCGCGGGAACGATTACTGGCGCGGAGGCGCTGGATCGCGGCATGGTTCCGGTGAAGCAGTACATGTTGCGCTATGCGCGGGAGAAGGACCTGGCTGTCTTTGCTTCGGCTGGAATGGCGACGCGGCCGAACAGCAAAGAGGACCTGCCGATTCAGGTGGTGGTGCCGGCTTACATCCTGAGCGAGTTGAAGGCTGGGTTTCAGATTGGGGCGGTGCTGTTTCTTCCGTTCCTGCTGGTGGATCTGGTGGTGGCGAGTGTGACGACTTCGATCGGCATGATGCAGTTGCCGCCGGTGGTGATCTCGACGCCGTTGAAGATTTTGCTGTTTGTGATGGTGGATGGCTGGCATCTGCTGGCGGACCAGTTGATTAAGAGTTTCTAATGTTGCGCTTTGCGGAGGCTGGCAGTGGGACCGGATCAGACGGTGGAGATTATGCGGCGAGTGTTGATGGAGGCGATGGTGTTGAGCGCGCCCCTTCTCATTGCCACGTGCCTGGTGAGTCTGGCGGTGAGCTTGCTGCAGACGCTGACCAGCGTGCAGGAGCAGACCTTGACGACAGTGCCGCGATTGGTGGCGGTGTTTGTGGTCGCGATGGTGACGCTGCCGTGGACGGTGCATCGACTGGTCGGCTATACGGTGCGACTGTTGACCGATTTTCACAGGTATTTGGGATAGAGGCAGGATGAGTCCGGACGCTGGCGCATTGATCGAGGATTGGCCGCAGTATCTGACGGCGGGGGTGCTGGTGCTGGTGCGTCTGAGCGGACTGATGGTGTTTGCGCCGATGTTTTCTTCGGCGGCGATTGCGCCACGGATCAAGGCCGGCTTTGTGATTGCGATGACCGTGCTGCTGGCTCCTGCGGTGGCCGCGGTTCCGGGTGCGCGGGCGGTGCTCGATATGCGGGCGGTGCTGGGTGAGCTTGGCGTGGGGCTGGTGTTTGGGCTGTCGCTGTCTCTGTTGAATGAGGCGCTGACGTTTGCGGGAACACTGCTGGGGTTGCAGTTCAGCTTCTCGTTGGTGAATTTGATGGACCCGAACTCGATGATCGAAACTCCGGTGCTGGGACAGATGTTGAGCTGGATGGGCGTGCTGGTCATCATTGGTGCAGGGCTGGATCGGACTTTGCTGGCTGCGGTGGTGCGGAGTTTCTGCACCGTGCCTTTGGGGCAGGCGGTGATTCAGGCGAGGACGGGCGCGGCTCTGGCGATGATGGCGGGGGGAATTTTTCTGGCTGGGCTGCAACTGGCTGCTCCGGTGCTGGCGGCGACACTGACGGTGGAGGTGGTGGTGGCTCTGGTGTCAAGGCTGGCTCCGCAACTGCCGGCGATGGTGGTGAGCATTCCTCTGAAGACGATGGTGGCGTATGTGGTTTTGATTGGGAGCCTGGCGGTTTGGCCGGGGTGGATTGAGCGGCACTTTACGGCATTGCTGGATGCGGCGGGAAGGCTGATGGCGACCGTATGAGCGAGAAGGGAACGGAGCAGGCTACTCCACAACGGAAGAAGAAGGCGAAGGAGAAGGGCGATGTTGTGCATAGCCGTGAGCTGCTCTCGGCGATGGCAATGCTTGGCGGTGTGTTGATGATGGGCGCGGTGGCACATGGGTTTGTTGCGAGCTGGGGGAGAGTATATGTCGATAGCCTGCACGCGGCAGCGGTGGGGGAGAGCAGCCTGGATGGACGTAGTGGAGAGCAGCGTTGGAGCGAGGCCGTGCGGCGGATGATTGGGCCGGTACTGCTGCCAGTGGGGCTTGTGCTGGGAGCCAGTTTTGCTGGAGCACTGGTGTCGGGCGTGGCACAGAGCGGCGGGGTGCAGATCTATGCGAATGCACTGGAGCCGAAGTTTTCGAAGCTGAATCCGGTAGAGAACCTGGGGAACTTATTCAGCCTGCGGTCGACTACGCGAGTGGTGAAGTCGATGGCGCCGGCGGCGGTGATGGTGGTGTTGGGATGGGGCGCGTTGAAGGCCTTGATGATTCCGATGCCGGTGATGAGCCTGGTGCGGCTGCCTGCGACGTTTTCGGCTGCATACAGGCTGGCGGTGGATGCGGCGTGGGTGACGCTGGCGTGGTCTGCGTTGGACTATGCGACCGAGTGGAGGAGTTGGAATCAGCGGCTGAAGATGAGCAAGCAGGAGATGCGCGAGGAGGTCCGCGATGCGATGGGCAATCCGCAGATCAAGGCGAAGGTGCGGCAGATTCAACGCGCGATGCGCAAGAGGAAGGTGAAGGCGGATCTGTCGCGGGCCAGCGTGGTGATTTTGAATCCGACGCACTACGCGGTGGCGCTGGAGTTCAGCTTCGAGACGATGTCGGCGCCGACGGTGCTGGCGAAGGGGCGCGACCTGCTGGCGGCGGAGATTCGCGAGGAGGCGCGGTGGGCAGGGATTCCGATGATTGAAAATCCTCCGCTGGCGCGGAGTTTGTACAGGATGGTCGAGCCGGGGCAGTCGATTCCGTTTGAGCTGTATCAGGCGGTGGCGGGGATCCTGGCGTATTTGTACCGGCAGAAGGTGGAGGAGCGAATGCGGCGGGACCGTGAGGCTCGGGAGAAGGTTCAGATGACGGCTGTTGCCGGGATGGTTGGGATGCGTGGATTCGGAGGTGGGATGTGAGTGAGATTGCGATGAAGCGTGGCGGGCTTTCGGTGATGAAGCTGCAGAAATTATTGTTGCCGGTGACGGCGGTCAGCATGGTGTTTGTGATGCTGATCCCGATACCGAGTTTTGTGCTGGACCTTTTGCTGGCGGCGTCGATCACGGCTTCGGTGATTGTGTTTTTGACTGCAGTGCAGCTGCGGCGGGCGGTGGATTTTTCTGTGTTTCCTACGCTGCTTCTGTTGTTGACGCTGTTTCGGCTTTCGCTGAATATCGCTTCGAGCCGGATGATTCTGCTGCATGGGCACGAGGGGACGCATGCTGCCGGTTCGGTGATTGAGGCGTTTGGGCAGTTTGTAATCGGGGGAAACTACGTTGTTGGCTTTGTGCTGTTTCTGGCGCTGATTGCGATCCAGTTCCTGGTGGTGAGCCATGGTGCGGTGAGAACGGCGGAGGTGACGGCGCGGTTTACGCTCGATGCACTGCCGGGCAAGCAGATGGCGATCGACGCGGACATGAACGCGGGACTGATCGACGAGCAGGGTGCGCGGAAGCGGCGGCAGGCGATTGCACGGGAGGCGGAGTTCTACGGTGCGATGGATGGCGCGGCGAAGTTCAATCAGCGGGACTCGCTGGCTACGATTTTGATTACGGGAATCAACATTGTGGCGGGGTTGCTGATCGGTGTGCTGCAGCAGGGCGTGGACCTTTCTACCGCGGTCCAGACATACACGATTTTGACCGTGGGCGATGGCCTGGTGACGATGATCCCAAGCCTGCTGGTGTCGATTGCCGGCGGCATTGTGCTGACGCGGGCTTCGTCGGCGGGAGCTTTGGATGATGAGCTTGGGATACAGCTATTTCGCAAGAGGAACACGCTTTGGATTGCCTGTGGCGTACTGCTTGCACTGGCTTTGATTCCGGGACTGCCTAAGTTGTCGTTTGTGTTGATGGCCGTGGGGGTCGGTTTGATTGCTCGTAAGTTGCCTGCTGCGAAAGAAGATTCGCTCGTATTGGAGGAAGAGGCTGGTGTTGCGTCTGGCGGTAAGGCGAAGGGAGCCGATGCGGCAGTGGGCGAGAATCTGGCGTCGTTGTTGAAGATGGATGAGCTGACGCTGGAGATTGGATTTCAGTTAATCCCGATCGTGGATGAGAAGCAGGGTGGGCAGATGTTGAACCGGGTGCGCGCGTTGCGACGGCACCTGGCGACGGAGCTTGGGTTTATCGTTCCGCCGATCCACATCACGGATAATCTGCGGCTGAAGCCTCGGGAGTATGTGGTGAGTCTGCGCGGAATTGAAATTGCGCGCTGGCAGACGGAGCAGAACTGCCTGCTGGCGGTGAATGCAGACCCGAAGGCGCGCGCGCTGCCGGGGTTAGAGACGCGGGAGCCTGCATTTGGCGTGATGGCGCGATGGATTCAGCCGGGGCTGGAGGAGCAGGCACTGGCGGCGGGCTACTCGGTGGTGGATCAAACGACGGTGATTGGGACGCATCTTGCGGAGTTGATTCGGCGACACGCGCATGAGCTGTTGGGGCGGCAGGAGGTGAAGCGGCTGATGGACAGCATGAACGAGGCGTATCCGAAGCTGGTGGAGGAGCTGGTGCCGAAGCTGATGAGCCTGGGCGAGGTGCAGCGGGTGCTGCAGCAGTTGCTGCGGGAGCAGGTTTCGATCCGTGACCTGGGAGCGATTCTCGAGGTACTGGTGGAGGCGTCGCAACAATCGAAGAGCCTGGTGCACCTGGTGGAGAGCGTGCGGCAGTCGCTGGGACGCGGGCTGGTGCATCCGTTGCTGGATGGCGAGGGCGGGCTGCGCGTGCTGATGCTGGAGCAGGGGCTGGAGACGGAGTTGCTGAATACGTTCGATCCGCAAAGCGCGTTGTTGCTCGGGGATGGCGCGCGACAGGGGGGGATGCCTACGGATTTTCTAAAGCGGCTTGTGGAATCTGTGAAACGCCTAACCGGAGGTGCCTCGACCTCGGCACTTCCCGTGCTCCTATGTCCGAGTCCAGCCCGTTATCACGTGCGTCGCTGGTTGGAACCGTTTCTGCCTAAGGTGACGGTGCTGGCACCGGGAGAGATTCCGCCGGAGATTCGTGTACGAAGTATAGGGACAGTTGGCTAAACGTCGGGAGACAGGCAGGAATGAAGGCACGACGAACAAGCAGGGACGGGGAGAAAAGAATGAGTGTAGGGAGTGCGATTCCGGTGCAGGTTTTTCAGAGGTTGTCGAAGGGCAAGCTCTTTGGCGAGGTGGAGACGTCGCTGGGCGAGCTGGCTCTGGCGATGGGCGACACGACAGGTTCAACGGTGTTTGCTCCCTTCACAGGAAACGATGAAGCCGCGGACGAGCCGGTTGAGAGTGGGGCTGCGACGGAGCGCGACCTATTGCTGATGGAACACCTGCCGACGGTGCGGTATCTGGCGCGGCGTATTCATGAGCGTCTGCCGCAGCATGTCGACCTGGACGATTTGATTTCAGCAGGGGTGGTTGGGTTGATCGATGCGTTTTCGAAGTTTGATCACACCAAGAAGGTGCAATTCAAGAGCTATGCACAGTTCAGGATTCGCGGGGCGATCCTCGATTCTCTGCGAACGTTGGACTGGAGCCCGCGAGAGCTACGTCGAAAAGGCAGAGCGGTAGAGGAAGCTGTGCGAGCGGTGACACAGAAGGTGGGGCGAGCGCCTTCAGAGCAGGAGATTGCCAGGGAGATGGACCTGAGCTTGTCGGAGTATCAGCTCCTGTTGGGAGAGTTAAAAGGGCTTGAGATCGGCAGCCTGCATATGGAGCGATCCGAGGATTCCGGTGATGAGGAACTGACCTATATTCCGGGGTCGCCTGAGGACGACCCGTTGTTTCTCTGCCTGAAGGGGGAGATGAAACAAAGATTAGCCGATGCGATCGATGAGTTGCCAGAAAAGGAGCGGATGGTGCTGACGCTCTACTACTACGAAGAGCTGACGATGAAAGAGATTGGTCTGACGCTAGGCGTGGTGGAGTCGCGGGTGTCACAGATTCATTCGTCTGCTGTTGTGCGATTGCGGGTATCACTCGCTGGCCTGCACAACGGTGGATCGGACGATATCAGCAAGGCAGTGAAGGCCAGGCATAGGTCGTCTGCACGTTGAAGAACAAGCCGGTGAGTCAGGACGAGACGTAAGACGAGATCGGTAAAACGAAAGGAGGATGGTATGGGGAAGCAGCTTGGGCAAGGAGACATCGATGCATTGTTTGCGGCTGCGGGAGCGAACGCTGCCGCGCAGTCGCCTGCACCAGACGTGGAAGTTCCGTTGGAGAAGTACAACTTCAGCCGGGCAGGGCAGATCAGCAACGATCAGATGCGAGCAATCAGTTCGGTCAACGATTTGTTCGCGCGCAACCTGATGCATACGCTAGGGGCGTGGCTACGGGCACAGTTCAAGGTAAAGCTGGTAGCAGGGGAGCAGCTGCCGTTCAATGAGTTTCTGGAGCGGCTTTCTGCGCCCACCTATGTTTGTTCGATTCGACTGGAGCCGCTGGGGGCTGTGGGGCTGCTGGAATTCGACATGGCGATTGCATCGCCGATCGTCGATGTTCTTCTGGGCGGAGTCGGGCAGGCATGGCCGATCCGTGAGTTGACGGATATTGAAGAAGCGATCCTGACTTCCGTGGTGCAGATGGCAGTGCAGGAGTTGAACCTGGCGTGGCAGTCGGTGGGGCTGGTGTTTGTCTTTGAGAAGCGCGAGACGGAGGCAGCAGTGTCGCGGATGTTGACGTTGACCGAGAAGACGCTGTGCGTGAGCTTTGAAGCGAAGATGCCGGAGGCGCAGGGCACGATCAACCTTTGCCTGCCGGCCGTGGTGTTGAATGCGATTCTGCGGCGGCTGATCTCGGAGGGGGATCGACCGCGACGACGGTCGAAAGAGGCTCATGCACGGGTCCGGGAGTTGATGGGCGAGGTGAAGATCGGGACGCTCCTGCAGTTTCCTCCGATGCGGCTGCGAGCAAGCGAGTTGACGGCGCTAACGCCAGGGATGATCTTGCGATTGCCCTTGTCGCATTATTCGGCTTCGGAACTGCGAGTGGCGGGGATGGCGTTTGGCCGTGCCTACCCGGTACGGACGGGGGAACATCGCGGGGCGCAGATTGAGGGGGAATGCGGTAGCGAGGCTTCGAGGGTGGGGTTGAGCGTAGGGGCGGGGAGCGATGGCATGGCCAGCGCGGGGAGTGTGAATTGAGAGAGGACGGGATGATGGATTCAGAAGAGGTTGCTGGGGTTGAGGTAGCGGGGATCGGGTTGCTGTGCGACATCGAGCTGGATGCGACGCTCCAGTTTGGATCGCGGGAGATGGCGCTGCGGGAGGTGCTGGAACTGGGGCCGGGCGATGTGGTGGAACTTGACCGGCATGTTTCGGAGCCAGTGGACCTCGTGGTGGGAGACCGGATTGTGGCGCGGGGCGAGGTGGTCGTGATGAACGGCAACTTTGCACTGCGCATTACGGAAGTAGCAACACCGCAACTGCGACTGGAGAGTATTCGATGCCTTTTCTAAAAATAAGTGGCCAGGAACGTGCGGAGTTGCCTGGGGGGGTGTGGGGGGGAGATGAGTATCGTCCGGCGCCGGCGGTGGAGGGGCGGCGGCGGTTGTGCGGGAGTGCGGAGTGCGCGGGTGGATGGGCGATGCCTTGGCGGAGCAGGCGGCGGCCGGTGTTCGAGGGGCAGTGGGGATGCAGCGGGCGGTGCGTGCTGGCGATGGCGCGGGTGGCGGTGCGGCGTGAGTTGGGCGACGGCGTGGTGGCGGCTCCGCACCGGCATCGGGTTCCGCTGGGGTTGGTGATGCTGGCGCAGGGATGGATTACACAGGCGCAGCTGCGGAGGGCGCTGGAGGCGCAGAGGGAGAATGGGACGGGACGCATCGGGGAGTGGCTGATCGCTGAGTGTGGCGTGGACGCTGAACAGGTGGCGCGTGGGCTGAGTGTGCAGTGGAACTGTCCGGTGCTGACGACGGAGGGATTCTCTCCCGAGACGATGGCGCGGGTGATGCCACGGCTCTTCGTGGAGGAGTTTGGGTTGCTGCCGCTGCGCGTGGCCGGGTCGAAGATCCTGTACCTGGGGGTTGAAGACAGGCTGGATGCTTCGGTGACACTCGCGGTAGAGCAGATGACGGAGTTGCAGGTGGTAAGCGGGCTGGTCACCGCTCCGCAGCTTATGATCGCGCGAAGCAGGCTGATGGAGTGCGAGACAGTTGCCGTGAGACAGGAACAGCTTTCCGATGCCGATACTCTGGCGGCGAGAATTACTGCAATTCTGGAACAGAAGCAGCCAGTTGAGTCGCGCCTCGCCCGGGTGCATGGGTACTACTGGTTGAGGCTGTGGATGGAGCGTGGCACGGTGGGAAGACTGGGAAGTCTGCCGACGACCGGCGAGGATATGCGGGACTACATCTTTACGCTTGGTGCGCGGAGTTGACTGCGGATGGAGCTGCGTCAAAGGCTTAACACTTATTTACACCGATCAAGATGGCAAAGCGAGGGTGGATACTCCTTTCCGGGGTACCCCCTCCCCATACTTTAAGTCCTAAAGTATTCAAAATAAATGACATACCTTTGGACTTCGGTAGGCCCGGTACCATGTGAAAGCCCCGTCTTTTGGACGGGGCTTGTTGGTCTACTTCTATTGTAGCGGGTGAGGAGAAACTAACCCGCCAGATTTGGAAGGGGAAGTTCTCGTTTGTTATGTGATGGTTGCGGGTTTTTTGATGGTTTTGGGGCTTGACATGCGATTTTGCTGGGGATCTTGAAGAAAAATAATGAGGCGCGAGGAGTGAGGAACGAGCGGTAGCAAAAGCGGGCCTCAGGTCGACGGATGGTGGGGGCATGGATGTGTCGGGCCTTCAGCCCTTTGGCCCTGGGGTGGGCCTGGACCTAGGCCTTCGGCCTAGGCTGTTATGTGTCGGGCCTTCGGCCCTTGGCAAAGCGTGGCCTTCGGTCGACGGATGGTGGAGGCATGGATGTGTCGGGCTTTCGGAGGATGCTGAAAGAGGTGACGCTACAAACGAAAACGTACCTCAGGGGCTGAAGCCCCCACTGCAAACAAAGCACTTGCGGCACGGCTGAAGCCGTGCCCTTAAGCAAAACAGACCTTTTCAGCACTCTCTCCAGCCCTCGGGTCTTCGGGGGGCTGGACCTAGGTCTTCTCCACCCCAGCGAGCAAGCTCGCCGGGGGCCCGGTTTCGGCCTAAGCTGGTATGTGTCGGGTCTTCGGCTCTTGGTGGAGCGGGCCTCTATATCTCGTCCTCGGTGCAGCTTTTCCTGTCGGGGTTACTTTTGCAGGAAGGCAGCGCCTGAGGAGGGGGAGGCGGGAGCGGTGAAGGTGGTGGTTGCAGAGGAGGAGGAGGCGGTCAACTCAGAATCCCGGCGGGGACCAAGGCCCAGCTTGATGATGGCGCGTGAGTCGGGGGTGAGCTTGGTTTGCCAACCGTTGTCGCCTTGATACTTCTGCATGGCAGTTTGGGTGGCGGCGTCCCAATGGCCAGAGGCCTCTCCTGAGAGATAGCCGGATTTAATCAGTGCGGTTTGAATCTGAGTGGCGCGGGTGTCGTCGATCGTGCGCTGGCCGGTGTGCTTCGCTACAGCTTTGGCGTGTTTGCTGTGTGACTTGTGCGAGGTTGGACCACGTCGGGCGTGTATTTTTGCCAAGCACGGGACGGAGGACGTTGCCAGGACCAGGGTAGAGGTTAAAAGAAGTCGACCGAAGCGCATGGGAAAGTACCTCACATCAGGGCTAATGGAACGG
>Ga0068855_100004127_pt1 | contig 17717 bp, 14 predicted proteins | sample KBSCornC52_FD_66592 | JGI IMG/M metagenome (GOLD analysis project Ga0068855, IMG submission 66592) | Corn rhizosphere microbial communities from Kellogg Biological Station, Michigan, USA - KBS Corn C5-2 | ecosystem: Host-associated > Plants > Roots > Rhizosphere > Soil ...
CAAGCCTACTCATCGCATTCCCGCGCGGCCGTGAGTTCAACACTTATGAGGTCCAGCTCTTTCCGGGCAATCCGGGCAAGACGGCCGGCGTGGTCAAGCTCAAGGGCGGAGCTGTGGGCGGCGCGAAGATCGTGGAAGCGCCGAGTAAGGGCGGGCTCGCGGTCGAGGCGCAAATTCCGTGGTCGGCATTCCCGGACGCCGCCAAAGTGCGGGTCGGGCTGCGCGCCGCGGTGATGTACACCGACGCCGATTCACCGGGCGCGGTTTCGAGCATCGTCAGCACGGCCTCTGGGCGCAGCGGTCGCGCGCTGCCGCCGCTCTTGCTCGAATCCGAAGAAGGCCTCGAGAGCCAGCTGCTGAAGCCGAAGGGGCTCGTGTCGGCGTCGCGTGAGGCATACGGCAACGTCGCGGGCGACGCGATGTTCGAGCGAGTGGCCGTGTTCGGCGACAGCTTGGCCATCGTCGGACCGCACTTTCGCGGCGGCAAAGAATTTTACTTCGCCGATTTGGGCGTCAAAGACGCGAGCATGGTCACGCGCCTCGAGCTCGTCGATTTCGACGGCGACGGGCACGACGAAATCGTGATTCAGAAACGCGTCGGCGCGCCCGACAAGTACCGCGAGATCGTGACCGTGACCAAGGTCGGCACGGACGATACGCCGTTCCAAGCCTTTGCTCAGGAAGTGGGGATCAAGACGGCGGACGGTAAAATCGAGAATCGCGTTTCGTTCAAAAACGGCGCGATCGAGGTCTCGCAGGGCGAAGCCGACGGCTTCGACCCCGCGACGTACGCCGAAGTCACGCCGAGTGACATGGGCTCGGCACTCTTGCCTTGGGAGAGCGTGGGCAGCCGCACCTTCAAGTGGCAAGGCAAGGGTTTTCAGCAAACGGGCGAGACGCCGTTTTCGCCGAAAGCCGGCAAGAGCTCGGGCAAGGTGGCAAAGGGCCACAAAAAATCGCGCAAAGCTCGGGCCAAATCGGACGAACCGCCGCCGCCGCCCGTGCCGCGCGCGCCCACCTCGGACGAGCTGCTCGATCGCGTGTACGCGCTGTACCGCAAAGATCGCGGCGTGGGCGGCAAGCCGAGCTTCGATTTCGTGACCGACGTGGCGGGCGGGCGCGAGCCGGAGCGCGTGCTGATTCACGGCAAAGACATCGTCGTGTTCGGCAAGGGCTTCCGCAATGGTCTCAGCTACGCGTTCATCACCATCGGCGTCAATGATCCGAAAGACATCGTGGACGCGACCGCACGTGACCTCACCGGCGACGGCAAGGCGGAGATCGTCGTGCGCGCGGTGCTGCACGCCAAAGCCAGCAAAGCCCTCGGCGGCGACATGGTCGAGCGCCGCGCGCTGATGATCTATGGCATCAAAGACGACGCCCTGGTACGCATCTTCGGCGCCGAGACGAGCCGCGCGGTCGGCGACAATCAGGTGCTCGGCGCGGTCGCCTTCGAACCGGCAAAGCGCGGTGTCGATATCGAGCTGCGACCGGCGCACGCGCTCGGCTGGACCGAAAAGAGCTATCCGTTTCCGGCCGACACGACGCCTGCCGGGGGCCTCGAGCCGCTGCTCTTGCCCTGGGGTGACGCGGGCAAGCGTAGCTACCACTTCAACGGCAGCGCTTATGTCATGCAGTGACGGCCCGCAAAGTTACGCCGACTTTCCGAGCCACAGCTCGCAGCGTGCGCGCAAAGCCCGCGCCATCGCGGCGGATCATTTGCCGGCCGTGAGCGCGCTCGCCATGCGTTTGACGGCAGTCGAAAGCTCGCTCTCGTTGTAGCGCGCGAAGCACAGGCGCAGGCATTGCCCGTACTCGCGCGCTTTTTTCGCGCCGAGCTCCGGCGCGATGTAACTTTTGCCGGTCGCAAATGCCACGCCGCGACGCCGAGCGCGTTCGAGCCAGCGCTCTGTGTCGATGTCCGCCGCGGCTCTCGCCCAGAAGGCCATGCCGCCGGCGGGCACATCGAAGTGTAGTGCGCCGCCCAAGTGCCGGGTGAGCAGCTCGGCGAATGCGTCTCGCCGCGCGTGATAGCTCCGGCGCATGCGCCGCGCGTGACGCAAGAGCTCGCCCTCTTCGATCAGCTCGGCCACGGCTTGCTCGATGACCGAATCGCCATGCCGGTCCACGGACATGCGCGCGGCCGCCAAAGTCTCGATCAGCGCGCGCGGCGCGGCCACGAAGCCCAGCCGTAAACCCGGCGCCAAAATCTTGGCCAGCGTCCCGACGTACACGACGACGCCGGCGCGGTCAGCGCCGGCGAGCGACGCCAGTGGGCGCCCGTCATAGTGAAACTCGTGATCGTAGTCGTCCTCGATCACGATCATGCGCTGTTTGGCCGCAAGCTCGAGCAAGCGCAGGCGACGCGCCACCGACAGCGAGGCGGTGGTCGGATATTGATGGTGCGGCGACAGGTACACCGCGCGCAGTCGTTCCCCGGCGGCGATGGCTCTTTCCAGCGCTTCGACCGCGAAACCCTGCTTGTCGACCGGGAAAAACCTGAGTTTTGCCCCGGCGTTGCGCAGCGCGTCCCAAGCCGGTTGATAGCCGAGCTCTTCGACCGCGACCTGATCGCCCGGGCGGATCAGCGTGCGCGCCAGCAGATCGAGCGCCATCTGGCTGCCGTGCGTGATCAAGATTCGTTCTGCGTCTACCGCCAGTGCGCGGGTCGCCGAGACCATGCTTGCGAGCGCCGCGCGCAGCCGCGCATTGCCGAAGGGCGTCGTGTAATCGAGCGTTGCGCGGCCGCTGCCGCGCAACGCGCGGCGATATGCGCGTGCCAGGGCGACCGTGGGAAACGCGCGCAGATCCGGTACGCCCGCGTGCAGCGCGAGCATGGCCGGAGGCTCAGGCGTTCGCTCCACCGAGCGCTGTTCGAACTCGAAGCCCGGCGTGGACGCCACCGCTGCTGGAGCCGCAGGTTTGGCGAAGCGGCGCGTCTTCGGCTCCGGTAGCGCGGCGGACACGAAGCTGCCGCCGGCGGCGCGCGTGCTAATCCAGCCCTCTGCCACGAGCTCCGCATAGGCCGCCACCACGGTGTTGCGTCCCAGCCCGAGCTCGGCCGCGAGTGGGCGCGTGCCCGGCAAGCGATCGCCTGGGCGCAGCCGACCACGGCGGATTTCCCGGCTGATCAGCTCGGCCAAGCGCGCGAAGGTCGGCGTACCTGGCTCGCCCCAATTCAGGCCTTCCAAATGCAGTGAAAATGGCACTGGACCCATCATATTCAAAAATCTGGACCTTTTCACCATCCAGTTTGGAGCTCATCTTAGGCGCACCATGAGCGAGCGAATCCATGCCCCGAGCGAGCGCACGCGTGTGCGCCGCGTGCCCCAGCGTGCCGCCTACGATCGACCGACGATCGATGCCATTTTGGACGAAGCGCTGGTCTGTCATGTGGGTTTCGAGGGGCACGGGCAACCCTTCGTCATTCCGACCACTCACGTGCGGATCGAGGACGAACTGTACGTGCACGGCTCGGCCGCGAGCCGCATGCTCGAACATGGCGCGAGCGGCGCGCGGCTGTGCATCACGGTCACGCTCGTAGACGGCATCGTGTTCGCGCGTTCGGCGTTTCATCATTCGCTGAACTATCGTTCGGTGCTGATCCTGGGCGAGGCACGCGCGGTCAGTGAGCCCGCGGAAAAGTTGACGGTACTGGCTGCGCTCGTGGATCGCCTTTCGCGCGGTCGCAGCGCGGAGGTTCGCGCGCCGACCGAGCAGGAGCTCAAGGCTACGCTCGTGCTCGCGCTGCCATTGGCCGAAGCCTCCGCCAAAGTGCGCACCGGTGGTCCGATCGACGACGCCGCCGATCTCAGCTGGCCGGTCTGGGCTGGCGTCGTGCCGCTCGAGCTCCGGCCCTTGCCTGCGCTGGTCGCAGAGCCGCGCGCTCTCGGCCGAGAACCGCCGATTGTCGCGCTTCGACGCGAGCCCGGGTGAAGGGCGCGCGACCGGTGCTGCTCAGTTCAGCGCCGTCAAATTGACGACGGCCCAGCCGCCGGGCTGCACGGTGACGCTCTGTCGCTTACGGCCGCCCGCAGCGGAGAGATCCACCACGTGCGTGCCGGGGTGGATTCGCATGCGACCGAAGGCGATGCGCGCAGGCAGCGTCGACCAATTGCGCGTGTCGGGTGTGTCGGTGGCGGTCAGCGTGGCTTGCACGCCCAGACTGAGCAGCTCGCCGATGATGCTCTGGCCACTGCCGTCTTTGCCACCGACCACCGCTTTGGTGCCTTCACCAGCGACGACGCGGGTGATGGTGCGCGTGATGGCAGAGGCGATGATCGCGCCTTTGGCGTCATCCCAGGCGCGCGCGGCTTCTTGATCGACGGCCACGATGCCCTCGAGCGCCCCCCACTGGCCGTCCAGCTTGAAGGTCGGCTGGCCCCAGGTGCCGCGCGGACGGCCGAGCTCGGGGTAGTTCACCCAGGTGACCAGACCCTGCAACGCGAGCTTGTTCGCGCGCTCTTCGTCGAACGGGCTGATCGCGCCGCTGGCATAGGTCAGAGCCAGGCCGATTGGGATGCGCTTGGCGAATTTTGCCGGCACCCGCCCGAAATTCACGATCACGAGCAGCTCGCCGTCGTCGTCGCTGGGCGCGCTATTGGGGCTCGCCGGATTTTGGCTCAAGAGCTCGCGAATGCGCGGGCTCGAGTAGCTCGATTGCTGCGTCAGGCGCCGGATGGGCTCGGCGAGCGAGCGGTATTGGCCGTACGCGAGCGCTTCATCGTAGTAGCGCAGTGCATCCTCGGGCTTGCCGCTCTTCTCGAACACGAAGCCCGCGAGGTAACTGCCGGGCCCGAGCAGTGCGCGTGAGGCGTCGCCCTTGTCGCGCGTGTACTTTTGCATCACGGCGAGCCGGCGCGCCTCTACCCGCGCGCCGTTCAGATCCGAGCGCGCGAGGTAATTCATCATGTTCACGGTGTTGATCATCAGCTTCTCGTACGCCGGCGCTTTGTACGGGCCCGTGTCGTCCGAGAACATGTAGCGACCGAGGTCGGCCACGGCGCTTTTGGACAGATCGAGCACTTCAATCTGCTTGTCCGAGACCTCCAAATCGCGGCTCGACAGCTTGTATTGATCGAGCTGTTGCAAAACCATCGCCCGGTCGAGCAAAAAGAGCGCGTTGTCCCCGCCGGTCTTCTCCGGCAAATCGCGCTCGCTGGAGACGTCGAGCACGTCATTCAGCGCGCGTAGCGCGCCGCGCGGATCGCCGGCGTCGAGCGCGCTGCGCGCCGCGAGCGTCTTTGCGGCGTGACCCGCGCAGCCCGACAGGAACAGACCCAGGCTGACGACCAGGCACGTGGCCGTGGCGCGCGTGAGCATCATCAACGGCTCAAATCAGGGCTTTGGTGACCGAGGTCTTGTATTGGAACAAGATCGCCGAGGTCTCCACATCCAACACTTGGATGAACATGAAGTATTGCACGCGCCGCTCTTTGTCTTGGCGCTCGTCGCTGCTGAACACTTTGCCGGTGACCACGTAGCGGACGCCGATTTGCTTGCCCCAAGCGGCGATTTTACTCTGATCGAAGCCGTCTTGGTATTGGCGCCGCACTTGCTCCATGAGCTGCGGTTGAGATTCGAGGCTGATCACTTTGACGTGACCAGCATTGACCAGCGTCGTCTCGATGTCGCTGATCAGCGCGTCGAGCTGGCTGTCGATGTGCTCGGTCGTCTCGTTGCGCAAGGGGAGCACGGAGACCGTGGGTTCCTTCTCTTGCTGCCAATGGGCGATCACCGGTGAGGATTGCAGCGCCTGCATGTTGTCATGCAGCATTTTCTGCAGATCGCGCCGGTCGAGCCCGGTGCTCATCGCTTGGTCGTCCAGGCCCGCGACTTCTTCCCCGCGGACGGCTTTGGGGCCGCCGCAGCCGAGCGCCGCCATTGCCGACGCGCCCACCAGACCGAGGATGAAGTTTCTACGAAGCAAAGCCATGATCTACCTTTCTATACCGCTAGCTCGCGTCCAGAACATTGAACCCGAACGTCGAAGGAAGCCACACGCCGTCGCCTTTTTCGTCGCCGTAGCGCCGGGCGGCGCCGCGGTCAACGCGCCCGCGTAGCCTACGTACGGAGCCCGAGTTTACTCCCCGGCAGCCGCCCGGCGGCCATCGACTCGCGCGCGCTGCCAAGGACCTTACCACTGCAGGCTCTCTGGAGCCTCCTTAGGTGATCGGAGGCATCCGTCAAGGGGGCGCGGCTTACTTCGGGGCTGAGCCTCGCGCGCCCGCTGGCCGGAAAATTCACTAAAACCGCCCGAGCGGTGCACTGATTGCGCTCGGCGAAAAGTTGCCGTCCGACGCCGCTCGGTGATCGCGCGCGATCAGTACGGCGGCGGTCCCGCCCGCCGCCGCGACCACGCCGACGCCAGTCCAGAACCACCATTTTTCGAGCAACGGGTGCTGCTCGATCGGATCCAAATCGATGACGCGGCTCTGTCCGGCATCGACGATCACCTGCGTGGAAGCGTCGGCGAAGCCTTCGCGGTGCGCGAGGATGCGATGGGCCCCTGGGAGCAGCATGGTTTCGATCGGTGCCTGCGCCAGCTTTCGACCGTCCACACTGATCAGCGCGCCCTGCACGTGGCTGCGGGCGACGAGCCGAGCGTGGCGCTCGGTCGAGCCGAGCGTCACATCGAAGCTGGCGCTGCCTCCACCGCGCAAGGTGACCTCGCGCGCGAACGCGAAATAGCCGTCTTTGACGACGCGCAAGCTGCCTTGCCCAGCTTCGAGCAAAAGTGGGCCGCTGAGCGGCGTGAGCCCGAGCACGCGGTCGCGAAATATGACCTGCGCGCCGGGCTCGTTCACGTGCACGACGACTTCGCACACCCGAGCGCGCAGATCTGCGAGCAGCGCGTCGAGCCCGCTCAGTTGTGCGGCCAGATCCGGGGGCGCGGCGTCGGTGAAGCGAGTCAACACGCCGAGTGCGTCGCCGTAGCGGCCGAGCGCCTGCAACGCGCGCGCCTGGTTGTACAGTACGCGCGGGTCGGCGGACGCCGCGTAGGCTTGCTCGTACACCGCCACCGCATCGACGTAGTTGCGAGCGCGGAACAGCGCATCGCCTTTGGCCTTCAGTACGGAGCCTTCGGATTCGCGCTCGGCGTTCGCCAGGTTTGCGCTGGCGGTGCCGAGCCCAGGCGTGGGCGCAGGGTCGGCGAAGGCCGGCACGGTGATCGCTACGAGCAACAGGGAACCGGCCAACGGTGAGAGCGCGCGAGAAAGGTTCATGAGAGTCAGAGCAGATCGGGCAGGGTCGTGGGTTTTTCGGGCTTGGCCGAGGCCGCGGGCGGGCCCAGCTTTTCGGGTTTCGGCGCCGGACGATTGGTTCGAGCTCGGGCGCTCGGCACGCTCGAAATCGGTTCGGGCGCGGTCAGGTTCGGCAGCGGCGCACGCGCGTCCGGAGCGTCGCTCGCACGCGGTGCAACGACGGGCAGGGAAGGAGCCGGAGCCGTGGCAGCGGGCGGTACTGCGGCGGACACGGTGTCGGCGAGCGCACTCGCGTGCTCGCTCGCGGCAAGCGTGCCGCGCCTCGACCAAAGCGCCGTCGCCACGCCGAGCACGGCGATCAGTGCCAGCGCGCTCATCAGCCGGCGCCGCGGCTTCGAATCGGGTTGAGTCCGGCCGGCATCGCGCTCCGGGCTCGACGCGGCACTGAGCGCGTTGCCCGACGGTGACAACAGAGTCTTGGACGCGTTCAGGCCAGTGATGCCGCTGATCTTCTCCGTGGGCGGCTCGTCTTCGGCTCCGCGCAGGGCCACGGTCGGCGGGCGCGCGCTGAGCGAGCGCTGGGCCTGCGGCATCGCCCCGGCACGGACCAGCACGGGCTGCAGTGCCTCCCAGGCCGAACGCGCATGGTCGAAGCGATAGGCCGGAAAGCGCACCACGCATTGCTCGAACCACTCGTCGAACCCTGCCGGCAACTCGGCGCCGCCGAGCTCACGCGAGCGAGCGGAGGCGGCGGGTAGCGGATCGATCACGACTTCGCGGAGCAGGCTGCCGAGCGAGCCGTCGATCGCCCGCCAGTAATGGCGACCGCTCAACATGCGAAACACGATGAGTCCCATCGCCCACACGTCGGTGCCGAGCGAGATCGGCTCGTTCGTTTGCGTTTGCTCGGGCGCCATCCACAGCGGGCTGCCGAGCGCCGTCGTGTTTCGGCTATTGGGCTCGAGCACCGTCGCGAGCCCGAAATCCAAAACCTTGACCATGAATTCACCGCTCGCGCTGCGCGAGTGTGCCAAAAAGATATTGTCCGGTTTGAGATCGCGGTGGACGACTCCGAGGTCGTGCGCGGCAGACAAGCAATGACAAAGTTGCGCCAAGATCTCGTAGGTCTGGTCGGGCGAAAGTGGCCCCGTTCGATCCAAATAGCTTTCGAGCGATTCGCCCTCCAAAAGCTCCATGGCAAGCCAAGGAACGCGCTCCGGCCCTTCGACCCCCGCGGCGATGACATCGACCACGTGCTCGCTGGGAATGAGTGAGCTCGTGCGCGCCTCTTGCTCGAATCGCCGCGTGCCGTCGACCACGGCGGCGCTCGGCAGCATCAGCTTGAGCGCCCGCTTTTTGCCGGTGCTGAGCTGCTCGACCACGTAGACCGCGCCCATGCCGCCTTGGGCTAGGGGCCGGAGCACGCGAAACTGCCCAGCAAAGACCTGGCCTTCTTGGAGTTCTAATGCGCTCGGCATGACACTGAATTGAGCGCGCCCTTCTTTCCCGGATGGCGTCTTGGTGCAAGTGATTCCGTCACTCGGCTGACGGCGGCTCAGCGAGCGATTGGCGTTTCCACCGTTCTCCGCTTCGAGTACGAGGGCAAGCGCGATGATCCGTGAGCTCTTGCACTCGCTTCGTTCTTCAGTCGGCGTGGTTCGCGGCCAGTGCCGGCTCGCTACACGCTTTGCGTGGCCCTGCGCTGCGTTGGGGCTGATGCTGAGCTCTTGCGCCAAAGATCCGACCGAGGTCGTGGTCCAAGTGTACTCGGACGTGCCCTGTGACGGCGTGGCGGCGGTCGCGGCCGGGCCTGCGGGGGAGCTCGGGGATCGGCCCGCGTCCGCGATTTCGACCGTGTGCGACCCGATGACGGGCTCGCGCGGTGATCTGGTGCTCGTGCCCAAGACGAGCGATACGGGCGAGCTGGCCGTGGAGGTTCGCATCCGCACCGACCAAGCGCAGCCGGACGACTGTCTCGAATCGAACCACTACGACGGCTGCATCGTATCGCGGCGGATTTTGAACTATATCCCGGGTCGCACGGTTCACATGCGGATCGATCTGCGGAACCCGTGCCTCGACATTCCGTGCTCGCAGACCACGAGCTGCGTTGCACAGGGCCTGAGCAAGGCCTGCGTCACCGCCCATATCGACCCGACCCAATGCTCGGGTGTGTGCACGGACAGCGATCTAGTGACGCAGAGCGGATCCCTGCTCGACGTTTGCGGTGCGGGGAGCAACCCTTGTCCCAATCAGACCGATTGCCAGGCCTCCGAGGCCGGCGCGAGCTGCGTATGCCAGGCGGGCTATGAAAACCCAGCGGGCGACCCCGTTCACTGCCTGGACATCAACGAGTGCTCCGCCAAGCCCGGGCCCTGTGATGTGCACGCGGAGTGCACCAACACGCCTGGCAGCTTCGACTGCGCGTGCAAAACCGCTTACCAAGGCGACGGCAAGACGTGCGCCCAGACCGCGTGCGACGCACCGTGCGGCAACAACGCCACCTGCGTCCCCGCCGGCAGCGCGTTCATGTGCAGCTGTGATTCGGGTTACACCGGCGACGGCACGACGTGCACGGACGTCGACGAATGTGCCGCGAAGACGGCCAACTGCGCCGCAGTCGCGACGTGCACGAATACGCCGGGGAGCTTCAGCTGCCAATGCCCGGACGGCTACACGGGCGACGGCACGACGTGCACGGACGTCGACGAATGTGCCGCGAAGACGTCCAACTGCGCCGCGGTCGCGACGTGCACGAATACGCCGGGGAGTTTCAGCTGTCAGTGCCCGGACGGCTACACGGGCGACGGCACGACGTGCACGGACGTCGACGAATGCGCCGCGAAGACGGCCAACTGCGCCGCGGTGGCGACGTGCACGAATACGCCGGGGAGCTTCAGCTGCGAGTGCCCGGACGGCTACACCGGCGACGGTACGACGTGCATGGACGTCGACGAGTGCGCCGCGAAGACGGCCAACTGCGCCGCGGTCGCGACTTGCACGAATACGCCGGGGAGCTTCAGCTGTCAGTGCCCGGACGGCTACACGGGTGACGGCACGACGTGCACGGATGTCGATGAATGCGCGCTTCAGACGTTCAGCTGCGGGGCTCACGCTGGCTGCGTGAACACACCGGGGGCCTACGCCTGCCAGTGCATGCCGGGCTTCACCGGCGATCCGAGCGCGTGTATTTGCGACGGCACCGTCAATGCTTCGCTCGGGGCCAGCGCGAGCGCCTCGAGCACTTACGGCGGCTACGACGTGGTGCACATCAACGACGGCAACAACACCACCATTCAAACGGGCGCGCAGAGCTGGGTCAATAATTGGCCGGTCGCGTTCCCGCAATGGGTCGAGCTCGACTTTCCGAGCGAACGCGTGGTCGGACGGGTGGAGATGTACACCTCTGACGGCTACGTGGTTTCGGCGTACGACATCGCGGTGTGGGACGGAGTTTCGTGGAATGTGGTCGCGTCGAAGACGGACAATGTCGACGTCCACAACACGCTCATCTTCAGCCCAGTGAGCACGACCAAGCTGCGGCTCGTGGCTTCGACCGGCGCGAGTAACCAAGCGGGCTACGCGCGGGTGAACGAGCTCGAAACCTATTGCCAGTGATCGCGCGCTGAGGCGAAGGGCGCGCGCGCCGTCGTCTTGAACGAGCAGGGCTCGGCGAAGAGCGCGAATCGTACCCAGTGCCGGGCAGGCGCGGGCGCAAGGACGAGGCCTGGGTCGCCACGCTACCGACGGTCGAACATCACGAGCCGCGCGCCCGTCCATTCGTGGCCCCCAAACCCAAATCAAACGACGGCTGCGCCGCGGGGCCGCGCGTCGCATCCCGCGCGAGATTGCAGCTGGCCGGCTCCGAGCGAACCTCAGGTCAGCTCGGAGTCGGCGATTGCTGCGTCAGCTCTGAATCAGTTCGGGTTCGCGGAGCCAGCGGCGCCGGTGTTGCGGCGCACCGGGATGATTTGCACTCGGCGATCGTCGCCCTCGCCGTCGCTGCGGGTGATCACGCCCTCGAACTTGGCTAGCGCCAAGTGCACGACGCGCCGATCACGCGGGTTCATCGGTTCGAAGGTGATGATTTTGCCTTCTTCGACCGCTTGGCGACCCAGGCGTTGAGCCATGGTCGCGAGCGAGTTGTCGCGCCGGCTGCGGTAGCCCTCGGCGTCGACCAAAATGTGGCGGCGATCGAGCCCTGGGCGATTGATGATGCGGTGGGTCAGGAACTGCAGCGCCTGCAATACCTGCCCCTTCTTCCCGATGATGCGGCCCGCGTCGCGCCCGGCGATCTCGATGTTGATTTCGTCCTCGGCGTTGCCCTCTTGCGGGCGGCGGAGGTGCACCGTGCACTCCATTTCCATCTCGCGGATCACGTCGCTCACGAACTTGAGCGCGACGTTGGCGCGCTCGTCCGTCGACACGTAGTCGTCCTGACGCTTGCGGCGGCGCGGGCGCTCCTCGCCTTCGCCTTCGCCGGGCACGCCTAGGGCAGCGTGGGAGACCTCCCCATTTTCGTTTTCGGTCTCTTCGCCGTCAGCGCTCTCGGCGCTGTCCCAAGCTTCGTCGTTGAGTTCGTCGTTGTCCGTCATGACTCTGCCTTTCCTTTGCCGAGGAGTGGGCTGTCACCGGCGAGCTTTGCCGACGACGAGCCGCTCTTGCCCTTCCCTTTGGAGGCAGACTCCCCAATCACTTTTACTTTGATGTCTCCGCTACCCGAGCCAGAGCCACCACCGGATTTGACTTGCCGGCGCACATGCCATTCCACCGCTTGTTGCTGGACGATCCCGAGCACGCCGTTCGTGAACATGTATACCCCGAGGCCGGCCGGCAAAAACAGCATGAAAACCGTGAACATGACCGGCATCATGTACTGCATCATCTTCTGCTGAGCCGCGTCGCCCTGCTGCGGCATCAAGCGCTGCTGCATGAACGAGGTCGTGCCAATGATGAACGGCAGAATATAGAGCGGGTCGGCCGCGGATAGATCGGGCAGCCACAAAAACGGGATGTGGTAGAGTTCGACCGCGGTTTGCAGCGTGGTGTAGAGCGCGAACCAGACCGGCATCGAGGCCATCTGCGGCACGCAGCCCTTGAGCGGGTTCACGTTGTGCTTCCGCCACAGCTCCATCTGAGCGAGGCCCTTGGCCTGAGCGTCGTCCTTGAACTTCTCGTTCATGGCGTCGATCTCGGGCTTCAGCTCGCGCATCTTGATCATGCCCTTGATGCCGGGCACCGCGAGCGGGAAGAGCAAGGTGCGCGCCGTCACGGTCAAGATGATGATCGCCACACCCCAGTTCGGGATGATGCTGTGCACCTTGAGCAAGAACGCGACCAGCACCTTGGCGATGATCGAAAAGAAGCCGAGGTCGATGAGCTCGCTAAAGTGATGTTGACCACCGCCCGCGGCCGCGAGCACGGCGCGCTCTTTCGGACCGATGTAACTGATGAGCGAGTAGTCCGCGCTCTGACCAGGAGCCAAATCCATGCCCGGGTAGGCCAGGCGCGCGCGATACATCGCGCCGTCGGCCTCCGGGTCACCGATCTTGTGCTCTTCGATCAAGAGCTGACAGACGGGCGTGGTCGGCGATTGGTTGGGGGCGATGGTGTTCGCGAAATAGGCGTTCGAAACCGCAGCGAAGGCCGGCTTGCCTTCGGCTTGATACCAGTCGCCCGGGTTCAGGCTGCTGGTCATGAAATGCTCGGCGTCGCTGAATTTGCCGGCGTCGAAATCGCTTTCGCCCAGCCGCTTCGGCTTGCCGTTCTCGGGCACGCACTCCACGCGCGTTACGGCCGGGCTCTGCCGGAACATGCTGCCCTTGACCTCCGCCGCGGTGTGCCAGGCGTCGGTGTGCACGGTCAGCGAATGGTAAAGCGGCTCGCTCGCGAGGTTCTTGATCGTGGCTTCGGCGGCAATTTCGTAGGGCCGCCCGACCCACGACACGGTCTTCTTCAGCTCGACCTGGTCGTTATGGAAGCTGAAGACGCAACTTTTGCCGTTTTGGCTTGCGAGCGTCCAATCGAGCGAGTTGCCCTCGACGTTCCACTTTTTGCCTGCAGGCAAGCCTGCGCTGTTGTGAAAATCGAAGCGCAACTGGCGATTGAACTCGAGGTCCGGCGTGGTCGACAGATCGATGGGCTTACCCTTGATCTGGTACTTCGGTTTGACGAGCTCATAGTGCCGAATGGCGGCGCCGCGGGTGGTGAGCTGGGCGTGGAACTCAGGCGTCCAGATCTCGCAGAACTGCTCTGGCGGGCGCGGCGTTGGACCGAGGACCAGCCGACTTTCGTTGCGCAGCGGCTGGCTGGTGCCCGACTTCCCTCCGCCGAACAGCTTCGGCCCGAATTGGAAAAGAAGGAATGCCAGGGCCGCCATGACCAACAAGCGACCAATACTGCTTCTGTCCATATCGACTTCGACTCTGCTTTTCGAGGGGGCCGGGCGGTGGCCACGAGAACGGCTGGAGCCCCTGTAGCATGGCCCGGGGCTAGATCCGCGCGTTTTTGGCTATCGGGCTATTGTCGTCGGGCCGGCCGTCAGCGGTTGATATTTCGCGTCTTTCGCCGATTTCGCCAAGCGGCGGGGTCGGCCGAGCGGCGCTTGGGCCGCCGCGCGTCGACGCGCGATCGGACCTCGGCTCGGGCCGCCCGCTCGGATCGGGGCTCAAGAAGGGCTCTTCGGCAGGGGAGGCGGGTCATAGCCGCCGGGGTGGAACGGATGGCAACGCGACAACCGCCGAACCGCGAGCCAGCTTCCCTTGCCGGCCCCGTGCAGACGGAGGCACTCCGCCGCATAGCGCGAGCACGAAGGCTCGAATCGGCAGGCCGGAGCCAGTATTTTCGAGAGGGTCAACTGATAGACCCGGATCAAAACAATCAGCGCCTTGGCCAGCATCAGCTTCGCGAGTGTGCGGCCGCTCGGTCGGACGCGCTAGGCCCCCGCACGGCAAATAAAGCCAACCCAAGGCCGGCGCTCACTTTTGAGTCGCTTCCGCGCCGAGCAGCGTGCGGACGCGGCGCTCGATTTGCGGTCGAGCCGACAGCCACTCCGCGACCACGCTCTCGAGCTTGCTGTCACCCGGCGAACGCTTGACGATCACGACCAGGTCGATGCCCGCGGGCCACAGCGCGCGAGTCGCGCGAAATGCTTCGCGAATCAGCCGTTTGGCCCGCGCGCGCACGACCGCATTGCCGACCTTGCGCGACGCGGTGATGCCGAGCCGCGCCGACCCGGGAACGGCATTGGCCGACAAAATGAGCACGAAACGCGGCGTGGAAACGCGCTGGCCGCGCTGCTGAATGCTCAGAAATTCTGCGCGTTTACGAACGCGAGCTGCAGCCGGGAAGCGCCCCGTCGGTTGCGCCGGGGCAGGGGAGCTCCCCGCAGCAGAGCTCACTTCTCGTAGGCGGTCACTGCCAGGCGAACGCGGCCCTTGCGGCGACGGTTCGCGAGGACTTTACGCCCACCCTTGGTGCTCAGACGCTTACGAAAGCCGTGCGTGCGGAGCCGGCTGGTGTTGTGGGGCTGAAAAGTGCGCTTCATGACAGTGGCCTCTGAAAGGGAGCGGGAGTTAGCCACCAGCCCATTCGCTAGTCAAGTCCATCGCGGGCCCGACCGCACTCCGGGACCTCGGCCCACGCCGGGCCGAGAGTGTGCGCCGCGAAAGGCCACGCGCGCGGCGTCAGTGCATGCTCTCGGGCTGAGCGTCGCCCGCGCCCGAATTGATCGGCACGTCATCTTTGCCCCGCGCCGCCCCCGCGCTCACCGCCGGAGGATGCCCCGCCGGGTCCGCCAAGCTCGACGGCGCGCCGGGTGGCGCACTGCTGTTGCTCGCGTGATTCAGATCGCTCGTGCCCATCGTCGGATCTGGATCCTGATGGGGATCTTGCATCGCCGTGCCAGCGACGCTCGGCGTTGCGTACTTGGGCCCGCCATTTTTGCCGCCACAGCCCTGCGCGGCCAAAATCAGCAGCGTGCCCGCGAGAAGCATCGATTGGGTCGCTTTCATGACCATCGATCGGTGCAGCCTCTGTGCCGATGCGACACTCCGACTGCAGCATCACTGGCCTTCAGCGGTGGTTTTTTGATGGTCACCGAGCGCGCCCAGCCCGGCAAAGCCTTCGGCGTCCCAGGGCGATCCCGCAAAATGTTAATCTTTGCCAGCCCATGGCCGACCGCATCGCACGCCGGGCCGGCACACCGGCGCGGCGCGGTGAGCTGGGACTGCCGAGGTACGCACTGGGGAAAGAAACAAAAACAACAAGTTAGCCCTCCACGTCGAGCGAACCTTGCAGGGCCAAAAGTCGCGTGATATGCCCCGCGTCCCATGCGCGAAAACATCCGCCTCGTTTCTTCCGCCGGCACTGGCTACGCCTATTACACGCAGAAGAACAAGCGCACGCAGACCAACAAGCTCGAGCTGAAGAAGTTCGATCCAGTCGTGCGCCAGCACGTGGTCTTCAAAGAAGCGAAGATGCCGCCTCACAGCAAGTGAGCGGTCCCTCTTTCCAGCGTTGAATGCGAGCCAGCTGCCTCACGGTAGCTGGCTTTCTTTTTGTGTTGCGCGTGACGCGAGCGGAACGAGATTTTCCGTCCTCGCTAGCGTTCGGGTCGGAATTGGAGGGGCGCGCCGGGCGTTTCGCGATTATGAGGGGACTCGAGCCACGTGCCGCGCGCCGCCGCTCAGCGCGTGGGCTTCGCGTTGTGCTCGGCTGCGTATTCGCGCTGGTCGTGACGGGCGGGTGGTTGCTGTTCCGGTCTTATCAGCTTGCAGTCCAGGTGGCCCGAAGCGCACGTTGGCATTCGCCGCCCGCTCGGCAAGCACCGCCCGCGGAAGTCAGCCGCGCGCTCGAACCGCAATCGGGCTTCTCGGCGCCACAGGTGCCATCGCTGGGCGTATTGCCGGCACACTCGGCGGTCACTGCGCGCGTTGCGGCGCCGCAGCGCTCGCTCTGGCACCGCGACGGTCAGTGTGCGGTCGGCTCGGAGCCGCGCTCTGTTCTGGATCGCGCGCACTACTTAGCGACTTTCAGGCGAGTGGAAGTTCCCGATACGACGCTGTTCGTCGAGGCCGGCGTGACCGAAGAGGCCGTGGCGGCCGTGCGCGAGAACCTCGCGCAGGCGCGCGCCGTTACCGAGGGGCGCCTCGGTCTCGATGCCTCACCGCCGCTGCTCTACCTCTATGCCAGCGTTGAAACGCTGCGCGCCAATGCTTGCGTCAACTCGTCGGCAGTCGCCTATTATGACGGTGCAGTTCATCTGGCGATGAACCGCGCCGAGGACCACTACCTCGCGCTCAAACACAGCTTGGTTCATGAATACGTGCACCACGTGCTGTTCATGAACGGTATCGAGCAGCCGATGTGGTTCCAAGAGGGTACCGCTCTGTTGCTTGCTGGTGAGCACGCCTGGTTCAACTGGCGCCCAGCAGGCCGAATGCTGCCGAGCTCGGCGATGGTCCACGACTTTCCACAGACCGCGAGCCCCGAGTTCACGGAAGCGTTCTACGGTCAGTCATTCCGCATGGTGACGTTTTTGAACGATCTGTGCTGGCGGCGTAAAGATTGCTCCTTCGCTCGCGATCTCGTGGCTGCGCTCAAGAACGGACGCGCCACGCCTGACACGCTGTTCGATTGGGCTGTTTCAGAACGCGGCACGGATCTATTCGCCTCCACTCGGCTTCCGCTGTGGGACGACTACGTGGAAAATGGCTTTGCGTTTTCCGCCGCCACCGAGGCCGCGCGTGGGCGCCGCTTCGTTTTGGTGCCCTGACCGAGGGCGCCTCGTCGTCACTCCCCGCCGCTCAGCATCTTGAACTCGACGCGGCGGTTCTTGGCGCGGCCGGCTTCGGTCGCGTTGTCGGCGATGGGTTTGGTTTGGCCGAAGCCTTGCGACTGCAAGCGGCTCGCCGCGATGCCGTGGCTGACGAGGTAATTGACGACCGAGGCCGCGCGATCGCCGCTCAGCTTCAAGTTGTTGCCTGCGATGCCCCGGCTGTCGGTGTGACCGTAGACGCCCATCTTGATCGAGCCGCGCGCCTTCATCAACGTCACGACCTCGTCCAAAATCGGGAAGCTGCCGGGTTTGATCACGGCCTTGCCGGTCTCGAACTCGATCGGCTGCAAGAGCTCGACGTCGCCGTTCTCTTGGACCTTGGTCAGGCTCGGGCAGCCGTTCTTCTCGGCGACGGCCGAGCGCGGACCGGGTTGAGTCGGACACTTGTCTTGCGCGTCCGGGATGCCGTCGTTGTCGACGTCGTCTTCGGGGCAGCCGTCGTCGTCTTGGATGCCGTCTTTGTCCTCGGCCTTGTCCGGACATTGATCGACGCTGTCGGGAATGCCGTCGCCGTCGCGATCGGAGGCCGCGGGGCAGCCGTCGGTCGGCTCGGGCGGCTTGCCGTCTTCCTTCTCGTGCGGGCACTTGTCGATCGAATCGGGATAGCCGTCGCCGTCGCTGTCGCGATCGTAGTCGTCGACGCTCGGCGTATACATGTGGATCTTGCGCGGCGG